>Ga0207690_10000355_pt1 | contig 30386 bp, 29 predicted proteins | sample KBSC23metaG_FD_184315 | JGI IMG/M metagenome (GOLD analysis project Ga0207690, IMG submission 184315) | Corn rhizosphere microbial communities from Kellogg Biological Station, Michigan, USA - KBS C2-3 metaG (SPAdes) (version 2) | ecosystem: Host-associated > Plants > Roots > Rhizosphere > Soil ... | reverse complement strand
TGGTCGTTGAGCTGCATCTTCAACTGACCTTCGAGATAGGTCTGGTCGATCACGCCGCCTTCGTCATGGAAGCCGGGAACCACATTGTGGAACCAGCCTTCCGTCTGCTTCTCCCAGTTCGCGCCGATGCGGAACTCCACGCCCGGGATCGGCGTCGGGCCAGAGGCTGCGGCCTCCAGGATGAAGTGGTTGAAGTTCTGGTATTGCGCCCGGACCTCCGCATAGGGGTCCTCCGTGGGACGCTTGGAGATGATGTTGATGGTGCCGGCGATGGAATTGCGGCCGTAGAGGGTGCCCTGCGGGCCCCGCAGCACTTCCACGCGATCCACGAACAGGGGCGTCTTGCCCGCCTCGACGGTCGAGGAGGTGTAGATGCCGTCGGAATATTGCGCCACCGAGATGTCGGCCGCGTGCACGTTGGTCAGGCGGCCGATGCCGCGCAAGGTGTTGCGGTCGTTCGACGCGTTGTATTCCAGGCCGGGCGTGAAGTTCGTCATGTCGGCGATCGTCGTGATCCCGATCAGGTCGCGACGCTCCGAGGTGAAGGCGGAGACGGCGACCGGAACGTCCTGCAGGCTCTGCGCCCGCTTTTCAGCGGTGACCACCAGTTCTTCGATGGTGTTGGTTGCGGCGGCCGTCGCGCCGGACCTCGACTGTGCGTGCGCTGTCGTGCCGAGCGCTGCGACCAGCATCGCGCTGGACGCCATAAGGGCGTGCTTCCATTGCATATGAACCGCCTCCCGCAGCCTATGTGATTTTGGACAGCGCTATTTGTCTGCGCTTAGGGGGAAGGTTGCGGCACGAACTCGGTTCGGTCAATTCATCGAGCATCGGTTTTCGAGACACCCGCCGCAATGAAGCACGGTGTGTCACGCTCGCAACGATATCTCGGCCGCGCGCCAGAAGGCCGATTTGCCCCGCGGACAGCTCGCCACTCGGTGCTTCCCAGCCGTTGCCGGATGTTCCGGCGTCCGAAGCCCAGCGCCGCCGCATCCCGCCTATAGGCGCGCGGCCCTACCCGCCGCCCGCATTGACTCCCTGCGGCTTCTCACGCATCCCTGCGCCCGACTCTCGCGGGAGAGATCGGGTCGGATTCCCTCAGCGGGTACCCGCTCCGGAGCCGAAGGCGCAACCGCCCCGGAAACGCTCAGGCAAAAGGACCGCGACAGGCTGATGCACGCTGGAAAGTAGTGTCCCTGGATCATAGGGCCGCTCGCCGAAGGAGCAGGGGATCGCCACCCACGACGGCGGTCCGAAATCTCTCAGGCCCAAGGACAGCGGGGGCGCGGAACGCGGGGGGACTCGATCCCGTTCGCTGACCGCCCCATTGTCAGCGGAGTCCGCCCTTGTCCACGCCACCCGAAACAGACGCCCCGCTCAAGACCACCCCGCTGCACGCGGCCCATATCGCGCTGGGCGCGCGCATGGTCCCGTTCGCCGGCTACGAGATGCCGGTGCAATACGCCGAAGGCGTGCTGAAGGAGCACCTCTGGACCCGCGAGCACGCCGGCCTGTTCGACGTCTCCCACATGGGCCAGGCGCGCCTGCGCGGGGTCGCCCCGCTGGCCGCCTTCGAGGAGATGACCCCCGGCGACTTCATCAACCTCAAGCCCGGCAAGCAGAAGTATTCCGTGCTCTTGAACCGCACCGGCGGGATCGTCGACGACCTGATGGCCGCGCGGCCCGTCAGTCTTGAGGGGAGCGGTGACGATGGCCTTTTCGTGGTGGTGAACGGCGCCTGCAAGGAGAACGACTTCAAGGTCATAAACGACGAGCTGGCCGGCCAGGTGGTGATCGAGCGGCTGGAGACCCGCGCGCTGATCGCCATCCAGGGCCCGGAGGCGGCCACCGTCTTCCAGAACCATGTTCCGGACGCCGCGGCCATGGCGTTCATGGACGTGCGCCTGCTGACCGGCTTCGGCGTCGACCTGATCGTCTCGCGCTCGGGCTACACCGGCGAGGACGGCTATGAGGTCTCCGTGCCCGGCGAGGCCGCCGACGACGTCTGGATGAAGCTCTGCGCCGACCCGCGGGTGAAGCCGATCGGCCTGGGCGCGCGCGACAGCCTGCGCCTGGAGGCCGGCCTGCCGCTCTACGGCCACGACCTGGACGAGACCGTCAGCCCCGTCGAGGCCGACCTCGCCTTCGCCATCAACAAGAACCGCCGCGAACAGCGCGACTTCCCGGGCGCCGCGCGCATCGTCAAGGAGCTGGCCGACGGCCCGGCGCGCGTCCGCGTGGCCCTGAAGGGGCTGGAAGGCGCCCCGGCCCGCGAAGGCGCGGAGATCGCCGATGCGAGCGGCGCGGTGATCGGCGTCGTAACCTCTGGCGGCTTCTCACCCTCGATCAAGCAAGGCATCGCGCTGGGCTTCGTCCCGCCCGCCCACGCCGCGCCCAGCACGTCGCTCAAGGTCATCGTCCGCGGCAAGCCTCAGGCTTGCGAAGTCGTGAAAGCCCCCTTCGTCCCCCACCGCTACGTGAGGAAGACGTGACCGAAATCCTCCGCCCGTTCCCTTCTCCCCTTGCGGGAGAAGGTGGCCCGCACAGCGGGTCGGATGAGGGGTCTAACCAGCCCTTCCAATTTCACCCGACCGACCGCGGCGCGAGGCCGCAAGACCCCTCATCCGTCGGCTTCGCCGACACCTTCTCCCGCAAGGGGAGAAGGACCGCCCAGTCCCGCAGAAGGAATCCCCCCATGCGCTTCACCAAGGATCACGAGTGGGTCGAGGTCGACGGCGACACCGCCGTCGTCGGCATCACCGCCTATGCCGCCGAACAGCTCGGCGACGTGGTGTTCGTCGAGACGCCGACCGTCGGCAAGACCGTGAAGGCCGGCGACAACTTCGCGGTGGTCGAGAGCGTCAAGGCTGCATCCGACGTCTACGCGCCGATCTCCGGCGAGGTGGTCGAGGCCAACGGCATGCTCGCGAACTCCCCCGAGACCGTCAACGCCGCCCCCGAAGCCGCCGGCTGGTTCGCCAAGGTCAAGCTCGCCAACCCGGCCGAGGTCGAAGCCCTGATGGACCGTCACGCCTACGAACAATATCTGCAGACGCTCTAGGAAATGGCCACGGAAAACACGGAAAGACGCGGAAGGTAGGACGAACCACAAGGTGGTAGAAATTGATTGCGCGCAAAGCGCGCGACTCCATTTCGCGACGCCTCTCAGGCGGCCCGCCTTCGGTGCTCTTTCCGTTTTCCGTGGCCGTCCCTTCTTCCCTTGGATGATCTGAATGCGCTACCTGCCCCTGACGCCTGACGACCGCGCCGAGATGCTCAGCGTCATCGGCGTTCCCGACATCGACGCCCTGTTCGCCGACGTGCCGGCCGCCGCGCGCAAGCGCGACCTCTTCGACCTGCCGCTGCGGGCCGGCGAGCTCGCCGTCGAGCGTGAGCTTGGCCAGCTCGCGGCCATGAACCGCCCGGCCGGCTCCGGGCCGTTCTTCTGCGGGGCCGGCGCCTACCGCCACCATGTCCCGGCCAGCGTCGACCACATCATCCAGCGCTCGGAATTCCTGACCAGCTACACGCCCTACCAGCCGGAGATCGCCCAGGGCACGCTGCAGGTGCTGTTCGAGTTCCAGACCCAGGTCGCCGCATTGACCGGTCTCGAGGTCGCCAACGCCTCGATGTACGACGGCTCCACGGCTTGTGCAGAAGCCGTGATGATGGCCCAGCGGGCCACGCGGCGCGAGAAGGCGATCCTCTCCGGCGGCCTGCATCCGCACTACGCGGCCACCACCCAGACCATCGCCCACGCCGAGGGCATGGAGATTGTGCGCCAGCAGGCCGCCATCGACGCCGAGGCCGCGGTGATCGAGGCCATCGACGCGGAGACCGCCTGCGTCGTCGTCCAGACCCCCAACGTCTTCGGCGTCGTCACCGACGTGACCGCGATCGCCGAAGCCGCCCACGCCGCCGGCGCGCTCCTGATCGTGGTGACCACCGAGGCGGTCTCCTTCGGGCTTCTGAAATCGCCGGGCGAAATGGGCGCCGACATCGCCGTCGCCGAGGGCCAGTCGATCGGCAACGCCCTGAACTACGGCGGACCTTACGTCGGCCTCTTCGCCTGTCGCGAAAAGCTGGTGCGCTCCATGCCGGGACGCCTCTGCGGCGAGACCGTCGATGCTGAGGGCCGGCGCGGCTACGTCCTGACGCTCTCCACCCGCGAGCAGCACATCCGCCGCGAGAAGGCGACCTCGAACATCTGCACCAACTCCGGCCTCTGCGCGCTGGCCTTCAGCATCCACCTGTCGCTGCTGGGCGAGGTCGGCCTGCGTCAGCTCGCAGCGCTCAACCACAGCCGCGCCCGCGAACTTGCCGGCGCTCTGAAGGGCGTGGCCGAGGTGCTGACGCCGCGGTTCTTCAACGAGGTCGCCGTGCGCGTCCCCGATGCAACGCGGGTCGTGGAGGACCTCCTGGCCGACGGCGTCGTGGGAGGCGTCCCTTATTCGCGCCTCGACCCACATTCAGGGATGGACGACGTCCTGCTGCTCGCGGCCACAGAGACCACGACCTCCGAGGATATCGCGGCCCTGTCTGCCGCCCTCAAGGGGAGGCTCGGCCGATGAGCGGGATGAACAGCGTGGGCCGTCCCACCCAGCCCGGCGCTGCAAACGCCTCCGAAGGTCATAGGTCGCTGACCGGCGGCCGCGGCTTGCTGCAGGACGAACCGCTGCTGTTCGAACTCGGCGGCTGGGACAAGACGGGCGTCGACCTCGACCCGGCCGAACATGACGCGTCGGACCTCGGCGACCTGGTGCGGACCGCACCGATCGGCCTGGCCGGCCTCTCCGAGCCCGAGACGCTGCGCCACTATGTGCGCCTCAGCCAAAAGAACCACGCCATCGACCTGGCGCTCTATCCGCTGGGCTCATGCACCATGAAGCACAACCCGCGGCTCAACGAGAAACTGGCCCGCCTTCCGGGCTTTGCCGACCTGCACCCGCTGCAGCCGGTCTCAACCGCCCGGGGCGCGCTCACGGTCATCGACCGCCTCGCCCACTGGCTGAACACCCTGACCGGCATGCCCGCTGTCGCCATGACGCCAAAGGCCGGCGCCCACGGCGAGCTCTGCGGCCTGTTGGCTATCCGGGCCGCCCACGAGGCCGCCGGCCACGGCCACCGCCGCCGCGTCCTCGTCCCGACCTCCGCGCATGGCACCAACCCGGCCACCGCCGCCTTCGTCGGCTACTCGGTCCAGGAGATCGCCCAGACCGCCGACGGCCGCGTCGACTTAGCTGACCTCGCCGCCAAGCTCGGCCCCGATGTCGCCGCCATCATGGTGACGAACCCCAACACCTGCGGGCTTTTCGAGCGGGACATCCTGGAGATCTCCCGCCTCACCCATGAGGCCGGCGCGTATTTCTATTGCGACGGCGCGAACTTCAACGCGATCGTCGGCAAGGTGCGGCCCGGCGACCTCGGCGTCGACGCCATGCACATCAACCTACACAAGACCTTCTCCACCCCGCACGGCGGCGGCGGTCCGGGCGCAGGTCCTGTAGTCCTTTCGGAAGCCCTCGCCCCCTTCGCGCCGGCGCCCTGGGTCGTCCACGCCACGGACGGCCTGACGCTGGTCGAGGAGGCCATCGACGACGCGGCCCAGGCCTTCGGCCGGATGAGCGCCTTCCAGGGCCAGATGGGCATGTTCGTCCGCGCCTACGCCTACATGCGCAGCCACGGCGCCGATGGCCTGCGCCAGGTCGCCGAGGACGCCGTGCTGAACGCCAACTACGTCAAGGCCCGCCTGTCTGCGCAGATGACCCCGGCCTTCCCGGACGGGCCCTGCATGCACGAGGCGCTCTTCGACGACACCTGGCTCGACGGGACCGGCGTCACCACCCTGGACTTCGCCAAGGCCATGATCGACGAAGGCTTCCACCCCATGACCATGTATTTCCCGCTGGTCGTGCATGGGGCGATGCTGATCGAGCCGACCGAGACGGAATCGAAGCGCGAGCTCGACCGGTTCTGCGACGCCCTCCTGGCCTTGGCGAAAGCGGCCAAGGCCGGCGATGTCGAGCGCTTCGCCGGCGCCCCGTACCTCGCGCCGCTGCGGCGTCTCGACGAAACCCAGGCGGCGCGGAAGCCGAAACTCACGTGGCGTCTCGGCGACACAGGTGTGGCGCCGGCGCCATTGGCGGCGGAATAGCTCGACGTGAGAAAAATTTAACGGGCTGGCGCCTTTACGACTCCTAAGGTCGTTCGCATATCAGGCTCGCACGGCGGCGGTTCGACCTCCCCTTGGGCCTGTCGTGTGCTTCCAGGTTTTTGCTCCCAGTGACTTTCGCCATGCCCTCTTTGCGCGTTTACCGCGCCTCCGACGAATTCGCGCGCGAGCTGGCTTCGCGTGTGGGCCGCTGGCTGCTGCTCGGCCTGGGCGGGCTTATCATGGCTGCGGGTCTGGTGCTGGCGCCGCTGCCCGGCCACATAGGCCTGCCGCTGCTGGTCGTCGGCCTGATGATCGTCCTGCGCAATTCCTTCAAGGCCAAGCGGCAGTTCGTACGGATGCAGCGGGCCCACCCGAAGATGGTGTTCCCGATCCGCCGGCTGATGCGCCGCGATCCGGAGATCATTCCGGTGTTCTGGCAGCAGTACCTGCGGCTTGAGCGCCTGATCCTGCCGAAGCGGATCCGTTTCGCCAGCCGGTGCCGCCGCTACCTCGGCCGTCGCCTCAAGGCCCGCACCACCTAACGCGCTCGCTGCGCGATGTGAGAACGCCCCGGAAGCGCAAGCTCCGGGGCGCTTTTCGTCAAGGTCTTCCTGGAACGGGCCGCAGCGATCTACTGCAGCTTGCCGGCGAGCTGGCCGATGGCGGCGTCGATCAGCGGGTCGCTCTTGGCGCCGGCAAGGCGCGCGGCGAGCACCTGCTCGGCCATCTGGGCGGCCAGCTCAGCGGCGGCGACCTTCACCTGGGCCGCGGCCTGGGCTTCGGCGGTGGCGATGCGGCGCTCGGCAAATTGGCCGCGGCGTTCGATTTGCTCTGCGAGGCGCTCCTGGGCCTCGGCCTGCATGCGTTTCGCCTGCTCTTCGGCGTTGGCTAGGATCTCGGCCGCGAGCTTCTCCGACTGCTGACGATCGGCCTGGATGCTGGCGAGCAGGGCTTGGGCTTCTTCGCGCAGGCGATTGGCTTCGTCGAGTTGGCTCTGGACCTTCTGCCCGCGGGCGTCCAGCGCCGTGAGCGCCATGCGGGGAACCCCGACATAGACCAGAATCCCGACGAAAATGACCAGGGCGGCTCCAACCCAGAAGTGCGCGTCTGTCAGAATTTCCACGTGCGGTCCCCTAGGCGCGGCCCGCGGAGCCGAGCTCTGCGGCGGTCGCGGCCTTGCCGGTGAGTTTTTCCACGATCGCCCTGGCCGCGTCGGAGGCGATCGTCGACACCCCGGCCATGGCGCTGTCTCGCGCCGACGCGATGCGCGCCTCGGCGGCGGCGCCCGCCTCTGAGAGCTTCGCCTCTTCCTCAGCCAGCCGCGCCGCCAGTTCGGCGGCGGCCTTGGCGCGTGCGTCGCCAGCCAGCTTCATGGCCCGGGCGCGCGCCTGGGCCATCTCGGCCTGGGCGGCTGCGGCCTGACTGTCGGCTTCGTCCTTGAGGCGGCGGGCCTCGGCCACGTCGCCTTCGATCTTGCCCTCACGCTCAGCGATCGTGCCGCCAATGCGCGGCACGAAGACCCGCGACATCAGCACGAGCACAACCACAAAGATGATCAGCAGCCAGGCCATCTGGCCCGGCCACATGGCCAGGTCGAACTGCGGCAGTCCGCCGGAGCCACCTTCCGGGGCAGGCGCGCCCGTCCCTTCGTGCATCTCGCTCGCGGGGGCTTGCATCGGAGCTTAGCCGACCTTCACGAACAGGATGATGAAGGCCATCACGAGCGCGAAGATGCCAAGGGCTTCGGTCAGCGCCATTCCGAGGAACAGCATGGGCTGCTGGCTGGCCGCGGCTTCGGGGTTGCGAATGGCGGCGGCCAGGTAGTTGCCGAACAGCACGCCCAGGCCGACACCGGCGCCGATCAGGCCCATGGTGGCCAGGCCAGCGCCAATGTACTTCGCGGAAACGGGATCCATGTCTTCAGTCCTTCTTGGAAACGTTGATCAGTGGCCGTGACCGAGGTTCACGACATCGTTGAGGTAGACGGTGGCGAGCGCGGCGAAGACGAACGCCTGCAGAAAAGCCACGATGAATTCGAGGGCCGTTAGCGCCACGACCATCGCAAAGGACACGCCGGAGCCGGCGAAGCCCAGCAAAGCGATCCCGCCCTGCAGCGCGAATACACCCAGGCCGACGATGAAGCTCGCGAACATGTACATGACCACATGGCCGCCCAGCATGTTGCCGAACAGTCGCATCGACAGCGTGACCGGCCGGATCATGAAAGAGAGGAACTCTAGCGGCGCGATGAACAGCACGACGTACCAGGGCAGGCCCGACGGCGTGAACAGCTTGAAGAAGCCCAGGCCGTTCTTGACGAACCCGATGACCACCACGCTCAGGAAGGTGATCAGCGCCAGCGCCACCGTCACCGCCAACTGGGCCGTCGCGGTGAACGTCCACTCCTGGTGCGCAAGGTTCCCGAAGCTGAGCACCAGGCCCATCATGTTCATGACGAGCACCAGCATGAAGATCGTGAACACGAACGGCACGTAGGGCTTGCCAGCGTGCCCGATGATCGGCCCGACCAAGGTAGTGTCGACCAGCTCGAACAGGCTTTCACCCAGCGACTGCAGCCGCCCCGGCACAAGCTGGCGCTTGCCAGCCGCGAACAGCAGGACGCAGACCACGAGGGCCGCAAAGGCCATGGCGACCGTCGCGTTGGTGATCGACATGTCGAGCACGAAGCCGCCCAGGTGCAAGGGCGGCAACTGCACGAGCGGATGGACCATGAACTGTTCCATCGGGGCGATCGGGGGCGCTTTGGCCATTCGTCCTTACCGTCTCAACCTCAACCGTCTCAACTCTCGTCGTCGTCGGACGCCGGCGGAAGACGTCCCGCCTTTTCCGACTCCGTCCTGGCCCAGGCCGCGGCGCCACGGATGGCGACGAAGCTGGAAAGCCCCACGCCGATCAGCAACCCGCCGACCAGCCCAAAGGGCGTCGTATGCGCGAACCGATCGACAAGCCAGCCTAACCCCAGGCCGCCGAGCACCCCGCCCACCACTTCACCGAGGAAGCGGTAACCCTGCCCCATCGCCCGCTGGGCGCTGCCGCTCGCCGGCGGCCGCCGCCTGGCCTCGAACGCGTCCAGCCGCGCATCGAGGCTTTTCAGCGCTTCGTCACGCGGTTTATCGGTCCGGGGCATGCGTCGGAGGGCCTAGAGACCACGACGTCGCCGCCGCGGCGGGGGGCTTCAGGTCGCGCGGAACCTATAGATGGCGCCGCGGTGCGTCAAGGGCGGTCGAGCCGCAAATAACTCCATGTATTCGTTACATTTTCGCTCGATCATCGGCCCTTGGTGCTGCGACCGGTCGCCGCCGCCCTACTGCGCGGCCATGGCCTCGGCCTGACGCAGATCGACCGACACCAGTTGCGACACGCCGCGTTCCCCCATGGTGACGCCGAACAGCCGGTCCATACGCGCCATGGTCACCGGGTTGTGGGTGATGGCGATGAAGCGCGTCTCGGTGCGCCGGCGCATCTCGTCCAGCATGTTGCAGAACCGGTCGACGTTGGCGTCATCGAGCGGCGCGTCGACCTCGTCGAGCACACAGATCGGCGAAGGCTGAGCAAGGAATACCGCGAAGATCAGGGCCGTCGCGGTCAGGGCCTGCTCGCCCCCGCTCATCAGGCTCATCGTGGCCATGCGCTTGCCGGGCGGGCAGGCGTAGATCTCCAGGCCCGCCTCAAGCGGGTCTTCGGATTCGACCAGCCTCAGCTCCGCCTGGCCGCCCTGGAACAACGCCTGGAAGAGCGTCTTGAAGTGCTCGTTGATCACCTCGAAGGCGGCCAGCAGGCGCTCGCGGCCCTCGCCGTTCAGCTCGTCGATTCCCTGCCGCAGGCGCGCGATGGCGCCTGTCAGGTCGGAGCGCTCAGTCTGCATGGCCTGCAGTCGCGCGCCATGTTCGGCGGCCTCTTCCTCGGCGCGCAGGTTCACCGGACCTATGGCGTCGCGCTGGCGCTCCAGGTTGTAGAGGTGGGCTTCGATCCCGCCGGCGTCGGTAGGAATGGCTACGGCCTCGTCGACCAGCTTCTGCGCAAGCGCCTCCGGCTCGATCCGGGCCGTCTCGCGAATCTGCTCGGAGACCTCCCTCAACCGCGCCGCGGCGGCCTCCGCGTGGGCGGCAAGGCTGGCGCGGACTTCACGGGCTTCGGAGGCCGCGGCCTCCGCCGCACGCAGGCCCCGGTCAGCTTCGGCCCGCTCATGTTCGGCGCCGGCCAGGGCGTCAGAAGACTTCGCGCGCCGCGCTTCGGCGACCGCCAGTTCGTCCAGCAAGGCGGCGCGGCGGGTCTCCAGGGTTTCCGGCGCAGCCTTGGCCTTGGCGAGCTCGGCTTGCGCCTTGGCCTGGGCGGCGGCGAGCACCTCCAGCCGCTTGGCGGCGGCCTGCGAGCGACGCGCCCAGTCCTCGCGGTCGCTGGTCAGGAGTTCCAGGCGCCGAGCGCGGCCGTCGCGGTCACGGACCTCCACGTCGAGGGCGGCGCGGGCGGCGGCGGCGGCCTCCCGGGCCGGACCTGCGGCGGCGCGGGCGGCGGCCAGGCGCTCTGCAAAGTTCTGTTCGTCGGAGTCGTGGGCGGTGGCGGCCTGGGCGGCCGCGAACGCCTGTTCCAGCTCGGTCAGTTCGGCCTCGAAGCGGCCGATGACGTCGTCCAGGGAGGCCGCGTGGGCTTCCTTGCGGGCGGCTTCGCGATCGAAGCGCTCCAGCGCGACGCGGGCAGCCGAGGTGCGCTGCTCGGCAGCGGGTGTGGCGCGGCGCGCGGCGCGCAGGCCTTCCTCGATCGCGGCCAGGCGGGCGGTGGCGTCGGCCAGGGCCTTGCGGGCGACCTCGGCCTTGGGCGTCAGCGCCTCGATCTCGTTCTCGACTTCGGCCAACCGTGTCTTCTGCTCAAGACGGACGGCAGCCGGCTTGGGCGCCTCGGCGCGCGCAGTGAAGCCGTCCCAGCGCCAGAGGTCGCCTTCGCGCGAAACCAGGCGGCAACCCGGCGCGAGATCGGCCTGCAGGCGCTCGCCGTCGGCGCGATCGACGAGGGCGGTGAAGGCCAGGCGGGCGGCTAGCGACGCCGGCGCCTTGACGAACCCGAGCATCGGCGTCGCGCCAGCCGGCCAGGCCGGCGGCTCGGCGTCACGACCGCCCCAGAACGCCGGGGCGCTGCGGTCGAGGGCGGCGTCCAGGTCGTCACCCAGCGCGGCGGCAAGGGCGATCTCGTAGCCCCGCTCGGGCGAGACGGAGTCCAGGGCCGGCGCGAAGCCGCTGCGACGCGCCTGAGCGACGAGGGCCGCCAGCGCGCGCGCCTCGGCCGTCAGGCGGCCGAGCTGGTCGTCGATCTTGCGGGTGGCCTCGCGTGCAGCGGCCTCGGCCGCCTGGGCCGCGGTGCGGTTCTCCTCGGCGGCTTCGAGCGCGGCGCGTGCGGCCGCCAGCGCGGCCTCGGCGGCCTCAAGCTCGGCCTTCGCCTGGGCGACCTGCGGATTGACGGTGGCGCCAAGCGCCTCGCGCTCGCCGCGCGCCTGGTCGAGGGCGCGACGGGTGCGGGAGAGCCGCGCCTGAGCCTCCTCGACGCGATGCGCGGAGGCTTGGCGCACGGCCTCTTCGGCGGCGGCCTGGGCGGCCAGGCCCTCAACCTCGGCGTCCGCGGCCGCGCGCGCCGCCTCTGCCGCCTTGGCCGCGGCCTCGAGTTCCGGAATACGCTGAGGGGCCGACTTGATGGCCGCTTCGAGCGCCGCGAGATCGCCGGCCAGTCGCTTGAGCGCGGCGTCGGCGTCCTCGACGATATGCTCTTCGCGGGCGCGGTCGGTGTCGATGCGCGCCAGGTCTCCGGTCAGGCGCTCAAGCTCCGCGGCGTGCGCCTCGTGCTCGCGGTCCAGCCGATCCTTGTCGATGGCGAGCTTGTGCAGGATGGCGGCGGCGATCGTCTCGGCCTCCCGCAACGGCTTGATCGCCTCCTCGGCTTGCGCAGCGCGGGTGGTCGCGGCCGCCGCGACGGTCGCCGTCTCCTCGACCGCACGGATCGCAGCGGCCGCCTCCGCGCCGAGGCGCTCGGCGGCCGTCCTGGCTTCGGCCCAGCGGGCATAGAGCACCGCGCCCTGCAAGGCGCGGATCTCGGATGAGAGCTTCTTGTAGCGCTCGGCCTGGCGCGCCTCGCGCTTCAGGCGCCCGAGCGTCGCCTCGAGTTCGCGGGCCACGTCCTCCAGCCGCGCCAGGTTGGCCTCGGCGGCGCGCAGGCGAAGCTCGGCCTCGTGGCGACGCGAATGCAGCCCGGAGACGCCGGCCGCCTCCTCCAGGATCATGCGCCGGTTCTGCGGCTTGGCGGCGATTAGCTCGGAAATCTGTCCCTGGCGAACGAGCGCGGGCGAGTTCGAGCCCGTCGAGGCGTCGGCGAACAGCAGCTGGACGTCGCGGGCGCGGACCTCGCGGCCGTTGACCCGGTAGGTCGAACCCTCGCCGCGGTCGATGCGGCGGACCACTTCCAGCACCGGATGGTCGTTGAAGGCGGCCGGAGCGCGCCGGTTGGCGTTGTCGATGGTCAACGCCACCTCGGCGTGGTTGCGCGAGGGCCGGTTGCCGGAGCCGGCGAAGATCACGTCGTCCATCCCGCCGGCGCGCATGGCCTTGGCGGAATTGGCGCCCATTACCCAGCGCAGGGCTTCCAGCAGGTTCGACTTGCCGCAGCCGTTCGGGCCCACGACGCCGGTGACGCCCGGTTCGATCCGGAACTCGGTCGGATCGACGAAGGACTTGAAGCCCGAAAGGCGCAGCCGCTGGAAGTGCACGGGAGGTCTAGCGGCCTCCCTTCGCCATGGCCGTGACGATCGGAAGGAGGACGTCGTCCAACTGGACGGCTGTCAGCGGGACGGTCTCCAGACGCTTGCCGTTGACGAAGATCGTCGGCGTCGCGTTCACCCCGTCCTGCTCCGCCGCGCGCTGCGCGCGGGCCGTTACCGCGTCGATCGCCGTCTGGTCCTGAAGGCAGGCATTGAACTTGGCGGCATCGACGCCATTGGCGGCGCCGATCTCCTCCAGGATCGGTTTGATCTTCCCCGCCTGCCAGCGCGACTGGCTGCGGAACACCTCATCGACGACCTTGAAGTATTTCGAAGGCCCGGCGCAGCGCGCCATCAGGAAGCCGGCCGCCGCGACGGTCGCGGGCTCGGTCAGCATCTCCTTGAGCGTGTACCGCACGAGGCCGGTGTCGATGTACTTGGCCTTCAGCGAGGGGAAGACAGCCTCGTTGAAGTGGGCGCAGTGCGGGCAGGACAGCGAGGCGTACTCGATCACCTCGATCTTGGCCGTCGGCCGGCCGAGCGTCATGTCGTCAGGAAGCGCGGTTGGGGCCGCCACGGCGAGACGTGGCAAGAGTCCGGCGGCGGCGGTCACGGCGACGGCGAAGGCGCGACGGTTGAGCATAGGGACGACGGTCTCCTGAACCCGGGAGTAAAGCGCGATTCCCGCGAGCGCGCGCCACATCGCGCACCGCTGGACTCCGCTCGATCAGGCGATGGGACGGTGGCCGTTGTTAGTCAATCGGCCGCCGTTGTCGCAGGACGCCCCGCCCGAGCGCCAGCAGCGCGGTCTTCAACCGGCCTTCCGGCGCCTCGGCCAGCGCCTTTGCGAGGCCGGCTTCCTCGGCGGCGTCCAGCGGCGGTAGGCGCCGCGGGGGTTTGGCCACGGGCTCGTGCTTGTTCCGCAGCGGCCCCTGGACGATCCGCAGCTTCTGCACCGCATCGGCCCCCAGGAAGAGGTTCACCCGCGCCAGGATCTCGTGAGCCTGGTGCTGGATGATGGCGGCGGCGGGCCCAGCGACCCGGATCTCCAGCGACGAGGGCCCCCCGTTGCGGCCCTTGGTCAGCTTCACCGGCTCGGTGCGCTTGGCGATCTCGACGCCGACCACCTCGCGCCAACGGGCCTCCAGCGCGCCCGATCCCTGGCCGAACCTGGCGTCGAACTCCTTCAGCGTCCTGTTCAGGGCGCGGCCGAGCGGCGGCGGCGGGCGGCGCTGAGGCCGCGTCCGCTTCTCCGCCAGGATACGGAGCGCCTCTTGCGGTGTCGGCAGGTCGCGGCGGGCCATGACGCGCAACTTAAACTCCGCTCGTTCCCGCGAAAGCAGGAATCCATGCCGTGCCTCGATTCAGCTTGGATCCCCGCCTTCGCGGGAATGAGCGGTGGTGGTAGGTCGAAGGTGTGAACGTCGAGGCCCTCCGCGCCCAACTGCTGTCCTGGTACGACGCCAACGCCCGCGACCTGCCGTGGCGTGTGCGGCCTGCCGACCGCGCGGCCGGCCTCCGCACCAACCCCTACCGCGTCTGGCTGTCCGAGGTGATGCTGCAGCAGACCACCGTGCCGCACGCCACGCCCTACTTCCTGAAGTTCACCGCCCGTTGGCCGACTGTCGCCGACCTCGCAGCGGAGGCGGATGGCGAGGTGATGGCCGCCTGGGCGGGGCTCGGCTACTACGCCCGCGCCCGCAATCTGCTGGCCTGCGCCAGGGCCGTGGCGCGCGACCATGGCGGCGTCTTCCCGGAGACTGAGGCCGGGCTGCGCGCCCTGCCCGGCCTGGGTCCCTACACGGCGGCGGCCGTGGCGGCGATCGCCTACGACGAGGCGACCAATGTCGTGGACGGCAACGTCGAGCGGGTGATGGCCCGACTGTTCGCGGTGGAGGCGCCGCTGCCCGACGCCAAGGCGGAACTCAAACGGCTGGCAGCCGGTCTCGTGCGGGATGCCCGGTCGGGCGACTGGGCCCAGGCGCTGATGGACCTGGGCGCGACGGTCTGCCGGCCCAAGGCGCCGCTGTGCGACCGCTGCCCCTTGGCGGCCTGTTGCGCGGCCCTCGCGACCGGCGAGCCGGAGACCTTTCCCCGCCGCACGGCCAAGGCCGAGCGCCCGCACCGCCACGGCGTGGCCTATGTCCTGACCCGAGGCGACGAGGTGGCCCTGGTGCGGCGGCCGCCCAAGGGCCTGCTGGGCGGCATGCTGGCGCTTCCCACGTCCGAGTGGCGCGCGGGCCCCTGGAGCGACGCCGAGGCGCAGGCCGCCGCGCCCGCGGATGGCGACTGGCGCCACGTCGGCGAGGTCGAGCACGGCTTCACCCATTTCACCCTGACTCTGCGCCTGCTGCGCGCCGAGGGGGCGGTTGGCGACGGTTTCATCTGGAGCCCGCGGCGCCACCTCGACGCGCTGCCGAGCGTCTTCCTGAAGGCCGCGCGGGCGGGTCTTACGAACCTGCTCTAGTGGGCGACAGCCTTCTCCAGGCCTTCCAGCATCTTTGCCCAGGTCTTTTCGTACTGGGCGCGGTGCTCGAAGTCGGAACCCCCGGCATGGCCGTCGAGGTTTTCCTGGATAACGGTGACCTCGGTTCCGCCGTTTCGCGGGGTGAGTTCGAAGGTGACCAGGTGGGTGCTGCCGGGGGCGGCGGAACTCACATGGGTGTAGCTGAGGCGGCGTTCAGGCAGGAACGAGCGGACCTCGCCGCGGTCCTCGAACGACTTGCCGCCCACCTCGCCGTGCATGGTGATCGGCCCGCCGACGGACCAGTCCGTCTCGACGTCGGCGCCCATCATGTAGGCCTTCATGCCTTCCCGGGAAGTCAGGGTTTCCCAGACCTCCGTCCGTTCGGCGGGGATCACCCGCGACACCTGGGCCGTGGCGGCCATGGCGAAGCTCCTCTTCTGCCTCGGCGAGTGAACGCAGAAGGCGCGAGAAGGCTTCCGCTATCGCGGTCGATGCATCAGGCCGGCATCTGGCTGCGGACCTTGGCGCGCAGCACGTCGATGGGCGCCAGGCCCTTGTCCGACTTGAAGTGCCAGTAGGTCCAGCCGTTGCAGGCGGGTTGCGATTGCACCATGGCGCCTACCTTGTGGATCGAACCCGACAGGTCTCCCACCACCAGGCTGCCGTCGGCGCGCACACGCGCGGCATGTCGTCCCTTGTCGTCATAGAGCACATCGCCGGCGCGCAGCAGGCCCGCCTCGACGATCTGGCCGAACGGGACGCGCGGCTCGGCTTTCTTGGAGCCGGTGACCACCATCTCCTCGGCGGTGGCCGGGATGACCTTGGCGATGCGCGCCTTGGCGAGCTTGGCGTAAGCTTCCTCGCGCTCGATGCCGATGTAGCGGCGCCCAAGCCGCCGGGCCGCCGCGCCGGTGGTGCCCGTGCCGAAGAACGGGTCGAGGATCACGTCGCCCGGCCGGGTCGACGACAAAATCACGCGATGCAGCAATGCTTCCGGCTTCTGGGTCGGGTGCGCCTTGGCGCCGGCCTCATCCTTCAGCCGCTCCTCGCCGGTACACAGCGGCAGGCTCCAGTCGGAGCGCATCTGCAGCTCGTCGTTGGCCATCTTCATGGCGTCGTAGTTGAAGGTGTAGCGCTTGCCGCCCTTCGACTTAGTCGCCCAGATCAGGGTCTCGTGGGCATTGGTGAACCGCGTGCCCTTGAAGTTCGGCATCGGGTTCGACTTGCGCCAGACGATGTCGTTGAGGATCCAGAAGCCCAGGTCCTGCAGCGTTGAGCCCACCCGGAAGATGTTGTGGTAGCTGCCGATCACCCACAGCGCCCCGTCGTCCTTCAGGACGCGCCGGCATTGCGCCAGCCAGGCCTTGGTGAAGGCGTCGTAGGCCGCGAAGCTTTCGAACTGGTCCCAGTCGTCGTCGACCGCGTCGACCTTGGAATTGTCCGGTCGAAGCAGGTCGCCGCCGAGCTGCAGGTTGTAGGGCGGGTCGGCGAAAACCAGGTCGACAGACCGGTCCGGAAGCTTCTTCAGCTCCTCCAGGCAATCGCCCTGAATGATGGTGTCGGCGGCAACGCCCATGACTGACCCTTGGAAAACCCAGAGTCAGAATCCTGGGCCAACAGGGTGAACGACCCGTTGCCGATCATGGTGAACGAGGTCTTAAGGCCGGCGCTGGCCCAAGAGCTGGTCGGCCATTTCCCCGATCGTCATTCCCGGGCTTATCCCACGGCTGTCCGGGAATGACGGAGGAGGTGTAGAAGCCGCCGTGTGGTCGCCGGGCTCTGCCTTGCTATCCGCCGACGGCGCGGCGGGCCTTGTCCAGGGCCTGGACGGTCGCGTGGTGGCTTGGCTGGGTCTTGGGCATGCGGTTCCAAGCGTCCAGTGCCGCCACCTTGTAGGCCTCCGCCAGCGTCGGGTAGTTGAAGGTGTTCTCCACGAAGTAGTCGAGCGTGCCTTCCAGGTTCAGCACCGCCTGGCCGATGTGGATGAGCTCGGTCGCGCCCTCGCCCACGATGTGGACGCCCAGCAGGCGACGGGTCTCAAGCGCGAACAGCATCTTCATGAAGCCCGAGCCGATGCCCATGATGTGGCCGCGGCTGGTCTCGCGGAAGCGGGCGACCCCGCATTCGTAGGCGACGCCGCGTTCACGCGCCTGCTCCTCGCTCATCCCGATCGTGGAGATCTCCGGCACCGCATAGATGCCGTAGGGGAAGAACTCGGGCGCGGCATGGGAGGGCGCGTCGAAGGCGTGGCAGGCGGCGATCCGGCCCTGCTCCATCGAGGTGGAGGCAAGGCTCGGGAAGCCGATGATGTCGCCGGCCGCATAGATGTGCGGGACGGCGGTCTGGAAGGTCGCCTTGTCCACCGCCAGTCGCCCTCGGGCATCGGCCTCCAGGCCGCAGGCGGCGAGGTCCAGGCTATCGGTCGCGCCCTCGCGGCCGGCCGAGAACAGCACCATGTCGGCGCGCAACTCGCGGTCATCGGAGAGCGTCAGATGGCAATTCTGCGGGCCTTCCACCGCGGCCGAGACGACCTTGGCGCCGAACCGCAGGACGACGCCGCGGTCGCGCAGGTCGTGGACGAACTCGTCGGCCACTTCGCGATCGATGAACGGCAGCAGGCGCTCGTTCGGTTCGACCACCGTGACCTTGACGTCGAGGGCGCTGAAGATCGAGGCGTACTCGACGCCGATCACGCTGGCGCCCACCACCACGAGCTGGCGCGGGATGCGGTCGATCTCGAGGATCTCGTCGCTGTCGAGAATATTCTCGCCGTCGAAGGCGATGTGGCTTGGACGATAAGGCCGCGTGCCGACGGCGATGAGGAAGCGCTCGGCGGTGTAGTCGGCGACGCCGGCGGCGCTCTGCACCGCGACGGCGTTGGCGCTCGTGAAGCGGGCGACGCCCTGCACCGTGTCGACGCCGTTGCGGGCGAACTGGTGCTCCAGCACGTCGACCTCGTGGTCGAGGGTAATGTCGAGCCGGCGGCGCAGGTCGTCCGCGCCGATATGCTGCTTGGCGCGGTAGGCGCGGCCGTAGAATCCCTGCTCGCGCCAGCCGGTCAGGTTCAGCACGGTTTCGCGCAGGGTCTTGGACGGGATCGTGCCGGTGTGGACGGAGACCCCGCCGACGCGGCGGCCGCGTTCGACCACCAGCACCCGCTTGTTCAGCTTGGCCGCCTGGATCGCGCCGCGGCGGCCGGCCGGCCCGGAGCCGATCACGATCAGGTTGTAGTGGTTCGAAGACACCCGTTCACTCCGGCGTTCTGCAGGAGCGGAAACCATAAGGGCGGCGGGTTAAGGTAAGCTTGGCGGTAACGCCGTCAGGCGGCGACCCAGTTCACATAGGCGCCGTGCGGATGCACCTCGGCCAGCTGGCGCGCCTCGCCGCCCGGCCATAGCGTCAGCCGGACTTCCATGATCGCCATGTTGGCAGGCTGTGGCTCCATTCGCAGCCACGCAAAGGGCGCATCCGCCGTCGCGGTCGCCGCGATCTCGGCGATCAGGGCGGCGAGCGCCGCCTGGCTCTGCGCCGGCATGTATTGCCAGAAGACCGAGTGGTAGAGGACCGTGACGGTCCCGACCTTGGGCGTCACATGCGCCCGCGTCCAATTCACCGCGTCGGCCGATTCCACATCCACGCCATTGGCGAGCGCCACCTCGATCGCCGCACGGGCGCGGGCGAGGCGTTCGGCCTGGTCGGCCCAGATGTAGGCGAGCAGGCGGCGGCGCTGGCCGGGGTCCTTCAGGTCCGTCGGCCGGCGGTCGCAAGCGGCGCGTTCGACCACCTCGACGGCGGCGTCCACGGGTGGCGACGCGCCGGCCCACTGCGTATCCATCGAGAGCGCCGCATCCGGATCGCCCCAAGCGGCCTCGCCCAGCCGATAACGGTAGCGGTCCCAGGAGAGGTTCAACCCGGCGCTGGCGGCGATCTCGAAGCAGCGCATCGGCAGGCCGGTCGCCTGGGCGATCTCCAGGAAGCCACCCACCAGGCAGAGCGAGCGGCGCACCTCGTTGGTCTGCGGCTCGTGGGCCATGAAGGCGGCCAGCTGCGCGCGGTGCGAAACCATGGCGACCTGCACGGCGGCCCAGATCGCGTCGGGGTCCAGCCGGGCGTAGGCGTCCGACACCGCCGGATCGTCGCCCGAAAGCGCCAGTTCATGCCACGACCCGATGAGCCGCAACGCGACCGCGGCGTCGAACTGGCCCTGGAGGTCGAGTTCGGCCCACGGCTTCAGGAGCGCCCGCACCGGGCCGCCCGCCAGCCAGTCGTCCGCCACGCGGTCCAGCAGCGCGCCGTTCAGCGGCGAGCCGAGGGTCCGGCAGGCGCCCGCCTGGAACCTCAGGCCCTTCACCAGATCGAGGATGTCATCGCTCATGCCCTTGCCTCGCCGCGGGCCGGGCCAGCGTCAACCTTGATTCAGTTGATCAATCTGCGAACGGCAGGTCGCCCTGCATGGCGTCGTCGAACGCCTGCAACGGGTTCTTGCCGAGCAGCGCCAGCTTCACCGGACCCCAGGCCATGCGATGGATCTCGCAAGGCCCGAGCGTCAGCAGGCCCTCGGCGTGGATGGGCGCGCGGTAGCCCTTGTGGCTGGCGAACCCGTAGCCAGGATAGCGCGCGTCCATCTCGACCATCAGCCGGTCGCGGGCGACCTTGGCCAGGATGGAGGCCGCGGCGATGGACTTCGACTTGCCGTCGCCGCCCACCACGGTCTTCACCTCGCAAGGCAGTTTGAAGCGGTAGTTGCCGTCGACCAGGGCGAAGGCGGGCTGCACCGCCATGGCCTCGATCGCCCGGCGCATCGCCAGCCCTGTGGCATGCAGGATGTTGAGGCTGGCGATCTCCTCGACGGTGGCGAAGCCCACGCCCCAGGCCACGGCCTTCAGCTTGATTTCGACCTCCAGGCTCTCGCGGGTCTTGGCCGACAACTTCTTGGAATCGTCGAGGCCCTTGGGGACCTTCTTCGGATTGAGCATCACCGCCCCGGCGCTGACCGGCCCGGCCCACGGCCCACGGCCAGCCTCGTCCACGCCGCAGACCAGGCCGCCGACGAAAGCCTTCTCCAGCAGCATCGAAGGACCCTTGGCCATCAGGCCCCCAGCTTGCGGATCGGCGCGTGCCGGAAGCACGTCGTCTGGTGGTCGTTGACCATGCCGACCGCCTGCATCCAGGCGTAGACGATCACCGGGCCTACGAACTTGAAGCCCTTGGCCTTCAGCGCCTTGGAGACCTCCACGGCGAGCGGGGTCTGCGCCGGGATCGCGGCGTCCGCGGCCCAGTCGTTCTGGAGCGGCTTGCCGCCCGTGAAGCTCCAGCAGAAATCCGAGAAGTCCTCGCCGGCGTCGCGCATGGCGAGGTAGATCTTCGCCGAGGCGATGGCCGCATCGATCTTGGCGTTGGAGCGGATGATGCCGGCGTCGGCCATCAGGCGAGCGCGGTCGGCCTCGCCGTAGCGGGCCACCTTCTGCGGATCGAAACTGTCGAAGGCCGCGCGGAAGGCCTCGCGCTTCCTCAGGATCGTGATCCAGGCCAAGCCCGCCTGGAACCCGTCGAGCACCAGCTTCTCCCACAAGGCGCGGGAATCGTATTCCGGCACGCCCCATTCGGTGTCGTGATAGGCCTCATAGAGCGGGTCGCCGGCCATGCCGCGCCAGCCGCATCGGATCGGGGTTTCAGCCATCGGCGGCACAATCGTCCGAGCCGGGGCCGGGCCGCAAGGGGGAGGTGTTTCGATCGCGTTCGAAGGCTTCGAACTGTCGCAGATCGAGACAGGTGAACTGGCGGCGCTACGCGGGCTCCGCCTTCAGGGCGTCCAGGAACCAGGCTGGCCGCTCGACGCGTGCAGGGCGGCCATCCACGGTCAGGGCCGCGCCCTCGATACGGTCGAGACGCAGCAGGGCCATGGCGCGACCGGCGCCGGCCGAGGTCACGACGCCGGCCCGCAACTCGCCCGCCAGCACCTCGGCGCCCGGCGCCAGCGCAGGGCCTTCGAAGGCGATCGGCAGCATGCGGTTCTTCACCTGGCCCCGACGCTTCATGCGTGAGGTGGTCTCCTGGCCGACGAAGCAGCCCTTCTTGAAGTCGATGCCGTTCAGGAGGTCGAAGTTGGCCTCGATCGGATAGGTCTTGTCCGAGCCCCAGTCGGCGGGCCCCGGCACGCCCAGCGCCAGCTTCTGCGTCTCGCGCTCGGCCTCGCCGGCGGCCAGCGCGCCGGCCGGCGCCCCTACGCCGTAGCCGCGCCAGCCGAGCGCCGGCAGCCTGGGATCGGGCGCCCATGCCCCGCCGGGTGAGGTCCCTCCACCGGGGAAGAGGATCGAGACCGGGGTTTCGTCGACCGCCAGCTCCACCTTCGCGCGCAGCCGGTACATCATCAGCCGCTGAAGGATCGCGGCGCGATGCTCCGCCAGGACATCCAGCCAGCAGCCGTCGTCACGGCCGATCGCGAACAGGTCGTAGAGCAGCCGGCCCTGGGGCGTCAGCAAGGCCCCGAAGCGCGCCTCTCCGACCGCCAGCGTCTCCACGTCCTGAGTGATCAGGCCCTGGAGGAAGCTGCGCCAGTCCTGCCCCGACACCGCGATCAGAGCGCGGCTCGGCAGCGGGGCGTAGGTCAGGGTTTTTGTCATGCCGTGCAATTTGGGGCGTCGGGCTGTGGAGCGCCAGCGTTCCGCACCCTATAGATGGCTCGATGGCCCGCGGCGCATTCCCGATCCTGTTCATCACGTCGAATAGAATCGGCGATGCGGTGCTGTCGTCGGGGCTGCTCAAGCGCCTTTCGGATGAGATCCCCAACGCCCGCTTCACGGTGGTGGCCGGCCCGGTCGCCGCCCCGCTTTTCGAGGAAGTGCCGACCCTCGACCGGATCATCGTCCTGCCGAAATCCAAGGGCGGCGGCCATTGGATCGAGCTCTGGCAGGACGTGCGCGCGACGCGCTGGGGGCTGGTCGTCGACCTGCGCGGCTCGGGCCTGTCGCGGTTCATCAGCACGCGGCGCCGCGCGATCTGGCGAAAGGCCTCCGGCCCGCCGGTCCACAAGGTCATTGAGGCGGCGCGGGTCCTGAAGATCGAAGACGATCCGGCGGCGCCCTACATCTTCACCTCACCCGAAACGGAGGCGCGAGCCGACGAACTCACCGCCGGCTTCGGCCCGATCCTGGCCCTCGCGCCGGCGGCCAACTGGCTTGGCAAGACCTGGCCCGCCGAGCGCTTCTCCCGCGTCGCCATGCGCTTGCTTGATCCGCAAGGGCCAATGAAGGGCGGCCGGCTGATGGTGCTGGGCGGTCGCGAGGATGCCAAGCTCGCCAAGGGCCTGCGCGATATCGTCATGCGCAACCAGTTCATCAACCTGACCGAGGACACCGACCTGCTCACGGCCTTCGCCTGCCTGAAGCGGGCGCGCCTGTTCATCGGCAACGATTCGGGGACCATGCACCTTGCCGCCGCTGCGGGCGCGCCGACGCTGGGCCTGTTCGGCCCGTCGGACGAGCGGCTCTACGCGCCGTGGGGCGCCAAGACCCGCGTCGCGCGCGGGCCCCGGACCTATGAACAGATCCGCACGGTCGATCCCAGCTTCGGCCAGGCCCTGTGCCACATGATGGACCTGTCGGTCGAAACGGTCGGCGACGCCGCCGAACAACTGCTGGACGAAACGGACGGAGCCCATGCCTGAAATCTATGATCTGATCGTCCGCGGCGGCGAAGTGGTGAACCATGCCGGTCGCGGGCCGGCCGACGTCGGCGTGCGCGGCGGCAAGATCGCGGCGGTCGGTGACCTGCGGCAGGCCTCGGCCGGCGAGGTGTTCGACGCCACAGGCCTCATGGTGATGCCCGGGGTCATCGACACCCAGGTCCACTTCCGCGAGCCCGGCCTGGAGTGGAAGGAAGACCTCGAGAGCGGCTCGCGCGCCGCAGTTCTGGGCGGCGTGGTCGCCGTCTTCGAGATGCCCAACACCGAGCCCACGACCACAGACCCCGACGCGTTGGCCGACAAGCTGGCCCGCGCCAAGGGCCGGATGCATTGCGACCACGCCTTCTACGTCGGCGGCACGCACGAGAACGCCCGCTGGCTCGGCGAACTGGAGCGCCTGCCCGGCTGCTGCGGGATCAAGGTGTTCATGGGCGCCTCGACCGGCACCCTGCTGGTGCAGGACGACGAGGGCATCGAGCAGGTGCTGCGCCACGTGAACCGCCGCGCGGCCTTCCACTCGGAGGACGAGTATCGCCTGGCCGACCGTCGTCCACTGGCCCGCACCGGCGACTGGACCAGCCATCCAGAAGTGCGCGACACCCAGTCCGCCATCCAGTCCACCGAGCGGCTGGTGCGGATCGCCACCGCGCTGGGCAAGCGCATCCACGTGCTGCACGTGACGACGCGGGAGGAGGTCGCCTTCCTCGCCGCGCACAAGGACGTGGCCAGCGTCGAGTTCACCCCACAGCACCTGACGCTCGAAGGCCCCGAGGCCTATGAGCGGCTGAAGGGCTACGCGCAGATGAACCCGCCGATCCGCGGCGCAGAGCATCGCGCTGCGCTCTGGGAGGGCCTGGCCAACGGCGTGGTCGATGTGCTGGGCTCCGACCACGCCCCGCACACCTCGGAGGAGAAGGCGCGGCCCTACCCGGCCTCGCCCTCCGGCATGCCCGGCGTGCAAACCCTGCTGCCTGTGATGCTGACCCACGTCGCGGACGGCCGCTTGACCCTGGAGCGGCTCGTCGACCTGACCAGCCATGGCGCGAACCGCCTGTTCGGCCTCGCCGACAAGGGCCGCATGGCGGAAGGCTATGACGCGGACCTGACCATCGTGGACCTCAAGGCGCGGCGCACGATCAAGCACGAGGCGATGGCGAGCCGCGTCGGCTGGACCCCCTTCGATGGCATGGAGGCCAAGGGCTGGCCGGTGGCGACGATCATCCGCGGGACGGTCGTCATGCGCGACGACGAAGTGATGGCTCCGCACCTGGGCGAGCCAGTGCGATTCAACGAAACCCTGGTTCCTTAGATTGAAAACTCAATCAAATCATTGAATTATAATACGTCCGTCATGGCCCGGCTTGAGCCTGCCCCGGGCGGGCCGCGCGGCGGCGCGCCCCCGGGGCCACCCAACCCAAGCCGCCGGGCTCATCTGTTGAAGAACGACATCGGGATGGGTCACCCGGACAAGCCGGGTGATGACGATTGAGGGGGGACACCTGAGCCATCACCCTAGGTCAGGCCCAACTCAGCCCGCGCCTTCCTCGTCAGCTTCGCGGCGATGAGCCGGTGCGCGGTGGCCAGCCAGTCCTCCAGGTCGGCGCGCGACGGTCCCACCAGCGGCACGTTCACCCACTGCCCCTTGGCGCAATAGGGAGCCTGGCGGCCCGGGCCACCCTCGGTCAGAGCCATGAAGCCGATCTCGGTGACCTTGAAGGAAACGCCCTCGTCGCCACAGATCGCGAACACCTTGCCCCCCACCTTGTAGACGTCCGACGCGCCCCATTGGATGACCCTGGTCGTGGCGGGCAGGCCGAGCGCGAAGGCTTCAAGCTCCCCGCGGGTCAAACCGCCAGGCCCAACTCAGCGCGCGCCTTGCGGGTAAGCTTGGCCGCCACCAGCCCGTGCGCGGTCTTGAGCCAGCCCTCGACCTCGGCGGCATCCAGCTTGGCGACGCTGTCGAACATCACCCACCTGGCGCGGGCCATGTAGGGCGCGGGGCGGCCGCGCCCGGATTCCGTCAGAGCCTCGAAGGCGATGTCGGTCATCTTCAGCGACAGGTTCGTCGAGGCGCCGTCCGTCGCGGCGAACATCTTGCCGCCGACCACGTAGCAGCGGTCCTCGCCCCATTTGATGGACAGCTCCGCGCGGGGTAACGCCAGCGCCGCCGTTTCCAGGGCCGCCGGCGTCATCCCCTCAGGCCTCGACGCCGACGCCGATCGGGCAGGTCACGCCGGTGCCGCCGATGCCGCAATAGCCGGCCGGGTTCTTGGCCAGGTACTCCTGGTGGTAGTCCTCGGCGAAATAGAACTCGTCGGCAGGCACAATCTCCGTGGTGATCTTTCCAAAGCCCTTGGCGCTCAGCGCCTGCTGGTAGGCTTCCTTCGAGGCCTCGGCGGCCGCGGCCTGGGCGTCATTCTGCGGATAGATGCCGGAACGGTACTGGGTGCCGATGTCATTGCCCTGGCGCATGCCCTGCGTCGGGTCGTGGCCCTCCCAGAACACCTTAAGCAACGCCTGATAGGTGATGACCTTCGGGTCGTAGACCACCAGGACCGCTTCGGCATGTCCGGTACGGCCGGAGCAGACTTCCTCGTACGTGGGGTTGGGCGTGAGGCCCGCCACATAGCCGACGGCGGTGACCCAGACGCCCGGCAGGTTCCAGAACTTCTTTTCCTCGCCCCAGAAGCAACCCATGGCGAAGACCGCGGTCTCCAGGCCTTGCGGATAGGGGCCCTTCAGCGGATGGCCGTTTATGAAGTGGGTCTCGGCTGTCGGGATCGGGTGCGCGCGTCCCGGCAGGGCGGTTTCCAGGGTCGGCATTTCCAGCGTCTTGCGTCCGAACATGTGGCCTCCTTGCGGTCGCCCGGAAAGATAGTGATCCGCGCCACCGATTGCACTCGTCAGGGTGGCTGACGCCGCGGAAATTCCATGCCAATCTCGCCCAAGAACGACGTTAGGGGAGAATCCCATGCAACGCGCGTTGAAATCCACATTGATCGGCGGATGCCTGGCCATCCTGATGAGCGGTGGCGGGGCCTTCGCGACCGGCGGGGCCGGCGGCATGGGCGGCGGCGGGGCGCGGCCGGCGGACATGGACAGGGACCTTCCCGGCGCGACCGGCCCTCGGTACGACCCGGCCGTGGAATACGCCAAGGCGATCGCAGCCCTGAAGGCCCAGCAATACAAGGCGGCCGTCAAGGCGGCCGAACACGTCACCGATGCGGCGCCGAAGAACCCAGGCGGCTGGCAGGTCCTGGGCGCGGCCAAGGCCGGCTCGAACGATTGGAAAGGCTCGCGCCGCGCTTATGAAAGGGCGCTGAAGCTGTCGCCGGACGACTTCAAGCTCCATGCCGGCCTTGGCCTCGCCCTTGCGAACCTGAAAGACCCCAAGGCCCAGGCGCAGGTCGACTGGTTGAACGCGAAAAGCCAGGCCTGCGGCGACACCTGCGCGGATGCCGCCAACCTCAAGGCCGTCTCCTCGGCCGTGCAGAGCGCCATGAGCCCGGCCCCGGAGGCTGCGCCCAAACCCAGCGCCATGCTCGACCAATCGATGCTGTTCGGGGGCGCCAAGGCCGGCGACGCGGCCTACGTGGAGGCCGTCAGCCTGATCAACGAGCGGCGCTATGACGAGGCCCTGGCCGAGCTTTCCAAGGCGGCCGACACCTTCGGTCCGCACCCGGACATCCTGACATACCAAGGCTACACCTGGCGCAAGAAGGGCGACTATGCCAAGGCCGAGGGCTACTACAAGCAGGCGCTCGCCATCGACCCGAAGCACATCGGCGCCACCGAGTACTACGGGGAGCTGAAGGCCGCCCGCGGCGACATCGGCGGCGCCCGACTGATGCTGGCGCGCCTGGACAAGCTGTGCGCATACGGCTGCGCCGATGCCGAGGAGCTGCGCCGTTGGATCGACGCCGGCGGCGACCCACAAACCAAGTAGCGGCTCTTAGCCTCGTCCTTGCGGGACTCGCGGGCGCTTCGGCGCTCGCGGCGCGCGGCGATGCGCCGATCCGCGGCATGCTGTGGATGGACAAGCACGCCGATCCCGCGCGCGCCCTGGGGTCGACGCCCACCGAGTGCCTGCGCAGGCCCGCCGATCCGGTCCAGGCGGCCAGGGTCGAGATCGGCCGGGCCGCCTTCCGAACGCCGGTTCTGCTCGGCGGCCAGGCCGGGCGCGCCGGGATCAACTGCGAGACCTGCCATCGCGACGGGCGCGACAATCCCGACTTCCTGTTCCCGGGCGTCTCCGGCGCGCCAGGCACCGCCGACGTGACGAGCTCGCTCTTCTCCACCCACCGCGGCAACGGGGTCGACGACCCAAAGGCCATTCCCGACCTCTCGGGGCCGAAGACGAAGCTCAAGGTCGGCCAGGCCCCCGCGGACAAGAAGCTGGAGCCCTTCATCCACGGCCTGATTACCGAGGAATTCGACGGGCCGGAGCCGACGCCCGCGGTGCTGGAGGGCTTGGCGGCCTATGTCCGCGCCCTCGACCCGGCGGCCTGTCCGGCGAGGGCCCGCCAGCCGGTGGACGTGGCCTTGCTGATGGACGACGTGCGCCGCGCGCTGAAGGCCGCGCAGGCCAGCGACACGGCCGGCGACGCCGCCACGGCGGTGGTGATGGTGGCCAGCGCCCGCAGCCGGCTCGGCATGATCGACGAACGCTTCGCGGCGCCCGCGCTCGCCAGGCCCCGTGCCGCCCTGCGCGCCGCCGACCGCAGGCTGGACGACCTGCAGGGCGCACTGCGCGAGCGTCGGCCCGACGCCGGGCGGCGGATCAAGGCCTGGCTCGCCGCGTCGCCGCGCCTGCAGCGCCAGCTTGTCGCCAAAGAGAAGGCGTCGCTGTTTGATCCTGCGCGCCTGGCGCAGGCCGCCAAGCGCCGCTTGCCCGGCTAGTTTCCATTCTATATGACGCGCCTTCCGTCGGAGGCCACGCCTTCGAGCCGGTGGGGTGCGGTGGCCGAGTGGTTGAAGGCGCACGCTTGGAAAGCGTGTTTAGGTGAAAGCCTAACGTGGGTTCGAATCCCACTCGCACCGCCATCCAGTCCCTGAAAACAGTCTCTTTTTCACGGTGCCCAGCTAACCCCCGGAAAAGTCGCGCGAACCCCGCGGAAAACCGGACTAAGGGTGGCACAAACGAGACCCGATTTCCCTGAAATCGGCGCGAAATTGCGCCGCCGTCTCTCCCGCCGCGATGGAGGGTCTTGTTTCCCTGGCTCCTCTCAAGGCGGCTAGCGCCGTCTTCCCTGATAGCGGCCGAAGAACAGCGAACTTCGGCCAAGAACAGAGAATCGGTCGACGCGGACGTCGAGGAACGCCGAGCGGAATCAAGGTGATCGATCGCTGGAGCGCCTGAATTCCCTAAACCAGGAACAGGGAATTTTTCGGCGCCCATCAGGGAGCGGATGCGACCGAACAGTGTGAGCCCGCGATTTCGGCCGCACTCGCCTTGACCATGGCGGCCCTCACCCCATCTCCCCGCTCGGCAGCGGAACTTCACCGTGGCGCGAGGAGAGCCACCACGACCACGTGATGGAGGCTGCTGCCATGCCCGACGATTGGAATTCCGAGGATGCGCTGCCGGAGTCGCGCATGCCGCCAGCGCGCGTCCGGGTTCGTGCGGCGACCGTGAACCTGGCTCCTCCGCGTCCGGCCCAGCCCCCAGGCCAGCCCCAAGCTTCAGAGTATGAAGTAGGCTACCGCAGGCCGCCCCGAGCGCATCAATTCCAGCCCGGCCGATCGGGGAATCCCAAAGGGCGTCCAAAGGGTGCGCGGTCCATCTTGTCGATCCTCTCGGACGAACTCGACAAGCCGATCAGCGCTCAAATTCGTGGGCGAACCGTCACCATGAGCCGTCGGGAGGCTCTCGTTCAACGCATCATCGAACAAGCGTTGAAAGGCGATCACCGCACCGTGGCGATGCTCGTCAAAGTCGAGGGCGCGGCCGCTCCTGCAGAAGATCAGGCGTCGCCCGCGAACCAGAGCCTATCCCCGTCGGAGGACGCCCTCCTCCAGGCCTACCTCGCCAAGCTTGCCGCGGAGGGCGCGTGATGAAGCACCGCGACGCTTACAATGCGCTCCTCCGATCCGACTTTCAGTTCTTCCTTCGCGCGGTTTTCGCCACGCTCAATCCCGGCGAAGCCTTCAAAGCCAACTGGCACGTCGACGCTATGTGCCACACCCTGGACCAGGTCCGGCAGGGAACCTCCACGCGGCTTTTGATCACCATCCCGCCGCGGCACCTGAAATCGATCACCGTCTCGGTGGCGTTTCCCGCCTGGGTTCTGGGCCGCGACCCGACGCAGCGATTTCTCGTCTCCAGTTACGGCAGCGACCTCGCCGCCAAGCTCTCACGCGACTTTCGGATGATCGTGGAGTCCCCCTGGTATCGCTGCGCGTTTCCACTTCTTGGCGTCCCGACCCGTAACACCGACGGCGAACTGGTCACGCGCCTGGGCGGCGGTCGCAAGGCCGTTTCCGTGGGCGGCCCGACCACCGGCTTCGGCGCGGACTACATCGTTGTCGATGACCTGATGAAAGCGGCCGATGCCAGCTCGCCGGCCGCAAGAGAAGCCGCCATCGAATACTACCGCGGCAGCCTGATCTCTCGCCTGAACGACCAGGAGACGGGCCGCATCATCGTCATCGCACAGCGCCTCCATGAGGCCGACGTGCCGGGGCACTGCATGGAATCCGGGCTCTTCGACCACCTGAACCTGCCGGCGATCGCCCAGGGTCGACAGGAGGTTCCGCTTGGTCATGGACGTGTTCACCTGCGCGCCGTCGGCGATCTCCTCTTCCCCCAGCAGCAGTCCCAGGCCGTGCTCGATCAGCTCCGGATCGAGCTCGGTCCCACAGCCTTCTCCGCGCAGTACCTGCAAGATCCCACGCCCGCGGAAAGCAACCTCATCCGGTGGGATCAGATCCGCCGCTATGAAGAAGCCCCCTCGCGCCGCCGGCTCGAATACCTCGTCCAGAGCTGGGACACGGCGATGACCCCGGAAGCGACTGGCGATTGGTCGGTCTGCACGACCTGGGGGTTCGCCAACGGCGCCTGGTTTTTGTTGGACGTGCTGCGGTTCCGGTCAACCTATCCGGAACTCCTGGATCGAGTGCGGACGCATCGCGACCGATGGAAGCCCGAACTGATGATCATTGAGGACTGCGCGACAGGCCGCCCGTTGATCGACGATCTGAACCATGAGGCGCGCACGCGTCCGCGCTCCCACGAACGCCTTGGTTGGCGCGTGCATGCCTACCGGCCTCGCGTGGACAAGGTGGAGCGGTACGCCGCCCAGGCCGCCAAACTGGAGTCCGC
>Ga0207690_10000352_pt1 | contig 30589 bp, 33 predicted proteins | sample KBSC23metaG_FD_184315 | JGI IMG/M metagenome (GOLD analysis project Ga0207690, IMG submission 184315) | Corn rhizosphere microbial communities from Kellogg Biological Station, Michigan, USA - KBS C2-3 metaG (SPAdes) (version 2) | ecosystem: Host-associated > Plants > Roots > Rhizosphere > Soil ... | reverse complement strand
TGGCGTGCAGGAAGTTGGTGGTGCCGTCCAGCGGATCGACGATCCAGGTGTGGGTCTTGTCGGTGCCCTCGATCATCCCGCGCTCTTCGCCCAGGAAGCCGTAGCCGGGCCGCGCCTTGGCGAGCGCCTCGAAGATCGCCTGCTCGGCCTTCAGGTCGGCGGCGGAGACGAAGTCGGCCGGCGCCTTCTTGGCCACCTGCAGCTCGGCCAGCTCGCCGAAGTCGCGGTTGAGCCCGCGCGCAGCCTTGCGGGCGGCGTCGGACATGACCTTCAGCAGGGCGGATTGGGTCGACAAGGGTGTTCCCGTAAACCTTTGGGGCGGCGGAACCTAGTGGCCACGCTCTTCAGAAGCAAGCGAGGCTCAGGCGCGCTCGGCCGCACCCTTGGCGATCTCGGCGTTGAAGGCGGCGACCGCGGCGGCCGGCCCCTCGCCGTGCGACCAGACGCCGGCCGAGACCGCCAGGAAGTCCGCGCCGGCCTTCGCCAGCTCCCGCGCCGTCGGGACCGTGATCCCGCCGATGGCGACGCAGGGGACCACCATGTCTGCCTGCCAGCCGGTCAGGAGCTCCGGGTCGGCGCGGGTGGGCGCCGCCTTGGTCATTGTCGGGAAGAAGGCGCCGAAGGCCACGTAGTCGGCGCCGCCCTCTGCGGCCTCCATCGCCAGGTGCAGGCTGTCGTGGCAGGTGACGCCGACCATGCGGTCATTGCCCATGATCCGCCGCGCCTCGGCCAGCGGGGCGTCGTCCTGGCCCACATGCACCCCGTCGCAGCCGAGCCTGGCGGCGAGGTCGGGCCGGTCGTTGAGGATCACCGCCACGTCGCGGGCCGCGGCCAACGGCATGAGCGTGTCGACGGCGGCCGCGACGATGTCGTCGCCGGCGTCCTTCAGCCGGATCTGGAGGGCGGCCACGTCGCCGGCGTCCAGCGCGTGGGCGAGGACATGGGCGAAGCCCGCCAGGTCGTCGAGCCTGGGCGGGGTGATCAGGTAGAGGCGGCAGAGCGGCAGGGCCATGGCAGGCCTAGAGCCTATCTGAGCAGCGCCTTCAAGAGATAGGCGACCGCGGCTGTCGCCAGCAGGGCCGCCAGCGCCAGGCCGAAGAACCAGGCGATCCGCGCGCGCAGCGGAGGCAGCGGCGTCCCGGGCTCCGGCGGCGGCTCAATGATAGCCTTCATCGGCGCTCACCTTGCCGCGGAAGATCCAGTAGACCCACAGGCTGTAGCCTATGATGGCCGGCAACAGGATGGCCGCGCCGACCAGCAGCAGGCCCAGCGTGTTGTCCGGGTTGGCGGCCTGCCGGAAGGTCATGGCGTAGGGCACGATGTTCGGGAAGAAGCCCGCGGCCAGGCCGAGGTAGCCGGACAGGAACATCAGGACCGCGCCGGCGAACGGCCAGCCGTGGGACCCGCGGCGCAGCCCCGCGCCGGCGACCGCGAGGCCTGCGAGCCCGAGAAGCGGGATCGGCAGCAGCGGGGTGAGCCGGGCGAGGTCGAAGTGGCCGGCCTCCCAGCCCCAGCGCAGGGCGACGCGCGGATGAATATAGAGGGTGGCCAGGCTGACGGCGGCCAGCAGCACGGCCACCGCCGCCAGCGACAGCCAGGCCCAGCGCCGCGCGCGTCCGTGCAGCTCGTCCTGCGTGCGCCAGATCAGCCAGCCGGCGCCCAGCAGGGCGTAGCCGGCGACCAGGCCCACCGCCACCAGCAGGGTGTAGGGCGTCAGCCAGTCGAACGGGCCGCCCGCGAAGCGCCCGTCGCTCAGGGTCACGCCCTGGATGAAACCGCCCAGCACGAACCCCTGTGCGATCGTGGCGGCCAGCGATCCGACCGTGAAGGCCGCGGTCCAGAACGGCTTGCCGCGGGCACGTCCGTGCAGGCGGAACTCGAAGGCGACGCCGCGCAGGATCAGCGCCAGCAGCATGATCAGGACCGGCACGTAGAGCGCCGGCATGATCGCCGCGAAGGCCAGCGGGAAGGCCGCGAAGAGGCCGCCGCCGCCCAGCACCAGCCAGGTCTCGTTGCCGTCCCAGACCGGCGCCACAGACGACATCATCACGTCGCGCTCGGAGGGCGACCCGGCAAAGGGGAACAGGATGCCGATGCCCAGGTCGAAGCCGTCCAGCATCACATAGAGCAGGACCGCGATCGCGAGGATCGCCGCCCAGACCAGCGGCAGGTCGAGGCTCATGGCCGGTCCTCCGGCTCGCGGGGCGCCGCGCCCAGGGCGTAGCCGGGCGGTCGCACCTGACCGGCGGCGATGGGCGCAGCCGCGCCGCCCAGCGGGCCCTGGTCCATCAGGCGCAGGATGTAGAGCGCGCCTACGCTGAAGACGAGGGCGTAGACCGCGATGAACGCCAGCAGCGAAGCCGAAACCTCACCGCGGGTCACCGGCGAAACGGCGTCGGCGGTGCGCAGGACGCCGTAGATCACATAGGGCTGGCGTCCGACTTCGGCCACGGTCCAGCCGGCGATCACGGCCACGAAGCCGGCGGGGCCCATGGCCACGCAGGCGCGAAGGAACCGCCGGGCCTGCGCAAGCCCGCCGCGCCAGCACAGCCAGCCGCCCCACAGGCCGAGCCCGATCATCGCCAGGCCCAGGCCGACCATCACCCGGAACGCCCAGAAGACGATGGCCACCGGCGGCCGGTCCTTCGGCGCGAAGGCCTTCAGGCCCTCGACCTTCGCGTCGGCGTGGCCGGCGGTGATCAGGCTCCCGAGCTTGGAGATGGAGATCTCCCAGCGGTTGGCCTCGACGGCGCGGTCGGGCCAGGCGGCGATGTGGAAGGCCTGGCCTGCCTTGGTGTCCCAGAAGGCCTCGATGGCGGCGAGCTTGGCCGGCTGCACCTGCAGCAGTTGCTTGCCCGATATGTCGCCCGCCAGGAGTTGCAGCGGAGCCACGATGGCGAACATGCCGATGGCCATCTTCAGGGCCAGGCAGCTCTCCTCCTCTTCAGCGTCCTTGAGCAGTCGCCAGGCCGCGGCGGCGCCCACCACCAGCGAGGTCGTCAGGAATGCAGCCAGCACCATGTGGACGAGCCGCACGGGGAAGGTCGGCGAGAAGATCACCTGCCACCAGTCGGTGGCGCGCAAGGTCCCGTCGGCAAGCTGCACATAGCCCGTCGGGTGTTGCATCCAACTGTTGGCCGAGACGATCCAGAAGGCCGATGTCAGCGTGCCCAGCGCCACCAGGACGCTGGCGGCGAAATGCAGCCTCGGCCCCACCTTTTTCCAGCCGAACAGCATCACGCCCAGGAAGCTCGATTCCAGGAAGAAAGCAGCCAGCACCTCGAAGGCCAGCAACGGCCCAATGACCGGGGAGGCCACGGCCGAATAGACGCTCCAGTTGGTGCCGATCTCATAGGAGATCACCACGCCGGACACGACGCCCATGCCGAAGGAGATCGCGAAAATCTTGATCCAGAAGAGATAGAGGACCTTGAAGGCCTCGTTCCGAGTGGCCAGCCAAAGGCCTTCCAGCACCGCCAGGAAACTGGCCAGGCCGATCGTAAAGCTCGGAAAGATGATGTGATAGGCGATCGTAAACGCGAACTGCAGCCGCGACAGCATAAGCGCGTCGAAATGCATGGCCTTTTCCTGAACATGCCTCTGCAATAGCAGCAGGCACGGCTCCCGCGCCTAACAACGCCTGAGCTTGATCCGCGGCCATGCGACAGACGGTCGCGGGTCTGTGAGGTCCCGCGGTCCCCATGACACAGACTCACAATGCCGCACTGCGGACGCCTTTCAATTGCGAATGACTTGCAAACGCGTTCGCAATTGGCTATCTGGATGACGTCCAGTCAGGAGCCGTCGCGCGCCATGTACGTCTGCAATTGCAACGGCCTTCGGGAACGTGAGGTGCGCGCCGCGATCGCCGCCGGCGCCGGCCGCCCGGCCCAGATCTTCAAGGCCTGCGACAGCGCCCCGCAATGCGCCCGCTGCGTCTGCGACATGCGCCAGATGCTGGACGAGGTGCGCGACGCGCTTCGCTACGCCGCCGAGTAGGTCCTGGACAGCTTTGGGCGTCCGCGCGAGAGCGCAAATCACTCGCAAACATAGGCTTTGACTTCACGGCGCCCCGCCGCGAGGCTCGGCGGATCGTGGCTGCAGGAGAGCGGATATGAAGGGCGACAAGGCGATCATCCGGCTCCTGAACCAGGTGCTCACCAACGAACTGACGGCGGTCAACCAGTACTTCCTGCATGCGCGGATGTACGACAACTGGGGCCTGAAGCAGCTCGGCAAGGTGACCTACGACGAGTCGATCGGCGAGATGAAGCACGCCGACAAGCTCATCAAGCGCATCCTGTTCCTCGACGGCCTGCCCAACCTGCAGGACCTGCACAAGCTGAAGATCGGCGAGAGCGTCGGCGAGGGGCTGCAGGCCGACCTCGACGTCGAGACCGGCGGGCGGACCACGCTTGTAGACGGGGTCAAGCAGTGCGAGCTCGCCCAGGACTACGTCTCCCGCGAGATCCTCACCGAAATCCTGGTGGACACCGAGGAGCACATCGATTTCCTCGAGACCCAGCTTGCCCTGCTTGGCGGCCTGGGCGAACAGAACTACCTGCAAAGCGCCATGGGCGATCTCGGCGAGAGCTGAGCCGGAACCCGCGTCGGCGCCTGCGGATTTTCGTTGGACGCGCGAGATGTTGGGAGCCCGATCCATGCCGAAGAACCCCGTCCGGGGGGCTGTCGACAGCCTCGCCAACAGCCGTGGGCGCTCCACCCAGCACATCCTGATCGGCGTGGGCCTGACGGTGGGCGCCGTGGCGATCTCGACCCTGGTGGCGAAGCTCAATCCGCCGCCCGAGGACACCTACGAAGTCTATTCCGACTACGAGGAGCCGGCCCCGCCGCAGGTGAAGCCGCCGTCGAAGGTGTTCGGCATGATCTGGCCGCCGCTATACATGGCGCTGACGATCTCGGGCCTGCGCATCTGGAACGCCCCGCGCAGCGCCGCGCGCACCCAGGCGCTGACGCTGTGGGGCGCGGTCCAGGCGCTGAACGCGGTCTGGATGGCGCTGGGCCCCCGCCGCCTGGGCGGGCAGCTCGCCGCCGCCGTCGCCTCCCTGGGCACCTCGGCCGCCTACGTCTGGCGCGCCCGCCAGGTCGACCCGCCCGCCGCCAACATGGTCGCCCCCTACGTCGGCTGGATCGGCTTCGCCAACGTGCTCAGCGAAGAACTCGCCCGCCGCCCCGCCCCGGAGCCGACGGTGCACTGAGGGTGCGGGGGTGGAATGGGTCGGGTGGTGGCGCTCACGCGATGTCGTGGACGGCGGACCTGCAGGCGTCGGGCTTGCGGGCCAGAACCCTCGCCACGCATTTTCTCAACTCAAAATTTGACTCCGGCTGGATAGTCATGTTCTCCTTTTGTTCGTGACCAGCCTTACTGACAAGCAGGCCCGCGCCGAGGCCATCCTGGGGGAGCTCGCCGAGCTCGGCCTGATGCTGGCGCGCGATCTGGCGGCGCAGGCCCGGGCCTGCGAGGACCCCGCCGACGCCGAGCGGCTGGCCCAGGCTTTCAACAAGACCTCGCGCGCCGTGCGCCTGACCCTGGCGCTGGACGCCAGGCTGACGCGCGACGCCGCGCGGCTGGCCCGGGAGGCGGCCGAGGCCGAGCGCCAGGTCGCGCGCGACGCGCAGGAGGACGCCAGGCGCCGCGAGAGCGAGGCGCGCCAGGCGCGGCGTGACGCCCCGCCGTCGCCGGTGGAGCGCCACAAGCAGCGCGTCCGCGGCCTGCTCAATCGCCTGCTGTGGAATGAATCCGAAGGCGAGACGGAAGAGTTCGACGTGCTGACCGAGGACCTCGGCGCGCGCCTCGACGAGGCGGCGCTCTGCGAGGGTTTCCTCGAGGTTCCCGTCGAGACCCTGGCCCAGGGCGTCGCCGCCGACATGGGGCTCTCCGAAACCCTGGTGCTGACCCTGCCGCCCGGGCATCGCGCGGCTCCCTCTACGCCTTCGTCCAAGCCGGAGCCCGAGCCCGAGCCCGAGTCGGTCCTGATCGACACCGGCTAGGCGCACCACCAAACCCCGTCATTCCCGGGCTTGTCCCGGGAGCCTATGAACTCCGTCCACGAAGGTGCGCGCGGCGACGCCGCCTCATGCCGGCAGCGCCGTGACCATGGGTTCCCGGGACAAGCCCGGGAATGACGGTCGTGGGTTTGACCGGCACGGCGTGCGGTCCTGGCCGACACCGGCTAGGCGAGGCGAAAGCTTCGCTCTAGGCTCGCTTCCAAAGAACAAGGGTTTGGGGAGCGGGGCGATGGTTGCGGCAGCGGCGGGCGCCGAGGCGCCGGTGCGTGGGTCGAGCCGGCTGGTGATCGCCGGCGCGTCGGCCGGCACGGTCTTCGAGTGGTACGACTTCTATCTCTACGGCTCGCTCGCCACCTTCATCACCGAGCACTTCTTCTCCGGCGTCAACGCGACCACCGGCTACATCTTCGCGCTGCTGGCGTTCGCCGCGGGCTTCGCCGTGCGGCCGTTCGGGGCGCTGGTATTCGGGCGGCTGGGCGATCTGTGGGGCCGCAAGAACACCTTCCTCGTGACCATGCTGCTGATGGGGCTTTCGACCTTCGTCGTGGGCCTCTTGCCCGGCTACGGCCAGATCGGGGTGGCCGCGCCCGTCGGCCTGATCGTCATGCGCCTGATCCAGGGCCTGGCGCTGGGCGGCGAGTACGGCGGCGCTGCGACCTATGTCGCCGAGCACGCGCCGGCCGGAAAGCGTGGCCTCTATACGAGCTGGATCCAGACCACGGCCACGATCGGCCTGTTCCTCAGCCTGATCGTGATCATCGCCGTGCGCGCCAGGATGGGCGAGGACGCCTTCAAGGCCTGGGGCTGGCGGATCCCGTTCCTGGCCTCGGCGCTCCTGCTGATCGTCTCGCTGTGGATCCGCCTGCGCCTGAACGAGAGCCCGGTGTTCCAGAAGATGGTCGCCGAGGGGACGACCTCGAAGGCGCCGCTGACCGAGAGCTTCGCCCGTTGGCCCAACCTGAAACTGGTGCTGCTGGCGCTGGCCGGGCTCACCGCCGGCCAGGCGGTGGTCTGGTACACCGGCCAGTTCTACAGCCTCTTCTTCCTGGAAAAGATGCTGAAGGTCGACGGCATCCTGACCAATGAGCTGGTGGCCGTCGCGCTTCTCCTGGGCACGCCGTTCTTCGTGGTCTTCGGCTGGCTGTCGGACAGGATCGGGCGCAAGCCGATCATCCTGGCCGGCTGCCTGCTGGCGGTGCTGACCTATTTCCCCATCTTCAAGGCGATCACCGCGGCGGCCAACCCGCAGTTGGCTGCGGCGAGCGCCTCGGCCCCGGTGACGGTGGTCGCCGATCCGGCCGACTGCAACTTCCAGTTCGACCCGGTGGGCAAGAAGACCTTCGCCTCGTCCTGCGACCTGGCCAAGTCGGCGCTGGCCAACGCCGGTGTCAGCTACGCAAACCAAGCCGCGCCCGCCGGCTCGGTCGCCGCCGTCCACATCGGCGGGGTCACCCTGGCGAGCTTCAAAGGCGAGGCGCTGCCCGCCGCTGAGCTCAAGGCGCAGAAGGCCGCCTGGACCAAGTCCCTCGGCGCGGCCCTGAAGGCCGCCGGCTATCCCGCCAAGGCGGATCCGGCGAGCATGAACAAGCCGCTGGTCGTGGCCCTGCTCTGGCTGCTGGTCGTGTACGTGACGATGGTCTACGGCCCGATCGCCGCGGCGCTGGTGGAGATGTTCCCGGCGCGGATCCGCTACACCTCCATGTCGCTGCCCTACCACGTGGGCAACGGCTGGTTCGGCGGTTTCCTGCCCACCACCGCCTTCGCCATGGTGGCCGCCACCGGCAACATCTACTACGGCCTGTGGTATCCGGTGGTGGTCGCGGCGGTGACCTTCGTGGTCGGATTGCTGTTCATCCGCGAGATGCGCGGCGCCCCGATAGACGCCTAGGGTCCATCAGGATCGATGCGGTCGTCGTAGCCGTGGTTGGCGGAGTAGAAGGCAAGCCACATCAGGAAGGCGGCCAGCATCGCCACGACCAGGACGCCGCCGACCACGATCGGCCAGATGGGGGCAAGGTCGCGCCAGCCGTCGCCGATATGCGAGCTCGCGAAGAAGGCCCACCCCGAGAACAGGGCGAAGCCGGCGAAGCCCAGGAACCACAGGCCCAGGAAGACGGCATGCCTGCGCATGCCCAACCAAGCGGCGAGCGATGCGCAAGGTTCCGGCGAGAGGGGCGCCTATTCGGCGGCGTGACGGGTGATGCCGATCTTCGGCGCAAGCTCGCCGGCGGCGTAGCGCTTGGCCATGGCGGTCATCGGCAGCGGCGTGATCTTGCCGGCCCAGCCGGCCGTGCCGAACTCCTCGAAGCGCTGACGGCAGACCGCGCGCATCGCGTCCATGGCGGGCTTCAGGTACTTGCGCGGGTCGAACTCGCCGGGGTGCTCGGCGAACACCTGGCGGATCGCGCCGGTCATGGCCATGCGGTTGTCGGTGTCGATGTTGATCTTGCGCACGCCGTGCTTGATGCCGCGCTGGATCTCCTCGACCGGCACGCCCCAGGTCTGAGGCATCTCGCCGCCGTACTTGTTGATGATGTCCTGCAGGTCCTGCGGCACCGAGGACGAGCCGTGCATCACCAGGTGGGTGTTGGGCAGCCGCCGGTGGATCTCTTCGATCACGTTCATCGCCAGGACGTCGCCGTCCGGCTGCCTCGTGAACTTGTAGGCGCCGTGGCTGGTGCCCATGGCGATGGCGAGCGCGTCGACCTCCGTGGCCTTCACGAAGTCCACGGCCTGGTCGGGGTCGGTGAGCAGCTGGTCGTGGCCAAGCTTCCCCTCGAAGCCGTGGCCGTCTTCCTTCTCGCCCATGCCGGTCTCGAGGCTGCCCAGGACGCCGAGTTCGCCCTCGACGCTGGCGCCCACCCAGTGAGCCATGTCCACGACGGCCTTCGTCACCTTGACGTTGTAGTCGTAGTCGGCGGGCGTCTTGCCGTCGGCCTTCAGCGAGCCGTCCATCATCACGCTGGTGAAACCGAACTGGATCGCCGTGGCGCAGGTCGCCTCGTTGTTCCCGTGGTCCTGGTGCATGCAGATCGGGATGTGCGGATACATCTCCGCCACCGCGTCGATCAGGTGCTTCAGCACGATGTCGTTGGCATAGGCGCGCGCGCCGCGGCTCGCCTGCATGATCACCGGCGAATTGGTGGCCTCGGCGGCCTCCATGATCGCGAGCGCCTGCTCCATGTTGTTGATGTTGAAGGCCGGCACGCCATAGCTGTGCTCGGCGGCGTGATCGAGGAGTTGTCTCAGAGTGATCCGGGCCATCGGTCCTATCGCTTCTTATCGGGACAATGCCGCCACGCCGGGCAGCGTTTTGCCCTCCATCCATTCAAGAAACGCGCCGCCCGCCGTTGACACGAAGGTGAAGTCGTCGACGACACCAGCGGCGTTCAGCGCCGCCACCGTATCACCGCCGCCGGCCACCGCCACCAGCTTGCCTTCACGTGCGAGTCCGGCGGCGCATCGCGCAGCTTCAACGGTTCCCTTGTCAAAGGGTTTCATCTCGAACACGCCGAGCGGGCCGTTCCAGATCAAGGTCTTGGAGTTGGCCATGGCGCGGCACAGGCGCTCCACCGTCTCCGGGCCGGCATCGAGGATGCGCTCGTCCTCGTCGATCGAGCCCACGTGACGCACGCGCGCCGGCGCGCCCGGCGCCATTTTCTCCGCCACCACGATGTCGAGCGGCAGGAAGAGCTTGCAGTTGTTCTGGCCGGCCAGGCGGATCACCTCTCGGGCGGTCTCGGCCAGCTCCTTCTCGCAATAGGAGGCGCCGACATCATGGCCCTGAGCGTAGAGGAAGGTGTTGGCCATGCCGCCGCCGATGGCGAGCTTGTCGAGCCTAGTCACCAGGTGACGCAGCAGGTCGAGCTTGGTGGACACCTTGGAGCCGCCGACGATGCCCAGCACCGGGCGCTCCGGATTGCCGAGCGCGCGATCGAGCGCCGTAAGCTCCAGCCGCATCTGCTCGCCGGCATAGGCCGGCAGGCGGTGGGCGAGCGCCTCGGTCGAGGCGTGCGCCCGGTGGGCGGCGGAAAAGGCGTCGTTGACGTAAAGGTCGCCATTGACGGCCAGCGCATCGGCGAATTTGGGATCGTTGGCCTCCTCGCCTTCGTGGAAGCGGACGTTCTCCAACAGCAGCACGTCGCCCGGCTGCATGGCGTCGACGGCCTCGCGCGCCTTCGGTCCGATGCAGTCGGCGGCAAAACGGACATCGACGCCCAACACCTTGGACAGCGGCCCGACGATGGGTTTCAGACTCATGCTCGGCACGACCTTGCCCCTGGGCCGGTCGAAGTGGGCCAGCAGGATCACCTTCGCGCCGCCGGCGCGAAGCCTGTCGACGGTGGGCCTGGCGGCGCGCAGGCGGGTGTCGTCGGTGACCTTCCCGTCCTCCATCGGCACGTTGAAGTCGACGCGGACCAGGGCTCGCTTACCCTTGAGCTCCGCGTCGTCGAGCGTCTTGAAGGCCATCAGGTCGGGTCAGATCAGCTTGCCCAGGGCGACCGCGACGTCGCTCATCCGGGTCGAGAAGCCCCATTCGTTGTCGTACCACGACAGCACTCGGCAAAGGCCGCCGTCGACGATCTGGGTCTGCGGCAGGGCCACGGTCGAGGAGGCGTCGTGATGGTTGAAGTCGACCGAGACCAGCGGATCCTTGGTCACCGCCAGGACGCCCTTCAGGGGACCGCTGGCCGCGGCGGCTTCCATCGCCGCGTTGATCGCCTCGACGGTCACGGCCTTGCCCGGCACGAAGGTCAGGTCGACCACCGAAACGTTGGGCGTCGGCACCCGGATCGAGGAGCCGTCCAGCTTGCCGGCCAGCGCCGGGATCACCAGCCCCAGCGCCTTGGCCGCGCCGGTGGAGGTCGGGATCATCGACATGGCCGCGGCGCGGGCGCGGTAGAGGTCCTTGTGCAGGGTGTCCAGCGTCGGCTGGTCGCCGGTGTAGGAGTGGATCGTGGTCATGTAGCCGCGCTCGATGCCGCAAAGCTGCTGCAGTACGTGGGCGACCGGCGCCAGGCAGTTGGTGGTGCATGAGGCGTTGGAGATGACCAGGTCGTCCTTGGTCAGGGTCTCGTGGTTCACGCCATAGACGACGGTCCTGTCGACGCCATCGGCCGGGGCCGAGACGATCACCCGCTTGGCGCCGGCGTGCAGGTGGGCGCTGGCCTTTTCCTTGGAGGTGAAGAGGCCGGTGCATTCCAGCGCGATGTCGACCTTCAGGTCCTTATGCGGCAGATCCTTCGGGTCGCGGATAGCAGTGACCTTCATCTTGCCGCGCCCGGCGTCGATCCAGTCCTCGCCAGTGGTCACCGTCCCGGGGAAGCGGCCATGCACGCTGTCGTAGCGCAACAGGTGGGCGTTGGTCTCGACTGGGCCCAGGTCGTTGATCGCCACAACCTCGATATCGCGGCGGTCATGCTCGATGATCGAGCGCAGCACCAGCCGGCCGATGCGGCCGAAGCCGTTGATGGCGACGCGAACGGTCATGGGCGGGGTCTCCTGGGCGAAGCGGGCTGATTAGCCGGCGGTTTTTGAGGCCGGGGGCAGGCAAGTCAACCCCTCGGCGGGTCAAGTTCCGCGTCAGCCTGTAACGGGCATGACCTTACTGGCGGCTTGCCCAGCCCGTGCGCGGGCCTCGTCGGTGTCGGCGCCGCGGGCCAGGGCCACGCCCATCCGCCGGCGCAGAAAGCTCTCCGGCTTGCCGAACAGGCGCAGGTCCGCGCCCGGAACCGAGAGCGCCTCGGCGACGCCCTCGAAGGCGATGCCCCGGGCCTCAAGCCCGCCGTAGATCACCGCGCTCGCGCCCGGTCCGCGCAGGGACACGTCCACCGGCAGGCCCAGGATGGCGCGGGCGTGGATCGCGAACTCACTCTGGTACTGGCTGGCCAGGGTGACGAGCCCGGTGTCATGCGGCCGCGGGCTGACCTCGGAGAACCATACGGCGTCGCCTTGCACGAAGAGCTCGACGCCGAAGATCCCCAGGCCGCCCAGGGCGTCGGTAACCGCGCGGGAGATGTCCCGCGCCGCCGCGAGCGCGGCCTCGCTCATGGCTTGCGGCTGCCAGCTCTCCACGTAGTCGCCCTTCACTTGGCGGTGGCCGATCGGCTCGCAGAAGCTGGTGACGACCTTGCCGTTGGAGAGGCTGCGCACGGTGAGTTGGGTGATCTCGAAGTCGAAATCTACACGCCCCTCGACGATCACCCGTGGTTGCTCGACGCGGCCGCCCTCCAGGGCATAGCGCCAGGCGGCAGCGATCTGATCCGCGCTCTCGACGTAGGACTGCCCCTTGCCCGACGAGCTCATCACCGGCTTCACGAAGCAGGGGAAGCCGGTCACGTCGCCCGCGGCTGCCGCCAGCTCCTCTTGTGTAGAGGCGAAGGCGTAGGCGCTGGTGGGCAGGCCCAGCTCCTCGGCGGCGAGCCTGCGGATGCCCTCGCGGTTCATGGTGAGCTGGGCGGCGCGGGCCGTGGGAATGACGGTGGCGAGGCCCGCGGCTTCGATGGCCGCCAGCTCGTCGGTGGCGATGGCTTCGATCTCCGGCACCACGAGGTGCGGCCGCTCGGCCTCGACCAGGGCGCGCAGGGCCGCTGCATCGGTCATGGCGATCACGTGCGCCCGATGGGCCACCTGCATGGCCGGCGCGTCGGGGTAGCGGTCGACCGCGACCACCTCGCAACCCAACCGCTGCAGCTCGATGGCCACCTCCTTGCCGAGCTCTCCGGAGCCCAGCAACATCACCTTGACAGCCGTGGGCGAAAGCGGCGTCCCGAGGCGCATCGCGCTACCCTTACAGCCGGGCCTTCGCCGCGGCGGCCACGGCCTCGGCGGTGATGCCGAAGTGCTTGTAGAGCACCTCGAAGGGTGCGCTGGCGCCGAAGCTGTCCATGCCCACGAAGACGCCGTCTTCGCCGATAAACCGCTCCCAGCCCATCCGCACGCCGGCTTCGACGGCGACGCGCAGGTCGGTCTCGCCGATCACGGCGTCGCGGTAGTCGTCAGGCTGGGCGGCGAACAGTTCCCAGCAGGGGGTCGAGACGACGCGCGCGCCGATGCCCTCGGCCTCCAGGAGGGCGCGGGCGGCCATGGCGACGCCGACTTCCGACCCTGAGGCGAAGATCGTGACTTGGGCCGGATGCTCCGCGCCGGCGAGTTGGTAGGCCCCGCGCGCCGACATGTTCTCGCCGGCGACGACAGTGCGCACCGCCGGGACCTTCTGACGCGACAGCGCCATCAGCGATGGGGTCGTCTTGGCCTCCAGGGCCAGCTTCCAGCATTCGGCGGTTTCCACCGCGTCGGCCGGGCGGAAGACGTTGAGGTTCGGCATGGCGCGCAGCGAGGCCAGGTGCTCGACCGGCTGGTGGGTCGGGCCGTCCTCGCCCAGGCCGATCGAGTCGTGGGTCATGACGTGGATCACACGCGCGCCCATCAGCGCGCCGAGGCGGATCGCGGGGCGGCTGTAGTCGGCGAAGGCCAGGAAGGTGCCGGAATAGGGGATGACGCCGCCGTGCAGGGCCATGCCGTTCATGGCCGCCGCCATGCCGAACTCGCGCACGCCGTAGTGGACGTAGCGGCCACCGTAACTCTCGATCTCGAAGGTCCCCATGCCCTTGACGATGGTGTTGTTGGAGCCGGTTAGGTCCGCCGAGCCGCCGACCATCTCAGGCACGGCCGGGATCAGGGCTTCCAGGGCCGCGCCGGAATGCTGGCGGGTGGCGAGCGCCGGCCTTTCGGCCTCGGCCTTGGCGATATGGGCGTCGATGGCCTCGAACGCGTCGGGCGGCAGGTCGCCGGCCATGGCCCGTTCGAACTCGGCCTTCAGCGCCGAGCCTGCGAGCCGGGCTTCCCAGGCTTTGCGGACCTTCGCGCCGCGGCGGCCCACGGCGCGCCAGGGCTTCAGGGCCTCATCCGGGATGGTGAAGGGCTCGTGGCCCCAGGCCATGGCCTTGCGCGCGGCGGCAATTTCGTCGTCGAACAGGGTGTAGCCGTGGCTGTGGGGGTCGCCCTCCTTGGGGCCCGCGCCCTTCGAGATCGCCGTCTTGCAGGCGATCATCGTCGGGCGATCCTGGCGGATGGCCCAGCGCAGGGCGGCGGCGATCTTGCCGGCGTCGTGACCGTCGACGGTCTTCACGGCCCAGCCCGCCGCCTTGAAGCGCGCGACCTGGTCGCCGGTCTCCGCAATGGTCGCCGCCCCGTCGATGGTGGTGTTGTTGTCGTCGAAGAGCACGGTCAGCTTCGACAGCTTGAACCGCCCGGCGAGGCTCATCGCCTCGTGGCTGACGCCCTCCATCAGGCAGCCGTCGCCGGCGATCACCCAGGTGCGGTGGTCGACCAGCTCGTCGCCGAAGCGGGCGTTCACATGGCGCTCGGCCATGGCCATGCCCACGGCGGTCGCGAGGCCCTGGCCCAGCGGCCCGGTGGTGGTCTCGACGCCCGGCGTGTGGCCGTACTCGGGGTGGCCCGGCGTGTTGGAGCCGAGCTGTCGGAAATTCCTGATCTGCTCCATGGTCACGGCCTTCACGCCGGTGAGGTGCAGCAGGGAATAGAGCAGCATCGAGCCGTGGCCGGCCGAGAGCACGAAGCGGTCGCGGTCCGCCCAGTCCGGCCGCGCGGCGTCGAACTTGAGAAACTTCGCGAACAGCACGGTGGCCACATCGGCCATGCCCATGGGCATGCCCTGGTGGCCCGACTTCGCCCGGTGCACGGCGTCCATCGAAAGCACGCGGATGGCGTCGGCCATCGTCTGGAGAGGCGCAGGCATCGGGACCCTTGAGTCGCAGGCGTTAACGAATGCCGCGCGGGGTCGCACGCGCGGCGGCAGGGGTCAAGAAAGCCAGGGCGGATCGGCGCTTCCGAAGCACGCCGACGCAGGTCTATAGATGGGCAGGCTGGGGCCTTGCAGGAGGACGGCATGAGTGGCGAAAGCGCCATGGACCTCGCGGTCCGGCGCCTGGAGCAGGCGGTGAACGCGCTGGAGCAGCGGCTGGCCCAGAGGCTGAGGACCGCGGGCGGCGAGGCTAGCGGTCTGTTCGATGACGACCGCGCCAGGCTCGCCAGCCAGCTCGACGAGTCGCGGGCCCGCGAGCGCGAACTGGAGGCGGCCGGCGCCGAGGCGTCCGAGGCGTTGGGCCGCGCCATCCTCGAAATCCGCGCCGCGCTGAACGGCGCCGGCCCCGCGGCGCAGGAGCACTGAACGCATGGCGCAGATCAATATCGAGGTGAACGGCCGGCCCTACGCCGTGGGCTGCGAGGACGGCCAGGAGGCTCACCTCGTCGAGCTCGCCAAGATGTTCGACCATCAGGTTCGCCAGGTCAGCCAGGACATGGGCCAGCTTGGTGACACGCGCCTGTTCCTGATGGGCGCGCTGCTGCTGGCCGACGAGTTGTCCGATGCCCGGATCCGGCTGAACGCCATGCAGTCCGAACTCGGCCGCCTGCAGAATGACCGCGGCCGGCTGGAGACTCGCGCCGTCTCGGCCCTGGAAGGCGCGGCCAAGCGCATCGAGAAGCTGGCGGACGAGGACTAGCCTCGCTTGAGAACCGTCCCTGGACGCACTACCTTGGATCCCGGCGGGTCAGCTGCGGCCCTCGTCGAAGGCGACATATTCCAGCGACCTTAATTCACTCATCGGGAGCTGTCCCTGTTCGTGACCGTGGTTGCGAGCACACGGCGCCCACCTGGTCTACCAGGTCGAGGGAATGAAACAGTCCTTCACGGCTCTCGCGGCGCCGCCACCCTTCCGCCTATGATCGAGGCGTGACCCGGCCTCTCGAAAAGACCGTCCTGCGCGTGAGCCTTCGGGCGCTGCGTCGACGGCTGGCTGACGAGGTTCCGGACGCCGCGGAGCGGGCGGCGCGGCGCCTGCCGCTTTCCCGGTTCAGCCGCTTCAGCGTCGTGGCGGCTTATTGCCCGCAAGGGGCGGAAATCGATCCAGGCCCGGTTCTGCACGCGATCCTGGATTTCAACGGAGCCCGGGCGAGCGCGGCTCTGCCCGTCGCGGCCGACCGCGACGCGCCCCTGACCTTTCGGCGTTGGGCGCCGGACGATCCCTTGACGCCCGACGCCTTCGGCATTCCCTCGCCGGCGGCTTCGGCGCCCGAGGTTTTCCCCAATCTGGTGATCACCCCGCTGCTCGGGTTCGATCGGAAGGGAGGCCGCCTGGGCCAAGGCGCTGGCCACTATGACCGCACGCTCCTGAAACTTCGCGGGGTGCGGCCGGTTTTCGTCCTGGGCCTGGCCTTCGCGGGCCAGGAAGTGGAAGAAATTCCGATGGATCGCCACGATCAGCGGCTCGACGCCGTTCTTACGGAAGCGGAGTTCATAGAAGTGGCTCAAGGAAGCCGGTAGAGAGAGCCGATGAGATTTGCCTTCTTTGGAGACGTGGTCGGGCGTGCGGGTCGCGACGGCCTGGCCGACCATCTGCCGGACCTGCGCAAGCGGCTCGGCCTGGAGTTCGTGATCGTCAACGCGGAGAACGCCGCGGCCGGCTTCGGCATCACCGAGTCGACGGCGCGGGAGCTGTTCGAGGCCGGGGCCGACGCGCTGACCCTCGGCAACCACTCCTGGGACCAGAAGGAAGCGCTGACCTACATCGTGCGCGAGCCGCGCTTGATCCGGCCGCTGAACTATTCCGCCTTCTCCGACGCGCCGGGCCGCGGCGCCCAGCTGTTCGAGACGATGGGCGGAAAGCAGATCCTGGTGATCAACCTGTTGGGCCGCGTGCACATGGACTCGCTCGACGACCCGTTCGCCGCAGTCGACAAGGAGCTGGAGGCTTGCCCCCTGGGCGCGGTCGCCGACGCCATCGTCGTCGACATCCACGCCGAGGCCACCTCCGAGAAGATGGCGATGGGCCACTTCTGCGACGGCCGGGCGAGCCTGGTGGTCGGCACCCACACCCATGTGCCCACCGCCGACTGCCAGATCCTGAACGGCGGCACCGCCTACCAGACCGACGCCGGCGCCTGCGCCGACTACGACAGCGTGATCGGCAACCAGAAGGAAGAGCCGCTGCGCCGCTTCACCACCCGCATCTCCGGCGGCCGCTACAAGCCCGCCGAGGGGCCGGCCACCGTCTGCGGTGTCTTCGTCGAGACCGACAACGCCACGGGCTTGGCGCGCCGCGTCGAGCCGATCCGCGTCGGCGGGCGCCTCGGCGAGACCGTGCCGCGCGTCGAAGCGGTGACCACCGGTTAGACCTCAGCGCTGCTTCTGGGCCTTGGGCTGGATCTTCAGCAAGCTGTCGCGCGTCAGCCGCCCCGTCTTGTCGTGGTCGAGCTTGGCGAAGCGCCGGTCCGTGGCCGCCATCCATTCGGCGAGCGTGACCTTGCCGTCGACGTCCGCATCCGCCGCGCCGATCGGCTCCGGTTCGTTCAGCAGGGAAAAGCGCGCCGCGCCGTCGCGGCCTGCCGCCGGAACCCGGCTCAACTGCTGCTGCTCCGCCAGGATTTCGGAGCGGTCGCCGGCGTCGCCCTCGCCCACGCTGCGCCCGCCCAACCCGCCGCCGCGCCCGTCGCCGCTACGCCGCCCGACGGCGGCAGGCCGCGGGCCCGGCCCTTCGTCGAAGGTGAGGACGCCGATCTCCGGGACGATCTCGCGCTCGTAGTGCTGCTTCTCGAAGCCGTCGATGATCCCGTCGCCGTTGGTGTCCAGGTACTTGAACGAATGCCGCGCGTCGGCGCGGAACTCGGCCAGGGTGATGGCACCGTCGTGGTCCGCGTCGGCCTGGGCGAGCCAGCGGCCCAGCCCGTCCTCGCCGCGGAACGGCTCGCCCGACGGGCTGATGAACAGGTGAGGCCGTGGCGGCCGGGCACCGCCCGCTCCATGCCCGTCCCGCTGTGGCTGGTCCGACGCGCAGGCGGCCAGCGTCAACAGCAAGGCCGGCACGAGCATGCGTCCGATCATTGAAACCCCTTCGTGCATCGCCGGCAGCTTGGCCGCACCGCCAAGGCTAAAATGCGCCGCCAGCGTGTCCGCGCCGAAACCCTTTCCTAGCGCGCCGGGAGCGGGTCTAGTAGCGCAGCTTGCAACCGCGGGAGGCGCCCATGTTCGCCAGGTTCATCGTCCGCGTGATCTTCGGGGCGCTTGGCCTGTGGGTCGCCTCGAAGCTGGTCTACGGCATCGTTTTCCACGACACGACGTCGCTGATCCTGGCGGCTGTGCTCCTGGGCGTCGTGAACGCCTTCGTGCGCCCGGTGATCGTGATCCTGACCCTGCCGCTGACGATCATCACGCTCGGGCTGTTCCTGCTGATCGTGAACGCCGCGATGATCGGGCTCGTCGCCCTGATGCTCTCTGGTTTCGAGGTCAGGGGCCTGATCGCCGGCGTGCTGGCGGCGATCATCACCGGCGTCTCGAGCTGGATCGGCGGGATGATCCTGCGCGACGACCGCCGCCCCAGCCGCTAGGTCGCGGCCCCGGAGGCGATCAGGTCTTCCACCGCAGCGGCGTCGTAGCCGGCTTCGGCCAGCACCTCGCGCGTATGCTCGCCGAGCCTGGGCGCCGGCCCGGCCGGCCCGGTGGCCACGCCCGGGAAGCGGACCGGCGCGGCGGGCGCCTTGAAGCTGCCACCCCAGCCGTCGGGCGTCTCGACGAAACAACCCGCTTCGTGCGCCGTCGGATCGGCCGCCACCTCGTCCAGGGTGGCCATGGGCGCGCAGATGACGTCGACGGACTGGATGAGGTCCAGCGCCTCGGCCAGGGTGAGGCTGGCGAACCTGGCGTCGAGCACCGCGCGGATCTCGCGCACCACCTCCAGGTCGGTGATCGGTAGCACGCAGCGCGGGTCGTCGATGTAGTCGGGCCGCCCGATCGCGCCCATCACCGCGGCGAAGTCGCGTGGCGCGCGCGAGGCCATGCAGAACCAGCGGCTGTCGCGGGTGCGGAAATAGCCGCCGAGCGCGCCCGGCCGATCGTCGCGCGGCTGGGCCGTCACCGCTTGGCCGTAGCGCAGGTGGATCGAATAGTCCCAGCCCAGCGCGTAGCAGCCGGCGCGGATCAGGGCGGTCTCCACCTGGCGGCCGACGCCGGTGCGGTCGCGCTCGTGGACGGCGGCCAGCACGCCGGACAGCGTCGCCAGCGCCGTCACATGGTCGCCGAAACCTGGGCGGCAGGTGAAGGGCTCCTGGTCCGGCGGGATGGTGGCGTGCGCCACGCCGCTGCGCGTCCAGAAGCCGGTGAGGTCGAAGGCCGGGACGTCGGCTTCCGGGCCGGTCAGGCCATAGCCGGTGACGTTGGCGTAGATCAGCGCCGGCAGCTCGTCCCTCAGGCTCTCGTAGTCCAGCCGCGCCCGCTTCAGCGCGCCTGGGCGGACGTTGGTCACGAAGACGTCGGCGTCCTTCAGGATGGCGATCAGGGCCGCGCGGCCCTCCGGCCTGGCCACGTCGAGAACGATCCCGCGCTTGCCGCGGTTCTCGTTGGAGAAGATCGGATTGCCGGGGCTCTCCTCAGTGTCCGGCCAGAAGCCGCGCGTTGCGTCGCCGGCCGAGGACTCGACCTTGACCACCTGCGCGCCCCAGTCGGCCATCACTGCCGCGCAGCCGGGGCCGGCGACCCACGTGGACCATTCGACGACCTTTAGGTCCGAGAGAAGGGGCATGGGCGGGTTCTCCAGGGCGCGGGCCCGTCATCCTCCCACTCCGTGCATGGGGTGCAAAGAAAAAGGGCGGGACCTTGCGATCCCGCCCTCGTTTCTCACAGCGCTGAGTTCGTGGACTAGAAGTCCATGTCGCCCATGCCGCCCATGCCGCCGCCGGGCATGCCGCCCGCGCCGCCGCCGCCCTTCTTGGGGGCTTCGACGATGGCCGCTTCGGTGGTGATCATCAGGCCGGCGACCGAGGCCGCGTCCTGCAGGGCGGTGCGGACCACCTTGGCCGGGTCGATCACACCGGCCTTGACCATGTCCACATATTCTTCGGTCTGGGCGTTGAAGCCGAAGGTGGCCGAAGCGTTCTCGAGCACCTTGCCGACCACGATCGAGCCTTCGACGCCGGCGTTTTCGGCGATCTGGCGGATCGGGGCCTGCAGCGCGCGGCGCACGATGGCGACGCCGGCTTCCTGGTCGTCGTTGTCACCCTTGAAGCCGTCGAGGACCTTGGAGGCCTTCAGCAGGGCGACGCCGCCGCCGGGGACGATGCCTTCTTCCACGGCCGCACGGGTCGCGTTCAGGGCGTCGTCGACGCGATCCTTCTTTTCCTTCACCTCGACTTCCGTCGAACCGCCGACGCGGACCACCGCAACGCCGCCGGCCAGCTTGGCCAGGCGTTCCTGCAGCTTTTCCTTGTCGTAGTCCGAGGTCGTGTCGTCGATCTGCTTCTTGATCTGCGAGATGCGGCCTTCGATGCCGGCCTTGTCGCCCGACCCGTCGACGATCGTGGTGTCGTCCTTGGTGATGGTGACCTTCTTGGCCTTGCCCAGCATCTCCAGCGTGACGTTCTCGAGCTTGATGCCGAGGTCTTCGCTGATGAGCTGGCCGCCGGTCAGGATGGCGATGTCTTCCAGCATCGCCTTGCGGCGATCACCGAAGCCCGGCGCCTTGACCGCCGCGACCCGCAGGCCACCGCGCAGCTTGTTGACCACCAGGGTGGCCAGCGCTTCGCCCTCGACGTCCTCGGCGATGATCAGCAGCGGACGTCCCGACTGGACCACCGCTTCCAGCACCGGCAGCAGGGGCTGCAGCGAGGAAAGCTTCTTTTCGAAGAGCAGGATCATCGGCTCTTCGAGGTCGGCCTCCATCTTCTCGGCGTTGGTGATGAAGTAGGGGCTGAGGTATCCGCGGTCGAACTGCATGCCTTCGACGACGTCGAGTTCGGTCTCGGCGGTCTTGGCTTCCTCGACGGTGATGACGCCTTCGTTGCCGACCTTGTCCATCGCCTTGGCGATCATGTCGCCGACATCGGTGTCGCCGTTGGCGGAGATGGCGCCCACCTGCTGAATCTCGGCGTTGGTCGTGACCTTCTTGGACGAGGACTTGATCTCATCGACGACCTTGGCGACCGCCTTGTCGACCCCGCGCTTCAGGTCCATCGGGTTCATGCCCGCGGCCACCGACTTCAGGCCCTCGGTGACGATGGCCTGGGCCAGCACCGTGGCGGTGGTCGTGCCGTCGCCGGCCTTGTCGTTGGTCTTGGAGGCGACTTCGCGGATCAGCTGGGCGCCCAGGTTCTCGAACTTGTCGGCCAGTTCGATTTCCTTGGCCACCGAGACGCCGTCCTTGGTGGAGCGCGGCGCCCCGAAGGACTTCTCGATGATCACGTTGCGGCCCTTGGGACCGAGCGTCACCTTGACCGCATTGGCCAGGGTGTTGACGCCGCGCAGCATCCGATCGCGCGCGTCGGAGGCGAAATAGACGTCTTTCGCAGCCATGTTGGAACTCTCTTTTCTGGATGAATTTCGGGGGAGGGAAGCGTGCGGGGCCCGTTAGGCCTCGAGCACGCCCAGGACGTCGCTTTCCTTCATGATCAGCAGGTCCTGGCCGTCGAGCTTGACCTCGGTGCCGGACCACTTGCCGAACAGGATGCGGTCGCCCTTCTTGACGTCCAGCGGCTGAACCTTGCCGGACTCGTCACGGGCGCCGGGGCCGACGGAGACGACCTCGCCTTCCTGCGGCTTTTCCTTCGCGGTGTCGGGGATGATGATCCCGCCCTTGGTCTTCTCTTCTTCCTCGACGCGCTTGACGAGGACGCGATCTCCCAGGGGACGAAACGCCATGATGCTCTTTCTCCGTTCGAAACGGCGGTTGGTTTTCTGACAGCGCAAGCCGCCTCAGGGCCACATGTTAGCAGTCGCAGCCCTTGAGTGCTAACGCCGCGCAGCAATTAGGAAAGGCGGCCTGCCGAGTCAAGGATCGGCCGGCGACCCGGGCGCCTGAACTGGCAGAACAGCGGTTTGGAACCTTGGCCGTACGCGCGCCGTTCCGTCAGGTCGGCTTGAATCGAGGCCTGGCCATGGCGTTCAGATCCTATCTTGAAGATGTCATCCGCGACGGCGACCTGCGGGTGCGCCTGCCGTCGGGTGAAACCTGGCGGCTGGGCGATGGCCTGGGCGCGCCCGTCGCGGTGGCGATCGCCAGCCGGGCATGGCTGGCCCGCATCGCCGCCAATCCCTCGATGGGGCTGGGCGAGGCCTACATGGAGGGCGGGCTGGTCATGGAGACCGGCTCCATCCACGACCTCGTCGACCTGATCGGGCGCAACGCGAAGTACCGGCCAACGAAGCGGGCGGGCGCGCTGTCGCGCTGGTGGCTGGACTGGCGCCTGCAGGCCAATGCGCGGGCCGCCGCTCGGCGCAACGTCGCCCATCACTACGACCTTTCGGTCAATTTCTACCGGCGATTCCTGGATTCGGACCTGCAGTATTCCTGCGCCTACTTCGCCGAGCCCGGCATGAGCCTGGAAGAAGCGCAGGCCGCCAAGAAGCAGCACATCGCGGCCAAGCTGCTGCTCAAGCCCGGCCAGAAGGTGCTCGACATCGGCTGCGGCTGGGGCGGTCTCGGGCTGAGTCTGGCGCGCGCGGCGAACGTCGAGGTCGACGGCGTGACGCTCTCCACCGAGCAGTTGGCGACCGCACAGCGGCGAGCCGAGGCGGCGGGGCTGGCGCACCGCGCGCGGTTCTCGCTGACCGACTATCGCGACGTCGCCGGACCCTACGACCGCGTTGTCTCGGTGGGGATGTTCGAGCATGTGGGCCGGCCGAACTACCAGACCTATTTCGACCAGGTCGCCCGGTTGCTGAGCGACGACGGCGTGGCGCTGGTGCATGCGATCGGCCGCGCCGACGGCCCGGGCTTCACCCAGCCGTGGATCGCGAAATACATCTTCCCCGGCGGCTACATCCCCGCGCTCTCGGAAGTCCTGCCGTGCGTCGAGCGCGCGGGCCTGATCGTGGCCGACCTGGAGATCCTGCGCCTGCACTACGCCGAGACGCTGCGCTGCTGGCGCGAGCGCTTCGCCGCCCAGCGGGAAACCATCGCGGCGCTTCACGACGAGCGCTTCTGCCGGATGTGGGAGTTCTATCTCTCGGCCAGCGAACTCGCGTTCCGCTACCGCGGCCACATGGTCTTCCAGTTGCAACTCGCCAAGCGGGTCGACGCCGCGCCGATCACCCGCGACTACATGGCCGCCGCCGACCCGCGGATCGCCGAGCCGGTGCGACAGGTGGCGTAGGGCGCGCGGATTCCGCTTGGAGGCGCCAGACTGGCGCCGCTAGGGTCGCGTCCGAAGAACGAACCCAGTGTGGAGAGAGCCCCTCATGCGTCGCGCCCTTGCGCTTGCCGCCCTTGTTACCCTGTCCGCCGCCGGCGCGGCCCATGCCGAGCACTGGACGAAATTCATCGACGGCGCCAACGGCACCGAGTGGTCCTATGACGGGGACTACAGCTACAAGGACAAGCAGTCCGGCCGGCTGGTGGTCATGCAGGCCATCTCCAAGCCGTCGGCCAACATCGCGCCCGGCGGCCCGGGGACCGGCGTCGGCTACGTCTATGCGCTGGATTGCGCCAAGCACAACCTGATCCTGATGGGCTCCTACAAGCCCTCCGCGCCGCTCGCGATCCCGGGCAACTGGCGCTCCGAAACGCCAAAGAAATCGGGCGGGCCGGAGGATGAGGCGCTGTTCTCGGCGGTCTGCCCGCACATCGACCACGTGCCGGTGAAATAGGACCAATCCGCCGGCGCCCTTCCAGAGCTCAACTGGAATTCGGCCCCCGCCGTGCCTATCTCATGGGCATGGGATTATTGTTCAAACTCCTGCCAGCGATCGGCGCACTTGCCCTGGCGAGCGCACTGGTCCTGCTCAGCGCACGGGGCTCGATTTACGCCTGAGCCGCCGCCGCGGCTTCTTTCCGCCAGGACGAAACCAGTCGCGCTTCGGCAGGGCGCGAAAGCGCCGCGCGCGGGCGTGCCGGTCACTTAAACACTTGTTTGAACCCGCTGGATGGGACAAAGATCGCGGCCAGCAAACCCGCCTTGATCAGGGCTTATTGGAGCGACCGCGATGACCATGACCGCCGAACGTCCGGAGTCCGGCTTTGGCCTGAACCCGCAGGACGAGCTCAACGACCTGCGGATGAGCGAGAAGGCGCTGCCGCTGCTCAACAAGGTCAAGGATTTCATCCGCGACGTGGTCAATCCGATGAGCGAGGAATTCCACCGCCTGGGCGCCGGGCGTCCGGACGTCTGGCAGTACGCGCCGGGACAGCTCGAGGTGCTGGAGGCGGCAAAGGAGAAGGCCAAGAAGGCGGGCCTCTGGAACTTCTTCCTGCCCAACGCCGAAACCGGCGAGGGCCTCTCGAACCTCGACTACGCCTATATCGCGGTCGAGCTGGGCAAGAACCGGCTGGCGTCGGAGACGATGAACTGCGCGGCGCCCGACACCGGCAACATGGAGGTGCTGGAGCGCGTCGGCACGCCCGAGCAGAAGAAGCAATGGCTGGAGCCCCTGCTCGAAGGGAAGATCCGCTCGGCCTACTGCATGACCGAGCTGAACACCGCCAGCTCCGACGCCAAGAACATCGACACCCGGGCGGTTCGCGTGGGCGACGAGTACGTCATCAACGGCGAGAAGCACTACATCTCCGGCGCCGGCGATCCGCGCTGCAAGATCATGATCACCATGGTCCGCACGGGCGAGGAGAACGCCCCGCCGCACCTGCAGCAGTCGCAGATCCTGGTGCCCCTGCCCACCGAAGGCGTGCGGATCATCGAGGGCCAGCAGGTGTTCGGCGATCCCGACGCGCCGCATGGCCACATGCACATCATCTTCGACAACGCTCGCGTGCCGGCGTCGAACATGCTGCTGGGCGAGGGCCGCGGCTTCGAGATCAGCCAGCTTCGCCTGGGACCGGGCCGCATCCACCACTGCATGCGCGCGATCGGCTCGGCCGAGAAGGCGCTGGACCTGATGGTCACCCGCGGCATGCAGCGCGTGGCGTTCGGCAAGCCGATCATCCAGCTCGGCGGCAACCTCGAGATCGTCAGCCGCGCGCGCATCGAGATCGAGGCCATGCGCCTGATGGTGCTGAAGGCGGCCAAGGCGATGGACGTGCTGGGCAACCGCGAGGCCCGCGTGTGGATCCACATGGTCAAGGCCATGGTGCCGGAACGGGTCTGCAAGATCATCGACCAGGCGATCCAGATGCACGGCGCGCTCGGCGTCTCGCAGCACACGCCGCTGGCCCGCATGTACGCCAACACCCGCACCCTGCGCATCGCCGACGGCCCCGACGAGGTCCACCACATGGTGGTCGGCCGCAACGAGCTGCATCAACTGCGCGACGCCGCCGACTCCTCCATGGCGGCGGTCTTCCGGAACTAGTCACCGGCGCACATGCCGACCTTCCCGAACTTTCGGCGGCCCCGGCGTTGAGTGAAACGCCGGGGCCTGCCTACACTGGGCCAAACAAAAGGCTTGGGAGGGCTTTTCCGATGAAACTGACCACACTGGGGCTGGCCGCGGTGTCGGTGTCGCTGCTGGCGCTCGGCGCGCCGGCCGCGGCGCACGCCGAAACCGCCTGCGCGGATCTCGTGAAGACCGCCCTGCCGCACGCCGAGGTGACCAAGGCGGTCAGCGAGGCGGTGGGCGACAAGCAGGTCTGCAAGCTTTCGGTCACCAGCAAACCCACCGGCGATTCCGACATCCGCCTGGAGCTGTGGATCCCGGAAGGCTCGGCCTGGAATGGCAAGTTCGTGCAGGTCGGCAACGGCGGCTTCGCCGGGACGATCCCGCGGGCCTCGTTCATCGGGCCGATCAAGGCGGGCTATGCGGTCGCGGGCACCGACGACGGTCACCAGGACGCGGTCGGCACCTCGGCGGCCTGGGCGCTGGGCCACCCGGAAAAGGTCATCGACTTCGGCTACCGGGCGCTCAAGGAAACGACGGACATCTCGCGTGCGCTGATCGTCGCCCAGAAGTCGTCCAAGCCCAGTAAGTCCTATTTCTACGGCTGCTCGGATGGCGGGCGCGAGGCGCTGATGGAGGCGCAGCGCTATCCCACCGACTTCGACGGCATCGTCGCCGGCGCGCCGGCCAACTACATGAGCGAGCTGTTCGGCCTGTCGGCGGTGCAGCAGCAGGCCCTGGCCAAGCCCGGCGGCTACCTGGGCGAGGCCCAGCGCCAGTTGCTGCAGAAGTCCGCGCTGGCGCAATGCGGCGGCGGGGCCTTCATCCGCGATCCCGCGGCCTGCCACTTCGATCCGGGCAAGCTCGCCTGCAAGGTCGGCCAGACAGACGGCTGCCTGACCGCGCCGCAGGTGGCTTCGGCGCGCGCGATCTACAACGGCCGCGTGGACGCGAAGGGCAAGGTCATCTTCCCCGGCTACAGCCCCGGCGCCGAGGCGCTGAACGGGAGCTGGAACGCCTGGATCACCGGCCCGACGCAGGACCTCAACCCGAAGGCGGCGGGCCACCAGTTCTCGTCCAACGCCTTCAAGTATTTCGGCTTCCAGGATCCCAACTTCGATTTCCTGAAGATGAACATGGGCGCCCAATGGAAGCAGGCGCACGCCAAGATGGCCCCGGTGATCGACTCGCCCGACCCGAACCTCTCGGCCTTCAAGAAACATGGCGGGAAGCTGATCCAGTACCATGGCTGGAACGACCCTGCGATCCCGCCGCGGTCGTCGATCCGCTACTACGAGGACGTCCGCAAGACGATGGGCGGCGACGTGGGCGGCTTCTACCGCCTCTACCTGATCCCTGGCATGCTCCACTGCGGCGGTGGCGTCGGCCCGGGGACCGTCGACTGGCTTTCGCGGATCGACAGCTGGGTGACCGAGAACAAGGCGCCCGGCGAACTCACCGCCACGGCCGGTCGCGGCCAGGCGGCGGGCGGGCCGCCCAGCCAGGAGCTTTGCCCCTATCCGGGCGTGGCTCGCAAATCCGGCGACGGATATGCCTGCGCGGTGAGCAAGAAGAAGGGTTGAGCCGGCGAGCGTGAGCCCGACGCTGGCGGCGACCTCGTCGTCTCGCTAGGCCCTGGCTCATGACGCCCGACTTCCACGTCCGCCGGCTGGCGCCGCACGAGGCTGTAGCCGCCGCGCCGGCGCTGGCCGAGGTGCTGCTCGACTGCGTTCGCGGCGGCGCCTCGGTGAGCTTCATGGCCGACCTGACCCTGGCCGAGGCGGAAGCCTTCTGGCGCGGGCAGGCGCAGGCCGGCGACGGTCGCGCGATCCTGGTGGCGGAGGACGCAGCCGGCGTCTTCGGCGTCGTCCAGCTCGTCCCCGCCTGGCCGCCGAACCAGCCGCACCGCGCCGACGTGGCCAAGCTTCTGGTGCATCGGCGCGCCCGCGGCCGGGGCGCGGCCAAGGCGCTGATGCTCGCCCTCGAGGACGAGGCGCGGGCGATGGGGCGTTGGCTGCTGGTGCTCGACACCGTCACCGGCGGCGCGGCGGAGAGCCTCTACGCAGGCCTCGGCTGGGCGAAGGTCGGCGTGATCGAGGCCTTCGCTCTGATGCCCGACGGCGCCCTGTGCGCGACCACGGTCTTTTCCCGGCGGCTGGAGGTCTAGAGGGCCGCCGCGGCCCGCTTCACCTCGACGCGAAACCGCTCGACGATCGCCGAACGCGCACGCCGGCGCGTGACCAGCAGCAGGGGCGCGGTGAGGCCAGGGTCCCGTCGGAAGGGCACGAAGGCGACGCCCTCGACGTTCATCCGCTGCATCGAAGCCGGCACAATGGAGACGCCCAGGCCCGCCGCCACCAGCCCGAGCGTCGAGGACATCCGCGGCGCCTCCTGGCCGACCGTGGGGCTGAAGCCGGCGCGCAGGCAGGCCGCGACAATGGTGTCGTGCAGGCCCGGCCCCGTCGGGCGCCGGTAGAAGACGAAGACTTCGCCGGCCAGCGCCCGCAGGTCGATCCCGTCGCCGGCTCTGGAGAGCGCGTGGCCGGTCGGCAGGGCGGCCACCATCGGCTCCTCCAGCAGAGGCTCCACCAGGAGGTCCACGCCATGGGTCCCGCCGGACCGCACGAAGGCCGCGTCGAGCCGTTCCTCTTCCAGGCCGCGAACCAGCTCGGGCGTGCCGTCTTCCGCCAGGGCCAGGACCACGCCGGGGCTGGCCGCGCGGAACGAGCGGATCTGCTGGGCGACGAAGGGATGGAAGGCGCCGGAGCTGGTGTAGCCCACCGCCAGGCGGCCGCGCTCGCCCCGGGCCGCGCGGGCGGCGACATCGGGCAGTCGGGCGGCGCGCTCCAGGATCGCGCGCGCCTCCTCGACGACGGCCTGGCCGGCTTCGGTGACCCGCATGCCGCGCGGCAGCCGCTCGAACAGGCGGGCGCCCAGCTCGTCTTCCAGCGCGCGGATCTGCCGGGTCAGCGGCGGCTGCTGGAGACCGAGCCGTTCGGCCGCGCGAGTGATGTGGCCATCTTCGGCGACGGCGACGAGATAGCGGAGGCGTCGAAGGTCCATGGCTTCATATACCATAAAGGTATTGAATTGGTCGAAAGCATATATTGGACGCATGGGCGCACGAGGACTATGGCTGCGCTTCATGGCCCGCCGCGATCCACCGCCGTTTTCGCAGAGCGCCGCTCTGACCCGTGAGCTGCTGGCCTGGGCCGCCGAACGCCCGCGCACCTATGGCGAGGCGATGGAAACCTGGAGCACCTTCTGCCCGGGCTGGCCGATCTGGGAGGATGCGTTCGACGCGCGCCTGATCGAGGTGGTCGCCGCGCCGGGCGCGCGCCCGGCGGAACGGCCGGTGCGGATCACCGCGCAAGGCCAGGCTTTCCTGGGCGCGACGCAGTGAGCATCGCCACCGGCGCCTTCATCATTGTGATGGCGTTCGTCACGGCCACGCTCTCGGGCGTCTTTGGCATGGCCGGCGGCCTGCTGCTCAAGGGCGCCCTGGCGCTGGTGTTGCCGGTGTCGGCGGTGTTCGTCACCCACGGCCTCCTGCAGCTCGTGGCCAACGGCTGGCGCGCGATCCTGCATCGCAAGCACGTCAACTGGCGGATCGTCGGCATCTACGCCCTGGGGGCCTTCGTCGCGGGCGCAGTCATGGTGCGCATCGCCTTCGAGCCGACGACCGCCACGCTCTACCTGCTGATGGGCCTGGTGCCGGGCCTTGTCTGGCTGCCGCCGGAACGGGTGAAGCTGGACGCCGAGCGGCCGGCGCAGGCCTTCGTCTGCGGCCTGGGGGTCACCAGCCTCAACCTCACTGCCGGCGTGGCGGGGCCGCTGCTCGACATCTTTTTCGTGCGCACCGCGATGACCCGCCACGCCATTGTCGCCACCAAGGCCGCCACCCAGGTGTTCAGCCACCTGATGAAGGTGATGGTCTATGGCGCGCCGCTGCTGGCGTTGAATGGCAAGGGCCTGCCGCGCGCGTGGGTCTTCGCGCTGGCGATCCCGCTTTCCATGCTGGGCACGGCGGCAGGGGGCCTCGTCCTCAGCCGGCTGAGCGACGTGAACTTCAAGCGCTACCTGCGCCTTATCCTGACGGGGATCGGCCTGCTCTACCTGGCGCAGGCGGCGCGGCTCTTCCTGCAGGCCTGAGCCGCGGGCAAAAAAGAGCCGGACCCGAAGGTCCGGCCTTAGAAAGTTAGGGAGGAAACGCCCAGGAACGGGCACCCCTCACTTATGTCGGGCCGTGGGTTGTGCAAGAGCGTCACCACAACTTTTTTCGCACGCGGAGACAAAAAAATGCGGCTGGAGCCGAAGGTCCTGGAAAACGCGTTCGTGCGCCTCGAGCCGATGGCGTCGGCGCATCGTGAAGAGCTGCGCGCCGCCTGCGCGGCCGACCCGCAGACCTGGATCGAGCTCTATCCCTATTCGATGCTGGACGAAGCGTTCGACGCGAGCTGGGCGCGGATGTTCCGCGACGCGGAGGCCGGCCGGCTGATCCCCTTCGCGGTGATGGCGCAGGGCCGTTGCCAGGGCATGACCTGCTACATCGGCGCCGACGCCGCCAACGGCGTGGTGGAGATCGGCGGGACCTACTATGCGCCGCCCCTGCGCGGCGGGGCCGTGAACCCGGCGGCCAAGCGGCTGATGTTGGGGAACGCCTTTGAGGCCGGGTGCAACCGCGCGGTCTTTCGCGTCGACGCCATCAACGCGCGCTCCCGCGCCGCGGTCACCAAGCTGGGCGCCGTGCAAGAAGGCGTCCTGCGGCGCGACCGGATCTGCTGGACCGGCCGCATGCGGGATACGGTGATCTTCTCGGTCCTCGCCGACGAATGGCCCGCGGTGCGCGAGCGCCTCGACGCGCGGCTCGCGCAGATCTCCGTCTGAAGCTCAGCCCGTTCGCGAGAGCTTGCGCGCGGCGAGCGCCGTCAGGCCCGCGCTGACCGCCACCAGCACAGCCGCATGGCCCCAGGCCGAGCCCTGGCTCGGCAACCCGGCCGACGCCATGGCGAGCTGCATCAGGTGATAGGTCGGCCAGATCGGCCGGAAGGCCTGCATCGCCGGCGGCAAAGGGAAGAACAGCCCTGAGAGGAAGGCCATTCCCAGGTAGACGATGTTGGCGAAGGCCGCCGCGCTGGATGCCGGCGCCCAGGTCCCGATGAACAGGCCCACCGCGCAGGCGGGAATGACGCCGGTCGACATCACCGCGGCGATAGTGAGGAG
>Ga0207690_10000351_pt1 | contig 30727 bp, 29 predicted proteins | sample KBSC23metaG_FD_184315 | JGI IMG/M metagenome (GOLD analysis project Ga0207690, IMG submission 184315) | Corn rhizosphere microbial communities from Kellogg Biological Station, Michigan, USA - KBS C2-3 metaG (SPAdes) (version 2) | ecosystem: Host-associated > Plants > Roots > Rhizosphere > Soil ... | reverse complement strand
GCAACCTTATAACATTTCAACTTTAAAACATTACAACAGCTCTTAGCAGGAATATTGCGCGAAGACGATCTTGGATAGCATGGCAAAGCGGAACGATAACTCGACGTTATCGGATATGAGCACTTGTTTTAAGTATTGGTACTTATTGGCGTTCATAATGGTTATACAACAAATTTATACTATAAAAGTTTATTATGCAAGCATAAAATTTGGCCTGAAGAATAGTTTGCGGAATTTTAGACAAAGGCCACCATTTGGATTTTCGAGGGAAAAATCGTATATTGTAGGGAATATTACCACGCAGAGATTAAGGCGCTAAAATAGTTGAAGGGAGTAATATTTCTTACTTTATCCCCCTAACTCCAAATTTGTAATTGCGAGGAGTAACGACGTGGCAATCACTGAGGCTTGTCGCAAAAGTTCTTTGAAAATACCGACAAATACCCACCTGCTGAATTGACTCACCCCGACTGCGCTGCGCTGGTCGACCCTCTCTGCTTCGCAAAGAGGGTGGGGAAATTGTTCTTTGAAATACCGCGGGTAATTTGCACATTGAATTTAATACCTGTTTTTACCTGCTTTTTTTGATTGATCGAATGGGAAGGAAAACTAAATCCGAAATCGAACATCCGAAATTCGAAATCAGCAATACCTGTTTTTACCTGTTTTTTGACTGATCGAATGGGAAGGAAAATTAAATTCGAAATTGAATATCCGAAACGGCGCAGCCTTCTTGAGTACCTTTAAAAGCAGACAAAAACGAAAAATTCGAAATACCTCCTACTTATACAACAGGTACTTCCTCCGCATTACCTTATACTGGCTTAGGGCGGGTTCCCAGCTCAGGCGGATGGCTTCTTCGCTTTCTCCTGCTTCTATTTGTTTTTGCATTTGGGTATTGCCAACCAGCCTGGCAAAGCCACGGGTAATAAAAAAGTGAGCCTTATCGGGATAGGCTTTGTAGGCTTCGAGCAGCCAGGTAAGGTTTAGTTTGTCTTGTTTAACCTTGTAGTTCCTCAGGTCGGCACCATAACAAAGCTGGCCCTTTAACAACGGGCTATCGCTTACGCCGGGAATGCTTTGAGGGGTAAACGTAAACTTGTATTTACCCTGCAGCAGCGGACTGCCAAATACCATGAACGGGAAGGGTGTACCGCGGCCCACGCTGATATAGGTCCCCTCGAACAGGCAAAGGCTTGGGTACAAAGCAACAGCCAGCGGTGTTTGCAGGTTTGGGGATGGGTTGATTGGCAGCGCGTAAGGCATACTATGCACATAGTTCTGCATCTTGATCACCTTAAGGCGGCATTTGGCTTTGTTTTTAAGCCAGCCTTCGCCATTTATCATTTGGGCGTATTCGCCAATGGTCATGCCGTGAACAATGGGCACAGGGTGCATACCGGTAAACGATTTCACGGTGGTATCCGTTAGCACAGGGCCATCCACGTAGCTGCCGTTAGGGTTGGGCCGGTCGAGCACCATCAATTCTATATTATTTTCGGCGCAGGCCTCCATTACATAGTGCAGGGTTGATATAAAAGTGTAAAACCTTGCTCCTACATCCTGGATATCGAATACCAGGATATCAAGACCATGCAGGTCGGCCGGAGTAGGTTTGTTATGCTTACCGTAAAGCGATATAACAGGGATGCCGGTTTTGGCATCAACATCATCGGCAATTTTGGCGCCATCGCTGGCATTACCCCGGAAACCGTGTTCGGGCCCGAAGATCTTTTTAATGGCTATGCCGAGCTTAAGCAGACTATCAACACTGGGCAGGCTGGCTGTACGGCCAATAAAAGAGGTTTGGTTAATCACCATACCCACGTTCTTTCCCTTCAGGTAAGGTACATAGGCTTCGGTTTGGTCGGCACCGGTTTGCAAGGGTCCTGTGGGCAACTGCTCATCATCGCTGTTCCTGCGGTCAACATTATCAATGCTTCTGAACGCACCGTTACGGGCATTAACCACCTGGTTACCTGTTTTCCCAACCAATGCGGGGCTGCAATTGGTAAATGTTAAGGCACATGCTGTTAAAAGCATAGAACCTGTTCTTTTCACTTTCTTAGTTATTCGCATATCGGTAGTAAACATTGGTTTAAAATGCGCCGTCAAATCTGCATCTTTGCTAAAGTACAAAAAAAACAGTTTCTGTATCTTGAATTTTGCTGCATTTATAGCTTCGCGTATCTCGTTCCGTTCTAAACGGACCTTCTCTAAACTCATTGTGCGCATTGCCGTTACCGGGATAATGCTCGGCCTGGGTGTAATGATACTTTCCTTCGCGATAATGAATGGCTTTAAACAGGAAGTACGCGAAAAGATACGCGGCTTTTCGGGCGATATTACGGTACTGAAACTTGACCTGAATACCTCTTACGAAAATACGCCTTTTGCCGACAGCGGTGAGTTTGCAGCCAAAATACGGCACAACAAATTGCTTACGCATGTAATGCCCTTTGCCACCATACCCTGCATTATAAAGGCTAACGACGAGATTGAAGGCGTGGTGATGAAAGGCGTTAACCGCGATTACGACTGGAGCTTCATCAATAAAACCATGGTAGCCGGGCGGGTGATTGATTTCAGAGATTCCCTTGCATCGCAAAAGCAGATCATGATATCGCAGCGCACAGCCGACAGGTTAAAGCTAAAGGTTGGCGACGACTTTTTGATGTACTTTGTACGCGAGAGCCTGCGCAAGCGAAAGTTTAAAATAGTGGGCATATTTACTACCGGTGTTGAAGATGTTGACAAAACTTTTGTTATAGGCGATATGAACCTGGTGCGCAGGATAAACAACTGGCCGGCCAGCAATATTGGCGGCTACGAGGTGCAACTGGCTAACTTTGGCGACCTGGATGCAGCCAACAGCGCCATTAGCGATATTATACCGCCAGATCTGAAAACCTTTACCGTAGTTGAAAACTACGCCGGTATTTTTGATTGGCTCACCAAAATAGACCTCAACACTCAAATTATGCTGGTGCTGATGCTGATCGTAGCGGTTATTAATATGATATCGGCATTGCTTATTATGATACTGGAGCGCACCAATATGATAGGGTTGCTGAAAGCTTTTGGTGCCCGAAGCTGGGCCATACAGAAGATATTCCTTATCAACGCTTTTTACCTGATAGGTTTGGGTTTGATACTGGGTAACCTTTTCGGTTTAGGCATCAGCTTTCTGCAGTACCAAACGCACTGGGTAAAGCTCGACCAGTCATCCTATTACATGACGTTTGTACCCATTAAAGTGGAATGGCTGGATGTGGTTTGGCTAAACCTGGGTACGCTAATCATCAGCCTTATTGTGCTTATTATACCATCCACGCTGGTAAGCAGGATATCGCCGGTTAAAGCCATACAATATAAATAAGGCTACTTGCCAGCGCCAAAGGCAAACCTGAGGCTTGTACCGATTGAACCATACCGCAAATCACTACGACCAAGCGAATTGAAGGGTATTTTTACGAAAGGCTCCAAAACAATACGATTTTTTCCCAACTGGTAACCGAACCCTGCCGACAGATCAAGGCTTTTTGCAAAGGCAAAGGTGCTGAAATAGGTTTGAGTAACTACATCGGTTGATGTTGAGGTAGAAACCTGGGTGGTGGTATTGAGATTAACAGCACTAAAGGTTTGGCGATGCTTTTCGCTGGCATAAATTGCCGAACTGATACCCACGGCTATATTATTCCCTCGTTTTGAAACCTGTAAACTGAGTTTAAGCGGAACCTCTAATGCCAGCTGATCTGCATAGTACGCAACGGATGAGGAGCTATATGAGCCAGGTGAGCCTACTCCGCCTGTACCCGATGAACCAGATCCGGCGCCTGATGGGGCTGTATAATATACATTCGACGAAGTCGGATCGTAGTTAAACTTATTTTGAAAAAGGCCCAACCCTGTTGATAGCTTAAAACTTTTACTCAATGCGATATCGGTACCTACACCGGCTCCCGAATTAAAGTTATTGTTACTGTTGTTTGCATAGCTATTATAACCAGATACAAAAACGCTCAAGGTTAGTTTTTTACCTGTTGTTGCTGTTTTCTTCTGATCGACAGAGGCTATCACCTTTTTTAAACTGGCGGCACTATCGGTTTTTATACCTGTAGCGGTATCGTTCTTTGCCAAAATGACCGGCTTGTTAGCGGCCATACCGGTACGGATACTTTCAGTATCATTATTGCTTAATGGGTGGCTTGTATTATTGTTAACGATTAAAGACTCCGGCTGCTCATCTTTATCGATACTTGACGCATTTCCCTTTGATGAAGCAACCTCCCGGGCCAATTTGCGGTGCCTGAAATAAGGAGCACGAGCAGCATTACCTTCGCCATTTTGGCGGGTGGTGCGGGCATCCGCAAGTTCAGTCGCACCGGCGGATTCGCCTGTCGGCACTGCTTTGCCGGAGTTTGTCGCGGGTGAGGGTTGTGCTACTATACGGTCAGCATTGGTATCGCGATGTGGTAGCTTAGCACTTGTTATTTGTTTTAAAGCTTGTGTCGTTTTCTCACCGGTATTGAGCCATAACGCTATTCCTAATATAAGCAATAAACCGGCGGCTACACCAAACCACCACCAGGCTACCGGGCGCTTTTTATCCTTTTCGGGATACTTTTCGCGCAGCAGCGCCCAGCCCGCATCCGCCGAGCTGCCTTCGTAATTATCGAAGACATCGGTAATGTGGTCCTTCAGCCGTTTATCAAACTCTTCGCTCATGTTCTTTATCTTCTTGTAATAGCATTCTTAATTTCTCTTTAGCCCTGCCCAGGTACACCCGTGATGAACTCGCGGTTATACCCATCATGGCGGCTATTTCGTTATGGTCGTAACCATCAATCTCGTAAAGGTTAAATACCATGCGATGCGCATCCGGCAACTGGTCCAGCAGCTTTAAAATATCGTTGGCGTTTAATTGCTGCAATACCATTGCCTGATAGCCAATATGCATGGCATCGTCCAGATCAATATTCACCAGGTACTTCCTTTCTTTCCGATACCTGTCAATGGCGGTATTTACTATTATCCGGCGCAGCCATGCTTTAAAAGGCTTATCGGCATGGTAGTTTTTTATATCGCCAAAGGCTTTAATAAAGGCGTCGTTCACCACTTCCAGAGCATCGTCGCGGTTATTACTGTAACGCAGGCCAACACCCATAGCATAGCCATAGAAGTGCTTATATAGCATTTCCAGGTGCTTTAGATCGCCGTTTTTGCATTGCTGAATGAGCCCTTGTTCAGTAATGCCGGGTGGTAGCTGCATTAATTATATTTAGTTCCGTTTTAACCGATATTGATATGTTAATAAGTTCGGAATATTCAATGTTAAAATTAAACTATCTCCTTTATATTCATAAATGATGTTATTACCTGCACGCAAGTGAATATCAAAACGATACAAACCAACCAAAACTTACTTGATCGAGTTGATTGTACTTGCTAATTGAGTAACATAGGCACGTATTTCAACCGGCAGCGAAGCAATTGAAGTATCAATAAACCAATATGTTTTCTGGCCGTTTTTGATTATTTCGATATAATAGCCGCCCTGGTCTACACAGTTTGGGCAACCGAAAGTTTGATTGGGATGGTCCAAAAAATATTTCGGGAATGAATCCATTATTGGTTTAGCCAGCAGGTAATTGCTATGCGATAAAGGCGTGGGCGCAAAATTGAGCGGGCCGCCTATGGTTTTAGCAGTGGTATCAATATATAATTCATTGTTTTTGATGGAGTAGTACGTACCACAACTTGTAATGCAGTAATTACCATATCTTCCAAATGCAAAATAATCTGGTGTACCGTCTGTTTTTTTACAACTACCTATAAAAAACAGAACACTAAAAAAGCAAGCAATGTATCCTATTGTTTTCATATCAGCCAATACGCAGCATCATTGCCAAACGCTACAACAACATGAAAAAAATTATACTTTTTTAGCCTCGTTCCAAAACAGGTCCATTTCGGCAAGGGTCATGTCACGGAGTTGTTTGCCGTTCTCTTTGGCTTTGCTCTCGAGGTATTGAAAACGTTTGATGAATTTACGGTTGGTTTTTTCGAGGGCGTTCTCGGGATTGATATCGATAAAACGGGCGTAATTGATGAGCGAAAAGAGCAGGTCGCCAAACTCGCCTTCGGCTTTTTCTTTGTCGATGATCTTATCATCCACAGCATTGAACTCATCACGAAACTCGCGCATCTCCTCCTCTACCTTATCCCACACCTGGCTTTTTTCTTCCCAATCAAAACCTACCCCGCGAGCCTTTTCCTGGATGCGTGAGGCTTTAACCAATGCGGGCAGCGACGCGGGCACACCTTCCAATACCGACTTGTTCCCTTCCTTTAATTTGAGCTGCTCCCAATTGCGTTTTACATCCTCTTCGCTGCTTACTTCCACATCGCTGTAAATATGCGGGTGGCGGTGTATCAGCTTTTCGCAGATGCCGTTGAGCACGTCGGTAATATTAAAGTCGCCGCTTTCAGAGCCTATCTTAGCGTAGAAAACCAGGTGCAGCATAATATCGCCGATCTCTTTTTTGATCTCCTGCATATCGCCTTCCAGAATCGCGTCGCTCAGCTCATAAGTTTCTTCGATGGTGAGGTGGCGCAGACTTTCCATGGTTTGTTTCATATCCCAGGGGCAATTGGCGCGCAGGTCGTTCATAATGGCAAGCAAACGGTCAAAAGCGGTGGCGGGTGTGGTGGCGAAAACGGGAGGTATTAAAGGCATAAGTAAGAGTTTAGTCAAATGTAAGGAATTTCAGATATCTGTCATTGAGGCATTGGGTCATTAAGTCATTGGATAATTCAATATCCATTAGGCAATGACCTAATGATGCGAAGCAGAATGACTCAATGATTTTTTGTTCCCCGCAACATTTCCCTTTTTCCTAAAGCACCGGGAGCTTTTTCTATTTTGCAACCCAAAGCTTTGAGCATGCGTTTGAGGTTGCCGGTGATGGCGTAAGTAACAAATACGCCGCCGGGTTTAAGGTAGCTGATAGTATGCCGGATAGCTTCCTCGTTCCACATTTCGGGTTGGTTGGCCGAGGCGAAGGCGTCGAAGTAAATGACATCGAATTGCTTTTCTGACTGAAAATCCATCAGCGGAAGCGGTGCAACATGCAGATCGACATAACCGTTCAGGCCAACTGTTTGTTGCATAGCAGCGCGGTAAGTGCCAATAAAGTTACCCCACAAACCCGGGGCAACGTATTGCTCATAACCCGTCTGCCCAATCATTTCTTCGCTCAGCGGATAGGCTTCAATACCTACATAATCCAGTTTCACTTCGCGCATGGTGCAAAAATCGGCGCTGAGCAAAAAGTTGAGGCCGGTACCGAAGCCTACTTCTAATACTGAAACTGCATCCACGTCATTTCCCGCAAGGAAATAGCGCAATCCCGAGTTCAAAAACACATGCTGACTCTCCTGTAATGCACCATTCCGAGAGTGGTAATTCTCGCCCACAGCAGGGTTGTAGATAGTTTTGGAGCCATCGGCGGTAGTGACGAAGTAGTTGGTTGGTTGATCGGTTGATTTGTGCATTGGTTGATTGGTGCTTTCTTAAGGAGACATTTGAATTGACGGTACTAATCAACTAACAAACCAATCAACTAATGAACTGAAGTTATCGCTTCCCCAAAGTCAAACACTTGCGCACCCGGTATAGCCGCAGCGACTATACTGCTTCCCGCTGCAGAGCGGTAACCTGCTGCGCAATGCACCACGATGGGTTTATCCGTTGGGATTTCGTTGATGCGATCACGCAATTCAGGCAACGGTATATTGATAGCGTTGTCAAAGTGGTTCAGGCCTTCTGCTTCGTAAGTGTTGCGCACATCAACTACAGTATAATTATTTGAATGATCGATCACATCCGCGGTATCGGCAATGGCTAATGTTTCTGCGATGTTATCAGGTGCCAACAACGCACCTTTTATATTTTGTTCGTAACCTATTTTGGCAGTTTTTCGGATGAGTACGTTTAAGGTAGCCTCATCCTCTCCTATCAAATAAAATTGCTCCGTAGGATTGATGATAGAACCCAGCCAGGTTTCAAACTTATCGCCGTTCTGAATATTGATAGCGCCCTTGATGTGCCCTGCCTTAAATTGCGCCTGCGGGCGACTATCAACCACCAACACGCCTTTTTCGAGCGGCGTGTTCTTATCGATACGCGACACTTTAGCTATGCTGGCTTCAAATGATGAGGCGCCTTGTTTATTCAGGTCAACATCAAAACCAAAGTATTTAGGGATGAAGGGCTGGTCTTCGGTCAGCGTTTTTACAAACTGAATTTCGGTCATCAGTTGTAAAGCGTAGTTCTCGCGCAGCTCACGGCCAATAGTGCTGTTCAGATCCGGACTCATATTTTTGCCGCAAAGCGAGCCGGGGCCGTGGGCGGGATAAACCACCACGCTTTCGGGCAGTTTCATCAGCTTTTCGCGGGTGCTGTGGTACATGGCGCGGGCCAGTTCTTCTTTTTTGGCGGTGATATTGCCTATGTTTTCGCGGAGATCGGGGCGGCCAACATCGCCCACAAAAAGCGTATCGCCGGTAAATATCGCTTTGGCCTGGCCAAATTCATCCTCTACTAAAATACAGATAGAATCGGGCGAGTGGCCGGGAGTGTTAATGGCTTTGAGGGTAAGATCACCCAGTTCTATGGTATCGCCATCGTCGAACCCGGTAAAAGTATAGTTGGCGCCAAGCAGTTTACTTACGTGGATAGCGGCACCGGTTTGCTGACTGATCTCGACATGCGAGCTTACAAAATCGGCATGGGGATGGGTTTCTATTACGGCAACGATCTGCGCACCGTGCTCGGTAGCCAGATCATAATAAGGCTGCGGGTCGCGCGCCGGATCAACCACCGCCATTTTGCCCTGGCTGATGATGGCGTATGATGCATGGGCCAGGCCCTTGTCGTAAAACTGGTGGATGATCATAAATTAATGTTGTGACAAATATAATGGTTTGGGGGATAATTAGCATGTAACTTGTGTTACATAGCGCGAGTGGTACGCTTTGCAACTGACGGTTGGTGTTATTACCGTGCTATTGCGGGTTGGTGGTGCAGTGATAATACCGACCACAAGCTTAATTCACTTTTCATTCAATTTTAGAATCAACAGAAAAATGGATAACAAAAATGATAGTATCGCAATTGAAAAGGTGTACCAATAGGTTTTATTAATTTTACGCGCATTCGCTATATCTATTTGAAGTTTTTCAAAATTTAGATTCTCTTTTTGCTTAATTTCTGCTAAGAAAGCAACTATCCCTATTTTTAAAACATATCTTCCTTTTTCAGTCAGATCAGCATATGAACTTATAATGCTAACATTAGCTGGGTCCCCTCTAAATGAAATCAACTTATGTTCGTCGATTATTTGATATGCACACATCTCAACCTTATTGTGATTTAAAAACCCCAAAGGCTCGCTGCTTTCAGAAGACAATCTTTTTAAGGTTTTATCAACTGTTCTATAAATCTCCTGTTCCATAAAATTGTTAACTTAAAACAACGACGGATGCCCCCCCGCCTTCAACCGATTCAAATGCTTATAAGCATTTTCGGTAGCTTCCCTTCCGCGGGAGGTGCGCATTAAAAAGCCTTCCTGTATCAGGAATGGTTCGTACACTTCCTCGATGGTGCCTTCGTCCTCTCCTACGGCAGTAGCAATGGTTTTGAGACCAACAGGGCCGCCCTTAAACTTGTCGATAATAGTGAGCAGTATCTTGTTGTCCATTTCGTCGAGGCCGTGCTCATCCACGTTCAGGGCGTTAAGCGCGAAACGGGCAATTTCGGTATCTATCTCGCCGTTGCCTTTTACCTGGGCAAAATCGCGGGTGCGGCGCAGCAGGGCGTTGGCAATACGCGGGGTGCCACGGCTGCGGCGGGCAATTTCGTAAGCGGCTTCGTCTAATATCGGTGTTTTTAGGATGGATGCCGAGCGCAGCACAATGGTGGTGAGCAGTTTGGCGTCGTAATATTCCAGGCGTGAGTTGATCCCAAACCTTGCACGCAATGGCGCGGTTAACAGGCCAGAGCGTGTGGTAGCGCCCACCAAAGTAAAAGGGTTAAGCGATATCTGCACCGAGCGGGCGTTGGGGCCGCTCTCCAGCATAATATCTATCTTAAAATCCTCCATGGCCGAGTACAGGTACTCTTCTACCAGCGGGCTTAAACGGTGGATCTCATCAATGAACAAAATATCGCCGCTTTCCAGGTTGGTGAGCAATCCCGCAAGGTCGCCGGGTTTATCGAGTACCGGGCCCGAGGTGATCTTGATACCCGAACCCATTTCGTTGGCGATGATATGCGAAAGTGTGGTTTTACCCAATCCCGGGGGGCCGTGCAGCAGCACGTGGTCGAGCGATTCGCCGCGCATTTTGGCTGCTTTTACAAATACCCTCAGGTTAGCGAGGATGGCATGCTGGCCCGTAAAATCTTCAAAAGCTTGCGGGCGAAGCACCTTTTCGATGTCGCGCTCAACGGGAGAAAGATTATCCAGGTTAGGATCGAGGTTTTCGTTCATTGCCAACGAAATTAGTAATTATTTTTTTAGTCCGAAAGTCGGGAAGTCCGCGTAAGTGCGAAAGTTTTCTTTTAGGCTGAAAAGTACGGCACCGCACCATTAATAGTATAAAAGCCGGATCAATAAAACTATTCTGTTTTCTATTACGTAAACAAAGCTGTCGTTGAATATGGCGGCTATTAATATTTGTTTACATGAATACGAGTACTTTTATCTACAGTGTTAAAATTTGGTGCACAGCAGCCTTTATAGCTCCGTTTATGCAATGCTGCATTGATTTTTTTGTAAAGCCTAATTTTGATCCCGGCTATCTCATTTACTCCACCATATCCATGGGTGTTATTTTATCTGTACCCAGCCTGGTGTTGTTTTGGTTTACTACCCTGTGCATGAAAAAGATAGCTTACAATGCCACTTTATCAAAGCTATTTTTAACCATGCCCGGTATTATATTAATGATGATGTTCGTTTATTTTGCCGAAAAATTCCAGCAATTCGCTACCGAAAGCGCGTACCTGCCCATACCTTATGTAATTGCTATTGTGGCTGTAATATGGGCATACGAATTGCCGGTGTTAGACCGTGAGCGCTACTACGCCACCGTAAATAGTTAATATTCGAGGTAGCTGCTTATCCTGATATGTACTTTATCGCCTTCGGTAAACCTGCCTTTTTCAAGATTGGTGGCACGTAAGGTTACACCGTCTTTTTCTAAGATCACATCCTCAAAAAAGCCTTTGAACAGTATCTGCTTAACCGTCCAGTCTTTACGGGTAAGGCTTGAGGTGAGGATAACGTTTTCCGGACCAACGGCAACAACTTCCTTTTCCGTTTTGATGCCGCAAAGCAAGGCTTCCTCATTGTTCAGTATGGTACGATTGGATAACAACTTTGCAGTGTACAGCATTTGTGGCTGGCGGTAAAGCTCTTCAGGGCTTCCCGATTCCACAATCTCGCCATTACGTATCACCACCAGTTCATCTGCCATCGAAAGCACCTCGGCGGGATCGTGCGAAACCAGGATAACCGTTAAACCCGTCTCCTGCACTATGGTGCGGATATTCTGCTGTAACCCTTCCCGAAAGGAAGCATCTACCTGGTTAAAGGGTTCATCGAGCAATAAAACCTCGGGCTTTTTAATGAGCGAGCGGGCTATGGCCACACGCTGCTTTTCGCCGCCGCTCAGGTCAAACACCCGTTTGCTTCTTAACCTGTCGATATTGAGTTGTTTAAGGTGTTTTTCCGTTTCGCTGGCTTTGTATTCAATATCGGTATTGGGCAGCAGTTGGGCTATGTTTTCGTAAACGGTGGCAAACAGGTTCAGATCGTCGGTATGCTGGGTTACCATTTTCATGGAATCATGACCGGGGATCAGTTTGATCTCTGGGCCCCATATTTCTTCTCCCCTAAAGGATACCGTACCCTCATCCGGCGAAAGCAGGCCATATAACAACTTTAACAGGGTGCTTTTACCGCTGCCGCTCTCTCCTACTATCGCGGTAATTTTGCCAGGTTCAATTGAAATAGAAATATTATTTACACCGGAGGCCTTGCTGTCATCATAATTTTTAGTTACCGATACTGCCTCCAGGAAGGGTGTTTGCTGCATAAGCGCAAAGATACACAAAACAAAAAACCCCGGCAGCAGCCGGGGTTTCAGAAATGTCATTTTGAACGTTAGCTTTTATATTACCAGCCATACGATAAGCCAATAGAGAAGCTTTTTAAGCCGGATTGCGCCGGACTGTTTACAAACATATCGTTAAAGTAGTATTTGGTAAACAGGCCAAAGTCGCCGTAACCCATCCTCAACACCGCGCCGTATTGAAACTTGGCAAAATGGAAGTCGTTATAATTCTTTGTTTTGCCGTGCTCGCTGCTGATCTGTTTCAGCATCCCGTCTATCAAAATACCAACCTGCGGTGCTATAGTAAGGTGCAGGCGGTTTCCGTTTTTATCATAGGTCGATCTGTATTCAAAGGACAGTGGGATAGTCAGGTATTCCGACGAAAAGCGGTTCTTGCTATAGTGTATGCCATCATTTTTATAGGTAAGCGCTGCTTTATCGCCCACAATGCTAATGCTGTCGTTTTGTAAACGGATGAGTGTCCACTCCAAACCGGCACCCAGGGTTATTCTGAAATTGTTATTAAAGCGGTACCCGAACTTGAAAACGTTAAAAGCATCGGTAGTGGTTTTAAAGGTGCTGTAGCTTAAAAATTTGTTTTGAGCCGATAGGTTAAAGCTTCCGTTATCCAGCGGCAATGCCAAACCCAGATCGAAAGGGAAGAACGACAGCCCAAAGGAAAAGCCGTTATGTTTAGCCCTGTTCAGGCTGTCGCGGTGCTGGCGAACGTATTTATTTGCGTTATTAATAGTAACATGCGCTTTTGTATTTGTATCAGGTACTACAACCTCATCTTCTGTACTTATTCTAACAGTAACTGTTTTAGCTTTTTTTACTTTCCTGGCAGTATCTATGGTAGTAACTGTTTTTACTGAATCTGATTTCGCCTGGCGGGCATATACCCCTCCCAGCATACCGCAAAATATTGCGGTTAGTATTAAATGTTTCATGATATGTTTAGTTTAAATTAATTATTCTTTTTTATCTGTATTGGCCCGAGGTTAACTCCGGCTACCCCAAAATCACCTTCTTCTTCGTCGTTATTTTCAAACTGGATGATCTTGTTCGGCCGCTTATCCACCTTGGCAATTACCACATTGAACAGATCGCCCAGGCTGCGTATCTTTTTCTTTTTAGCGATGGTATTCTCTTTTAAAGCCGGGGCGTTGTTTAAAGCCAGTGTCTTAGGCTTCGCATGCTGCTCATCTGTCGATACAATGGCTACCGTTGATTTAGGCGTTGGTACAGGCACCGCGGCTATTACAGTCCTTTGTGGCTGGCTCGTATTATCATTGGTATTTATATCCACTGGTATTTGCGTAGTATCAACACTTGCAATTGTTGTTGCAGGTTTACGATAGGCATTGTCACTTTCGCGACGAGCGCTAACCGCCGTGGTTGGTACAGCATCCTGTACCTGCATATCCTGCACAGCATCCTGCTGTGGTGTAATAATCGATGGCCTTACCCCGTTGCTTATTATAGCGGCGGTATAGCTGCCTCGCAAAGCCACCTTCTCGGTATGCGGCCTTAACAACAGCGCCACAGTTACAAATACAATAATACCAGCGGCTATCTGCAACGTAGGAATAATGCTCTTCTTCGACTCATTATCCACTTCTTCACCTGCCACCCCACGCTTAATATTGTTCCACACGGCTGCCGATGGCTCTATCTCCATATCCGCCAGCTGCGAGCTGAATAACTTATCTAAATCCTTATCCGACATTTTCATATCGCTTTCCCTCCATTTTTAATATCTGTTCCTTTAATATTGATCTCGCCCTCGATAATTGCGATTTTGATGCCCCTTCCGTAATCCCCATTGTCTCTCCTATCTCTTTATGCGAGTAACCTTCTATCGCGTATAAGTTAAATACCATTCTGTATCCCGGCGGCAATTGCTGTATCAATGCCAGCAGGTCTTTCACTCCTAAGTTCGACGCCGCCAGCGGATCAACCGAGGGCTCAATCCCCGGCGTGTCAATATCCACTATCTGCATCATTTTATGATGTTTGCGGTAATACTCTATCGATGTATGTACCATTACCCTGCGCACCCAGCCTTCAAACGATCCTTCGCCACGGTAATCGTTCATCTTATTAAACACCTTGATAAACCCGTTCTGCAACATATCCTCGGCCTCCATTTTATCAGTAGCGTAACGCATGCACACACCCAGCATTTTGGGAGCCAGCATTTTATACAGGCCCTCCTGTGCCTTACGGCTGCCATCACGGCAGGCGTTCATTAGTTCATCGATAGTGTATTTGTGTTCCAAAAACATCATTTAAAGGTAAGATGAAAGATAAGGTTAAATGGTTGCATGGAATAAAAAAAAAGTTTAATATTATCCATTATGGTCAATCTGAATGGTAAAGATTATAAATTATATTATTTGGATACTTGCGCTTTAAGCGGTATGGTAAAAGATAGAGCTGGTTTTGGTAGTAATTTATTAAATCTGGTTTTAGATGGTGGAGTCATTGCAATTTCACCCTACTCTATTTGGGAACTCAAATCATCACCTTCTATATATAAAGATGTCTTAGACGTAATAACAGTATTACCATCAGTGTTATTAAAATCAAATCAGAGCTTGTTCGAAGATGAATTTGACAATTTCATAAATTCATCGGGAACAATATCCCCAATTACCTCTCATTTAATAAAAGGAGAGCATGCAAGAAACGGCGTTGATTTAATAGCTATAATTGATCAAAATGTCACGGAAGATATGAATAGGACTTTTGCTCAGGAAAGAAAAAAAACTTTTGAAATATTGGAGTCTAAGCCATCAAATATTTACTCGAGAGAACAATTGAGTTCTCCTTCAACAATTGAGGTAAGTGTCAGCTTTGGAGCACTACAACTCGCGGCGGTTTATAAATCAAAGGAGATTCAATCCTTTATCGATAATACAAAAACCCCCTTCCCTACAGAAAGGTTCCCTTCGATTACTTCGATTTCTTATATGGCACATTACAAGTATTTGGAACAAAAAAGAACGGGTTCTGAAAGTGATATAGTAGATATTTCGATGGCCTCACTTTATCCCTATGTTGATGTAGTTATAACGGAAGCACATCAATGTGAAATGATTAGGCAAATAAAAACCAGGCATGACTTTTTTACTAATCTAAAAGCTATAACGATACGCCAAGTGAGAACCGAAAATTATGAAAACATTATATGAAACCCGTTCTCTTATTTATCATTAGTATAGTCAATTAGCTGAATACTTGTCTTGAATGGCTATCCTGCTACAAAGACCATAGACCGTAAAGCAGTTCAGAATCGGTAATGAGGAACGGTGTGATGGTGATAACCGATTGGCCTACTTCTTCATCCTGCTATACTTATAGATCTTCACCGCCGACATGATGATAAGGCTGAAAAGGATTAACCCGATCATTCCGTATATCCAGTTAACCGCATCTTTAAGCACCGCTAAAAATACGATCGCAAATAAAAATATAGTAGCTACCTCGTTCCAGATGCGGAGTTGGGTGGATGTCCATGTGTAAACGCCGCGGCGCATTTGCTGCATTTTGCCAATGCAAATGAGGTGGTAACATATCAGGCCCAATACAAAGCAAAGCTTTACTTTCATCCATGGCACATCCATCAGGCCCTGGTTGATGCATAGCATGGTAATACCTGCTGTGGCGGTTAGCAACATGGCGGGCGTAGTAATGATGTTCATCAGCTTACGCTCCATGATCTCGAACTGGGCCGAGAGGATCTTACGCTCCTGCTCGGGTTTATCCTGCGCCTCGGTATGGTAGATGAACAGGCGCACCATATAAAACAGCCCCGCCATCCAGCTTACTACGAAGATGATGTGGATAGATTTTATATAGAGATAGTATTCGCCCATTAGTACCTGAACTCTTTTATAATATCAACCGCGTACTTCACATTATCAAAAGGAATATCGGGCATAATGCCGTGGCCAAGGTTAAATATAAAGCCCGGCTCACCCTTCATCCTGTCGAAGAGCTTATAAATGCGGTCTTTAATTACTTTTTTATCGGCATACAAAATATGCGGGTCGAGGTTGCCTTGTACAGCTATGCCTTTTGGCAAACTCTGTTTGATGTTTAACAGATCGGCGTTCCAGTCTACCGAGATCACATCGGGCTTGGCCTCGGCCATCAGCGGCGCGAAAACCGAGCTGCCTTTGCAGAACGATATTACCGGGATATCCTTGCGGTTAAGCTGACTAATGATATGGGCGTTGTAATTGTGAGAAAACTCTTTGTAATCGTCCCATGCCAGTGCCGTTGCCCAGCTATCAAATAACTGGATGGCGTTAACGCCGGCAGCTATCTGCATGTTCAGATAATCAACAGTTACTTTGGCAATTTTAGCTAACAGCTTATGCGCCATTTCGGGTTCGTTGTGCAGCATCAGCTTGGTGAGCTTAAAATCTTTCGATGATCCGCCTTCCACCAGATAGCTCATCACCGTAAAGGGAGCGCCTGCAAAACCTATCAAGGGTATCTTACCCTGCCCGTCCGGCAGGCGGGCATTCAAACGCTGCTGGATCACTTTGATGGCATCGGCCACGTATTGCAGTTTATGGGTAACGTCAACTTCCAAAGCGTCAATATCGGCCATGCTTCGTACCGGGTTTGAAAATTTCGGACCAACATTGGCACCAAAACTCAGGTCGCCGCCCATAGCTTCAGGGGTAACCAAAATATCCGAAAACAGGATAGCCGCGTCGATACCCAGCAGATCGACCGGTAACATGGTTACATCGGCAGCCAATTCGGGGGTTTTGCACATCTCCAAAAACGAGTACTTGTTTTTTATCTCCCAATACTCTTTCATAAAACGGCCGGCCTGGCGCATCATCCACACGGGTGGTCGTTCGGTTTTCTCAGAAAATGCGGCTCTTATCAGTAACGAATCTCTCATTGTAATTCAAAAGGCAATTAATTGCCCTTGCGTGTTTTTAGTTCTTTTTCTATTTGTGCTATCACTTCCTTCATTTTAGCACTTATCTTTTCTTCCTGCCTTGTGGCGAGTTTTAAATAGGCCTCGGCTTTGTCATAATTAGCGTTACGCACGCTGATGTTGGCTACATGTACCAATGCGGCCACATGATCATTAGCCGAGCGCAGCGGGTATTGGGCGGCCAGTTCATAATGTATTTCGGCCTGTACAAAGTCATTCTTTTTAAGGCAAATGCCGCCCAGCATAAACTCGTAAAAACCCCGGCGCTTTTTGCTCAGCCATCCGGGTTTATGTATCTGCATCAGCAATGATTCCGCACGGTCAAAATCTTTATTATGATAAAACTTTGCCGCCAGGATGATTGGGCCTTCTTTAAAATAGCCCCATATCATTACCAACATCAGCAGCGCGGCTACAGCGGCTACCTCATAGGTATGCACATAAATAAATACAGCCACGAGCACCGCGAAGGTACAGATAACAAATATGCGCGCCTGGTTTGTAAACATTAATGGTGGTCGGTAAATTTATAGCCTACGCCTCTTATCGAATGAAAATAAACCGGTGTTTTAGGATCGGGTTCAAAGTACTTACGGAAGGTAAGGATAAAGTTATCGATGGTACGGGTTGAAGGATAAACATCATAGTTCCAAACGGTTTCCAATATTTGCTCGCGCGATACGGCCTCGTTACGACGCTCTATCAGCAACTTCAGCAACATCGTTTCTTTTTTGGTTAACGGGGTGATAGAACCATCGCCGTTCACCAGTTCGAAGGAGTTAAAGTGGATGGTTTTATCGCCAATTTTGTAGCTGTTAAACTCTTTCAGATCATCGCCCTTCAGGCTGCGCTTAACCAGGTTGTTTACACGCAGTATCAGCTCTTCCAGGTTAAAAGGCTTGGTGAGGTAATCGTCGGCACCTTTTTTAAGGCCGGCAATTTTATCTTCGTTGGTGTTTTTAGCGGTAAGGAACATGATAGGCACTTCCGAGTTTTCCAGGCGAATGGTTTCGGCTACTACAAAGCCATCTATCTCGGGCATCATTACGTCCAGTATCACCAGGTTAAAACGCTCTTCTTTAAATATCTGTAAAGCCTTTTTCCCGTTATTCGCAGTAGAAACCTTGTAACCTTCTAATTCAAGATTTAATTTGATGGCTTCTAATAAATGTTCCTCATCTTCTGCCAGTAAAATTCGTTTTTTGTTAGGCATGGTATTGTGATTATTAAGTTAAATTTATCCGAAAACAACTTCAAAGACACTTCCTTTGGGTCGGTTGTCGCGGATCTGTATACTGGCCTGGTGCTTATCTAACACTTGTTTAACAATAAATAAGCCCAGCCCTGTCCCTTTTGTATTTCGGGTATCTTCGTTACCTACACGGTAAAATTTGTCAAATATAAATGGCTTCTCGGCGTCAGCTATGCCAATGCCATTGTCGGCCACGGTAAAATGCACTTCGTTGCCTTTGCGGAACAACTTCACATCCACTGCCTGGCAGGGCGGCGAGTATTTTACCGCGTTTTCTATCAGGTTGGTTACCACCGATGTCATGGCGAATTTATCGCCTGTAATTTCAACCTGCGGCTCAATTTCGGCATTAATGGTTTGCTCCCTGCCATCGCATTTATTCACCTGCAGGCGGTTCACCACGCTATCAACCAGGATAGATAGGTTGAACTTTTCTTTCGGGAAGGTATAAGTTTGATTGTCAATTTTGGTGGCGATGAGCATGTTCTCTACCAGGTCGTCCAATCGCTCAATATCCGTTAAGCATTTCTCAATAAAATTAATGCGCTGCTCGCGGTTCAAATCGCGCTTTTGAATAGTTTGCAGGAAGAGTTTGATGGAAGCCAAAGGCGACTTTAACTCGTGCGTTACCGATAACAGGAAATTCTTTTGCCGCATTTGCAGCTGCCTTTCTTTGTTAACGGTTTTGTGTAAATGTACGGCCCCTGCCAATAGTATCACCAGGAAAACCGAAAGCTCACCGGCTATCATACCCACACTGGTAGGCTTGGCGCGAACCAGTAACAGCCCCCACCAGAACAATTCGGCAAGGGCGTATGTGATCAAAAAATAAAATATGACAAACGGCTTCTTCATATAACCTTACTTCCTGAATACCAGGTCTAAACTCTCAAATATAGCCCTTTTTGCTTTCTCTAATTCAACTTTTGTATGTGCCGCCGAAATAAAGCCAACCTCATATCCCGATGGCCCTAAATAAACACCACGGTTCAGCAATTCGCGGTGCATTACTTTGAATTTTTCCATGCTGGCGGCATCAATTTCTTCGGCGCTGCGGATAGCTTCTTTATCGGTAAAGGCGAACCAAAATATAGACCCAACTGAAAATACTTTGAACTTATAATTACGTGCCGATGCAAAACGCTGGATGGATTCGGTAAACTCCTCGGTTTTACCATTCAGATCGCGGTAAAAGCCCATTCGTAAAAGTTCTGATAGCTGCGCGATGCCTGCTGCCATAGCCACCGGGTTGCCCGATAAGGTACCGGCCTGGTAAACTGAACCCTCCGGCGATACATTGCTCATTATTTCTTTTGATGAGCCATAGCAACCCACAGGCAAGCCACCACCTATAATTTTACCATATGTGATGATATCAGGCTTGATCTGGTAATAACCGGCAGCGCCATCAAAACCAATACGAAAACCGGAGATCACCTCATCAAATATCAATAAAGTGCCATTCTGGGTACATATCTCGCGTAAGAACTGCAGGTATTCTTTTTCTTGCAAAAGCAGGCCATTATTAGCCGGTACCGGCTCAATTATTACTGCTGCTATCTGATCTTTAAATTCTTCGAAAGCTTTGGTGAGCGCTTCTTTATCGTTTAATGAGATAACGATGGTTTCATCGGCAAAAGCTTTTGGTACGCCTGCTGATGATGTTTCGCCAAAGGTAACCAGGCCCGAGCCTGCTTTTACCAACAGGGCATCAACGTGGCCATGATAGCAGCCTTCAAATTTTAATATTTTATCGCGTTTGGTATAACCGCGCGCCAGCCTGATGGCCGACATTACTGCCTCGGTACCCGAGCTTACAAAGCGCAGCTTTTCTATGTATTTGTTGTTCTTTAATATCAGCTCGGCCAGTTCGTTCTCTAAAGCGGTTGGCGCACCGAAGGACATGCCGCTTTGCATTACCTCGGTTACCTTTTCGCGCACTTTGGCGTTGTTGTGGCCCAAAATAAGCGGGCCCCATGAGCAGCAAAAATCAATGAATTGATTATCATCAGCATCCCAGATATGGCAGCCATCGCCTTTTTGAATAAACAGTGGCGTACCGTAAACCGACTTGAATGCCCTTACCGGCGAGTTTACTCCACCCGGGAAGAAGCTCTTGGCTTTCTCAAACAACCCGGCAGATTTTTCCCGGCTGATATCCGGCTTGGATGATAAGTTAACCGGCATCTCGCCCTCGTTACCCGCAAATATTTTCTTTATTGAATCGAACATTCTTTTTTAAGCTGAAAGCTTAAAGCATAAAGCTGAAAGCTGTTTTTGGGATCTTTACCCTTTATTTGTTTAATAACTATTTAAAAGCTTTTAGCTCTCTTATAACCACCCTTTTTCCAATACCTCTTTGGCGTGATACGTTAGTATCGATGTTGCTCCTGCCCTTCTGATGCTGGTTAATATCTCGACCGTTGTGCGGCGCTCATCAAGCCAGCCACGTTGCGCGGATGCTTTTACCATGGCGTATTCGCCACTTACATTATACGCCGCGATGGGCAACTCAGTATTATCTTTTAATAATTTTATCACGTCCAGGTATGATAGGGCCGGTTTTACCATTAAAAAATCGGCTCCCTCCTGCTCATCCAGCCGGGCCTCAATTAAAGCTTCGCGCTGGTTGGCGGGGTTCATCTGGTATGTTTTTTTATCGCCATGCTTGGGCGCCGAATTGAGGGCATCCCTGAAAGGGCCATAAAACGCGCTGGCATATTTTGCCGTGTAACTCATGATAGACACGTTGCTGAACTGATTATCATCCAGCACCTTGCGGATATAGCCTACCCGGCCATCCATCATATCCGACGGGGCGATGATATCGGCACCGGCCTGCGCATGCGCCAAAGCCATTTTACCCAATATCTCCAGCGTTTCGTCGTTTAATATTTCGCCGTTCTCTACCAGGCCATCGTGTCCATCGCTGCTGTAGGGGTCCATCGCTACATCGGTAACAACACATACTTCAGGAAAGTTTTTCTTTACCTCGCTAATAGCGCGCAGGTACAGGCTGCCGTCGCGGTGGCTCTCGGTAGCGTACTTATCTTTTAATGATTCTTCGATATTCGGGAACAGGTCGAACGACATTAAACCCAGCTTAGCGCAGCTTTCCACCTCGCGCAGCAAATTATCTATCGAATAACGATAGATGCCCGGCATCGAAGACACCTCCACCTTTTGGTTGTTCCCATCCACAATAAATAACGGAAATATAAAGTTTGCCGCGCTGATATGCGTTTCCTGTACCATCTGGCGGATCACTTCGCTTTTCCTGTTTCTTCTTGGTCGTTGTAGCATGTCTTTTGTCCATGGACCATAGTCGATAGACCATGGTTTTCTTTTTTCTTTTTAGTCTATGGTCAATAGTCGATGGACCATGGTTCTCTTTTTTTATTCATTCACTATGGTCTATGGACCATCGACTATGGACTTCTTCTAAACATTTATTCCAAACACCGCCTCGGCCAAACCTATTTCGTCGGGCGAGTAGGGCAATACGTATTTTACACCCATTTCATCAAACCTTTTTCCTGTCGAACGGCCTATGGCAACTACTTTTTGATATGGCTCCAGCAAGTTGCCGGTAAAATATGCCTCTACGTTTGATGGGCTGGTAAACACCAATACATCGGCTGTAGAACCTTCCACATCATCGTGCAAAACGGTTTCATAAACCGGCAGATCGATAATCTTCGTTTCGGCAGATAAACCCTGTTGGATGCTGCGCATTGAGTTTTCGGCGCAGGGGAACAAAATAGTTTGCCCGTTAGCTATCGCCGCGAAATCATTCGCCACATCCTCGGTATCAATATCATCGCCGGTATAATCGGCAAAATGCCCGTTACGGCGCAGCGTTTCTTCGGAGCCGCGGCCCATTACACCAAATTTAACTTTTTTAGGGAAAGCGGGCTTTAGCTCGAAAAAGTACTCTACCGCGTTTTTGCTGGTGAAGAATATCCAGTCGATGTTTCTTAAAATATAGGGATCAAGCTTGGTAATTACCGGCACGGTACGTATCAATGAGCGGGCTTCTACTTCGGTACCCAGTTTCTCGATAGCGCGGCGGAAATAACTGTGTTCCGACAGGTCGCGCGAAATAAATACCTTCTTAAAAAATTGCCTGCCTTTATCAAAATAGGGAATGATCCTTTCGGCCAGGCCGTCAATGCTTTCCGACTCTAAAAATAACCTATCCGGAAACTCGTCGCCTTCATCCGCTTTTGATACAAAAACCTGGTAGGTATCATCGTACTTACGGCAATAGCAGCCCAAAGGCAGGTGGCAGCCGCCGCCAAATAGTTTAAGCAAACTACGCTCAACGGCTAATTCCTGTTCTACGTCTGCATGGTGCAATACCTGCAAAGCTGCCATCAGCTCGGTATCCACTTCACGAATTTGTATAGCTAACACACCCTGAGCAGGCGCTGGTATTAATTCTGTGGCGGCCAGTTCTTCCACATGGAACTCGCTCAGATCAAGACCTAAACGCACTACCCCGGCCTTGGCAAGCATAATGGCATCATAAGCTTCGTCGCGCAGTTTGTTAATACGACTTGGCACATTGCCCCGCAGATCCTGAATTTCCAGGTCGGGGCGCATGGCCAGCAATTGCGCCTTGCGGCGATTAGATGAGGTACCCACAATACCGCCAAACTTAACGCTCAGCTTTTGGCGCACATCAACACAATCTTTCAGTATCAGTAAAATATCGGCAGGGTCCTCGCGCTCAGATACGGCGGCGATGATCAATCCCGGCGGGTTCTCGGTAGGTAGATCTTTATGTGAATGTACAGCCAGGTCGATGGTGCCGGCTAACAGTTCTTCTTCCAGCTCTTTGGTAAAAAAGCCTTTGCCTTCCAGTTTATCAAAACTCAGGTTAAGGATACGGTCGCCCTGGGTTTTGATGATCTTCAGTTCGGCCTCAATGTTATTTTCGGCCAGCCTGTCTTTTACAAAATTTGCCTGCCAAAGGGCCAGGTCACTTCCACGGGTACCAATAATGAGTTTTCTGTTGAACATTTAGCTTTATTTGCAGCGCAAATTTAACTTTTAAACGTCATCAATTGCAATTTTTGTAATAATGTGAAGTTTGGTTGACTAAGCGAATCCCTTAGTTTAAAAAGAAGGTATTTAATTACAGTTATTCACCAAAATCTCCTTAGCCATTACCATGGGCACGCTGATGTATTTTTTCTCCATGTAATCCATTACCTTTTCGAGCACTTCGCGCGATTGGGGGTCCAAAGCGCTTATTTCATCGGCAAAAACAGAGTTTACGGCTTTGCGGCGGATCTCTTTTATTTTAACGGGCACCTCGGTCATGGCAACCTCTACCTGGCGTTGTTTCAATACCGGTAAAAACTCCTGGATGTTGGCTTCGATGATGCGCTCGGCATGTACCAGCTCATCATAACGCTCTTTCAGGTTATTTTTAGCTACTTCGTTTAGCGAGTGCACTTCGATAAAATTAACCGGGAACTGCTCCAAAACTTCGGGAGCGGTATCGTTTGGTATAGCCAGATCAACAATGGTCTTTTTGTCGGTTTCGCCGTTTAAGAGCGTAGCGTATATTTCGGGCGTGATAATAGGTTGTGTTGCCGATGTACAGGTGATAATGGCATCGAAACCTTTATTGTAGTTCTTCAATTCGTCGAGGTTAAAGGCTTCGCCGTTCAGGTCGGCAGCCAGTTGCTGCGCTTTTGAGAGCGTGCGGTTAAACACTGAGAAATTTGAGAATTTATGTTTTTGAAGGTATTTGGCGATGTTTTGGTTGGTTTCGCCTGCGCCGATGATGAGGATCCGGGCGTTTGAGCAGAGTTTGAGGTCTTTTAGTTTGCGGTAAGCTAATGATACCACCGAAATTGGTTTTCGCGATATCAGCGTATCCGTATAGACCTCCTTGGCCGTTTTGACCACCCGGTTCATCACCATTCGCAGGTAATCGCCGGTAAGGCCCGCTTCTTTACAGCATTCGTAAGCTTTGCGCACCTGTGCCAGTATTTCCTTTTCGCCTACTATCAAACTCTCTAAAGAGCACGATGTACGCAATAAATGGTTCAGGGCCTCCTGTTCGCTGTAAATAGAAACACCATCTAAAAAGGTGCCCATATAGTGCGAACAGATGCCTATCTCTAAAGCATTAATAAACTTTTGGGTAAACTCTTTATCAACTACCTGCGATGTAGCCAGTATAAACTCTACACGGTTGCATGTAGCCAGGTAAAAGATCTCGGGAATCTCAAATGTGCTTTGAACTTGTTTAAGCTTTCCGGTCAGATTTTCCTGGCAAATAACCAACTTCCCCAACTCCTTCAGCTCAATCTGTTTATGCGTAAACGCTATTATCTTTAAATACTTCAAAGCAGTTTAAATATTAATCCGACAAAAGTAACACGTAGCGAAGGATGCAATGTCAACCCTTTGTCAAACAACTTAAATTTAGAATGGTTATAAATTAGCCCAAATCTGCGTTTAAACCAAGAAATAAACAGCCGGTCATTCGTACAATGTATTATCTAATTGATCCCTCCCTGCACCCTCCCGTTGGGAGGGAATCGCACCAGCCGATGCTTTTATAATACTTTGAACAGACCATCTTTATGGCCGCTGATCAAAACAAAACGGCCATAATCCGCTTTTTATAAAAGAACTACGGATTATACATACCTTATGGAACTACAAACCATTGAAATGCGGAACCTGGAGATACAGGATTACCAGGAACTGAAAAAATCAATGAAATCTGCCTATACAGATATGGACGAGGATTATTGGGATGCCAACTCCATCAGAAAACTCATTAAGATATTCCCCGAGGGCCAGATATGTATCACGGTTAACGAGCAGGTGGTGGGCTGTGCCCTGTCTATCATTGTGGACTATAAAAAATTTGGCGACAACCATACCTACAAGCAAATTACCGGCGATTACACCTTTAAAACCCATAACGATAAGGGTGATGTGCTGTATGGGATAGATATTTTTGTACACCCCAACTTCAGGGGATTGCGGCTGGCGCGCCGCTTATACGAGGCACGTAAACAACTTTGCGAAAAGTTGAACCTGAAAAGCATTATAGCCGGCGGGCGCATACCGAACTACCAGAAATTCCAGAACGACCTCACGCCAAGGCAATATATTGATAAGGTGAGGTATAAGGAAATATACGACCCTACGCTATCGTTCCAACTGGCCAATGATTTTCATGTGCGCAAGGTGCTGAGCAAATACCTGCCCGAGGATAGCCGCTCCAAAGGTTTTGCCACGCTGATAGAGTGGAACAATGTTTATTATGAGGAGTTAAGCACAGCAATTAACCAGAAAACCGTGGTGCGGCTGGGGCTTGTACAATGGCAGATGCGCCCCTACAGCAACATTAGCGAGCTGATGAAACATGCCGAATATTTTATTGACGCGGTAAGTGCTTACCAGGCCGATTTTATACTTTTCCCGGAACTGTTTAACGCGCCGCTGATGGCCGACTACAACCACATGGACACGGCTAAAGCCATGCGCGAGTTAGCCAAATACACCAAACCTATAACCGAGGAATTTGCCAAGCTGGCCGTATCATACAATGTAAACATTATTTCGGGCAGTATGCCTAAAATAGATGAAGAGTCGCTGTACAATGTATCGTACCTTTTCAGGCGGAATGGCAGTATGGAGGAAGTTTACAAGATACACCCCACCCCGTCAGAGATCAGCTCGTGGGGTATGCGCGGCGGCGATGAGATACGAACCTTTGATACCGACGCCGGTAAGATAGGCATACTGATATGCTATGATGTGGAGTTCCCAGAGCTGTCGCGCATATTGGCCATGCAGGACATGCAGATACTGTTTGTACCCTTTTTAACCGATACGCAGAACGGGTACAACCGGGTTAAGTTTTGCGCTCAGGCCCGCGCAGTAGAGAATGAATGTTACGTGGCCATTGCCGGCGGCGTAGGTAATTTGCCCAACGTAAATAATATGGATATCTCTTATGCCCAATCGGCGGTTTTTACCCCTTCTGATTTTGGTTTCCCCGTTACCGGGATACAATCCGAAGCCACGCCTAATAATGAAATGATCGTAATAGCGGATGTTGATCTTTCGTTGCTGGGCGAACTGCATGAATACGGCAGCGTACAAAACCTGAAAGACCGGCGGGCTGATCTGTACTCGATCAGTTATAACGGGAAGAAGATATAGGCGGAGGATTATCCGTTATAAACTAAGCCGCGAAGCCATCGGCTTTTAGCCTTCGCTGTACATCCTGTTTGTAATTACGGCCTATGGGCAACTCATGCCCGTCAACCTGGATACTGTAGGAATAAAAAGAGCTTATTTTGGCAATGGCAACAATAAACGAGCGATGAATGCGCACAAAGCTCCTTTCGGGAAGCATTTCTTCGAGGATGCTTATTTTTTGTTTGGTGATGTAAACGTTATCCTTAACTACTACTTTCACATAATCGCGCTGGCTCTCTATCCATAAAATATCGTTTACATTAACCTTGATGGTTTTACGGTCGACTTTTAGATACAAGAATGCTTCGCGGTCGCTCACCGGGTTTTCATGAACCAGCGTGGTATTGCTTTTATACCCGTTCAACTGGTATACTTTATCAATAGCCTTAAAAAAGCGTTCGAAGGATATTGGTTTGAGCAGGTAATCAACAGCATTCAGCTCAAAAGCATCGATAGCATACTCGCTGTAGGCGGTAGTAAAAATAACCTTAGGCGGATTTTTAAGGTTCTTTAAAAAGTCGGTACCAGTCATCCCCGGCATCTTAATATCCAAAAACAGCAGGTCGACACTTTTTTGTTGCAGCAACTGGAACGCCCCGATAGCGTCGCGGCATTTACCCACCACCTCAAACTGGCTAAACTTTTCGAGGTGATTCTCGATCACTTCGATGGCGTGGGGCTCATCATCAACTATCAGGGTACGTATTTTCATGCCAATACCTGTTTTTCTATTGTATGTTGTAACACGGATACCTCCAATTCAAGTATCGCTAAAAAAACATCCTCGTCATCAATGATCTTTAACTGGTGCGACGCGGGGTAAAGCAGATCGAGCCGCTTTCGCAGGTTTTGTAAGCCGATATGGCCATGGTGCCTGTCGCCATCCGGGCCGGGCGCTTCGGCCTTGCTGTTCGATATCTTGAACTTCAATTTAGTACCATCAACAGTAAGTGTTATGTTTATCCATGCCTGCCCCACCTTTTCGCTTGTGCCGTGTTTAAAAGCGTTCTCCACCAGGGGGAGCAGCATTAAGGGGGCTATCATTTTATTGTCCAGGTCGCCATCAATAGTAAAGTTCAGGTCGAGCCTGTCTTCATACCGTATTTTTTCGAGGCTTATATAATGCTGCAACATCAGCACTTCTTTTTTCAAGCTAACGGTATCGGCATTGCATTCATATAGCATGTAACGCAGCATATCCGACAGGCCCAAAACAACACCCGGCGCCTGCGGCGATCTGTTCAGCGTAAGCGCATACAAATTATTGAGTGTATTGAACAGGAAATGTGGATGTACCTGCCCTTTCAGGGCGTTCAGTTCGGCTTGTAAAGCGGCCTGTTTACGTTCATACCAAAGCTTAAACAACTTGATCACTACAGCCAGCCAAACCATAAAATTCATCATCTTAACCGAGTTGATAAAATGGTAGGGATTGAACAGTTGCTGCCAAAAAGTGTTTTTGCTTTCTTCTACGATCGACCAATCCGGATTCGCCAGGTTCTTCATTATATATGGATTGGTGATAAGTATATCAACCATACGACCTGCAAAGCCAACCAGGCAGGCTACCCCAAGTACCCCTATTACAAAGCTGGCATAATACGATTTAAGCAGGTATGCGGGGATAAGCCAATAAGCGATCAAATAAAAGTAAACCATGTGCAGCGGCATGTAAAAAATACCATTGTAGGCAGATATGCCATAGGTACTTTTAACCGAATAAATTACCAGGAAAAACAGATAAACAACCACCCAAAAGGCAACATGCAATGCTACCCTACCTGGCTTTATATGCTTTATTGATGCGATGGCTTTCACCCTACTAAGTTACTTTTAATAGCATAAATAAAAGATAGTGACCATGCCCTTGTCGACAAAAAGCACAGTTATGCAGACGAACAACATGCGAAACACACTTTTATACATCATTTAGCAGATAAATGGCTTTAAAACCCTAAAAAACACGGTTCGCCGCTGTAACCTTTCTGAGTGTAGGCGGTGCTATAAACAGTTTACCATCAGATATACTTTTGGTTCATCATTAAAAACAACATCATGAAAAAAGCAATATTAATTTTAGCATTGGCCGCGATAGCAGGCTTCGCGCAAGCACAAAAACTTCAGGTTCCGGAGAACGGTTATTGGGTGATTGAAAGTAATAAACACACACCGAAAGAAAGTGTTGTACGGTTTTACAACCTGGATAATGTACTGCTTTACCAGGAAAACGTGAGCGGCAAAAAAATAAAGGTTAACAATAATCACACACGCCAGGCTTTAAACAGCACGCTACAACTGGCGCTGCAAGGCAAACTACATAACGAACCCATACTTGCGATGGAGCTGTCTAAGTAGTTTTTTAATATCAATAATCGTGGCTCACTCCAATGCAGGGTGGGCCATTTTTTTTATAGGGATGGCTCTATCCAGTTACCATCGTCTTTAATGATACCGATCAACTGATCGAGGGCGTTGGCGGCACTCACATTTTTCTCCACCACTTCTTTACCGCGATACAGGGTGATCTTATCCGGCCCAGCGCCTACGTAGCCGTAATCAGCATCGGCCATTTCGCCGGGGCCGTTCACTATGCAGCCCATAATGCCAATTTTTAAACCTTTAAGATGACTGGTGCGGCTGCGTATCATCTGCGTGGTCTCCTGCAGATCGAACAATGTACGGCCGCAGCTTGGACAGGATATGTATTCGGTTTTGGATATACGCGAGCGCGTGGCCTGCAATATACCGAAAGCCGTTGAAGTAATTACTTTATTCGGGATTGACGGCGCCTCTATCCATATACCATCGCCAAAACCATCCACCAGCAGGGCACCCATATCGGTAGCAGCATAAAGCTGCAGTTTTGAAACCGGCTCATCGGCGCTGGTGATGTCGCCAAGCCGGCTCATATCAAATTCACTTTCGGGATAAGTACGCTTAATAATTGTTGGAACATCCAATCCCAATTCTTCCATTTTGAAGAAAAACGCGCGCTCGTCCTGCATCCCGTTAAGGGCATCTGTTTCCAAAACAAAAACCAGGGTCTTATCTAAAGGCATCGAGCCAAAATCTTCCGATTCCACGTCGGCGGTTTTAAGCTTCACCAGGTTTAGGGCATGGTCGCGCTCGGTGGCGTTGACGTACTCATTCAAACTATAAACCGGGTGGCAAAGGGTTTTATTACCAAGCTTTAGCCAGGTTGCATGGTTGTACAGTTGCTTTAAATTACCGGGGAAATTAAACGACGGCAAGGCATCGGCCAAATAAACAAAATCAACCGACTGCTCGGCCATATTGTATTTATCCAGCAATGTATTGTACAGGTAACCGGCATCGTTCAATACAGCAGGGTCTTTCAGGTTTGCGGCCGACAGGTCGACCACCACCCTTGGCACCATATGCCCGCCTATAAAAGCGTTAGCTTCGTAGGTTTCTCTTTTTTGATATTCATAGGGTGAATGAGATGGTATTGCGTAATGTGTATTGCGTATTGCGTCAACTCCCTCAGCTCCGACTTCTGACTTCTGACTTCTGACTTCGTATCTCTTCACCAGCGCCTGCGCCACCGGAATTTCGTACTCCGGTTCTTCGGTTAACGACACACGGACGGTATCGCCAAGGCCGTCTTCCAGCAAAGTGCCTATGCCCACGGCTGATTTTATGCGGCCGTCTTCGCCATCACCGGCTTCTGTAACGCCCAGGTGCAGCGGGTAGTTCATGCCTTCGGCAACCATGGTCTCAACCAGCATGCGGTAGGCCTGCACCATTACCTGCGGGTTGCTCGATTTCATGGAGATAACGAGGTTATAATAATTCATATCCTCGCACATGCGCATAAACTCCATTGCCGATTCTACCATGCCCCGCGGCGTATCGCCATACTGGCTCATGATCCTGTCGCTCAGCGAACCATGGTTGGTGCCAATACGCATAGCCGTGCCGTACTCTTTACAAACCTTTACCAGCGGCGCGAATTTTTTATAGATACGATCCAGTTCGGCCTGGTACTCCGATTGGGTATAGGTTAACTGGTCGAACTTCTTTTTATCGGCGTAGTTGCCCGGGTTAACACGCACTTTCTCAACAAT
>Ga0207690_10000350_pt1 | contig 30729 bp, 24 predicted proteins | sample KBSC23metaG_FD_184315 | JGI IMG/M metagenome (GOLD analysis project Ga0207690, IMG submission 184315) | Corn rhizosphere microbial communities from Kellogg Biological Station, Michigan, USA - KBS C2-3 metaG (SPAdes) (version 2) | ecosystem: Host-associated > Plants > Roots > Rhizosphere > Soil ... | reverse complement strand
AGGCGCGGGTGCTGGAAGAGGAAGGCTATGAGAGCCTGGCCAACCTGCCGAAGGACACCGCGCTGGCCTTCATCTGCCACCACGGCATGTCCAGCCGCGCCATGGCCGAACGCTTCGCCGCGCACGGCTTCAGCAACATCTACAACGTGGAAGGCGGCATGGACGCGTGGGCCAGCGAGGTGGATTCCAGCGTGCCGCGCTACTGATCCGAAAGGGCTTTCGTCCGGTACTCGACGAAGCACGGAGAGCGCCCTTGAAAGGGCGCTCTCCGTGCCGTCGGATCATGCCTAGTACCGGGCTCAACCCTTGGGGGTAAGTACTTCGCTCTCCCGGTTGAAATCGCCGATCGCCCCGACCAGATCATTCACGGCTGCCCGTTCGGCCTCGCTGAGGTCCGGATTCCAGCTGTCGAGAATCAGCACTACCCGCGTTTCGCCACTGTTGTTCCAGGCCTCGTGCTCGAACGTGTCATCGAAGGTCACACAGCGTCCCTCCTGCCACGCATGGATTTCTCCGCCAACGCGCAAGGCACAATCGGGCGGCACGATCAGCGGCAGGTGCGTGACCAGTCGGGTGTTGGTGACGCCACGGTGCGGCAGGATATGCGTGCCGGGCCGCAGCACCGAGTACAACGTTTCCGGTGAGTGTTCGCGCACGTACACGAGCGGCAGCGCGTCGAGCAACGCGGCCGTCTGCGGACAGCGCGCGCAATGCGCGTCGTAGCGCTCGCCGTGGCGATGGAAGAAATACGCATCCCAGGCCGCCCGGGTACCGGAGGAGCGCACCAGGTCGGCCGCGTCCTGTGGCGAATCCGTCTGCAGAAACGGTTCGAGGTCCTGCGGCTGCGACAGCACGGCGCGCAGCTCTTCGCGAATCACGGCAGCGTTGGCCTCCAGTTCCGCCTGCCACGGAAAACGCTCGCGCGGGTAATACGGCTGGCTCGGCACGCTCGGGAAATAGAGGAACTTCGGTCGCTGCCGCGAATCGGGCGGGGCCATTGCCTTTTCGCCGAGATAAATGGACAGACAATCCTCCACGCGTGCAAGTTCGGAGCGACCGTAACGCTGCCGCAGGGGTTCGAGCACTTGATCGAAAAGCTGCCGGCGCCCGGCATCGATGAAACCAATCGCATGCCTGACCGCATCGCGCAGACCGGGTGCTGTGTTCGCATCGCCAAGCCAGCGGCCTTGTGCCTGGGCAGCGTTTACCGCGCCGAAATAAGCCACCAGTGCACGGTGCGTTTCCCCCAGCTTTTCAAGCGCCATACCCAGGCGAAGACGCGCCACAAACATGTGCGGCGCCAGCGCCGTTCCACGTTGCAGGCTGCCCACTGCGCCGGGCAGATCCCCGGCGGCCATCTGCGCGGCACCCAACTGGTGCAGCGTATTGGCATCATCCGGATGCGCCTGATCAGCCGCCAGCAGCATGGCCACGGCACGAATGGCATCCCCGCGAATCAGATGGCGGCTGGCGACGAACTGCAGCGCCTCGACGTCACCGGGAATCATCTCCAGCAGCTGCGCAAAGTGCTGCTCGGCCAGTACCGGATCACCACGCTGCAGTCCGTTGTGCGCCATTTCGCGCAAGGCCACAGCACCCTCATGAAGCTCGCTGTTCATCGTCTGATTACCGCCAAACGGGTTCTGTTCAGGAAGAAAAACGTCAGTCAGCCTCGCTGACGGTGCGTACCAAGCATAATAATGAGGTTCGAGAGACAGCGCGCCCATTCCCTGTATCCGCAGGATGCCGCACCGCAGAAACCACGTCCTGATCAGAGACCTCGATGAACCCACGTCTGCACGGGCTGAGCCCCGTCGTCATCCAACATGTATTGGCTGCGGGACAGGCGCTCGACGGTGGCCATCTGGACGAGGCCGATCGGCAACTGTCGCATGCATTGGCGGCGTACCCGGACCATCCCGAAGTGCTGCGGCTGCTGGCAGGTATCCACAACTTGCGCGGCCAACACCTCGATGCCTTGCGCGTGATGCGCCGGGCGCTGGCGCAACGCCCGCAGGATCCGCTCTATCACAACACCCTCGGATCGCTGCTGGGCGCAGCGGGCGACTACGAATTGGCGATCGATGCGTTGCGCGTTGCCTGCAAGCTCCAGCCAGGCCTGGCCATCGCCTGGTTCAACCTCGGCGTTATGCTGACCAAATCCGTGCGCAACGACGAAGCTGTGGAGGCGCTGCAACGGACCGTCTCGCTCGCACCCGACCATATCGCCGCGCGGGCGCTGCTCGCCGACATACTGCGCACGCGAGGGCAGCTCGAAGAAGCGGCCGCCGAATACCGCCAACTGATCGCCCAGCACCCCGCGGCCGGGATCGCCTGGTGGGGACTGGCCGACCTCAGGACACAGCGCTTCACCGAAGAAGACATCAAGCGCATGCGCGCTGCGCTGCAGCTTCCCGCGACCAACGACAACGACCGCATCACGATCGGCTTTGCCCTGGCCAAGGCTCTCGATGATGCCGGCAACTACGCCGCTTCACTTGCCGCACTGGAACAGGCCAATGCCATTGCGCGCCGCCGCCAGGACTGGAATGCCGAAGCGTTCTCCAGCAGCGTCGCGGCCATCACTGCTGCGTTCGATCCACCACCTGCCGGCGCGATGGAACCACTTGGCCGCGAGGCCATCTTCATCGTCAGCCTGCCGCGCGCGGGCTCTACCCTCGTCGAACAGATCCTGGCTTCGCATTCGTCGGTGGAAGGCGCCGGCGAATTGCCCGATCTGCCGCACGTGCTGGCCGAGGAATCGCGTCGCCGCGGCAAGCCGTTTCCGCAGTGGGTCGACCATATGCAACCGTCCGACTGGGAACGACTCGGCCGACGCTACCTGGAACGCACCGCGCACTGGCGACGCCGGCGTCCCATCTTCACCGACAAGCTGCCCAACAACTGGATCTACATCGGCGCCATCCGCGCCATGTTGCCGGCCGCTCATATCGTGGTCTGCCGGCGCGACCGGCTGGAAACGTGTTTCTCGTGCTACCGGCAACCACTGGACAGCAGCAACGGTTACACGCGCAGCTTCGCCGACCTGGCCAGCTTCTGGCGCGATTTCGACCGCAGTGTGCAGCATTGGACCGCGCTGCATCCCGCTTCGGTGCACGAGCACCGCTACGAGGTGCTGCTGGCCGAGCCGGAAGCGCATATCCGTGAACTGCTGGATTTCTGCCGGCTGCCATTCGAGAACGCGTGTCTGCACTTCCACGAGAACCGGCGCGAGGTACGCTCACCCAGTGCCACCCAGGTGCACCAGCCGTTGCGCCGGGACACGGCACGCGCACATCTTTACGGAAATCTGCTCGACCCGCTCAGGAAGGCACTTGACCTGCCGTCGTGGCAGCCATGACAGCATCGGCGACAAGCACGGCAATCCTCGTCGCGCTCGAGCAAGCGCCGGAGCAGGAGTGGCTCGAGCATGGTCGCGCGCTGGCCCTGCGCGCCGATCTGGCCGGCGCGCTGGCCGTTTTCTCGGCGGCGGCACGGCGCTATCCCGCATCGGGAGAAGTGCGCGTTGGTCTGGCCGGGCTGCATTGGCAAATGCAGCAGCAAACACAAGCCGAGGCGTTGCTGCGCGACTGGCTGGCGCAGCATCCCGCCCATGTCGCCGCCACGTTCCTGCTGGTCCGGCTGCTACGCGAGCAGGGCCGCATGCAGGCGGCGGCACAATCGATGCGACAGCTGTTCGAGCACGGCCCGCACGATACGGACACCGTGATCCAGGCGGTGGAGATGCTTGACGACTATGGCCGCCCGCAGGATGCCGCCGTGATTTGCGAAGCTGAGCTCGCTGCCGGCTCGACCGACCCGCGCATGCATGCCTACGCCGGCATGCTGGGCATCCAGCTGGGTGAATTCGAGCGCGTGCGCGAACGTTATGAGTTTGCGCTTGCCCACAGTCCCGTGGCGGTCGAATGGAATATCCCGATCGGCTTGTCCGGCCTGCAACGCTATCAGGACTCCAGCCATCCGGACTTCGCGCTGTTTCGCGAGGTGCTGAATCGACCCGGGCTGAGCGACAAGACGCGCATCACCACATTGTTCGCCCTCGGCAAGGCGCATGACGACATCGCCGACTATGCCCAGGCGGCAAGCTATCTGCGCGAGGCCAACACGCTCGCACACGCCGCCGGTTCATGGTCGCGCAAACAGTGGAACCGCTCCGTCGAGGCACGCCTCGCAGCCAAGCCCTATCCGTTCACGTTGCCCGCACCCGCCGACTGGACGCCGATCTTCATCGTCGGCATACCACGCTCCGGCACCACCTTGCTGGCCGAACTGATCGCACGGCACCCGCAGGTCCGCAACCGCGGCGAACTCGGCTGGCTCAAGCTGCTGGCGCAACGGCTTTCGCTGACGACCGCCAGCCAGCAGGACCCCTACGAACAGGCCGCCGCCATTTACGCGGCGCAGTTGCGCCAGGACGATGGCGACGCGCACTGGTTCATCGACAAACAGCCGCTGAACCTGCTGCATGTCGACCTGATCATGGCATTGTGGCCCAATGCGCGGATCATTCATTGCCAGCGTCACGCACGCGACACGGCACTGTCGCTGTGGTCGCAGTCCTTTCATGACCAGGCACACGACTATGCCTACGATTTCGGCGACATCAGCGCGCTGATACGGGGCTGCCGCCGCCTGGCCATGCACTGGAGCGCACGCTACCCAACGGCATTCCGCACCGTCCATTATGAAGACCTGGTGACAGCACCGGATGACATCGTGGCAGCGCTGATCGACTGGCTGGGACTGCCGGCCATGAGCCCTTCCGACCCGATGCAGAAGCCACACGGCATCAGTACCGCCAGTGCATGGCAGGCGCGCCAGCCGGTGCATACCCGCTCCGCCGGACGTTGGCGCGAATACGCAGCTTACCTGCCGGAACTACTGCGGGTTCCCTTGCGATAAACCGCAGCTGGCGGGGCAACTTTGCCACGCCGCGCGGGTTGTCCCGATCAGCGCTGCCGGCTAATTCGCAGGCGAGCTACCGTACGTCTCGGTGTCGTAGCCCCAATGCCGCAGCATGGGTTCGAGGATCGGCAGGACCGGCTCGAACTCGCTGCGGTACCGATGCCAGCGTCCCAGTCCTTTCCGGTTCACCGGCTCGATCACCTGTGAGTAGCTGGGCGTGCCGATATACGTCTTGCTGCGTGCATGCTGGTCGAAGCCCAGCATGGGAACGGCATCTTCCAGCTCCAGGAACTGCGCGATGCGCGCGGCCTGCTGCGGAAAATCCAGCACGAGATCTTCGTAGCGCGACACCATCATGTCCGGCTGCAGAATGCTCACCTCTTCCAGCCAGCACGTCATGGTCTCCACGTAGGCGTGCGCCAGCCGCGTGAGCGTATTGCAGGCTGCCGCCAGGCCGCTGGAGCGGAAATTCTGCATATAGCAGCTGAGAATCACGTCGCAGGGATGACGTAGCGCGAAGATGATCTTTGCCGCCGGAAATAGTCGATGGATCATCGGCAACCACTGCATGTTCAGCGGGTTCTTGTCGACCAGCTGTGCATCCCACCTCCGTGCTATGCGCTCGGCGACCATCGCGTGGTAGCGCTTGCGCAATTCGTCGCAATCGAACTGCCGCAGTACGCCCAGATCGTCCAGGATGCGTGGATCGTGCTGGCGCAGCGTATCGGCCAGATTATTGAAGAACGGATTCTCGTCCATTGACTGCAAACCCGGGTGCGCATCCAGCATCTGCTCGAGCAAGGTGGTGCCCGAACGCGGAAAACCCACCACAAAGACTGGCGAATCGTGCGCCTCGGGCGCGATCAGTTGCGGCCAGCGAGCATACTGTTCGGCCGACACCCGCGGGGCATCCGTCGGCATGGCCGGCGCAGCGGGCGTGAAATGCTCCAGCGATTCGAACCGCCGTTCCCGCGCATCCAGGCGATGCGCCTCGTGCAAGGCGCCCATCGCCGCCGTGGTATCGCCCAGCTTGTCGTACACGGAAGCCAGCTGGAAATAATGGGCATAATCGTCGTCGCCCTGTGGCCCGCATCGCTCCAGCAGCTGCCTCGCACCGACCAGATCCTTCCGGCGCAATGCCAGCGTGGCCAGCAGATGGTCCGCCTCATTGCGCATGGCGTCAGTCCAGCCCGCCGCCATGCGAACCACCGGCGACACCATCGCCTCCGCGTCCGCCAACCGATTGAACCGCTCATACACGCTGGCCAGCAGGAGCCGTGCTTTCGGGTGAGCAGGCCGGCGGGCAATCAGATCCTCCAGCAGCTCAGCCGCTGCGGGCACATCGTTCCGCAGCGTCAGTACCTGCGCCAGCTCCAGTTGCAGCCCGTCGTCGTTCAGCGGCAACCAGTGGCGCCAGGGTTTGAGCAAGTCTCCGGCACCCCGGATATCCTGACTGAGACAGCACGCCCTGGCGGCCTGAATACGTGCCTGTGCCGACTCCTGATCCAGCGCAACGAGATCAAGCAATACGTCGCGCGCCGCAAGATAGTCGTGTTGCTCGATCAGCAAAAGCCCCAACTGGCTCTTGGGCAGCGGATTGGTCGGATCCAGCTGGATCGCCTTTGCATAAGCCGCCTGCGCCTCCTCCGGCGCGCCGGCATCCACCAGCACGGTGGCGTAATTGTTCCAGTGCAGGCTGCTCGCCGGTGCCAGCCGTGTCAGCTCGGCATAGATCGACCGGGCGGCGGGCAGCTGCTGTTGGGCATGCAGGCTCATGGCCAGCAGCAACAGCAGATCCTCATCCTGCGGGAATTCGGGCAATGCCTGTCGGCACAGTTGTTCTGCGCGAGCGGGGTGGCCGGCGTTTATCGCGGCGGCAATCTGGGAAACGGTATGGGCGTTCATGAGCTCAAAAAAGGGCCGCGTAAACGTCACGCGGCCCTCAGGTTAGCGCTTGAGTCGATGACTTAGAACTTGACCGTCACGCGAGCGTAGTAGTAGCGGCCCATGAAGTCGAAGTCGCTCGGGTCGCTGTTGGCATTGAGCGTGTTGTTTGCGTACAGCATGGGCGGCTGCTTGTCGAACACATTGTTCACGCCAAAGTCCACGCGCGTGTTCAGCAGTGCGATGTTGTAGCCGACTGACACGTCGTTGTAGACCGTTGCGCCGTACTTGAGCACGCTACCGTTCTCTCCGTTCGGCAACGTGTCCTGCAGCGTAAAGGCCGGGCCGCCATTCTGGAACCGGCCGATGTAGCGCATGCGCCACGAAGCATTCCAACCGCCCATCTGCCAATCCACAAACCCTTGCCCACGCCAGCGCGGAAACAGGCAGACACCTACGGCATCCGGGCAGGCGGAGGCCTGTGCGGAACCGAACGGCAGGAGATGACCGGCATCGTGGTACGTCACGTTACCTGCCACACCCGGTGCCGTCTGCTGGTTGAAGTACTTCAGGTAGGTGGCGTTGATGCCCATGCTGAACTGACCGAAGCTGAACTGCGGCAGCTTGTAGTTTGCCGACCAGTCGACGCCGCCGGTGCTCACGCTGCCCAGGTTGCCAAATGGCTCAACCGTGGACTGCAGCAACTGACCCTGATTGGCGCCAGGGTTGGGATTACGGTGAATGTACTGGCAATACTGGGTCGAACCGGCGGCACATAGGTTGAGCAGACTCTGCAGGCCCACGTTGGTGATGGTGTCGTTCAGGTTCACATGCCAGAAGTCGATGCTGGTGGACAAGCCCGACACATACGACGGGCTGTAGACCAAGCCAAGGTCGAAGGTCTTGCCATGTTCCGGCTTGACCGGGAAGCCGGCCACGCGAGCACCTTGTACAACCGTGCTCGCCTGGGTCTGCGTCGCCACGGCGACGTCCCGGAACGAGCCATCGGTGGGTACGAACTGACAGGCCTGGGCGAGTGGCGAACCGGCCGGCGCGCCGGTATAGCCGTCACACGGGTCACTGTGGATCAACGGCGCGTCGGAGCCCGCCGTGAAGAGCTCGGTGAGGGACGGCGCGCGGAACACCTCTTCCATCGAGCCACGCAGCAACAGGTCGTCGATCGGCCGCCACTCCAGCGCCACCTTCATGTTGTTCGTGCTTCCGAAACCCTGGATTCTCGAATAACGGTCGCCGACGGTGACATTCAGCGACTTCACGCCTGGCAAATCACTGAGGACCGGAATGAACGCTTCCGCGTAAACGTCCTTGGTGTTGTAACCGCCCTGCACCGCGGTAAGGCACTGGCTGCCCAAGACACAGGTGCCGGTGGCATTGTCGATCTGCAACTGCGGAGCGGGGGTGGAGTGCTGATAATCCTTGCGATATTCCGCACCGACCGCCAACTGCACGGCGCCTGCCGGCAGACTGAACACCTCGCCATTGATACCGGCGTGCCAGGTCTTCTGGATCACGAAGTTATTGCTGGGGGCCGTCACATTGGCCGCCTTGATTGCTGCAATGGTACCGGGCGCGGTCATGTCGAACGGATTGAACTGGCAGGCCACCGTGCTGACACCGGGAGGGCACGACGCCGTACCGTCCGCGTTCAGCGTGGAGGCACCCGTATAGAGCGCACCTTGATCCACCAGGCCGCCGGTGGTGGTGACAATGCTCTGATGCCCGTAGTTGAAGCCGACGTCCCAAGTCCAGTTTTTGTCGAAGACCGTGAAGTCACCCCTGAAACCGGTGTTGATCTGGGCATCTGTCCTGCCAATCCCGGCCATACGGGGGCCGTTTGAAGTCAGCCGCGAGCGGAACTGGTTGCCGGTGGTCCCGAATGGCTTACCGAACGGGTTGAACGCATTATTCAAATCAAGCGACGCACCCGTCGTATCGGTGCCATAGACCGCCGGAGCCAACTGGAAGCTGGCCGACGTCTTCTGATAGATCGCGTCCAGGTAGGCCGAGACGTGCTCACCGAGGTTGTAGGAACCGATGATGAATCCGCCGGTGCGCTCTTGCGGGGTCATGTCCAGGTTGATCGATGCGTAATTGTATTTGTCGGCATTGCCATAGCAGTGGTAGTTGGCCGTGGTGACCACTTGGCTGTTGCCACCCGGGTTCAGCGACACGTTCGCGCAACCGAACTGGCCAGCCAGGCCGGAGGGGAGAGTGCCCTTTTCCGGGTCCGCGACAGTGCCAGGCAGCTGGATGCGGCCGACCGGTGTGGACGACGAACCGCCAATGACGACCTGGCTGCCAGAGAGGGTCAGCGCATCCTTGGAGAATTCGCGCTGGGAAGCCAGCACGCCGTCCTGCTTGTTGTAGTTGACGCCGGCCATGATGCTTCCTTTGTCGGACGTCTGTCCGAAAGTGAAGCTGTAGCCACTCTGATCACCGTCGCCACGGTCGGACTCGCCCACGTTGGCTGTGAACGTGGCGCCTTGGTAGTCCTTGCGCAGGATGAAGTTGACCACGCCACCGATGGCGTCCGAACCGTAGGTTGCCGAAGCACCGTTGGGCAGCACTTCGATGCGCTCGATCGCGTCGACTGGAACGGCGTTCGGATCCTTGCTCAGCAGGCGACGACCATCAACCAGGATCAACGTGCGACGCGAACCCAAGCCGCGCAGATTGATGCTCGACGAACCCGTACCGCCGCCATTGTTGACTTGCGGGTTGACAGCACCGCCGGTCATCGCCGGGAGCTGCTGCACCAGATCGCCCAGGGTCAACTTGCCGGTAGCCAGAATCGCCGCACGGTCAATGACAACCACCGGATTGGACGTTTCCAGGTCGACGCGACGGATATTCGAGCCTGTGACCACGATGGTCTGCAGGGTAGTGGGTGCCTTCTGGTTTGGTTGCTGATCCTGCGTGGACTGATCCTGCGCGCCCGGGTCCTGGGCAAATGCAGTGCCCGATACGCCTACCGCGATGACCGCACCCAGCGAGAGTGCCAGGCGGACTGCCGAAGAAAGTTTCTTGACCCCAAGTTTCATGAAAACACCCTCCCGATTAATTTAAGACCCTCCGATTGGCTGCCGTCTTGGGCCTCGATAATTCCCGCCCCAAAACCTCAACCTCGGCCCACCTCTCAAACCAATGAACCTCTGACTCACGGAACTCCCGGTCCGGGTCGATACCGCGACAGGCAACAACGCCGCGTTAACACGCGGCACACCTGCCCATCCATTAGTCCCACCCCGGTGCAGAGCCAATCCTGTCATTGCACTTGATGCAGCTCGGTCTGATGCGTACTTATTACGCTTCATTTACATACTGTCAACAAATTTTGTACTGTAGAAACTTACGTTTGGGTGTCGATTCAGGCTGCCCTGGCAGGCTGCTGCCTGGATTATCGGAGGGCAAACCGGCCTCCATCAGCCGACCCAGCCGCCGGATCGCGGCTATTCTGCGTCTCCGTCCGCCTCGAAGCGCAGGTGCTTCACGCTGCGTCCGTTGCGGCGCACCAATTTGAGGGCCTCGATGCCGATCTTGATGTGCGCCTCGACGAACTGCGAGGTGATGCTGCGGTCGCTCGCCTCGGTCTTCACCCCTTCCGGGATCATCGGCTGGTCGGACACCAGCAGCAGGGCGCCGCAGGGGATCCGGTTGGCGAAGCCGGCGGCGAAGATGGTCGCCGTCTCCATGTCCACCGCCATGCAGCGGGTGCGCCGCAGGTAATCCTTGAACGTGTCGTCGTGTTCCCACACGCGGCGGTTGGTGGTGTACACCGTACCGGTCCAGTAGTCGTGGCCGAGGTCGCGGATCATGGTGGAGACCGCGCGCTGCAACTGGAACGCCGGCAGCGCCGGCACCTCCGGCGGCAGATAGTCGTTGCTGGTGCCTTCGCCGCGGATCGCGGCGATCGGCAACACCAGGTCGCCGAGCTGGTTCTTCTTCTTGACCCCGCCGCACTTGCCCAGGAACAGCGCGGCGCGTGGCTCGATCGCGCTGAGCAGGTCCATCACGGTGGCGGCGTTCGGGCTGCCCATGCCGAAGTTGATCAGGGTGATGCCGTCGGCGGTGGCATTCGGCATCGGCCGGTCGCGGCCCTGCACTTCCACCCCGTGCCACCGCGCGAACAATTCCACGTAGTGACCGAAGTTGGTCAGGAGGATGTGTTCGCCGAATTGTTCGAGCGGCGTGCCGGTATAGCGCGGCAGCCAGTTGGAGACGATTTCCTGCTTGTTCTTCATTGCGAAGCGATATCCGATTGCGTTGCCGGCGACGCCACGCCGGCGAGATGCCAGATGAGGTTGCGCCATCTTAGGTGGCTGCCCCTCCACCCGCCAGCTTCCCGCCTCGGCGTGCGGCCATCCGGCAAACACCGCCACCGCGGCCCCATGCTATGTTTCGGCTGCCATTCATGATCGGGGGATCAGGTGATGCGGATGGGTCTGGCAATCGATGCGGCCTGCGATCTTTCGCAGGCGTTCCTGCAGAAGCACGATATTGCGGTGATGCCGATCACCGTGCGGGTGAATGACGAAGTCTTCATGGACGACCGCAAACCGGCCGAGATCCAGCGCTTCATCGATCGTCGCCTGGGCAGCCGCAGCCATTCGGCGGAAACCGAACCCTGCCCGGTGGAAGAGGTGCAGAAGCTGTTCCTGGAGAAGCTGGTGCTGGAGCAGGACTGCGTGTTCTGCCTGACCATTACCGCCACCCGCAGCCCGATCAACGAACACGTCAACAAGGCCAGCTTCGGCATCCTGAAGAATTATCGCCAGGTGCGCGAGCAGGCCGGCGTGCCGGGTCCGTTCATGATGCGTGTGATCGACACGCGCAACATCTTCGCCGGAGCCGCGCCGGTGATCTACGAGGCGGCCCGGCTGATCGCCGCCGACGAGCCGCCGGCCACGATCCGCGAACGGCTTACCCATATCGCGAACCACACCTACGGCTACATGCTACCGCGCGACCTGTACTACCTGCGCGCCCGCGCCAAGAAGAAGAACGACCGCAGCGTCGGCCTGGTCAGCGCGATGCTGGGCTCGGCGCTGAACATCAAGCCGATCCTGCGCTGCTTCCGCGGCGAGACCGGCCCGGTCGGCAAGGTGCGCGGCTTCGAGCAGGGCGCCGAAGCGCTGTTCGGCTACGCCGCGCAACGGGTGCGCGCCGGGCTGCTGGTGCCGCTGGTGTGCGCCAGCTACGGCGGCGACCTCGCCGTGCTGTCGCATCTGCCCGGCTATGCCGAACTGCGCCAGGCCTGCGAGGAATGCGGCGTCGAGCTGATGGAGGCGCCGATGAGCATCACCGGCATGGTCAACGTGGGCGAAGGCGCGGTCACGATCGGCTTCGCCGCCGAGGAACATGTCGCCGAGTTCTGAGGATGGCCGCCGCATGCCGCACCCGAGCGCCCTGCTGCTCTTGCTTGCCGTGACCGGCACACCGGCCGTCGCCGGCACGGTATACAAGTGCAGCGGCACGGATGGCCGGGTGATCTATCAGGACACGCCGTGCGCGAAGACACAGCGGCAGCAGACCCTGCAGTTGCCGGACGACACGACCGCGCCGCCGCCGACCAGCGTAGTCACCCGGCCCGACCGCCCGCCGCCCGTGGCGGCGCCCGCCCCGCCATCCACGCCAGGCGTGCCGCTGGTCCAGCTGTACCAGTGCAGGCACGCCGTCGACGGCAGCCTCTACGTCAGCCGCAACGGCAATCCGCCACCGTTCCGCGCACCGCTGGGCATGCTCGGCGCGCTGTCGACGCCGCTGGGCGAGGTCTACGGATCACCGAACCACGCCGGCATCTCCGCGCCGGAGGCGAACCGCGGCCGGGTCAGTGCCGGGCTGGTCGCCAACAACTACGTATGGGTGCAGGACCGGTGCCGGCCGCTGAGCGTGCCGGAGATCTGCAGCGAGTTGCGCGACGACCAGGAGCAGAACGCGCGCAAGCTGCAGCGCGCGTTCAAGAGCGACCGGCCGCCGCTGCAACGCCGCGACGACGAGCTGCAGGCGCAGTTGACCCACTGCTGAGGCCGCTCAGAAACCGTAGCTCATGAAGCCGCCGTCCACCGCCAGCACCTGGCCGGTGATGTAGCTGGCCGCCGGCAGGCACAGGAACGCGATCGCGGCGGCCACTTCCTCGGGCTCGCCGATCCGCTTCAACGGCGTGCGCTCGAGCACCTCGTCCAGGTAATCGGCGTCGGCCAACGCCGGTTCCGAGCGCTGGGTGCGGATGTACCACGGCGCCACCGCGTTGACGCGGATGCCATCCACCGCCCACTCCGCGGCGAGGTTGCGGGTGAGCTGGTGCAGCGCCGCCTTGCTCATCCCATAGGGCGAGCCGGTGCGCACGTGCGTCATCGCCGAGACCGAGCCCACATTGACGATCGCCGCGTTCGCGTGCTGCACGAGTTGCGGATGCGCCAGCCGGCACATCTCGAATGCGGAGAACAGGTTCTGCTCGAAGACCGCGCGCACCTCGCTGGTGTTGTAGTCCAGCGTGGCCATGGGCCGGTTGCCGCCGGCGTTGTTGATCAGCAGCGACACCGGCGCAGCCAGGTCGGCGATCCAGTCGAACACCGCCAGGCGCTCCTCCGCCTCGGCCAGGTCCGCGCCGAACGCCAGCACTTCGACATCGGCGAATTCGTCGGCCAGCTCCACCCGCACCTGTTCGAGGTAATCCTCGTCGCGCGCCACCAGCAGCAGGTCGGCGCCGAGGCTGGCCAGCTCGCGCGCGGTGGCGTAGCCGATGCCCTTGCTGGCACCGGTGATCAGGGCGGTATGGCCTTGCAGCTGCCAGGCGTCGGGACGGCTGTTCATGGGCGCAGCTTAAAACGTCGTTCCGGCGGCGCCTAGTGACGCGCCGCGGATCCTTGCCTGCGAACGTGCATGGCGGGACACTCGGCACTTCGACCACGCGCGAGAACCGCCATGAAGCCGCTGCCGCTCCTGCTCTGCGTCCTTGCCCTCGGCGCCTGTTCCAGCAAGCCGCCGGAACCCCAGGCCAAGCCGGCGGCGGCCGACACCGCCACGCCGTTCGACGCGCTGAAGGCGGACGAGCAGCGCGCCAAGGACGTGCAGAAGGTCGTCGACAAGCAGGCCGAGGAGCAGCGCAAGCAGATCGAGGCGCAGGAACAGTAAGGTCCGCCTCCGCTCAGTGACTGGCCCCGTTCAACGCGGGCTGCACAGGCAGTCCGCGTAGATGTTCGGCGTGCCGGCCTTCGCGTTGCGCAACAACTGCAGTTCCGGCGCCAGTGCAGGTAACTGGGCGAACCAGTTCGGCAGGCGCACGCCCCACGACCGCAGCACGTGGACGCTGGCGGTCTGGTTGAGGCCGATCAGGAAACGCTCGAAGCCGCCCAGCGGCGCCTCCACGTAGCGCACCGGATAGCCCTTGCCCAGCTTGGCCAGGCTCGCCGCATCGGCGACGGCGGCCTGCAGGCCGCCGAGCCGGTCGACCAGGCCGCGTTCGAGCGCCTGCTGGCCGGTCCACACCCGACCCTGCGCGATCGCGTCGACCGCCTCGTAGCTCTTGCCGCGCGCCTTCGCCACGTTGCCGACGAAGTCGCGGTAACCCTTGTCGATGATCGCCTGGATCACCGTGCCGACCTTCGGATCGAGCGGACGGCTGATGTCGAACGCGCCGGCCATCGGCCCGGTGCCGACGCCGTCGCTCTGGATGCCGAGCTTGGCCAGCGTGTTCGGCACCGTGTAGTACATGCCGAAGATGCCGATCGAGCCGGTGATGGTGTTCGGCTCGGCGAAGATGTGGTTCGCGTTCATCGCGATCCAGTAGCCGCCGCTGGCCGCCACGTCGCCCATCGACACCACCACCGGGATGCCCGCGCGGCGGGTCAGCTCGACCTCGCGGCGGATCTGCTCGGCCGCGTACACCTCGCCGCCGGGCGAGTTGACCCGCAGTACCAATGCCTTGGTCTTGCGGTCCTCGCGCGCAGCGCGGATCAGCGCCGCGGTGGACTCGCCGCCGATCGAACCGGCCGCGCGCTTGCCGCCGGCGATCTCGCCCTCCGCCACCACGATCGCCACGCCCGGCGCGAACATGTCGCCGTCGCGCGGCACGCCGGCCGCGTAGCGGGCGAAGTCGACCTGGCGGAAGCTGTGGCCTTTCCGGTCGGCCGGGATGCCTTCCTTGCGCATCATCGCGATCAGTTCGCCGCGGGTGGCGAGGCCGTCCACCAGATGCTGGTTCAGCGCCAGTTGAGCCAGGTTGCCCTGGGTGCTGGCGATGTGCTGCGGCAGGTTGTCGATGTCGTCGCGCAGCGCCGCCGGGTCCAGCTTGCGCAACTGCGCCACTTCGGCGAGGTAGCCGTCCCACAGGCCGCCCATCCAGTAGCTGTCGGCCTGTTTCGCCTCGGCCGAGGCGTGGTCGAGGATGTACGGCTCGGCCGCGCTCTTGAACTCGCCGACGCGGAACAGGTGCACGTCGACGCCGAGCTTGTCCAGCAGGTCCTTGTAGAACAGGCGGTAGTTGGCCAGCCCGGTGATCAGCACGCCGCCCTGCGGGTCGACCAGCAGGCGATCGGCATGCGCGGCCAGGTAGTACTGGCCCTGGTCCAGGTTCACCGCCCACGCGACCACCGGCTTGCCCGCCGCGCGGAAGCGGTCCAGCGCCGCGCCCACCTCGCGCAACGCGGCAAAGCCGCCGCCCTGCAGCTCGTCCGGCAGCAGCAGGATGCGGCTGATCCGCTTGTCCTTGGCCGCCGCGTCGATCGCGCCGACCAGGTCGCGCACCTGCACCTGCTTCGGCTGCTCGCCGGACAAGCCGGCCAGCGCGCGCTGCAGCGGCTCGATGCTGTACTGCTCGACCAGTTGGCCCTGCGGCCTGATCACCAGCACGCTGTCGTCCTGCACCGCGCGTTCCATCCGGCTGCCGGCCACGCCGGCGGTCAGCAGCAACAGCAGCACGAACAGGACGCCGAAGAACACCAGGTTGATGATCACCAGCCGCAGCATGTTGATGCCGCGCCCGAGCGCGCGTAGGAAGGCCCAGAAACCGTTGCGGCGGGGCGGTGGCGGTGGTGGCAGCGTCATGTAGATATCCGGAATCGTCGGGTCAAGCGTAGCCGGTCAGGCCGGCGCGGTCATCGGCATGTGACGGCGCCAACGCTGTTTCCACGCGCTGCGCCAGAAGCGGGTGAACAGCATCACGGCGGCCACCGACAGGCCGGCGATCAGGCCGATCCACATCCCGCGCGCGCCCATGCCGTGATGGAAGGCCAGCCACCAGCCCACCGGCATGCCGATCATCCAGTACGCGAACAGGGTGATCGCCATCGGCACGCGGGTGTCCTTGAGGCCGCGCAGCGCGCCGTTGGCGGCGACCTGGACGCCGTCGGAGAACTGGAACAGCCCGGCCAGCATGATCAGCTGCGCAGCCAGCGCGATCACCTTCGGCTCATGCGTGTACAGCGTGGCGATGAAGTGCGGCAGGCCCAGCATCAGGCCGGCGGAGAACACCTGCGTCACCAGGGTCAGGCCGATCCCGCACAAACCGGCGTAGCGCACGCCGCGTTCGTCGCCGCGCCCCACCGCGTTGCCCACGCGCACGGTGATCGCCATCGCCAGGCCGAGCGGGATCATGAAGAACAGCGAGGCGATGTTGATCGCCACCTGATGGCTGGCGATCACGTCCTCGCCCAGCGTGGCGATGATCAGCGCGGTCGCCACGAACAGGCCGGCCTCGGCCAGCAGGGTCACCGCCATCGGCAGGCCGATGTGCACCAGCTGGCCGATCCGGCGCAGGTCCGGCCACTCGAAACGATCGAACAGGCCCAGCCCGCGGTAATTGCGCCGGAAGATCACATAGACGCCGAACGCCAGCATCTCCAGCCACAGCACGATCGCCGTGGCCACGCCGCAACCGTGCGCGCCCTGCGGCGGAATGCCGAGCTTGCCGAACATCAGCACGTAGCCCAGCGGCACCAGCAGCACCAGGCCGCCGAGGCTGAAGTACATCGACGGCCGGGTCAGCGACAGTCCTTCGGACAGGCCGCGCAGCGCGAAGTAGCAGGTCAGCGCCGGCGCGCCCCAGCTGATCGCCAGCAGGAAGCGTTGCACGTCGTGGCGCAGGCTCGCCGTCACCCCGATCAGCTCGATCAGGGGCTCCGCATGCCGCACCGCGAACCACAGCACCACGCCCATGCCCAGCGCCAGCCACAGCGCCTGCCGGAATACCGCGCCGACCTCGTGGCGCCGGCCCGCGCCGTCGAGCTGCGCCACCGAGGGCGGCACCGCCATCATCATGCCGATGCCGCTGACGATCGCCAGCGACCAGATGCTGGCGCCCACCGCCACCGCACCCAGCACGTGCGCGCTGACGTGCCCGGCCAGCACCGCGTCGATCACGTTGCTGCCGACCGCTGCCAGCTGGGCCGCGATCAGCGGCAGCGCGAGACGTACGGTGGCGCGCACCTCGTGGAGCAAGTGAGCACGCTCGGGACGAAAGGGTTTCATGGGCACAGCAGACTCCAGGGCCGCACATTCTACCTGAGCCATTCGTCACGACCGCCGGTCCACCGTCCTGTGCGAAGATTCCCCGCTGCACCGAACGGGAACCTCGATGAAGCAGCTGACCAGCTACGAAGGATTGCACTGCGCCAACTGCGGCGCCGGGATGCAGGGCGAGTTCTGCCACGAATGCGGGCAATCGATCCACAGCGTGCTGAAGCCGATGCATCACATGCTCGAGGAAACCGTCGAGACGGTGCTGCACATCGACGGCCGCATCGTGCATACGCTGCCGCCGCTGCTGCTCAAGCCCGGCTTCCTCACCCTGGAATACTTCGCCGGCCGGCGGGTGCGCTACATCGCGCCGTTCCGGCTGATGTTCGTGCTGTGCCTGCTGTCGTTCTTCATGGTTCACCTGGCGATCGACCAGATCTCCGTCAAGGTGGCGGCGCACCAGGGCCCCACGGTGACCGTGACCGGCGAGGCTTTCAGCGATGCCGACACCCCGAAGGAAGTGCGCAAGGTACTGAAGAGTCAGCTCAAGACCCTGCCGCACATCGCCGCGTATGGCGTGCTGCCGCAACAGCAACTCCAATTGGCTGCCGAGAACATGCAGCAGCAGGCCAACAAGCGCCTGATCGAACTTGGCGCCGCCCCGATACCGGCCGCCTCCGTCGCCGCGAATCTCGCGGTCGCCGTCCGGGCCAGCGGGGCCCCGGACCACGAGCCCCAGCCGATCCACATCAGCTGGCTGCCGGAGGCGGCCAACGCCAGGCTGACCCGGCTGGGCCAGCAGATCCAGCACAACTGGCGAACGTTCAAGGACGGCGACCCCTCCACCCGCGCCGAAGCAAAGCAGCGGATGATCAACGGCGTGTTCGGCGCACTGCCGGCCACCATGTTCGTGCTGATTCCGGTATTCGCCGGCCTGCTCAAGCTGTTCTACGTATTCCGCCGGCGGCTGTACATGGAACACCTGACCGTGGCCCTGCACAGCCACGCCTTCATGTTCCTCGGCGTGATGCTGATCACCGTGACCGGCATGCTGTCGACCTGGCTACGGCCTCATGCCGCCTGGACCGGCTACGCACTGGGCTGGATACAAGCCGTGCTCATGCTGTGGATCCCGACTTATCTGCTGATCATGCAGAAGCGGATCTACCACCAGGGCTGGCCGATGACCCTGTTGAAATTCTGGTTCATTGGCTGGTGTTACTTCTGGCTGCTGATGCTCGCGCTGACGGTCGCAGCGGCCTTGGGCCTGGCCCACTGAGGCCGCTTGCCGGCCGGTGGCGTGGCGGGTTTTGCACAGCGTCATGAGCTTGTCAAGGCAACCGGTGTCGGCTTGTCAATTGTGTGAACTGCGGCTGGATGCCATTTGCAGGTCATTGAAGGAAAAAGCTTTTTTTACGTGACCAAAACCTCGTCAGGCTGTCGTGAAAGGCGCCACGACGCGCTTTGAGGCACCCCCTCCCCGCTGCATCCACAGACTTATCCACAGCTATTGTGGATAAGCGCAAAAACCTCCCGGGGATAGCCACTTACCCACGACTCCTCGATAACCGGGCAGCAAGTTCGCGCAACTCGCTCGACGTGGTTCCCCCGGCATCGCAGCTATCGAAACGTGAGGCCCCGCGAACGCCGCAGTTACACTGGGCCGCCACGAGGTAGCTCATGCCCGCCGTCCTTCGCGTCGCCCTGCCGGTACCCCTGCCAACCCTGTTCGACTACCTGCCGCCCGCGGCGGGCGAGGCCTGCGTGGGCAGCCGGGTGCTGGTGCCGTTCGGCCGCCACAAGCTGGTCGGCGTGGTGGTGGCGATCGACGCCGAGGCGGCGGTCGGCAGCAGCCGGCTGAAGCAGGTGCTGCGCCTGCTCGACGACGACGCACTGCTCGACCCCGAACTGATGCAGACGCTGGCCTGGGCCGCCGGCTACTGGCTCGGTGCGCCGGGCGAGGCTTACGCCAATGCCTTGCCGCTGGCCCTGCGCGAGGCGAAGCCGCTGCCGCCGATCGGCGACGAATACTGGTCGCTCAGCGGCGCCGGCCGCAGCGCGCACGATGCCGGCAGCCGCCGCGGCGGCAGCAAGGCCTTGCTGGACTTATTGGCGGCCGGCGCGTTGAGTGCGCAGGAGCTGAGCGAGCGCCAGCCCGGCTGGCGCGATGCGGCGCGCCGGCTGGCCGCAGCCGGCCTGCTCGAGCGCAGCGAACGACCGCCGCCCGATCGTCCGCTGCCACCCTCGCTGGCGCCGCAACTCAGCGACGAACAGCAACAGGCGGTCGCCGCCGTGAGCGCCAGCCTCGGCCAGTACCAGCCGTTCCTGCTGGATGGCGTCACCGGCAGCGGCAAGACCGAGGTCTACCTGGCGCTGATCGAACAGGTGCTGGCGCAGGGCAAGCAGGCGCTGCTGCTGGTGCCGGAGATCGGCCTGGCCCCGCAGACCGTGCGGCGCCTGCGCGAGCGGCTCGGGGTGATCGTCGAGGTGCTGCACTCGAACCTGTCCGAAGGCGATCGCGCGCGCGCCTGGCTGCGTGCCCGCGCCGGCAGCGCGCGGGTGATCCTGGGCACCCGCTCGGCGGTGTTCACGCCGCTGCCGCAGGCCGGGCTGATCATCGTCGACGAGGAACACGACAGCGCCTACAAGCAGCAGGAAGGCTTCCGCTACCACGCCCGCGACCTGGCCCTGGTGCGTGCCCGCGCGCTCGGCGTGCCGGTGCTGTTGGGCTCGGGCACGCCGTCGCTGGAATCGCTGGCGAATGCCGAGGCCGGCCGCTACCGCACCCTGCACCTGCGCGCACGCCCCGGGGCGACTCGGCCACCGCAGGTGCAGATCATCGACATGCGCGCGCAGCGGCTGGAGCACGGCATGTCGCCGGCGCTGCTCGGCGCCGTGGCCGATACGGTGGCGCGCGGCGAACAGGCGCTGGTGTTTCGCAACCGCCGCGGCTACGCGCCGGTGCTGCTGTGCCACGCCTGCGGCTGGCATGCCGGCTGTCCGCGCTGCGATCGTCCGCTGACCCTGCACGCGGGCCGGCGCCAGCTGATCTGCCACCATTGCGACTATCGCCAGCGCCTGCCCGCCGCCTGCCCGACCTGCGGCGCCGGCGACCTGAAACCGCAGGGCCAGGGCACCGAGCGGCTGGAGGAAGCGCTGGTCGCGCAGTTCCCGCAGGTGCCGGTGCTGCGCGTGGATCGCGAGACCACTCGTCGCCGCGACGCGTTCGAGCAACTGCTGGCCACGCTCAAGGACGACCAGCCGGCGATCCTGGTCGGCACCCAGATGCTGGCCAAGGGCCACGACCTGCCCAACCTCACCCTGGTCGCGATCGTGGGCGTGGACGAGGGCCTGCACAGCGTGGATTTCCGCGCCGGCGAGCGGCTGGCGCAACTGGTGGTGCAGGTGGCCGGCCGCGCCGGCCGCGCGCGCAAGCCCGGCCGCGTGGTGCTGCAGACGCACCAGCCGGAACACCCGCTGCTGCGCAGCCTGTTGGCACAGGGTTATGCCGCCGCGGCGCGCGAGCTGCTGGCCGAGCGCCGGCTGATCCAGCTACCGCCGTACAGCCACCAGGTGCTGCTGCGTGCCGAGGCGCCGCAGCGCGAGCAGGTCGATGCGTTCCTCGCCGCGGCGCATGCTGCGTTGCCGGCCAACGCGCAGTTGCAGATCGCCGGGCCGATGCCCGCGCCGATGCCGTTGCGTGCAGGCCGGCATCGCGGCCAGCTGCTGCTGGAAGCCGCCAGCCGCCGCACGCTGCACGACATGCTGCGCTCATGGCAGCTGGCGCTGATCGCGCTGCCGGCGGCGCGGAAGGTGCGCTGGTCGCTGGATGTCGATCCGATCGACCTGTATTGAACCGGCCGGGCAGGACCGCGCTCAGCTCGCGTCCGGTTTCAGCGAGCCCGGCTTCACCAGCCAGCGCACCGCCAGCACGCCCAGCTCGTAGAGCAGGCACATCGGCACCGCCAGCATGATCATCGAGGTGATGTCGGGCGGGGTGATGAAGGCGGCGATCGCGAACGCGCCGACGATGGCGTAGCGCCGGCTGCTGCGCAGCTTGTCGACATCGACGATGCCCATCGCGGCAAGTACCACCACCGCCACCGGCACCTCGAAGCACAGCCCGAACGCGAAGAACATCAGCATCACGAAATCGAGGTAGTGGGTGATGTCGGTCATCATCTCCACCCCCTGCGGCGTGATCGCGGTGAGGAAGCGGAACGCCGCCGGCAGCACCAGGAAATAGGCGAACGCGCAGCCGATGTAGAACAGCACCAGCGCCGCGGCGAGCAGTGGGCGGGCGAGGCGTTTCTCGTGCTTGTACAGGCCCGGGCTGACGAAGGCCCACAGCTGGTACAGGATCATCGGCATGCTGATGAACAGTGCCGCGTAGAACGCCAGCTTCAGCGGCGTGACGAACGGGCTGGCGACCTCGGTGGCGATCAGGTGCGCGCCCTCGGGCAGCCGCGCCACCAGCGGCGCGGCCAGTTCCGTGTACAGGCGGTTGGCGAACGGCACCAGCGCCAGCAGCACCACCAGCACGGTGGCGCAGGCCTTGAGCAGGCGCGTGCGCAGCTCCAGCAGGTGCGAGAACAGCCCCTGCTGCAGGTCGATCCCGGGGTCAGGCGTGGCCATGCGGCGGCTCCTTCGGTGCCGTCGAGGCCGGGCCGCTCAGGCCGGCGAACAAGTCGCCGGTGGCGTTGTCCGGCTCGTCCGTGGCCGTGGCTTCGGTGGCGGGACCGGTGACCGCCGCCACCTCGTCCGCCACCGCTTCATCGCGCGCAGGCGCGGCGTTCTGCACGTCGCGCACCTGCTGCAGCGTGGCATCCAGTTCCGTCTGCGCCGCCTCCGCCCGCGCCGCGACTTCGCGGGCGTTGCGCTTGATTTCCTCGATCTGCAATTCGCGCTCCACCTCGGCGCGCACGTCGTCCCAGCCGCTGCGCATGCGCCGCAGCAGGGCGCCGGCGGTACGCGCCACGCCTGGCAGTTTCTCCGGGCCGAGCACGATCAGCGCGATGAGCGCGAGCAGCACCAGCTTGCCGAAGCTGATCTCGATCATCGCCGCAACCCGCCCCGTCGCCGCGGCTTACTTCGGGTCGCTGGAGTCGCGCTGACTCTGCGTCGCCTTGTCAGCGGGGCTGGCCGGCGGATCGGCACGCAGCCGGTCGGCTTCTTCCTTGCGCTTGACCTCGTCCTCGTCGCCGCTGAGGCCTTTCTTGAAGTCGCGCATGGCATTGCCGAGGTCGGAGCCGATGTTGCGCAGCTTGCCGGTGCCGAAGATCACCACCACCACGACCAGCAGGATTACCAGATGCCAGATGCTCATGTGCTACCTCGAAAACGGATGGAACCGGAAATCCGTCGCGCAGCGCGCACCGGCCTTTCCGTATCAGCGTGAAGTGTACTCTTCGAGCCGGTCGCGAAAGTCGACCACGGGCGCCGGCACGTTGCTGACGCCGCCCTCGAAGATGCGCCGCGGCGTGATGCCCGCGCCATACACTGCCGCGTTCGCATCATAGTCGATACGCAGCGCCGAACCGTCCAGCGCCACGCCGGCGAACAGGCCGCGGGTGCGCGAGTAGGAATAGATCTCGGCCTTCAATTGCGCGTCGGTGGCGGCGGTGGCGGTACGCCCGACCGGGCCGGCCGCGGCGGACGCGTCGGCGCCGAGGGTGAACTTGCCGTTGACGATCGAATCCACGCCGCGCTGGGTGCGGAACACCAGGATCACGTCGGTCGACGACACGCCCGCCTGGAAGCCCACGCTGCCGCCGGTCATGGTGATGAAGCTCGGGTTGGACCAGGTGCCGTCGGCGCCCTTCACCGAGATCAGGCCTTCGCCGCGGCGGCCGCCGAAGATGAAGCCGGCCTTGATCATGTCCGGGATCACCGCGATCGCCCTGGCGTTCTGCAGCAGATCCTTCGGGATCGCCTTGTCCGGCGCCTGCATGATGTCGTTGAGCACGCGCACGGCGTTGGTGGCGCGTACCAGCGGCGGATCCTCGGCGTGTGCCGCCATCGCCGGCAGCAGCAGGGCCAGGCCGGTCAGCAGCAGACGTTGCACGGATGTCTTCAACATGGGCAGCTCCACACGGGTTCGGGGAAGGGCGCGGCGCAACGCAGTGCGCCGGGCTTGTGGCAGACTCCACGGCTGATATGGCCACGACTGTCACGATGCCACGCAGCAGCAACTATACCGGCGTTGCCGGCCATTCCGATGCGCCGTCCGTTCAGCCCGTTCAGGCAGCCGTGCTGCTGGTCAACCTGGGTACGCCGACCGCCCCCACCGCCGGCGCCGTGCGGCCGTATCTGGCTGAATTCCTGGGCGATCCACGGGTGATCGACTACCCGCGCTGGCTGTGGTGGCCGGTCCTGCACGGGGTGATCCTGCGTGTGCGGCCGCGGCGCTCGGCGCACGCCTACGCGCGGATCTGGAACGAACGCGGCTCGCCGCTGCGCTATGGCAGCGAGGCACTGGCGGCCGGCCTGCAGGACGCACTGGACCGGCAGCAACCCGGCACGCTGCGGGTGGCGCTGGCGATGCGCTACGGCGAACCGTCGGTGGCGCATGCGATCGGGCAACTGCAGCGCGAAGGCGTGCGCCGGCTGCTGGTGCTGCCGCTGTATCCGCAGTACTCGGCCACCTCCACCGGCTCGGTGATCGACGCGGTCGCCGACGCATTCAAGCACCTGCGCTGGCCGCCGGAGCTGCGCATCGTCAACGACTACCACGACGACCCCGGCCACATCGACGCGCTGGCCACCAGCATCGAGCGCTGGTGGGCGGCGAACGGCCGCGGCGAGAAACTGATGCTGTCGTTCCATGGCATCCCCGAGCGCTACGTGCGGCTGGGCGATCCCTACGCGGAACAATGCCAACGCACCGCGCAACTGCTGCGTGAGCGGCTGCGGCTAAGCGACGACGAATTGATCGTCAGCTTCCAGTCGCGGGTGGGGCGCGAGCGCTGGCTGCACCCGTACACCGACGCCACCGTGCGCCAGCTGGCCGCCGATGGCGTGCGCAAACTCGACGTCGCCTGCCCCGGTTTCGCGGTGGACTGCCTGGAGACGCTGGAGGAGATCGCCATGCAGAACCGCGACTTCTTCACCGCGGCCGGTGGCGAGGCGCTGCGCTACATCCCCGCGTTGAACGACAGCGTCGAACAGGTGGACAGCCTCGCCGCGCTGGTGCGCCGGCACCTGCAGGGCTGGCCGGAATCCGCCGGGTGAGCGCAGCGGCCGAGCAGCGCATCGCCCTGCCGCATCTCGCACTGCACGCGCAGGTGTGGGGCGACGCGACGTTGCCGTCGCTGGTGGCCCTGCACGGCTGGCTCGACAACGCCGGCAGCTTCGCCCGTCTGGCGCCGCTACTGGCCGCACGCTACCGGGTGATCGCGCTGGACCTGCCCGGTCACGGCCATTCCGGCCATCTCGCCGCCGGCGCCAGCTACCACTACGTCGACTACGTGCAGGCCGTGCTGGCCACCGCCGACGCATTGCAGCTGGATCGCTACACCTTGCTCGGCCACTCGCTGGGTGCGGGCATCGCCGCGCTGGTCGCCGCCGCCTCGCCCGAGCGGATCGAGCGCCTGCTGCTGATCGAAGGCCTCGGCCCGCTCGGCGACGACGGCTCGCACACGCTGCAGCGTTTCCGCGATGCGCTGGCGCCGCGTGGCACCCACCGCAAGCCGCTGCGCGTATTCCGCGACGTCGCACAGGCGGTCGCCGCACGCAGCATGGCCAGCGGCTTGCCCGCCGAGTTCGCGCGGCCGATCGTCGAGCGTGGTCTGGTCGAAACCGATGGCGGCTGGCGCTGGCGCAGCGATCCGCGGCTGACCCGCCCCAGCGCCGTGCGCCTGGCCGAAACGCAGGTGCACGCGTTGCTGCGCGGCATCGCCGCGCCCACCGCCCTGCTGCTGGCGCAACCGACCACCTCATACCTGCCCGGCGCACTCATGCAGGCCCGCGCCGCATGCGTGGCGAACATCACCGTCAGCCATCTCGACGGCGGCCACCACCTGCAGCTGGAACATCCGGCCGACGTCGCCGCGTGGATCGACGCGGCGACGTGACGCATGCGCCTCAGGGTTTCTTCAAGCCCAGCACGTCCAGCCCCTGCTCGAAGCGGATGTCGACCGGGATGTGCGCCTGGTCGAGTCGCTTCAGGTCGCCGGCGAGCTGGGCGTCGACGGCGCCCAGCTGGTCGGTGAGCTGTTTCGCGGCTTCGTAGTCGCCGTCGCCCTGGATGGTCAGCAGCTTGGCCGACAGCGCGTTCATCGCCGCGGTCATCTTGTCGAAGTCGACGCGGTAGCGGCCGGTGTTTTCATCGCGGGTGAACGCGCCCTGCTGCTTGAAGAAGTTGAAGCGCACCATGTTCGCCTTGGCGTGCGCGTCGCTGGCGCCGAAGCGCACCGAACGCAGGATGCCGGCGAGGAAGGTGACGTAGTTGTCCATCAGCTTCGACTTGTCCAGCTCGCCCTTCTCCGCCAGCTTGCTGACCATGTACAGGCCGAGGATGTCGGCCTTGCCTTCCTCGAAGCTGGACGCCTGGTCCTTCAGCGCCTTGCGCACGGTGCCCTTGCCGTCCAGTGTGTTCTTGACGCCGAGGCCGTGCGCCACTTCGTGGAACATGGTGTTCTGGAAGAACGCGTCGAAGGTGAGATTGCGCTGCTGGTCCTCGGCGATCAGCTCCTTCGCGATCGGCAGCATGATCTGGTCGAATTTCGCCTGCATCACGTTTTCCAGCTGCAACCGGCGGGTGCCCTTCTTCAGCTGCACCTGTTCGTCATTGGGCAGGTTGATCGCGATGGTCTTGGCGCCGACGTTGGCGTCGCCGCCGTAGTAGATCGCGAAGTAGGCGTTGAGGTCGGCATCGGAGCCGGGCTTTTCCGCCTTGTACTTGTCGGCCACCGGCAGGCCGCGCTGCAGTTCGGGCAGGTACTTGGCGAAGCGCGCCAGTTTCGCGCTCCAGGCCTGGTCCTTGATCAGCACGTACGATTCGTAGCTGGCCTTGTAGCCGTACAGCTGGTCTTCGTAGGTCTCGATCGGGCCGATCACGATGTCGACCGGGTTGTTCTTCATGTCCATCCAGGCGAAGTCGCTGGCCTGGTAGTCGTCGCTGAGCAGGGCATCGGCGCGCAGCGTCAGGTATTTCCTGAAACCGGGATCCTTCGCCAGCTTCGCGGCCTGGCGCAGCAGGCCGGCGGCCTTCTCGAGTTCGGCCTTGTATGCCTCGTGGTACGGCACGCTGATCAACCGACCCTGCGCGTCGCGGCGAAGCAAGGTGTACAGCGAGGTCTTGTCCTTCAGCGGAGACTGTTCGAACTCGGCCTTGCCCATGTCGGTCGGATAGAACTGCGCGCCGGCCGGGCGTGCGCCGATGCCGTCGACGAACGGCTTGTCGTTGTCCAGCCGGTTCCACGGGCCGTAGTTGATCTCGGCGAATTCGCGCGTGGCCGGGTCGCCGATCTTCTGCAGCAACGCATCCCGGTCGCCCCACGCCTGTTGCCAGTACAGCGCGTTCATGCTGTCGGCCGCCTCGACCAGCAGCGCGATCATCTTCTTCTGCCTCGCGTCGAACTTCGACAGGTCGGCGCTGAGCTTCACCGTGGCGTAGTCGGCCAGGTGCTTCTGCACCGCCGCGCTGGTGCTGGCATCGGTCGACGCCGCTGGCGCCGCGGCCACGCTGCCGGTAGGCGCCGGGGCAAGTTCCTCCTTCGACACCGGTGCCGTGGCGGGAGCGTCGTGGTTGGAGGAACAGGCGGCCAGCGCCAGCAGCAGGCATACGGGAAGCAGACGTCGGACCATGGCAATTCCTTGACGAGGGGATTGCCCATGGTATCGCGCCATGCAACATCCCGGCGCTTGGCGCAGCGGGTCGTGTGCAGCGCGGTGCCGGACCGGTGGGCTGTGCGATACCTGACCAGATGCACATGCCGCACCGTCGTCGTTCGGCTATCGTGCCTCTCCCATCGCTTCGCCATGCCCATGGACCCGTCGCCGACTCCCGCCGCACCACGCCACCGTGCCGCGCTGGCCTTCATCTACGTCACCGTGCTGCTGGACATGCTGGCGTTCGGCATCATCATCCCGGTGCTGCCGCACCTGATCGAGCAGCTGGCCGGCGGCGGCATCGCGAAGGCGGCGTGGTGGGTGGGCATCTTCAGTACCGTGTTCGCGATCGTGCAGTTCGTGTTCTCGCCGGTGCAGGGCGCGCTGTCGGACCGCTATGGCCGGCGGCCGGTGATCCTGATCTCCAACCTGGGCCTGGCGGTGGACTTCGTGGTGCTGGCACTGGCGCCCACGCTGTGGCTGCTGTTCGTGGCACGCATCCTGCTCGGCATGACCGCGGCCAGCTTCAGCACCGCCAATGCCTACATCGCCGACATCATCCCGAAGGAGAAGCGCGCCGCCGCGTTCGGCATCCTCGGCAGCGCGTTCGGCCTCGGCTTCATCATCGGGCCCGGCCTGGGCGGCTTCCTCGGCGGCATCGCGCTGCGGCTGCCGTTCTGGGTGGCTGCCGGCCTGGCGCTGTGCAACTTCCTGTACGGCTGCTTCATCCTGCCCGAGTCGCTGCCGAAGGAGCGCCGCACGACCCGGCTCGAACTGCACAGCGCGCACCCGTTCGGCTCGCTGAAGCTGTTGCGCCGCTACCCGCAGGTGCTCGGCCTGGCGGTGGTGCTGTTCCTGGTCTACCTGGCGCACTACGTGCTGCAGACGGTATTCGTGCTGTACGCGGATTACCGCTACCACTGGGGCCCGCAGGCGGTCGGCTACGTGCTGATGCTGGTCGGCGCCTGCGACGGTTTCGTGCAGGCGGTGCTCACCGGCAAGCTGGCGCCGCGCTTCGGCGAGCGCCGCGTGCTGCTGGCCGGCATGCTGTTCGGCGTCGGCGCCTTCATGGTGATGGGCGTCGCCGATGTCGGTTGGGCGTTCCTGCTCGGCATCCCGCTGCTGGCGCTGTGGGGGCTGGCGATGCCGCCGATCCAGTCGATCATGACGCAGCAGGTCGATCCCTCCGAGCAAGGGCGGTTGCAGGGTGCGATCGGCAGCCTCGGCAGTTTCGCCGGCATTTTCGGGCCGTATCTGTTCGCCCAGGTCTTCGCCCTGTCGATCGCGCCGTCTTCGCCCATCCACCTGCCCGGTGTAGCCTTCGTGCTTTCCGCGGCGTTGATGCTGGTCGGCATGCTGATCGCGGCCCGGGTCACCCGCCACCTGCCGGCCACCGCCAAGCCCCAGCCCATCGAGGCCGGCCCCGCCGTGTTCCCCGGCGACCTGCCCCCGCTCGCCACCGCCCATCCATCCGAACCCCCTCATCCACCACAGGAAGATCACCCATGACCATCTCGATGTACCAGGTCGCCGTTCCCGTTTTCGTCCGCGCGCTGGGCAATCTCGCCCAGGTGCTGAAAAAGGGCGAGGAACATGCAAAGTCGAAGAACGTCAGCGACGAAGTGCTGCTGCAGACCCGGCTGATCCCCGACATGCTGCCGCTGATCAAGCAGATCCAGATCGCCTGCGACATGGCCACCCGCGGCACCGCCCGCCTCGCCGGCGTGGAGCCGCAGAGCTTCGAGGACAACGAGACCACGCTGGAGCAGGCCTACGGCCGCATCGAGCGCTCGATCGAGTACATCAAGAGCTTCAAGCCGGAGCAGATCGACGGCAGCGAAACCCGCGCGATCCAGCTGAAGATGCGCAACGGCGAGATGAATTTCGAAGGCCAGGCCTACCTGCTGCACTTCACCCTTCCGAACCTGTTCTTCCACTGCACCACCGCCTACGACATCCTGCGCGAGGCCGGCACCGACATCGGCAAGTCCGACTTCATCGGCAACGCCTGAACCGGCATGGCGGGGCGGCTCGATGAAGGGCCTCCCCGCCAAATGGCTGAAGTGTGATGCACACCACATTTCACCGCTGACCCATGGCCTGGCTCCTGCTTGCATGGAGGTGACTCCTCCAGCCTCTCGGGCAAACATCATGGAACAGATCAAATGCATCATCGTCGGTGGCCCGCAACACGGCCTGGTCCTCCGGCGCCTGTGGGACCAGCGCCGCCCGGCTCCATGCGTAACCGCTGTCGACGGCGAACCGTGCATTGCGGCCGCCCGCCGGCACGACAAAGGCATGGGCACGCGCTACCTGCTGCTGCATCCACGTGCCACGGGCGAACAGATCCTGACCATGCTGGCGGCCTGAACTGACCCAGCGGGTCACCTCCGCGAGTGCCGGATGTGCGAGCACTGGCGCGCACCGGAAGGCGACAAACGATCTGGCGGGCTGACGCGCGCCTTGTCCGGCAAGCAGCATCGCGTCGACAATAGCTGGCCGGGCCCATGCCCCTCCACGCCGATCGACCGCCCCGGACCCCCATGCTGCGACTGACCGACCTCAAGCTGCCGCTCGATCACGGCGAGGCCGCACTCACCGCCGCGATCCTCCAGCGGCTGCACATCGAAGCCGCCGCGCTCACCGGCTACAGCATCGCCCGGCGCGGCTACGACGCCCGCAAGCGCGGCGCGATCATGCTGATCTACGCGCTGGACGTCGACACCCCGCGCGAGGCCGAACTGCTGCAGCGCTTCGCCGACGACCCCCATGTGCAACCCACGCCGAACACCGACTACCACTTCGTGGCCAGGGCCCCGTCACGGCCGGAACACCGCCCGCTGGTGGTCGGCTTCGGTCCGTGCGGGCTGTTCGCCGGGTTGATCCTGGCGCAGATGGGATTCCGCCCGATCATCCTCGACCGCGGCAAGGAAGTGCGCGAGCGCACCAAGGACACCTGGGATCTGTGGCGCAAGCGCAACCTGCATCCCGAATCCAACGTGCAGTTCGGCGAGGGCGGCGCCGGCACGTTTTCCGACGGCAAGCTGCACAGCCAGATCCGCGACCCGCTGCATCACGGCCGCAAGGTGCTGACCGAGTTCGTCAAGGCGGGTGCGCCGGAGGAAATCCTCTACGTCAGCAAGCCGCACATCGGCACGTTCCGGCTGGTGACGATGGTGGAGAACATGCGCGCCACGATCGAAGCGCTGGGCGGCGAGATCCGCTTCAGCCAGCGCGTCGACGACCTGCTGCTGGAGCCGTGCGCGGATGGCCAGCAGCAGATCCGCGGCGTCACCCTGGCCAGCGGCGAACAGATCCGTGCCGATCACGTGGTGCTCGCGCTCGGCCACAGCGCGCGCGACACCTTCGAAATGCTGCATGCGCGCGGCGTGTACCTGGAAGCCAAGCCCTTTTCGATCGGCTTCCGCATCGAGCATCCGCAGTCGGTGATCGACCGCGCCCGCTTCGGCCCGCAGGCCGGCCATCCGGTCCTCGGCGCGGCCGACTACAAGCTGGTGCATCACGGCAAAGACGGCCGCTCGGTGTACAGCTTCTGCATGTGCCCCGGCGGCACCGTGGTCGCCGCCGCCAGCGAGCCCGGCCGCGTGGTCA
>Ga0207690_10000347_pt1 | contig 30815 bp, 20 predicted proteins | sample KBSC23metaG_FD_184315 | JGI IMG/M metagenome (GOLD analysis project Ga0207690, IMG submission 184315) | Corn rhizosphere microbial communities from Kellogg Biological Station, Michigan, USA - KBS C2-3 metaG (SPAdes) (version 2) | ecosystem: Host-associated > Plants > Roots > Rhizosphere > Soil ... | reverse complement strand
CGTACTACTCGGTCGCACTAGCGCCGGCGATCGGCGCCCTGATCGGCATCGGCGCGGTCTCGTTGTGGCGGCATCGCGCGTCGGCGCAGGCACGGGTGCCGCTGGCCGTCGCGATCGCCGTCTCCGCGTGGTGGGCGGAGCACCTGCTCGCGCGGACGCCGGCGTGGCATCCGTGGCTGCGCGGCGCGGTGCTGGCGCTCGGGCTGCTCGCCGCGCTCGGGGTCGCCGCGGGCCCGGCGTGGTGGCGGCGCGCGGGTGTCGTGGTCGCCGTCGCCGGCGTCGTGGCGGGCCTGGCCGGCCCTACTGCGTACGCGCTCGAGACGGCGGCCGCGCCACACAGCGGCGCGATCCCGTCGGCCGGCCCGGCCGGACAGGGCAACGGCTTCGGCCCCGGCCGCGCGGGCGGGCCGCCCGGCGGCTTCACGCGCTTCGGCGGCGGCCCAGGCGGTGCGGGCGGCCCAGGCGGTGCGGCCGGTCAGGGTCGGCCGGGCGGTCTCGGCGGCCTGCTCGACACCGCGACGCCGAGCGCGGAGCTGGTGGCCGCGCTGCGCGAGAACGCGTCGTCGTACACCTGGGTGGCGGCGGCGGTCGGCTCGAACAGCGCGGCCGGCGTGCAGCTCGCGACCGGCAAGCCGGTGATGGCGATCGGCGGGTTCAACGGCTCCGACCCGACGCCGACGCTCGCGCAGTTCCAGGCGTTGGTCCGCGCCGGGAAGGTGCACTACTTCCTGGCCGGCGGCGGCTTCGGCGGGCCCGGCGGCTTCCGCGGCGGCCCGGGTGGCGGGCCGGCCGTGTCCTCGACGTCGCAGGCGATCACGTCGTGGGTGCAGAGCACCTACACCGCGACGACGATCGGGGGGGTGACGGTGTATGACCTCACAGCAAACGTTCAGGCTCAGCAATGACGCTGGGCGGATGACCACAGCGACCCCTGAAGCCCGGTTGCTCGTCGTCGACGACGAGCCGAACATCGTCGACCTGCTCGCGACCAGCCTGCGGTTCGCCGGCTTCGAGGTCGCGACCGCGTCCAACGGATCGGAGGCACTGCGCGTCGCGTCGTCGTTCAAACCGGATCTACTGGTGCTCGACGTGATGATGCCGGGGATCGACGGGTTCACCGTCGTACGGCGGCTGCGCCAGGACGGCATCGGCGCGCCGGTCGTCTTCCTGACTGCTAAGGATGCGACCGAAGACAAGGTCACCGGGTTGACCCTCGGCGGCGACGACTACGTCACGAAGCCGTTCTCGCTCGAAGAGGTGATCGCGCGGATTCGCGCGGTGCTGCGCCGCTTCGCCGAGCGGCCGGCCAGCGAGGTCGGCACGTCGCGGCTCGCGTTCGCCGACCTCGAGCTCGACGAGGACACCCACGAAGTCTGGAAAGACGGCCGGCTAGTGTCGTTGTCGCCGACGGAGTTCAAGCTGCTGCGTTACTTCATGCAGAACCCCGGGCGGGTGCTGTCGAAGGCGCAGATCCTCGACCACGTGTGGCACTACGACTTCAACGGCGAGGCCAACGTCGTCGAGTCGTACGTCTCCTACCTGCGCCGCAAGCTCGACACGACCGAACCGCGGTTGCTGCACACGTTGCGGGGTGTCGGATACGTGCTGCGACAACCTCGGCGGTGAGCCCTCGCTCGTGAGACAGTTCCTGCGCCGTACGCCGCTGCGCATCAAGCTCGTCGCAGCGGTGGTGTTGCTGGTCGCCGCCGGGCTCGCAGTCAGTGCCGTCGCCGCGACGGCGTCGCTGCACAGTTATCTGCTGAAGCGGCTCGACGACCAGCTCACGTCGGCGCCGGTCGGGCCCGAGACGTGCACGCACGGCCGGCCGGGACCGGGCGGCGGACCGCCGCAACAGTTCGGCCCGGACGACGTGCAGGCGAAGTTCTACGTGGCGCGCTACGACGCCGCCGGCGGGACGCTCTGCGTCGTACCGGCCGGCGCGACCACGTCGGCCGGCCCGGCGCTGACTGGATTGACTCTGCAACGGGCAAGCGCGCTGTCGGCGCACCCGTTCACCGTCGCCGGCGCCGACGGCGGCACGTCGTGGCGGGTCCGCGTGCACGTCTATCCCGACGGCGACTCGAGTGTCGTCGCATCGTCGCTGTCCGACATCGACAACACCGTGAACCGCTTGGTATTGCTGGAAATCGCGATCGGCGGCGGCGTCCTCCTGCTGATTGCCGGACTCGGCTACGTCGTGATCCGGCGGGCCTTGCGACCGTTGATCGAAGTCGAGACGACCGCGGCCGCGATCGCCGCCGGTGACCTCTCCTGCCGGGTACCGGAAGGCGATCCGCGCACCGAGGTCGGCCGCCTCACCGGCGCGCTCAACGGGATGCTGCACCAGATCGAGCAGGCGTTCGCACGGCAGCGTTCCTCCGAGCAGGCGGCCCGCGCGTCGGAGGATCGGATGCGCCGGTTCGTCGCGGACGCCAGTCACGAGCTGCGCACGCCGTTGACGTCGATCCGCGGGTTCGCGGAGCTCTACCGGATGGGTGCGGCGCCGGCACCGCAGGACGTCGAGCGCGTGATGCGCCGGGTCGAGGACGAGGCGACCCGGATGGGGTTGCTGGTCGAGGACCTGTTGCTGTTGGCGCGGCTCGACCAGGAGCGGCCGCTGGTCCGCGAACCGGTCGACCTGCTCGCCGTCGCCGACGACGTCGTCCACGACGCGCGGGTACTCGATCCCGCGCGGCCGATCTCGCTGGACGTCGTCGGCCGGCCGCCCGTCGTCCTCGGCGACGAGGCGCGGCTGCGGCAAGTGGTGCAGAACCTCGTCGCCAACGCGTTGCGGCACACGCCCGCCGGCACGTCCGTACGAGTGCTGGTCGGGGTGGACGACGACCGTGCGCTCGTCGAGGTCGCGGACGAGGGACCCGGGCTGCCGGCGGAGACGCGCGACCGCGTGTTCGAGCGGTTCTACCGCACCGATTCCGCCCGCAACCGCGAAGCCGGCGGCACCGGCCTCGGACTGTCCATCGTCGCCGCCCTGGTCGCCGCGCACGGCGGTCGCGTCGGCGTCACCTCCGAGCCCGGCCACGGCGCCGTCTTCCGGGTCGAGCTGCCGCTGTCGAGTTCACAGGATGCTGCCAGCGAACGCTCAGACCCGACTCAGCCCGACGCGTTGCACTAGTCGCGTGACAGAGCATCCGGCCGCGGACGACGGCGACTTCCTCGATTCCGGTCTCCACGGCGCGCCGGCCGCGGCGGGCGAGAGCGAACCCGCCGCGCCGCCGTACGGGGCTCCACCGGTCAACGCGACCGGCGCCCCGAGTTGGAAGGCCGCACTGCGGCCGGCCGTCTGGCTTGCCGCCGGTGTGGTGACCGGCGCCGTCGTCGTGGCCGCGTGGCACTCCAGCCAGACGAGCACTCCGCTGGCCAACCCGGCCGCGGCCCAGGGCCAGCTGCCCAACGGCCAAGGCGGACCGGGCGGCCAGGTCCCGGGAGGTCAGGGTCCAGGTGGTCAGGTGCCGGGCGGTCAGGGTCCCGGTGGCCAGTTCCCGGGTGGTCCCGGTCCCGGCGGGATGCCGGGTAACGGCGGGCCGGGGTTCGGCGGCCGTCCCGGCGAGCAGCACGTCGGCGGCACCGTGACCGCGGTGGGCTCGTCGACGGTCACCGTGAAGCTCGCCGACGGCACGACGGCGACCTACGCGGTGACCGCGTCGTCCGACATCGTGAAGAACGGCGCGCGGGTGTCGCTGTCGGCGATCAAGGTCGGCGACGCGGTGTTCCTGCACGTCTACCCGTCGAACGGTCAGACGGTGGTCGAGCATCTCTTCGCCGGTACGACGCCCGCACGCGGAGACGACAGCACCACCAAGACCTGACCACACCACCCGGACAAATCGGGAAACACCCTCGCAACGACACCTGAGTGCGGGACGCTGGACGCATGGCAACGCCCGCCCGCCCGACCGCGAAAGCGCGCGCCGCGGCGGCCGAGACGCCACCTCTCGAGAGCCCGTCGGCCGCAGCGCTCAACCACGTCCTCGGCCGGCTCGCCGTACTCGAACAACGCGCCCGCGGCGCCGGCGGCGAACCGACCAAGCCCGACGACCTCCTGGCGACGACCGAGAAGGCCGCCGACGAAGCGCAGCGGCGCGGTGCCTGGCTGCCGCTGCGGGATCTCGCCAGCCGGCTGCGGCTGCAGCCGGACGAGATCGACCTGCTGCTCGCCGCGGCCGCACCGCATCTCGATCCCGACGTCGCGGACCTCCTCGATCCGGGGCGCCATCAGACCGGCCCCGAAGGCGAGGTGCGCGCGCATGTCGTCGTGAAACGCCTCGGTCTCCCGGCGATCGCCGTCCACCGGTTGCTCGACCGCGACGGCGGCCTGGTGCGGCCCGGTCTGGTCGTCGTCAACGCCGGCCGCCGGCTCTCGGTGCCGCCGGCGGTGATCGAGCACCTGCTGGTCCTCCCGCGCCGTCCGGGCGACGCGCTCACCGCAGCGCTCGCGCCGACGGGCCAGCTCGACGGCACCGACAGCGAACGCCTCGCGACCGCGCTGCGTTCCGGGCTGCGGTTCTGCTACCTGCAAGATCCGCTCGGCGGTCTGGCTCCCGCGATCGCCGCCGCCGCCATGGCGAGCGTCGGCCTCGACACCATGCACCTCGACCTCGACGAGATCGACGACGACGATCGCGTCGAAGACGTGCTCGACGAGGCCCTCGTCCGCGCACATCTCGACAGCCTCGCCCTCGTCGCCGGGCCGGCGGGCAAGGTCGTCACCGTCCCGGACCACGTCGCCAGACTCGCCGGCGGCGACGTCCCATTCGTGCTGTACGGCGCGCTGCCGTGGCGGCCCGGCCTGTTGACGACGGTCCCGTGGCAGCTCGCCCCCGTCACGGCGACGAAGGACGACCGCGTCGTCGTCTGGCAGCAGGCACTCGACGTCGCCGCCGACCAGCCAGGTGCCACCCGCGCGGCGCTGCCCGACCGCGACGACATCGCCCGCGCGGTCGGTCACCTCCATCTCTCGCCGCCCGCGGTCAACCGTGCCGTGCTGTCCGCTGGGTTGCAGGCGCACGGCGAGCAGCGCCAGCTCGACGTCGACGACCTGGTGACCGCGGCCCGCTCGCAGTCCGGCGAGGCGTTGCAACGGCTGGCCCGGCGGATCACCCCGCGGGTCGGTTGGGACGACCTCGTCGCCCCGACCGGTGTTCTCGAACAGCTGCAAGAGATCTGCACCCGCGCGCGGCAGCGCGACCTCGTCATGGGCACCTGGAAGGTCGGCGGTGGATCGTCGCGCAAGCGCGGGACCGTCGCGTTGTTCGGTGGACCTCCGGGCACCGGCAAGTCGCTCGCGGCGGAAGTCATCGGCGCCGCGCTCGGCCTCGAGATCTACCAGGTCAACCTCGCCACGGTCGTCGACAAGTACGTCGGCGAGACGGAGAAGAACCTCGACCGGATCTTCCGCGCCGCCGAAGGTGTCAACTGCCTGCTGTTCTTCGACGAGGCGGACGCGCTGTTCGGCCGCCGATCGGAAGTGTCGAGCGCTCAGGACAAGTACGCGAACGTCGAGGTCGCATTCCTGTTGCAGCGCCTGGAAGACTTCGACGGCGTCGCGGTGCTGGCCAGCAACCTGCGCGGCAATCTCGACGACGCGTTCCGCCGCCGCATCGACGTGCTCGTCGACTTCCCGCTCCCCGACGAAGAGGCGCGGCTCAGCCTGTGGCGGACCTGCCTCGGCTCGCACGTCGAGCTCGCAGACGACGTCGATCTCGCGGTGTGCGCGACGTTCGACCTCGCCGGCGGCGACATCCGCAACGTCACCGTCGGCGCGGCCATGGCAGCGGCCGAGGCCGGTCAGCCGGTCGGGATGGCGCACCTCGTGCGCGCCGTACAGACCGAATATCGCAAGCTCGGCCGGCTCGCCGACAAGTCGGCGTTCGCAGCAGTGCGGAAGTACCTCGAGCCCTAGCGCGCGACCTCGGCGAGCGGACCGGCGTAACGGGTCACCAGGTAGTGCGCGATCGACACCATGTCGAGCAACGTCGCCCCGGTGCCGACGTCCGGCGACGCGGGCACGACCTGCACGGTGCGGAAGTAGAGGAAGCTCATCTCCTCGTGCAGGTTGAAACCCATCAGCGGTACGTCGAAGTTCACCGTCGTCAGCGCACTGCGCACGGCCTCGTGCTTGCCCGGCGACACTTCGAACGGCAGCGGGATGTAGAGCTGCAGCAGTCGTACGTCGGGCAGTTCGGACTCCAGGCCGGGAAGCACGACGGCCTGCAGCTCGTAGTCGTCGTCCAGCCGCACCTCGAGATAGTCCGGTGTGTCGGCCGTCGCCGCATGGCGCTGAACCTTGAAGACGTCCTCGGTGAGGACCTTTTCCAGCAAGTCGAGGATCTGGCTCATGTCCGCTTCTTCAGCTTCTCGATGATGAGGGCTTTCTTGTCGGCGGCGTCGACGCTAGCGAGGTCGTGGATGCCGATGGTCTTGAGCGCCTCTTCCTGCTCGGTGCCGGTCATGGTGAGCAGCATGTCGGCGGTCTTCTCGTAACGCGCCTGCTTCTTCTCGGTCGTCTTCGACGTGTCGAACATGCCGGCGACCTTCTTGCCGAGCCAGCTCTTCTCGTCGTCGGCCTTCTGGTTGTACTTGTCCGCCCAGTCGCGGCCCTTCTGCTTGCCCTTGCGGACGCCGAGCTGGCCGAGCTTGAACGCGCCGACGCCGGCGCCGATGGCCGCGCCGGGGATGGCGCCGAAGCCGGACACCGTCAGCGCGCCGCCGAGCACGCTCGCCGCACCGGTCGCCATGTTGATGCCCTGGCGAACCTGCTTCTTCTTGGTGATCTCGGTGAGGTGGTCGAGCGCCTCGATCTTCTGCTTGTCCATCGTGTTGGTCGCGTCGAGGTTGCCCTTGAGCTCGGTCAGCTTCTTGCGGTGCTGACCCTTGCGGTACATGTTGTAGCCGCCCTTGAGCACGTCGACGCCACCGAGCGCCATCTGCAACGGCGCGAGCGTGTGTGCCAACGTGCCGCCGACGCTCGCCGCGTTGCTCGCGACGCTCATGTTGCCGGCGCTGTGCGCGATCTGCGACGCGAGGTTCGCGCTCTTCGACACCGCACCGACACCCTTGCTGCCCGCGCTGCCGAGCTTCGCGACGCCGCGGCCCATCGACAGGCCGACCTGCTTCGCCTGGCCGAGCTTGTCGTAGTTGCCGGCCGAATCCTTCTTCACCTTCTCGAAGTTGCGCTTGCCCTTGAACCAATCGACCGTGTCCGAGCCCCACGACTTCAAGTCTTGGCCCATGCCGATCGCGCCGGTGCCCGCGCCGAGCCAACCGCTCGCGTGATCCATCGCGCCCTGGCCCATGAGCGACTGGCTGTCGTTGAGCGCGGAGTGGCCGGAGATCTTGCTGGCCTGGATCGACATGCTGGTGAGGTCGGTCAGGCCCTTCGCGCCGAACAGGCCGGCCTTCGTCCCGGCCAGCCCGCGGTCGACGCTGTCCTTGCCGCTGCGCGCATCGAGCGCGCTGAAGATGCCACCGCCGATGTCGCCGAACCCCTCGGCACCGACCGTGCTGGCGAGCTGCATGTTCGCGGCGTCGGACTTGTGCCCGCTCGCCCAGTCGTCCATCGACTTGTGGCTGAGCGCGCCGCGGTCCTGATTCCAGCCGTCGGTGCCCCGCTCCGGACCCTTCCAGTTCGCGTCCGGGCTGTCCGAGCCGATCTTGTTGGCGGTGTTGTCGTGCATGCCCTGGCCGACGTTGCCGATCAGGTCGGTCGACTGCTGCGGGGCGTCGGTGAGCGCGTTCTTGATCTCTTCCTGCTTGCCCTCGTGCCGCTTGTCGGCCTCTTCTTCCGAGTCCTTCGGCGCGACCACCGGCGCACCGGGGGTCTTCTTCTTGAACGGGTTCCACAGTCGCTGCACGACGGGTTCGGTGCCGCCGTGGCCGTGCCCGCGGTCCTGCCCGGTGTGCGTCAGCTCGTGCGCGAGCACCCGGACCCGCTGCTCGGGTGTCCGCACCGCGTCGTCGGTGAGATAGACGTCCTTGCCGACGGTGAACGCCGACGCCTGCATCGACGCCGCGGCGGAGTTCGCGCGACCGCCCTGATGGATGCGCACGCCGCTGGGCACGGACGCGCCCGCGCGCCGGGCGGCCGCGATGATGGACGCGTCGTCGCCGGCCGGCCGCTGCTGCACTACGCGCCGCGCCACCTCGTCGGCCGCGGTCTCCTCGGGATCGAACTGGCCGCCTAGGCGCACGCCCTCCGGCATCCGGCCGCTGCCCGACATCGACTCGACGACCTGCTCGCCCACGGGACCGCGGCGACGCGATGGAGCCTTCTTCTCGCCGTGGTCGTGTGCGTGGTCGTGGTCATGGGCTTGAGCGGCCATGGCAGGCTCCCTCCCCGTCGCACCAGCGCAACTGGCACGCACCGTTCACCGTAACCGGGACCGCGGCGCGTGTCCGGCGTTGTGCGAAGTTCGATCGGGACCTCAGCGTCGGCCTTCCGCGACCACGGATCCGCTGTTGCGCCGGCGAGTGACCTGACCGCCCGACGAGTCGCTTTCCGGCTCGGGCGCGGGGCGACGCGACACGTTGCCGGTGATCTCGGTGACCTCCGGCGCGGTGGGGATCCAGGCGAAGACGTCGACCGGGAGCGTGAGCTCGATCTCGATGCCGGTCTTCAGCTTCCCGTCGATCGCACCCCAGAACGAGTCCGGCTTGCGGGTGTCCCGCGTCGCCAGCCGGATCTCGATCGACGCCAGCTCCGACATCGTCGGCGGCATGTCCTGCTGCGGCATCACCGTGTGCACCAGCAGGCACTGCAACACCTGGCCGAGCAGCCGATGCTCGTCGCGGCGGTCCGCCGCCCACGCGCTGATGAAGTACCGGAGGTCGACGTACGGCGCCGACCCGCGCCGCTCGAGCTTGCCGTCACCGTCGCGCCGTTGGACGAGACCGGTCGACGTGTAGGCGTTGTTGCGCCGGATGTCCCACAGGAATGCGTTCAGCGTCGGCCGGTTGACCGACGACGCGAAGGTCTTGTCCGGCGGGTCGAAGACGACCTCGACCTCGTGCGCCGGCAGCGCGGCTTCGCGCCGCAGGAAGCTTTCCAGAGCGGAGTCGACCTGCTCGATCACGCGCCCGATGCTCGACGGCGCACCCCACGCCGTCAAGGCGAATGACCACATTGGTCACACACATCCGTCCACCCGTACCTATGTCGCCGCTCACTCGACATTTGCCTGCAGCAACGGACAACCCGGATAAATCTCGGACCCATTTCCGCAATCCGGGGACACGCACGTCCGGGCGGAACAGGATGGCCAGGTCCCTGTCATCGCACCGGAGCGAGCCGATGTCCTCTGTGCTGGCCAAGACCACGGTCAGCGCATGCCTGGCGGCCATTCCGGTCTTGCTGCCACAGGCCCTCGCCCCCTCCACGACGGCTTCGTCGGTGAAGCCGACGGACGTCGTCGGGAAGTTCGGGACGCACTACCGGCTGGTGCCGGCGCAACGCTTCGCGGAGGTCGCCCAGACGACGCGGCTGGCCACCCCGCAACCCGCCACGCAGGAAGCCACGATCACCACCGAGCCGCCACCGGACGTCATCCCCGGCGGTGGCGACGGGATCGCGGCACTGCCGCCGGTCGTGATGGCGGCGTACGAGAGCGCGGCCTCGCGGGCGAACATGCTGTTCCCGTCGTGCTCGATCACCTGGCCGTTGCTGGCCGGCATCGGCGAGATCGAGTCGCACCACGGTGCGTCCGGCGGTTCCGACCGGCCCGGGTGGAACGGCATCGAGAAGCCGCCGATTCTCGGGTTGCGGCTCAACGGATCGCACGGCATCCGCGCGATCAAGGACTCCGACCGCGGCAAGTACGACGGTGACCGCAAGTGGGACCGCGCCGTCGGCCCGATGCAGTTCCTGCCCGGCACCTGGAAGACGTTCGGCGTCGACGCCGACGGCGACGGGATCGCCAACCCGCAGAGCATCCGCGACTCCGCCGCGGCGGCCGCGGACTATCTCTGCAAGGGCAACGCCAACCTCGGCGACCCGACGCAACTTGCGGCCGCGATCTACTCCTACAACGCCGCCGACTGGTACGTCTCCGACGTCCTGACGCTGATGTCCCGGTACGCCGACCTCGCGGTCACCGCACCGGGCGCGGACGCGGCAATCCGCACCGCGATCGCGTGGGCGTACGCGCACCTCGGCGACCCCTACCAGTGGGGTGGCAACGGCCCGTACTACGACTGCAGCGGCTTCACCCGCGCGGCGTACGCGGCGGCGGGGATCGCCATCCCGCGCACGTCCGAGCAGCAGTGGCTGTCGCTGCCGCACGTCGCCGACGGGCAGCTGCGCGTCGGCGACCTCGTGTTCTTCAACCCGGGCGAGTTCGTGAAGGGCCTGCCCGGCCACGTGGGCATCTACATCGGCAGCGGCTTCATGATCGCCGACCCGCACACGGGTGCCGTCGTACAGGTGCAGTCGATCACCGGCGCCGGCGACTACGTCGGTGCCGCCCGGCCGGCGCTGCTGCCGGTCGGCAACCCGGTGCCGACGACGACGTTCCCTGGCAACGGCCCGGTGCCCGGCGGAGACGGCTCCGGCGGCAGCGGCGACAACGGCGGCGCGACCAGCCAGAACTTCAACGGTGGCAGCGGAAATTCGGGTGGCAGCAACAGCACGAACGGCTCGGGCAACACCGGTGCGCCGCCGCCGCTGCCGGACCCCGCCGAGTCGACGCCGCCGCCCGAGGTCAACCCGATCCCGATCGCCACCGACACGACGTCGACCGACCTCAACCGGCACCGCACGACGACGACCACGTCTCCGTCGCCCACCGCGACGACCTCACCGAGCCCGGCGGCGACGCCATGAGCCAGCTGCGCGTGGGGATGGACCGGCGGCGGCTGTCCGCCGATCCGGGCTCGACCGTGACGTTCACCCTCGACGTCACGAACACCAGCGAGGTCATCGACGGCATCAGCGCCCGGGTGCTCGGCGTCGACGCCGAGCGGGTCACCAGCCGCCCGGAGGTGCTGTCCCTGTTCCCGGACAGCGCCGGCCAGTTGCGGCTGAGCATCGACCTCCCCGAGTCGTATCCCGCGGGCACGCATCCGCTGACCGTCGCGCTCGACTCGCACACCTCGGGCACGACCGAGCTCGTCGACGTGGAGCTCACCGTCGCACCGGTGCCGCGGGTCCAGGTGGAGCCCCGGCCGGCGGTCGTCCGCACCGGCCGCCGCGCACACTTCGTCATCGACGTCGGCAACCACGGCAACGTGCCGCTCGACGTCGCGCTGACCGCGTCCGACGCCGACCGGTCGCTGAAGCTGCGGTTCTCCCGTACGTCGATCACCGTGCCGGCGGGCGCGACGAAGCCGGTCAACCTCGACAGCCGGGCGCCGCGGCATCTGTTCGGCAACGACATCGACCGACCGTTCAGCGTGCACGCGGAGGCATCGGCGCCGGTGACGATGCCGGGCACCACGCCGGAACCGGTGCTCGACAACACCGGCGTCATCCACCGGCAGCGACCGGTCATCGCCCGCGGCGTGCTCACCGCGGTTGTTCTCATGGCGATCGTCGCGCTGTGGGCGGGTGCGTTCCTGTTCGGCCTCACCAAGGTGTTCGGCAACGACCCCGTGACGAAGGCGGCACCGGCGTCGTTCTTCGTCGCGTCCGGAGTCACCGGGCTCGCGGCCGACTCGACACCCGGCGACGTGCTGTCGAAGAAGGGCCCGCTGCCCGCGGGCGTCGGCGGCGTCATCTCCGGCCGGGTCGTGTCGACGACGAGCGGCGACGGGGTCAGCCGCATCGTCGTGGAGGCGCTGCGGCCGTCGCGCACCGGGCTGCAGCTCGTCACGTCATCGGCGACGCAAGCCGACGGCAGCTACGTCCTCATCGGGCTGTTCCCGGGCAACTACTACCTCAAGTTCAGCTCGCCCGGCTACCAGACCACGTGGTACCCCGGTACGACGACGCAGGCCGGCGCGCATCTCGTCTCCGCCGCGCCGCAGCAGGTCACGAAGGCCAACTCGATCAAAGTCGTAGGCTTCGCGGCGACGATCTCGGGACAGGTCGACTTCGGCAACGTGACCACTCCGATCCGCAGCACCGTCTTCGTAAGGCCGCTGACGGGGACGAGCGACAAGCCGGTGGGCAAGCCGGTGCTCACCGACGCCAAGGGCAACTACACCGTGACCGGTCTGCCGGCACCGGCGAGCTACCTGGTCAGCTTCGTGACACCCGGCTACCTCGCCAGGTCGCTGACCGAGGACGTCGGCGGCGGCCAGCACCGCTACGAGCCCGTCGTACGGCTGTCCGCCGGTGCCGGCACCATCAGCGGCATCGTCACCGACGGCCACTCGCCGATCGGCGGCGTCACGGTCAGCACGACCGTCAACGGCCAGACGTTCACCACCGGTACGCCGACGGTCGGCAACGTCGGTCACTTCAGCCTCGGCGGCCTGCCGACGCCCGGGCTCTACATCCTGACCTTCCGTCGCGACGCCTCGACGTCCACGACCAAGGACGTCACGCTGGCGCCGGGCGGCAGCAAGATCCTCAACGACGTCGTGCTCATCGGCGGCACCAACGCGGTGGTCGGCAAGGTCGTCGACGCCAACGGCGTGCCGATCGGCGGCGCGACCATCACGGTCGGCGGCGCGCCGACGCCGATCACCACGACGTCACTCACCGGCGATCCGTCGATGGTCGGCAAGTTCGCGATCACCGGGGTGCCGGTGCCCGGCGTCTACACGCTCACCGTCAGCTACCCCGGCGACATCCCGGTGACGCTGCCGCTGACCCTCGACGGCGGCAAGCCGCCGACGCCGCCGACCATCGTGTTGCGCTCGGCGCTCGGCACGATCTCCGGGCTCGTGCAGCAGCCGACCAGCGGCGGTCCGATCGCCAGCGTCGGGGCGACGATCACCGTCACCGACGGGCAGAACCAGCGCACCACGCTGACCGTCGACGCGGGCGGCGGGATCGCGCGCGGCGGCTACACGATGAGCGGTCTCGCGAAGGGCTGGTACACCGTCACCGCGAGCCGCGACGGCTACGCCCAGGTGTCCGCGCTCATCTACGTCGACCCTGCCGCCGCCCAGCCGATCGACGTCCCGCTGCTGACCCTAGGGGCGCTGCACTGATGCGCGTCGAGGTCGATCGCCGTCGCGCCCCCGCCACCGCGGGGTCACCGGTCGTGTTCACGGTCACGGTCACCAACACGACCGACCTGATCGGCGGTTACACCGCGCGCGTTCTCGGCCTCGATCCGACGTGGGTGCAGACCGAGCCGGAGCGCCTCTCGCTGTTCCCCGGCGCGACCGACATCATCACGATCACCGTCACGACCCCCGCCGGGCTGCGCGCGGGCGACCGGCGGTTCGCCGTACAGGTTCGCGAGCTGACCCCGCCGACGCGTACGACGGTGCTCGACCTCGACCTCGAGATCGCCGCGGCACCGATGGTCGAGATGGACATGGACCCGCGTACGGTCACGGCCGGCAAGCGCGGGTCGTTCGGGCTGCTCATCGACAACATCGGCAACACCCAGCTCGCCGGCGTGCTCGTCGGACACGACGACCAGGAGAAGATCCGCTACCGGTTCACGCCGCAGACCCTCGACCTCGCGCCGGGCGAGCACGCCGCCATCGAGGTCAAGGTCAAGGCGCGGCGCCGGTTCATCGGTCAGCCGGTCGTCCGGCCGTTCACGTTGCGGATCAACGACGGCCGCGAGCCCGACCAGCAGCCGAAGACCACGGCGACGTTCATGCAGCGCCCGCTCATCGCGCGCGGCGCGGTGTCGTTGCTCGGATTGCTGGCGTCGATCACGGTGTTCGCCCTCGTCATCACCTACGCGCTCTCGAGCGTCGTCGGCCGGTCCGCCGCCGACCGCGACCTCGCGCTGCAGGTGGCGCAGGCGCAGCAGAACGCCGGCGGCGGCGGCACCGGTTCGATCTCGGGCCGCGCGGTGCTGCTCACGACCGGCGCGGCGGCGTCCGGATTCACCGTCGACGTGTTCGCCGCCAACGATCCGTCGACGTCGATCGGGTCGGCCGCGACGGGCACCGACGGCGGCTATCACCTCGGCTCGCTCGGCTCCGGCGACTACAAGCTGCGGTTCCGCGGCGCCGGCATCACCGACCTCTGGTACCCCGCCGCGCTGACGCCGGCCGACGCGTCTCCGGTCACGTTGCAGACCGGTCAGGATCTCTCCGGCATCGACGCCCGGCTCGGTGGCCTGCCGGCGACGATCAGCGGAAAGATCGTGGCCGACTCGCTGCAAGGCGCGTCGATCACGTTGCAGGTGCCGGGCACCCCGGTCGGTTCGAGCGGTACGCCGCAGAGCGCGCTGTCGATCGTGTCCGGCGCCGTGCTGCAGACCGTGCCGGTCGGCGGGGACGGCTCGTTCGCGATCGCCAACGTGCCGTCGCCGAGCGTCTACGACCTCGTCGTCACCGAGCCCGGCTACGCGACCGAGACGCAGCGCATCGACGTCGCCGGCGGCGAGAACCGGCAAGGCGTCACCATCACGTTGCGCAAGGGCGACGGCCTCATCTCCGGGCACGTGACGAGCGTCCGCGGGCCGGTCAAGGGCGCGACGATCACCGCGACGTACAACTCGACGACCGTGCAGACGCTCTCGCTGTCGGAGGGCGACCCCGGCAGCTTCACGTTGCGGTCGCTGCCGACCCCGGCGAGCTTCTCCGTCGTCGTCACGGCCGACGGTCTCGCCGCGCAGACGGTCGTCCTGTCGCTCGCGCCGGGCCAGCAACTCACCGGCGTCGGCATCACGCTCGGCGGCGCGTCGGGCGCGCTGTCGGGGCAAGTCATCACCCGCGCCGACGGGCAGCTCGCCCCGGGCGTGACGGTGACCGTCACGAACGGCGTGCTCAGCGTGCAGACCGTCACGCAGACGCTCGGATCGCCGGGATCGTGGGACGTACGCGGCCTGCCGGTGCCGAGCACCTACACCGTCACGTTCAGCCGCGGCGACCTCGCCAGCCAGTCGCTGTCGGTGGCGCTCGACGCGTTCGGTACGGCGACCACCCAGGCGGCGGCCGGGACGACCGTGACGGCCGACGGGATCAAGGTGTCGATGGTGACGTCGACCGCGGAGCTCTACGGCTTCACGGTCACCTCCGCCAACGACATCAGCACCGGCGTCGGCGAGACGCTCGTCTCGCTGTCGAACGGCACCCAGCAGCTCGCGATGACGTCCTCGTCGGTCGCGGTCTCCCCGGGGCCGGGGCTGCCCTCGCACGCCGGCGCCTACCACTTCGACAACGTGCCGCCGGGGACGTACACGGTCACCGTCAGCCGGCACGGCACCCGGCCGACGTCGCAGATCGTGCAACTCGTCGCCGGCGACGTCGTCGACAAGAACCTCACCGTCGCGTTGCCGATCACGATCTGCGGCACCGTCGAGAACGCGAGCCACTCCAACGCTCCGGTGCCCGCGGTGCAGGTCGTGCTGTTCCGGTCCGCGTCGTACCCGACGAAGTCCACCGCGACGATTCAGACCGACAGCTCCGGCCGGTTCTGCTTCAGCGACGTGGACGCCCCGGAGAACTACATCGTCGAGGTCGACTACCCGACCGCGGGTGCGGCGTACTCGACGACGTCGGTCGCGGTCGACGGGACCGCCGCGGTTCCGGACCTCACCATCTTCGTCCAGGACGGCAACTGATGACCGCCGAACAGCGTCTCGCCCAACTGGCCGTCGTCGGTGACGTGTCCGCGGCCCCGGGCCAGCGGGCCGAGGTCGTCTTCCGGCTCACCAACACCAGCGGGTCGATCCGCACGTTCCTCGTCAGCGTCATCGGACTCGACACCGGCTGGTCCCCCGCGCCGGTCCGCACGCCACCGCTCGTCGACGGGCAGACCGCGGACGTCACGCTGAGCCTGCGACCGCCGGCCGGCACGCCCGCGGGCAGCTACGGATTCATCGCGGTCGCGCAGTCGATCGACGACACGCCGGGTGTCGCGCCGATCACCGCCGAGGTCGAAGGCGCGCTCGCGGTCGGCGACGCGGCCGCCCTCGCCCTCGAGTTGATCCCCAGCGAGCCGGCGGCGGTGCGCACCAAGCGGCTGCGGATCCTGCTCACCAACCGCGGTACGACGCCGCTGTCGCTCAAGCTCAACGTCACCCCGTCCGCAGGGCTCGACGTGTGGCTGCGCGAGCACGACGTCGAGCTCGGCGCCGGCGAGGCGGCCGAGATCCGCGGCCGGGCGACGACCACGCGGCGGCGCTGGTTCGGGCAGGCGCGCCGGCTGCCGTTCATCGTGACCGCGCAGGGCCACACCGTCCCGGTCCGCCTCAACGCGGTCTTCGTCGGCCATCCCGTGTTCAACCGCACGCTCACCCGGTTGCTCGCGGCGGTCGTCGTCGTGACCGTCTGGGCGTCGGTCGCACTCGTCGGGTTGAACCTCATCTCGCAGCGCGCGCACAAGAAGGAGACCGCGTCGCTGACCCAGATCGAGATCCAGCAGAACGGCGGGAAGAACGGCAACGGCAACGGCAAGAACGGCAACGGCGGCAACGGCGGAAGTGGTGGCTCCGGGGGCACGGGTGGCAGCGGCGGCGGTTCCGGCGGCGGGTCCGTCGGCGCGGCCGGGCAGAGCACCACGAGCCGGCTCAACGGCATCGTCACCGGCCCGGCACCGGGCGGCGTGACGGTGACCGCCCGCCCGACCAAGCTCGTCGACGAGGCGTTGCAGGGCGTGACGTTCGTCAACACCGCCGCGACGGTCGCGCCCGGCGACCAGGTCGGCAAGCTGTCGTCGATGTCGATGGACCTCAGCAGCGCGCCGAGCGAAACCGTGGCGAAGTCGACGACCAGCTCGACCGACGGCTCGTTCGCGATTCCCGGCATCAAGGCACCGGGCTACTACCTCGTGCAGCTGTCGAAGAACGGCTACCAGACCGCGAAGTACGTCGTCAACGCGCAGGTCGGGCAGAAGCTGCCGACGTTGACGGTTCCGATGGTCGCCGGCCAGGGCCGGCTCTCCGGTGGCGTGTTCGACACCCACGGGCACGCGCTCGGCGGCGCGCACGTCGTCATCACCAACGGCGCCGTCACCCTGACGACCAACACCCCGAGCGGCCGCGGCGCCGGCCGCTGGAGCATCGGCGGGCTCTCCACGCCCGGCACCTATCTCGTCTCCGCGAGCCGCGACGGCTACGACGTCGAGTCGGGAATGGTGACGCTGGCCGCGAAGGGCACCGCGGTCCAGGACATCAAGCTCAAGCCCGGCGTCGAGTCGCTCACGGGCAAGGTCTCCGACCCCGCCGGGAACGGCGTCGGGGGCGCGACGATCACCGCCTCCAACGGCGACTTGACGCGCTCGGTGTCGAGCGTCAGCGGCACCACGAGCAGCAACTCGCCGGTCGGCAGCTACTTCCTCCCGGCGCTGCCGACGGGGAAGTACATGGTGACCGTCGCGGCGCCCGGATTCGCCCCGCAGACACTGCAAGTTTCCTTGGACGGCAAGGCATCCGGCCTCGCCAGCAACGTGACGCTGACCTCCGCGACCGGAACCCTCAGCGGCGTCGTCGACGACAGCGGCGCCCTGCCCGTCGGGCCGCTGGCGGCATCCGCCGGGCTGGTGCTGCAAGGCGACAACGGCACCTACAAGACGATGAGCGTCAGCAACACCGGCGAGTTCACCTTCGTCGGCGTCACACCCGGCGACTACGTGCTGACCGCGAGCAGCTTCAAGTACTTCACCAACTACGCGAAGGTCACGCTGCACGCCGGCGAGACGTCGACGTTGACGATGACCCTCGACCGCGACGCGACCGGCGGCGTGCCGTCGACGTCGCAGATCACCGGCAGCATCGTCGACGCGCACACCGGCGCGGCGCTGAACTGCCCGGTCGCCACCCCGAACTGCACGGCGACCGTCACGGCGTACGACGGCGCCGGCACGCAGGTAGCGACGACGACCGTGCACCCGGGTGTGGCCTACACCCTGCCCACCCCGGCCAGCCTCGCGCCGGGGCTCTACCGCTTGACCTTCAGCGCGCCCGGCTACGAAGGCGGGACGCTGCGGGTGCAGGTGCCGGCGGCGACGCTGGTCACCGCGCAACCGATCGCGCTGACTCCCGAAGGCACGATCCTGGGTCACGTCAGCAGCCCGGGCGACGTCGTCACCGGTTGTGTCGTGGCGAAGCCGGTCGACCCGGCCAACCCGAACACGCCGCCGACCGCGCCGGCGAGCTGCCCGACGGCGCCGTCCGCCACCGACGCCCCGACCGCGTGCGTCGGTGCGGCGAGCGACTGCGTCGGCACCATCGGCGTCAGCGGCGACTACGAGATCGACTTCGTCCCGGCGCGCACCTACTGGATGTTCGTCGTACCGGACAACGCGTCGCACTTCGTCCCGGTGCAGCCCGCGAAGCTGACCATCCTCGAAGGGCAGACACAGCGCTACGACGTGTCGATCAACCGGTTCGCCGCGGTCAACGTCATCGTGCAGGAGCCCAACAGCGCCGGCGACGCGGTCAACGTCGGCTCCGGCGTGCCGGTCACGTTGACACTCGGGTCGACCGTGCTCAGCGCCAACACCAACACCAGCGGAGTCGCCGAGTTCGACGCCGTGCCGCAAGGCAGCTACACGTTGTCGTCGACCGACTCGGCGAACAGCGCGACCCGCACGATCACCGGTGTCGTCGTCGGCCTCAACCAGAACCTGACGCTCGCGCTGGTGCTGCTGCGCGACGGCACGCCGATGATCGGCCGGGTCTACGGCCTCGTCGACGGCGTGAAGGTGCCGGTCACCAACGCGACGGTGAAGGTCACCGGCGTCGTCAGCTACTCGGGATCGGTGCCGCACCGCTCGCCGGTCACCGTCTTCACCGACAGCAACGGCTGCTTCGGCATCAACAACGCGGCCGCCGGCACCTCGGTCACCCGCCCGGCCGAGTGCGGCGGCGGCACGTTCACCGGCACCGCGGTCGCCGACGGCGGGTTCGTCGCGCCGACGGTCGACCTGACCGTCGATCCCACCAGCAACGCGTCGCAGGACCGCTACGCGAAGGCGTCCCGGCAGAACTTCGAGTTCCCGTCGTCGTCCGACGCGACGGCGATCACGCTGCCGGTCCCGCCGACCTCGGTCACCGTGCAGGTCGCGATCGACCCGGATCCGTCCGTCAACGGCAAGACGGCCGCCGACGCGGTCGTGCAGGTCACCCAGCTGCCGCCGGGCGCCGGCTCGGTCGTAGTGACGGTCAACAGCGACGGCACGCTGAAGTGGGTCGACCCAACGCTGTCCAACAGTGAGCAGCACAACAACGGCGCGGTGCCCGGCACCTACCACCTGCGCGCGAACCTGGACGGCTTCGACAGCGTCACCGACTACACGGTCGTCGTACCGGCCGACACGGCCTCTGCCGACAACGTGTCCGGCGTCGGGATGCCGGTGGCCGACTTCACGTCGACGCCGTTGACCTTGCACGAACACGGCACCCTGCAACTCGAGGCGCACGACGACGCGACCGCGGCCGCCATCGACGGCGCCGTGTTCACGATCAGCGGCACCGGTGTCGCCACGACGACGATCGCCGCACCGCCGGGCAGCAACACCGTCACCGTCCCGGACCTGTCGGTCGCCGGCGGTCCGTACACGATCACGGCGCGCGCGCCCGGCTACCACTTCGATCCGCAGCAGTTCAACGTGACGCCAGGTACGACGACGACCGCCGACGTGCTCGGCACCCAGCTCGGCGCCCTAACCGGGACGATCTACGGCCGCACCGACGGCAGCCACCAGTTCCCGCTCGGCGGCGTGACCGTGCACGCGACCGACGGCTCGTCCACCTTCTCGGCGGTGACCGCACCCGACGGCACGTACCGGATCACCGGCACGACGGATCGCGAAGGCCTCGTGCTGAGCTCGTCGTGGGACGTGACCGCGTCGATCTTCGGGTACGGCAACGGCTCCGCCAACGGGGTCGCGATCGGTGCCACCGGCGGAGACGTGTCGGTGCCGGACATCGTGCTCGACGCGAACCCGGTGAACGCGACGATCGTCGTGCAGGAAGACGGCAGCGCGGCGGCGCTCGACGGTGCCAGCGTCGTGCTGCACAACACGACCGCGCTGTCCGGCGGCAGCGTGAGCTGTACGACGGACGGCTCCGCGACACCGGCCGGGTCGTGCGTGCTCTCGTCGCTCCCGCCGACGACGTACTCGCTCGTCGTCACCAAGGCGGGCTACGCGCCGCTCAGCCAGGCGGTGACGTTCCAGGTCGGGCTGCCGGACCAGGAGATCGTCGTCACGCTGGCGGCGCGCACCAACACGATCAGCGGCCGCGTCATCGGGCAGGCGCTGGACGGGACGACGAAGTCGCTGTGGAACTCCACCGACGGTTTGACCGTCACGCTGACGAGCACCGACCCGCTGTCGTCGGTCAACCTCACGCAGACGCCCGGGTCGAGCAGCGTGTCCGGCGTGCCCGGCGACTTCACCTTCACCGGCATCCCGGACAGCGCGCCCGGGACGTCGTACGTCATCACGGTGACGTCCAACGCGTCGACGGGCTTCCAGGGGGCGACGCGGTCGATCACGGTGAGCGGCGGGCAGGTCGCGTCGGTCGAGATGGTGCTGCAACCCCTTGCGCCGCAACGGGTTACGGTCAACGTGACGTCGACGACGGGCAACTCGATGGCCGGCGCCGCGGTGACACTGATGGCGTCGGACGGCGTGACCGTCGTCCAGTCGGCCGCGCCGGCCGAGCCCGCGACGGTCGGCGCCACCCCGTCGACCACGTTCAACCAGGTGCCGCAGGGCAGCTACAAGGTGAAGGTCGACGGCGTCAACGGCCACCTCGGCGTGCTGACGTCGGCGTTCAACGTCGCGTCCACCGCGGTCACGGTCAACGCGTCGGTGTCGGAGCAGCTGATCCAGCTCACGGCCAAGAGCGTCCGGGCCGCCGGCACCGTGCCGCCGACCGCGACGTTCACCATCACGAACAACGCGACCTCGGCGGTGATCAGCCCGAGCCCGTCGGTCACGGCCGACAACGAGACCGTCGCGATCTACGTGCCGCCGGCGGCCTACACCGTGGCGGCGGCACTCGGGGCGGCGGACGCGCCGAACTACTCGACACCCGCGTCGCAGCCGGTGACCCAGGCGCCGAACGGCGGCGGCACCAACTGGACGCAGTCGTTGACCTTCACGTTCACGCAGTCGACAACGTTGACAGTGTCGGTCTCGGGCAGCGCCGTCGCAGCCGTCACCGTCAAGGGCGGCGACCTGACGCCTGCCGGCGTCACTTGCAACACGAGCGGCAGCGGAACGAACTCCTGCACCGTCGCCGTCGCGCCGAACACCTACACGGTCACCGCGACGACCACGTCGCCGGCGAAGAGCGGCACCGTGACGGGCGTGACAGTGGTCCTCGGCTCGAACGACGTGACGGTCACATTGTCGTAGTCGGCTGACGCGTCTCGGCACGGCGATGGGCAGCCGCCCGGCCGATCCGTTTCCTGGATGGCCGAACGGCTGCCCGACGCCGTTGACGCGAGATCACGTCGGGTAGATGCCGACGCCTTCCCAGATGACGGACGCGTCGTTGACGACCCACGGGTTGTCGCTCGGGTCCGCGGCGATCGCGAGGCCGCCGCCTTCGACGCTGTACCAGTCGGCGCCGCCCCAGTAGTAGATGCCGTGCCCGCCGTCGACGTTGTCGGTGCCGATCAGCCAGACGAAGCCGTGCGGGCTGATCGCGATGTCGGTGGCCAGACCGGTCGGGATGCGCTCCCAGTGCTCCGGCGTACCGGGCTGCGCGTCGACCCGCTTGAAGATCGCACCGGTGTCGTTGAGCACCCACGGCCGCCCGTGCGGATCGACCGCGATGCGCACTCCCCCACCGTCGACCGCGGCCCAGTTGGACCCGGTCCACTTGTAGATCCCGTAACCGCCGGGAACCGCGTTGGTGCCGACGACCCAGACCGTGCCGTCCGCACCGACGGCGACGTCCTTCGCCGCACCCGGCAGCAACTGCCAGCTGCTCCCCGAGCGGTGGTAGATCTGCCCCGCGTCGTTGACGACCCACGGGGTGCCGTCGGGACCGACCGCGATGCGGACCGCGCCGCCGTCGACGCCGATCCAGTTGCCGCCGTCCCACCGGTAGATGCCGAAGCCACCCTGCACCGGGTTGGTGCCGATGACCCATGCGCTGCCCTCGGCACCGATCGCGATGTCGGTGCCGAGTCCGGGCAGTTGCTTCCACGTCATGTCGTTCTCCTCCGCACGATCGAAGTTCGTCGCGGAGAGAACAGCAGCGCCGCGGCCGGCGGGCAATCGCGGATGCGGGCAAAGGTCGCGAAGCCGACAGTCGGGACCGAGCGGCCCGGCGGTTAAGGTTCAGCGCGAACCCGGCACGACGGAGGCTGCGACGGCTGCGACGAGGGCTCGGGCCACCGGCGAGTCGGAGTGGCTGGACGCGCTGCGGATGGTCGAGCCGGACACACCGGTCGCCGGCGGGGCCACCGCCGCGGAGGTCATCGCGTTCCACGCCCGCCGTCGTACGCCCCGCGGCGCGCGGTTCCGGTTGCGGGTGCCGTACGGCGCGACCGGCCGGGACGGGCGGCCGCTCACGCTGAGCCTCTACGCGCGGACGGATCCGGCGGCGCGCCGGCCGGCGGTCGTGTTCGCGCACGGCGGCGGCTGGAGCGGCGGCGATCCCTACTTCCACATCCGGCACGCCAACGAGCTCGCCGCTCACGGCTTCGTCACCGCGACGATCGGCTACCGGCGCTACCCGGACGCGCGCTGGCCGGAGCCGCTCGACGACCTCAAGGCGGCGATCCGCTGGATTCGCGCCAACGCCGACCGGATCGGCGCCAATCCGGATCGGATCGCGGTCGCCGGCGGATCCGCCGGCGCGCACCTGGCGGCGTGGGTCGCGTTGTCACCGGACGCGGGCGAGGCGGTGCAGGCCGCGTGCCTGTGGTACCCGGTGGTCGACGTCAACGCGATGCTGTTCCCGTCCGGCATGCGCACCGACCGGGACATCATCGAGCGGTTCTTCGGCACCCCCGGCCCGGCCGGCGAGCGCGAGCGCCGCGCGGCGTCCCCGCTCTACGCCGTCCGCCGCGGCGCGCCGCCGATCCTCACGATGACCGGGTCGGACGACGAGGTGACGCCGCGCGCGCCGATCGAGGACTTCCACCGCCGCCTCGCTGCCGCTGGCGTCCGCAACGAGCTCGTGGTGCTCGACGGCCGGGCGCACGCGTTCGACATGTGGTCACCCGAGGATTGGCAGCGCTGCACCGACCGCGCGGTCGCGTTCCTGACCGACGTGCTGCGGTAGGACTGCTCCGTCCAGCACACAATCGGTACTGGTGTGGCGCCGCCGCGGCAGCCTGCCGTCTCACGAGGCCTCAGGAGTCACGATTGTGTGCTCCACGTAGCCGGCCCGCGTTAGTTGGCGACCCAGATCAGCAGGATCGCCAGGGCGACCACCGCGAGCACGCCGGCGACGACGAACGGCCACCACGAACGCTCGGGTTCCGGCACAGCCTCCGGCTCCGGCTCCGGCTCGAAGACGAGGACCGGCTCCGGCTCGGCGACGGCGACCGGACGCAGCACCGCACCGCAGCGCACGCACAGCACTCCCGTCGCCGGGTTCGGCTCGTCGCACTGCGGGCAGAGCAGCGACGCCAGCGCCTCGCGTCCGGCGGTGCCGGGCAGCCGGCGCAGCGCACCTGGCGCGGGGCCCTCCGCCGACATCGGCACGATCCGATCCTTCGACCAGAACAGCGGGAAGTCACATGCCGCGCAGAACCCGGTCGCGTCGCGCCGGGCGAAGTCGACCGTGCCGACCGTGCCACAGGCCGGGCAGGTCGCGGTCATCAGCTTCGGCGGCTCGAGCGGGGCGGCCGGGATCGTCGGCGTGGCCACTGCCGCCTCGGCGCCGGCCTCGGCCGGCTCCTCGGAAGCCGACGCCTCGACCGCGGCGCGGGCGTCGAAGCCGACGATCTCCTCGGCGGACAGCTCCTGCTCCGGCGGTGCCGGAGTCGGGGTGGGCACGAGCATTGTCGAGTCTCCGGTTTGGTCCGTCATGGCTGCCCCGTCCCCTCTAGCGCGACCGGGCGGCTGGGCGCCGCAGTGAGGTCAATGGCCGCCTTCGGCCAGATCTTGTGCGAACCGGCCCACACCTCGAGCGCGGCGTACGCCGGCACCTCGTCCCGCACGATGCGCAGGAAGTCCTCGTGCGTCAGCCAGCCGGTCGACAGCACGTGGATGCGCACCCACGCCGGGTCGGGCGGCCCTTCGCCCTCGGCGTGGACGCCGCCGCCCTCCTCGATGTGCGCAGGCGCACCGCTGATGAGCTCGAGCAGCTGCCGGAGCCCGCGCGCGGTGCCCCGCCACGCGAGCATCTCCCCGGCCGCCTTGACCAGCCGGCGCTGCGTCGCCGGCGGCAGCGACGGGTCGATACCGGTCGCGCCGATCCACGAGCCGAGCCAGCGCACCATCGGCTCCGGCGCGACCGTCAGGTCCAGCACGTTGTTGATGTTGTCGGCGCCGTCGACGAGAGTCGACGCCATCTCCTGGAAGATGCCGACGAACCGGCAGAAGAAGTCGTCCTCCATCATGCCGATCGGCAGCTGCGCGAGCAGCCAGTCGTCGCGAGTCATCGCACGACCACTTGATGATCCGCGGACAGGAACAACGAGTGCGCGTCGAGCTGGATGACGTCCTTCGCCGCACCGAGCCGGCGGCGGGTCCGCAGGTCGTACTCGAACAGCAGCACCTCGTCGACCCGGTCGACGCCCTCGATCGACTCCAGCAGCTGGCTCAGCGTCGCCGCGTTGAGGTCGGCGTCGAACGGCCAGCCCTCGCCGTCCGGGCCGCCGGTCAGCGGGTTGAGGTAGCGCGCCAGCGCGTCGATCGCGCGCTGCCGGACCAGCGTCGCCGGCCGGCCGGGCGCGGCGCGCATCAGCGCGGCGATGCTCACGCCCTGGTAGTACGGCGTACCGACCTCGACCGCGGAACCGACGAGACGGCGCTCGTCGAGGTGTCCCTGGATCTGCCGCAACAGCGGCTCGGACAGCGCATAGTCGTCGAGCTTGTGGTTCTCCGGCGCGGCACGCACGTGCGGGACGACGAGCACCCGCACCGGGCCGCCGCGCTGCGACGCGGGCAGGCAACGCGCCCGCGCGACCTCGGTCGAGGCCTCCTTGGTCAGCCGTTCGAAGTCGCCGATCGTGACCGCGCGCTGGCCGCTTCGGATCGTCATCGGCCCGCGCATCTTCGCGTCCTCGACGCTTTCCGCGTCGACGCCGCCGGTCGCCGGCCGCAGGTTGGAGACCCGCTCGATGAACGGCACCGTCGTACCCATCACCGTGAGGGTGCCGGCGCCGACGTTCCCGTTCGCGCCGCCGCCGTGGCGGTACGTCGTGACGAGGATCTCCGCACCGTCGCGGGGCACCGCGCCGCGTTGTACGACGGAACCGTCGGGGTAGCGCACCCGCGGGCCGAACGTCACGACACCGGTCGAGCTGTCCCACACGAAGTGGTGGTCGCGCGGACCGGACTCGGTGAAGTCGGCGACCTCGGTCCAGTCAGCCACGCCGTCGAGGTCGATGACCCGCACGGTCTCCCCCGCGCGCCGCGGCAACACCGGCGAGTGCGCGACGGCGAACGACTGCCCGGGCCGGCCGTCGCTGCGGCCGATGCTCTCCTGGCCGACGCTCATCGCATGCTCGGCCGGCACGGTGCCGCCGATCGCGGCGACGTGCACCGAGCGCAGTTGCGGCGACGTCTGGTACGTCGGCTGGCCGGTGGCCGGTTGCAACAGCCGAACCCGCAGCCAGAACGCGCGGGTGCCGCCGAGCGTCAACGGTTCGTGCGCGAGCGGTACCAGCAGCGTCAGGATTCCTTGCCGGTTGAGGCCGCCGGTCGAGTCTTCGTAGACACGGCAGGTGACCCATGCCTCGCCGGACCAGACCTCCCACGCCAGCGGTGGGTTGCGCGGGTCGACGCCGATGCCTTCGGCCGACGCCTCCACCGAGATGCGCAGCACGTTGCCGGCGACACTGTCCTTGAAGCCCAGGTAGAGCGCGTCGCCCGGCGTCACCGGGGTTGACGGGAAGCAGGTCACCGAGCCGCCCTCGTAACGCAGCTCGTCGGTGACGGTGAGGAATTGCTCGGCGCCGGCGCGTTCGGTCACCGCGGCCTCGAAGACCGGCTGCGCGATCGACAGCTGGCGCAGCGTGGTGAACACGACCGCGTGCGCGCCGACCTCGCCGGTCGTGCTCACCTGCGTGCCGACGGGCACGGTCACCGGCTGCTCCATCGCCGACGACAACCAGAACGTGAGGTCCGCACGAGCGACCGACGGCGGGAACGGCTCGATGCCGACGAGGTTGAGGAAGTGCACGAACAACCGATCCGGCACCTGGTTGAGCCGGAACAGGATCATCTCGCTCATCCACGCGAACAGCTCGATCAGCGCGACGCCGGGGTCGGAGAGGTTGTGATTCGTCCACTCCGGGCAGTAACGCGGGATCATCCGCTTGGCTTCGTCGACGAGGTCCTGGAACTTGCGGTCGTCGAGGTTCGGCGCGGGCAGCACCATGTCAGTCCTCCTCGCGCGGAATCACGTAGAACGGGTAGACCAGGTTGCGCTTGTCGTTGGTGGCCTTGACGACGTAGCGGACCGCGATGTGCACGAGTGCGTGGTCGTCGTCGTCCTGGTGGACCTCGACGTCCTCGACGACGGCGCGCGGTTCCCATTGGGCAAGCGCGTCGCGGACGGCCTGTGCCATCTGGCCCATGAGGTTGGCGGTCACCGGCTCGAAAAGCATGTCCCAGATCCGGCAGCCGAACTGCGGCCGCATCACTCGCTCGCCGGGTGCGGTCGCGATGACGACGCGGATCGACCGGTCGAGGTCGGCCGGGCCTTCGCTCATCCGCAACGCACCGGTGTGGTCGACACCCATCGGCCACGAGATGCCGCGGCCGATGAAGGACACGTCGGGAACTCGCTGCGAGTCGAGGCTCGCAGCGGCCAGGGGCGCGCGCTCGTCCATCAGTTGATCTGCACAATCGCGCCTTTGGCGGCAAGGGGTCCCTGCGCCGTCACGTTGACCATCGCACCCTGCAATTCCGCCTTGGCGGCGGCCTTGAGCCCGAGCTCCGCCTGCGCCTCGACCGCGATCTTCGCGTTGGCCTTGATCTCGACGTCGGCCTGTGCCTCGATCGACACCTTGACGCCTTTGATCGCGATGTTGCCGTTGCCGTCCATCTTGATCGACGACTGGCCGCCGGAGGTCAGCTCGATCGGTACGGCGTCCGGTGAGGTCACCTCGACCTTGTCGCCGCCGACCCGGAGGATGACGTCGCCCTTCTTGCCCTTGATCGTGACCTTGTACATGTTGTTCGGGTCGCCGTCGCCGTCCTGCACCATCACGACGTGGCCGTTGAGCGACGTGTAACGGCGGTCGGTGACGTTCTCGCCCTGGACCGGCCAGGCGGCACCCTTGTCGTCGCTGGTGTAGAGGCCGCCGAGCACGACCGGCCGGTGCATGTCGCCCTCTTCGAAGCCGACGATGACCTGGTCGCCGATCTCGGGCAACATCACCATGCCGCGGCCGTTCGGACCGGCGCTCGGCGCGATGAACCGGGCCCACGCGCTCACCAGGTTGGCGTCGAGCGTCGGGATCTTCACTCGCAGCTTGCCGACGTTCTCGCCGCTGCCGATGTTGGTGACGATCCCGATGACGAGACCGAAATGGCGCACCGGCAGCGTCGGCGCGGGGTGGCTCGACAGCGAGTCGACGATCGACGTCGGCGTCCGGTCGCCGGCCCAGAAGCGCGTGGAGAAACGATCCCGCCGTACGACGTGCTCCACCTTGGTGACGTTGAAGGTTCCGCTGCCCGGCCCGGCGCCCGCGATCTTGACCGCCTTGCCGACGACGACGGCGGGATTCCCGTAGCACTCGCCGCGCGCTTGGGTCGACCCGGCGACAAGGCGGTCGCGGATCCCCTCGGCAAGGGTCTTCGACTCGTCGAGCGTCGCCGGGCGCGTCTTCGCGTCGACCAGCGTCGCGCTCGACGGCGTCAGCGGACTGTGGGAGAGACCGTTGAGCAGCTTGACGTCCTTCGGCCACAGCGCGCTGCCGTCGACGGTCGCGGTCTTGACGAGATCCTGCTTCTTGTCCGCGTCGTAGCCGCGGACCGAGATGGTGCGCGGCGCGAGCGCGGAACCCTTGACCGAGAAGCCGGTGAGGGTTTCGCCGAGCGTCAACGTCGCGGCGACGTCGGTGCTGGCCTTGCCGACGCAGAGCTTGTCCGGGGCGTCGACCCACCAGTCGACGCCCTCCCGGTCGGCGACCGCGTTGAGCAGGTCGTAGTCGGAGTGCAGCCGCGACACGACGGGGATCGCCGTACCGCTCGCCACGTCGGACTGCAGCTGCAGGCCGGCGGCGGACGCGAGGACGGTGACCAGGTCGCTCGCGTTGACCTGCTCGAGGCCTTTGACCGTCCAGTTGCGGGTCAGCGCATGCGACTTGTCGTGCGCGACGACAAAGAACTCATCGATGCTGCCGCGCCGGCCGTCGAAGCGATCGGTCGCGTCCGATCCGGCGGTCGTCTCGTAGCCGAGGCCGGTGATCGACGCCTTGATCATCGTGACCGACTGGCCGCCGGCCTTCGACTTGACCAGGACCTCGTTGCCGATCGCGAACGGGTTGCTCGCCGCGAGCTTGTTCTCGGGATCGCGGAACCGCAGCGTCACCCGCGACGGCAGCCGCATCTCGGATTCGATCCGGATCTCGATCAGCGAGTCGAGCTGCTCGCCGTGCAGCTCCTGACCGTTGACGTAGACGATCGGGTTGAGTGGGTGCAGAGGCGTCGTCATGGCTAGTCGTTCCTGGGAATCGACAGCAGCGACCCGGGCCGCAACGCGAGCGGATCGGTGATCCCGTTGGCGGTCGCGAGCAGCCGCCAGCGGGTCGAGTCGCCGTAGTGCGTCGCCGCGATCCGGTCGAGCGTCTCCCCCGGCTGCACGCGGTGCACCTTGTGCGGGCGCGGCGTGCCGGAGGTCGGGTTCTGCCGCCCGAACGCGTTGTCCGGCTGGTACTGCGTCAGCTCCATGACGACCTTGGCGCGCAACGGCACACCGGTCGAGGAGAAGTACGTGAACGTCGTCGACACGCTCGTCACAACCGACTTGAACGACCGCATCGCGCCCCAGTTGAACGTGATGTACGGCGGCCGCACGTTGTTGCTCTCCTCGTCACTGCCGGGCAGCGACGGGTCGACGTCGAGCAGATGCATGATCTTGTCGGTGTAGGTCGTGACCGGCTGCCCGGTGTCGGTGGTGTCGAACGTCAGGTCGAGCGACATCGAGCCGGGGTTCGCGCCGGAGTACGTCATCTGCGGCTCGTTGCCGCCGTGCGGCTCGCTCGGATCCCACGAGTTGGTCTTGCTGATCGCCAACTCGGCAGGGTTGAACAAGCAGTCGATCCGCGCGCCGGTCTCGACGAGGATGTAGGCCTTCTGCGTCGGCATCAGAACACCCCCGGCGAGTGTCGACGGCCGCGTCGTTCGAGCTCGTCGAGCACGCGTTGTTCGAGCGCGTCGACGATGCGCTCGAACAGTTCGCCGTCGTCTGCCGCCACTCGCTTGTACGGCGAGTCGGTCGCGTCTTGCGAGGAGCCCGAAGCCGACGAGGGAGTGTCGACCGTGTGCAGCCGTCGTACGACGGGCTGGCTGGCAACCCTCGACTCGGCGCCCATGGAGTTCAGGCTAGGGGCGGACGCGGCGGTCCGTGGGGTTTCGCCAGAGTTGGTCCCGGCATCGAACATGTGGCTTGTCCGATCCACCAGAGAACGCCGGACAACAGCCGATTCGTCCCCTCGGTTCGAGCCTGCGGCGGCGCCCGCGGAGGTCGGTGTCGGCGGACCGGTGCCGCTCACCGCCGGTCGCGCGGACCGGGGCGGAATGACCGGGAACGCTCGTTGCGACGCCGCTCGCGACGTCGATGCCGGAACGCTCGCCGGTGCACTCGTCGGCGCACTCGACGCACTCGGCGCGACACTCGTCGAGGGGCTCGCCGGACGGCCGGCGAACGGCCCCGGCCTACTCGCCGACGGACCGCGGCCCGACCACGCCGGCAGCCTTGTGGCGACCGCGACCTCGCGCGGCGCGAAGCCGGCGACGGTCGCGCCCGGACGCGCACTCGGGAAGCGGCGGACGACGGCCGCCGCCGGCGTGGCGGAGCTCGCCGCCGAACTCGCCGCTGAAGTCGCCGCCGATCGTGGGCCCGTCGCGCTCGCCCGGCTCGCCGTCGCGGCCGCGGCCGCCTGCGCAGCCGCCGGCGCGACCGAACGCATCGCGCTGCCCGACGCGGGGCGGACGGTCGCGGTGCTCAAGTCGAGTTGCGCGCTGGCGGCGGCGCGCAGCAGCGCCGGGCCGCGCGGTGCGGCGACGCTCGCGGGTTCGCCGCCCGGCACGGTCCGGGCAAGACCGCCGATCGAGGCGAGCGCGAGCCCGCCGGACGGCCGGTACGCCGGAGGATCGACGGGTCGCGCATGCGATGTCGTCGCAATGGCCGGCGTAGCGGTGCCGGTCGCGGCAGGGCGGATCGTTCGCGCGGGTGCGGTCGTCGTCGCGCGCGCGGCTGCCCGGTCCGGCGGTGCCGGCGCGGTCGCCGGTGTTGCCGGCTGCGGGACGCTCGCCGCGGGCGGGGTCGTGGTCGCCGCGGCGACGGGTGCGGATTGCGTCGTGGTCGCGGCCGGCATCCTCCGGACGACCGGCTCGGCCGCGGTACGCGCGGGACGGCTCGCCGCCGCCGCAGCGCCGGCCGACGGCGCTGCGGCGGCGGCGAGCCGTCCCG
>Ga0207690_10000344_pt1 | contig 31116 bp, 33 predicted proteins | sample KBSC23metaG_FD_184315 | JGI IMG/M metagenome (GOLD analysis project Ga0207690, IMG submission 184315) | Corn rhizosphere microbial communities from Kellogg Biological Station, Michigan, USA - KBS C2-3 metaG (SPAdes) (version 2) | ecosystem: Host-associated > Plants > Roots > Rhizosphere > Soil ... | reverse complement strand
GTCGCTGCGGGTCGAGAGCGTCAACGTCCGGCCGGGCAAGCCCACCTTCTTCGGTGTGCTGGGTGACGGGCGGCGGATGCTGGGGCTGCCGGGCAATCCCGCCTCGGCCTTCGTCTGCGCGGAGATGTTCCTGCGACCGATCCTCAGCGCCTACCAGGGCGCGGCGGCGGAGCCGGGCACCGTTACGGCGCGCCTGGAAACGGGCCTGCCCGCCAACGGCCCCCGCGAGCACTGGATGCGCGCCAAGCTGACCTTCGCCGCCGCCGGCGTGACTGTTCAGCCCTACGGCGATCAGGATTCTTCGCTGGTCAGCGTCTTCGCCGCGTCCAACGCGCTGCTGCGCAGGCTGGCGGGCGCTGAAGCCGCTGAGGCCGGGGCCGTGGTCGAGGTGCTGCCGCTCGCCCGCGCGTAGCGAAGCGCCATGATCTCGCCGATCACCGAGACGGCGACGTCCCACGGCGCCTTGCCCCCGATGTCGAGGCCGATGGGCGCGTGCAGCTTGTCGAACATCGCTTCGGAGGCGCCTTCGCCTCGAAGCGGCGCCAGGCGGTCGGCGATCCGTCGCCGGGCGCCCAGCAGGCCGACATAGCCCGCGTCCGAGGGCAGGGCGGCGCGCAGAGCCGCGCGATCGGTCTCCAGGTCGTGTGTGGCGATGGCGATCGCAGTCCATTCATCGACGCCGATGGCTGCAAGCGCGGCGTCGGGCTCGTCGCGCCGATAGGCGATGCCAGCGATAGGCGGACCTGACGGCGGACCCTTGGGACGGACAAGCGTCGTCTCCAGCTCGGACTGCGCGCCGAGCTGGGCGATGGCCAGCGCGGTGGGGTCGCCGCCGATCACGATCAGACGTGGCGTCGGTTCATGGTGGCGGATGACCTGGACCTCGGGCCAGGGCGAGATGTCGGCGCCGCATTCTCGCGCGCGGCCATCGCTCACCCAGACTACCGGCCGGCGCTCGAGGTGGGCGTCCAGCAATTCGGCCAGCGCCGCGTCGTCCGGCGCGACTCGCTCCAGGAAAATCTCGATCCGCGCGCCGCAAAGCAGCTGGATGTCCGGCCAGGGGCTGCCCTCGCCGTAAACCAGCGTCTGGGGCTCGCCATCCTCCAGACAGGCGAAGGCGTGGTCGGCCACGTCCGATTCCACGCAGCCGCCGGAGAAGTAGCCGGCGGTGACGCCGGGGGCGAAGACCATCTGTGTCCCGACAGGCCGTGGGCCGCCGCCTTCCACAGCGATCAGGGTGGCGAGCGTGCAGGGCTGAGTGGCCCCGCGCACCTTCCGCAGGGTGGGCCGCACGTCGTCGGTCATGCCGAACAGGGGCCATTCGGGCAGGCGGTCGCGGACGCTCAATTTTTAACCCCCTGGAAAGGTCCTGGATACGCCTTCTTAGGCATCATAGGCCCAAGATGGCGGCTCATAGGAACTGCTCCAAGTCGCCTGCGTAGAGATGACCCCACCGATTAAAAAGCTGGGCCTTGGGTCCGGGCAGTTCGGCCTCGGCCAGCAGGCTGGCGCCCGCGGTCGCCCGCGCGATGCCGAAGCCCGGGAAATCCTGGCCATCGCCGCACGTTCCGGCCTGCCCTTCCTGGAGGTCGGCCGCCACCCCAGTTCGGCGGAGATCACACTCGGCCAGGTGCTGCCCAAGCCCCAGCCGTTCCGCCTGACGGTCACGACGGTTCGGCCCGACCGCGGACCGGACCTGGTGGAAAGCGAAATCCGCGCCCAGTTCGCCCGCCTGGGGGTTTCCCAGGTCGATGCGATCCTGGCGCCCTCCGCCACCGACCTCTTCAGCGCCCACGGCGCCGAACTATGGGAGCGCCTGCGCCGCCTGAAGGGCGAGGGCCTCTGCAAGAAGATCGGCGTCTCGGTCTATGCATCCGACGATCCCGTGGGCCTGGCTCGGCGGTTCAAGCCGGATGTCGTCCAGGCGCCGGCATCCCTGCTTGACCAGCGGATGCTGATCGACGGCACGCTGGCGGAACTCGCCGGCATGGATATCGAGGTGCAGCTGCGCTCGATCTTCCTGAACGGCCTGCTGTTCCTGCCGCCCGACCGGGCGCCCAACCACCTGAAGGCCGCCGCCGGCCGGATCAGCCGCGCGCGGCGCCTGATCGCCGAGGGGCGTTCCGATCCGCTGCAGGCGGCGCTTGGTTTTGCGCTGTCGCGTCCGGAGGCTTCGGCTGTCCTCGTGGGCGTGGCCTCGGCCGCAGAGATGTCGGCGGTCATCGCCGCGGCCATGAGCCCGCCGCCGGACCTCGACTGGGACGAGATGGCGATCGACGATCCCGAAGCGCTCGATCCCCGCGCCTGGGCCGCCGCCTAGCGCCTAACTCGTCCAAGGTCAGGTGTTGCGCCGTTCGGGCCCGAACGGTTCGTCGAGGCTGGGCTGCGGCTCGGTGAACCAGGCCGCGCCGTCCTGCGTGACATGGAAATGGTCCTCGAGCCGCACGCCGAAGGCGTCGGGGATGACGATCATCGGTTCGTTGGAAAAGCACATGCCGGGCTGAAGCGGGGTCCTGTCGCCGCCGACCAGATAAGGCGCCTCGTGGATCGACAGGCCGATGCCGTGGCCGGTGCGGTGCGGCAGGCCCGGAAGCTCGTAGCCGGGGCCGAAGCCGGCCGCTTCCAGCACCTTACGCGCCGTCGCGTCGATCTCCTCGCAAGGGACGCCCGGCTTCACCGCCGCGAAGGCCGCGGCCTGGGCGCGCTTCTCCACGTCCCAGACACGCCGCTGCTCCGGGTTGGGATCACCGAAGACGTAGGTTCGGGTGATGTCGGAGTTGTAGCCCTGCACCCGACAGCCGGTGTCGATCAGCACGATGTCGCCCCGGGCCAGCCTCTGCTCGCCAGGCAGGCCGTGCGGATAGGCGCTGGCGATGCCGAACTGAACCGCGCAGAAGGATGAGCCGTCGTCCGCGCCCAACGCCCGGTGCGCCTGGTCGATGAAGCGGCGCACGGCGGTGGTGGTGATCCCTTCGCGCAGGATGCGCGCAGCGCGGCGATGGACCTCCAGCGTCATCGCCTTGGCCTGGCTCATCAGGGCGAGCTCGGCCGGCGACTTGATCATCCGGCAGCCGTCGATGACGGGCGCCCCGTTGATCAGGGCCACGCCAGGCGCGGCGAGGCGTAGGCCATCGAAGGCGAAGAACGGCAGGGCCGGATCGATGGCGAGCGTTTTCGCGCCGAGCTTGGTCAGGACCTGCGCGACAAGCGCATAGGGACTCTCATGCTCTTCCCAGAGCGCGACCTCGGCCTCGACGCCCAGGGACGCCTGCAGCGAGCCCAGCTCGAAGCGCGGGCAAATCATGATGGGCTCGCCTACGCGCGGCAGGACCATGGCGACCAGCCGCTCGGTCGCGTTCCAGCCGACGCCGGCGAAATAGCGCAGCGACGCACCGGCTCCGACGATCATGGCGTCCACAACCTCCGCCATCCTGGCCATTTTCACCTGAGCGAGCGCCATGCGGGCGTACCTCTCGTCGTCGGTGATCGCCGGCGCCGGATCCGGCCACGGCTTCAAAGCCGCCAGTTCCGCTTCCGCCGTCGATCCGCCGATACCGCTCGTCATCTGTTCGTCTCCGCTCTGGCCTCACTTTAAGTCGCCCCCTAGAACGGTGGCCATGGCTGGAAGTCAGGATTTCGCCGTCGATCCGCGCAATGCCGACCTGAAGATCTACGTCAACGGCGCGCTCGTGCCGCGCGCCGAGGCCAAGGTCTCGATCTTCGACGCCGGCTTCGTGCTGGGCGACGGGGTCTGGGAAGGCATCCGGCTGCACAAGGGCCGGCTGCTGTTCCTGAAGGCGCACCTGGACCGGCTCTACTGGGGTCTCGATCGGATCAAGCTCGATATTGGGCTCGCCCCAGAGGCGCTGACCGCCGAGATCCAGCGGACGCTGGACGCCAACGTCATGCAGCACGGCGCGCACCTGCGGCTGATGGTAACGCGGGGCGAGAAGGCCGCGCCGAACCAGGACCCGCGCAACTGGCTGGGCAAACCCACCATCGTGATCACCGCCGAATACAAGGAGCCGTCGCCGGCGATCGTCACCCGCGGCCTGTCGCTGGCCACGGTCTCCGTCCGCTGCACCCCCGCCGAGATGTTCGACATGCGCCTGAACAGCCACTCGCGGCTCGGCCTGATCACCGCCTTGCTGGAAGCGATCGAGCAGGGCGCCGACGAGGCGGTGATGCTCGATCCCGGCGGCCACGTCTCGAGCTGCAACGCCACCAACCTCTTCTGGGTGAAGGGTGGGCGGGTGCGGACCTCGACCGGCCACTTCTGCTTCAACGGCGTGACCCGGGCCAATGTCATCGCGCTTTGCGAGGCGAACGGCATCCCGATCGAACTCGGGCATTTCCCGCCGGCGGACCTGCGCGGCGCGGACGAAGCCTTCGTCACGGGCACCTTCGGCGGCCTGACGCCAGTGCGGGAAGTCGACGGCCAGGCCTTGCCGGCGGCGCTGCCCGGGCCGGTGACGGTGAGGCTGCGAGCGCTCTACGAGGCGCTGAAGGACGCCGACGTCGGGAGCGCCGGGGCTTGACCGTGCGGATCGCGATGTGGTCGGGGCCGCGCAACATCTCGACGGCGATGATGCGCAGCTTCGAGAACCGGGCGGACTGCGCGGTGGTCGACGAGCCCTTCTACGCCGCCTACCTCGCGAAGACGGGACTCGATCATCCCATGCGGGACGAAGTACTGGCGTCGCAGCCGCTCGATTGGCGCGAGGTGGCGGCGCGGCTGACGACCGACCAGCCGGCGGCGGTCTGCTACCAGAAGCAGATGTGCCACCACATGTTGTCGGATTTCGGGCTGGAGTGGACGGCCGCCTGCCGAAACGCCTTCCTGATCCGCGATCCCGCCGCCGTTCTGGCGTCTTACATCAAGAAGCGGGCGGAGGTGACGCTGGACGACATCGGCGTGGTCCGCCAGCGAGAGCTGTTCGACCGGGAGGCGGACCGGCTGGGCCGCGCACCTCCAGTGGTCGAGGGCGTGGACGTACTGGCGGGGCCGGAGCGGACCCTCAACGCGCTCTGTGCAGCGCTGGAGATTCCGTACACGGACGAGATGCTGAAGTGGCCGCCCGGCCGCCGCGACAGCGACGGCGTCTGGGCGCCGGCCTGGTACGAAGCGGTAGAGCGATCGACAGGCTTCGAGGCGCCAGCGCGCGCAGATCAGCCACCCCTTACCGACGACCTTGCGAGGATCGCCGACCAGGCGCGGCCGCACTACGAGGCGCTGGCGCGGTTCAAGCTATAGCTAGACGAGCCGGCGCTTGTAGAGGTCGCTGAGCTTGGCCCAGGCGCGTTCGGCGCCGGCCTCGTTGTAGACGGCGCTGCCCTTGACGCACCAGCCGTGGTTGCAGCCGTCGTAGACCTCCACGACCGCCGTCTTGCCGGCATCGGCGAAGGCCTTCTTCAGGACGTCCTTGTCGGTGGGCGAGCGGGCGTCATCGTTGGCGGCGACCGCGGAATAGACCTCGGCCTTCATCTTGGGGATCAGCAGGTGCGGGCTGGCGTCGGTCTTGGTGACCAGGCCGCCGCCGTGGCAGGTCACGGCCGCGGCGATGCGCTGCGGCGCGATGGCGGCGGTGCGATAGACCAGCGGGCCGCCCATGCAGTAGCCCTGCGTGCCGGCCTTCTTCCTGGTGTCGGTCTGCGGCTGCGCGTCGAGGAAGGCGATGAAGGCCGGGGCGTCGGTCTCCACCGCGCCGGGGCCGGAGATGGACCCGGCCAGCGCCATGAACTTCGGCCGGTCGTCGGGCCTGGAGAAGTCGAGGCCCGCGGTGACGTCGGGAGCTTTGCCCTTGCGGTAGAAGGGGTTCGGCACCAGCACGACATAGCCCTGGGCGGCCAGGCGGCGGCCCATGTCGCGGAAGACCGGGCGCAGGCCGCCGATGTCGGTCCAGATCAGCACCGCGGGCCATTTGCCCTTGCCCTTGGGATGGAAGAGCGCGGCGTCGCAGGTCCCGTCCGCCGTCTTTATGTCGACGTCCTTCTCTTCGACGGTCGCCTGGGCGTGGGCCATGGTTGCGGAAACCGTCGCGGCGAGCGAAGCGGCCGCCGCTGCGGAAAGGCCGAAAGCCCGGCGGCTCAGCGCGGTCTCCGGCGCGCGGAGCGTGTCCTCGCCCTGATGGATTTCGTCGTCGCACATGCTGGGGTTCCTCCCGTTGGCCCGTAAGGGACGCCCGAGAATGTTACGGCGTTATTTCGCCTGATGGGAGAGTTTACCTCCCGCCGCTTCGCGGGGGAGGTAGGCTACTTCCACGCCCCATAGGGATCGACGAAGGGCTTGCCGAGCGCCTCGGCGACGGCGGGGTGGGTGAGCTGGCCTTTGAGCACGTTGAGGCCGTGGGCGAGGTGCTTGTTCTTCTTCAGCGCGTCCAGGCCTTCGTTGGCCAGAGCCAGGCCGAAGGGGAGGGTGGCGTGGACCAGGGCCTCCGACGAGGTCCGTGGCGCCGCGCCTGGCATGTTGGCCACGCAATAGTGGACGACGCCGTCGACGGTGTAGGTCGGGTCGGCGTGGGTGGTCGGCCTGGAGGTTTCGAAACAGCCGCCCTGGTCGATGGAGACGTCGACCAGCACCGAGCCGGCCTTCATCTTCTTCAGGTGCTCGCGGCGGACCAGCTTGGGGGCCGAGGCGCCGGCGGTCAGCACCGCGCCGATCACCACGTCGGCCCGCAGCACCTCCTCGTCCACCGCGTCGGCGGTGGAGTAGCGGGTCAGGATGCGGCCTTGGAACATGTTGTCGAGCTCGCGCATGCGCGGGATCGAGCGCTCGAGGATGACCACCTCGGCGCCCAGGCCCGCGGCCATCCGCGCGGCGTTCATGCCGACCACGCCGCCGCCCAGGACGACGATACGCGCCGGCGGCACGCCGGGGACGCCGGAGAGCAGCAGGCCCATGCCGCCGTTGTGCTTCAGCAGCGTCTCGCCCGCTGAGAAGACCGCGATGCGCCCGGCGACCTCGGACATGGGGGCCAGCAGCGGCAGGCCGCCCGCCGCATCGGTCACCGTTTCATAGGCGATGGCCGCGCAGCCGGAGGCCAGCAGGCCGTCGGCTTGCTTCGGGTCGGGCGCCAGGTGCAGGTAGGTGAAGAGGATGTGCTTGTCGGTCAGGCGCGCCCACTCGACGGGCTGCGGCTCCTTCACCTTCACGATCAGCTGCGAGCCGGAGAACACCGCGTCCGCGTCCGGCGCGATCTTCGCGCCCGCCCGCGTGTAGGTCTCGTCCGGATAGCCGGCGCCCGCACCCGCGCCCTTTTCCACCAGCACCTCGTGCCCGTGGCTGACGTATTCGCGCACGGCGGTGGGTGTCAGCCCGACACGGTATTCGTCCGGCTTGATCTCGCGGGGCACGCCGACGCGCATGAAGGCCTCCGTTGGGGTGGGTTTTTGCTTGTGCGGCGCGGTTTGAGGGCAAGAGGTGCGTTCGTCAATGGGGGTTTGGCGGCGAGCGTGGCGCGACGCCCCGACCCGCCCTAGTCTTGCGCCTGGGGAGTCGGGGGTGCGAATGACGGGGCTGGAGAGCGCGGCGAGGGTTGTGCTGGCGGCGGCGATGGTCGCGGGCGTGAGCTATCTGGCGGCCGACCACCTGGCGCTCGCGCCGGCCGTGAGTCTGGCCTGGAAGGGCGCGGGCGTGGGGCTGCTCGCGGTGTATGCGGCGTTGAAGGCGCGCAGCCTGGACGGGTGGCTGATCGCGCTCGTCATGGCGTGCGGGGCGGCGGGCGACGTGCTGCTGGGACCCGGTGGCTTCATCGTCGGTGGCGGCGCTTTCCTGGTCGGGCACCTGGTAGCGATCGCGCTCTACCAGAAGGACCGCCGCGCGGGGCTCAAGGCGGCCGACTGGATCCTGGCCGCGGCGTTCGTCGCCGCCACGGTGGCGCTCGCCTACAGCCTGCCCGCCGACCGCGCGGGCGCGCCGGGCGTGGCGCTCTATGCGACGGGCCTCGCCGGCATGGCCGCCAGCGCCTGGCTGAGCCGCTTCCCGCGAAACCGGGTGGCGCTGGGCGCGCTGATGTTCGTGGTCTCCGACCTCCTGATCTTCGCGCGCATGGGGCCGCTGGCCGGCGTGGCGCCAGGCGTCGTGGGGTTCGCGGTCTGGGGGCTCTACTTCGCGGGCCAGGCGCTCGTGTGCGTGGGCGTGGTGCGGGCCCTCTCTCGATCTTCACGCGCCTGACGGCCCGGATGACCTTGGCGCCGCCATCGCCGGTCGGCGTCCAGGTTCACAGTCCGTTTACGAAACGTTCGCTCGCATGTCCTGCGAATCCGACGTTACGCGAAATACGGGCAGGCCCATCAGGCGGCGACTTCCAGGTAGTCGGTGATGGCGTCGCGGCTGGGGGTGAGGCCCTTCAGTTGCAGGAGCGCGCCGGCATTGCCGCGGTGGTAGGTCCCGTGCAGGCAGATGTGCAGGACGATCTCGCTGCGCCGCATCCGCGCGGGCTTGCCGCTGGTGAACACGAAGTCGATCGGCTGCTCGAAATCCTTCGCGGAGAGGCCGCGGACGTAGGCGGCGTACCAGTCGTCGACCTCCCTGATGCCCGCGTCGAGCGTCTCGAACCGCGGCATGACTTCCGACCGCGCGGCCGTGAAGCTGTGCGGCAGCCCCAGGAGGTGGTGCTGGAAGATCCGGTCGACGGTGTGGATGTGGTCGAGGATGCGCAGCATGAGGAAGGCCTCCTCGCCGCCCAGCCGATCGGAATTCTCCTCGACCGCCTCGCAGAGACCGCGATCGGCCCACCGCTTGATGTCGATGAGCTGGGTGTAGGGCAACCGGGTCATGCGGGTTCTCCTTCGTGATGTCGCGGCATTTGGCCAAGAGGACGCCGAGCCGCCGGTGGACCGTGGATGTGGCTTCCGTGAATTGATAATATGAGCGATAGCTCGTATTCTGATACTCGCATTCGGAGCGCGCAGGGATGGCGGCCAAACCGGCCACGAATCCGAGGAAGGAAGCGTCTCAGGCGCGGTCGCGCGCGACGGTCGACGCGCTGATCGAGGCCACCGCTCGCATTCTGGTCCGCGACGGGTTCGACAAGGCCAGCACCAATCGTATCGCCTGTGAGGCCGGGGTAAGCATTGGCTCGCTCTACCAATACTTTCCGGGCAAGGAAGCGCTGGTCGCGGCCGTCGCGGAACGCCACGGTCGCGAGATCATGAAGGTCGCCCGCGACGCGCTGGCGCAGGCTTCGGCCGAGCCGATCGCGGCGGGCGCGCGCAGTCTGATCGCTGCGGCGATCGAGGCGCACCGGCTCGATCCGAAGCTGCATCGCGTGCTGGCGGAGCAGATCCCGCGCACCGGCGTCCTCAAGGGCGTGGGCGCCTTCAATCCCGAGAACTACAGCCTCTTCCGGACCTATCTCGAGGGCCATCGCGACGAGTTGCGCGCGCTGGACCTGGACCTGGCCGCGTTCGTCTGTGTGACCTCGATCGAGGCGCTGACGCACACGGCGATCCTGCATCGCCCTGAAATCCTCTCGGACGATGCGGTGGAGACGCTCGTCGACGAGGCGACGCGGTTGGTGCTCGGCTACCTGCGCTGACAGTCGCCGCGGCGGCCTGCGTGCTCGAAGGGCGAAATTTGCAGCAACCGGCGGCGCGCAAGGCTGGACTCCGGCCTGCAAGCTCGATTTCGTTCGGGGACGGCGCGGATCGCGCGCCCAACCCGAGGACGCCCAGATGTCGGACTACAAGCTGCTGATCAACGGTCGCCTGGTGGCGGGCGACACGACCATGTCGGTGATCAATCCGGCGACCGAGGCGCCGGTGGCCGCCTGTGCGCGCGCCTCCAAGGCCCAGCTGGACGAGGCCGTCGCCGCGGCCAAGGCGGCCTTCCCGGCGTGGAGCCGCACGACGATGGACGAGCGCCGCGCGGTGCTGGTGGCGATCGCCGACGCGATCCAGGCGAACGTGGGTGAGCTGGCCCGCCTCCTGACCCAGGAACAGGGCAAGCCGCTGGCCGACGCCACGGGCGAGGTCTTCGGCGCCTCGGCCTTCTTCCGCTATTTCGCCAGCCTGGACCTGCCGGCGCGGGTGGTGAGCGACGACGCCACCAGCCGCATCGAGGTGCGCCGCAAGCCGCTGGGCGTGGTGGGCTGCATCGTGCCCTGGAACTTCCCGATCATCCTGATGGCCTTCAAGGTCCCCGCGGCCCTGCTGGCCGGCAACACGGTGATCGTGAAGCCCGCGCCGACCACCCCGCTGACGACGCTGAAGATCGGCGAGCTGATCAAGGACCTGGTCCCGCCAGGCGTGGTCAACATCCTCGCCGACGGGGGCGAGTTGGGCGGTGAAATGACCCGGCATCCCGACATCCGCAAGATCAGCTTCACCGGCTCCACCGAGACCGGCAAGAAGGTGATGGCCAGCGCCGCCGACGCCCTGAAGCGCGTCTCGCTGGAGCTGGGCGGCAACGACGCGCTGATCGTCCTCGACGACGTCGATCCGAAGGAGACGGCGCCCAAGGTCTATGGCGCGGCCATGCAGAACGCCGGCCAGGTCTGCATCGCGGCCAAGCGGATTTATGTCCACGAGAGCATGTACGACGCCATGTGCGACGAGCTCGCCAAATGCGCCAAGGAGGCGGTGGTCGGCGACGGGCTGGAACAAGGGACTCAGATGGGGCCGCTACAGAACAAGCAGCAGTTCGACAAGGTGCTGGGCTTCATCGAGAGCGCCCGGAAGGATGGCAAGATCATCGCCGGCGGCGATCGCAAGGGCGAGAAGGGTTACTTCATCAACCCGACCATCGTGCGCGACATCGCCGAGGGCGCGAAGCTGGTCGACGAGGAGCAGTTCGGCCCGGTGATGCCGGTGATCAAATACTCCGATCCCGCCGACGCCATCCGCCGGGCGAACGCCTCGATCTATGGCCTGGGCGGCTCGATCTGGGCGACGGACACCGAGCGGGCCTGGGACCTGGCGACCGAGATGGAGTCGGGCTCGGTCTGGGTGAACAAGCACGCCGACATCCAGCCGCACCTGCCCTTCGGCGGGGCCAAGTTCTCCGGCGTCGGCTCGGAGCTCGGCGAAGAGGGGCTGAAGGAGTTCACCCAGGTCCAGGTCCTGAACATGGCGCGCTAGGGGCCGGGCCGCGACAGGAGAAGGAGAGCGCCGCCGGGCGGGGACCCGGCGGCGCATACGCTGACACAGAGCTGGAGGGCTCTTGATATGAGCAGGCGCCGGCGTTGGGACCGGTCGCCTGCAAGGACGCGGCGCACCGCATCCAGACCGCCGAGCCGTTGGGAGCGCAGCGGGCTCACCGGCCAAGTTACGCAGGCCGCCGAGAGTGTCTCTTGAGGCGCCGTCCCGTGGAGAGACAGGACAGCGCCCTCCACCGTCTCGTTGCAATGCGGGCGCCAGCCGGCCCGCCTAGAGCACGCAGTCGGCCAGGCCGTCGCGGCGGATGGTCCCGGCGGCGGCGGCGATGTGGCCGCCGCGGCGGCGCACGTAGGGGCCCGGCTGGGCGGCCTTCCAGGCCAGCGGTTTGGGGATGATGGCGGCGAGGCGGGCGGCTTCAGCCGGGGTCAGGCGCGCGGCGCTGGTGTGGAAGTTGCGTTGGGCGGCCGCCTCGGCGCCATAGACGCCCGGGCCCCACTCGATGGAGTTCAGATAGACCTCCATGATCCTGGGTTTGCCCCAGATCAGCTCGATCAGCATCGTGAACCAGGTCTCCAGGCCCTTGCGGACCCAGTCGCGCCGCGGCCAGAGGAAGATGTTCTTGGCGGTCTGCTGGCTGATGGTCGAGCCGCCGCGCAGCTTCTTGCCGGCTTCGTTGTGGGCCATGGCCTTCTGGATGGCGTTGAAGTCGAAGCCGTGGTGCTCGCAGAAGCGCGCGTCCTCGGCGCCGATCACGCTGCGCACGAGCTGGGGGGAGATGCGGTCGAGCGGGACCCAGCGGCGGTCGAAGCCGTGGCCCTGGACCATGCGCTCGACCATCAGGAAGGTCATCGGCGGCGGCACGAAGCGGTAGACGGCGACCACGACCGCGGGGCCGACCAGGATGAACACCAGCACGCCGATCATCGCCCAGCGGACGAGGCGACCGGCTAGGCCGCGGCGCTTGGGTGCGGAGCGTTTGGCCACGCGGGCGTCCTTGCCTTGACCCCCTCTTGGCGATTTCGGGGGCGTGGTGGAGAACTGCCGTGCGCCGCGTGAGGGCGTCAAGCCGGAGCCCACCCGATGGATGTCAGTGAAGCGGTCGCCCGGCGCGTGTCGATCCGCGCCTTCCGGCCCGACCCGGTGCCCGGCGAGGTGGTGGCCGACATCCTGCTGCGCGCGGCCCAGGCGCCGTCGGGCGGCAACCTGCAGCCTTGGCGGGTCTATGCCCTGGCCGGGGAGCCGCTGGCGCAGTTCAAGGCGCTGGTGGCGGCCAACCCGTTCGGCGAGGAGGCGGAGTACGACGTCTATCCGCCCAACCTGTGGGAGCCGTTCCGCACGCGGCGGTTCCAGAACGGCGAGGATCTCTATGCGACGATCGGGATCCCGCGTGAGGACAGGCCCGCGCGCCTGCGGCAGCTGGCCAAGAACGGGGAGTTCTTCGGCGCGCCGGTGGGCCTGTTCTTCTGCCTCGACCGCAAGCTCGGCCCGCCGCAATGGGCTGACCTGGGCATGTATATGCAGAACGTGATGCTGCTGGCGGTGGAGCGGGGGCTGGACACCTGCCCGCAGGAATACTGGGCGCGCTATCCGAAGACCGTGGCGGCGTTCTTGCGCCTGCCCGACGACCACATGGTGTTTTCCGGCATGGCGCTGGGCTATCGCGATCCGGACCATGCGATCAACACGCTGAAGGCCCGCCGGGACGCCTTCGAGCTTTGGGGGGAGCTGCGCGGATTTGACGGGGTCGCCTGACACGGAAGTTGGCTTGTCAGGCCCGCCATTTCCAAGCATCACCGCGGGCATGCCATCTGTGAAGTCGGACCGTCCGCTGATTGCGCTTGCGTTGGGATTCGCCTTTCTGGCGCTCACCGTCCTGGCGGCCATCGTCATGGTGCAGCAGCAGCAGCGGACCTATAGCTGGGTGACCCACACCCTGCGCGTCGAAAACCAGCTCACCGTGGTCATCTCGCGGCTGCAGGACGCCGAGAGCGGCCAGCGCGGCTACCTGCTCACCGGTCGCCGGGACGTCCTGGAGCCCTACGACGCAGCCGCCAGCCGCCTGCAAACCGATCTTGCCGCCCTCGATGCCCTGGTCGCCGACAATCCCCCGCAGCGGGCCGCGGCGATGCAACTTCGCGCGCTTGCGGCCGCTCGCGTCGCGGTGCTGCGCGAGACCATGCACGCCTACAACCGCGATCCGAATGACGCGGCGGCGATGGAGAAACTCGGGCGCGGCAAGGCGCTGATGAGCCAGATCCGCGCGCTCGAGCGGGAGATGAAGGGCGAAGAAGAAGGGCTGCTCGCCAAGCGCAACGAGACGGCGCGCCAGCAGGCGGTGCTGGTGACCGGCGCCCTGGCGCTCAGCACCATCCTGATCCTGGTGCTGGGCATGCTTGCCTTCCGCGACGGGCGGCGGCGGCTGACCGAGGCGCAGGCGGCGCATGTGGCGTTGGAAGCCGCGAACCGCGAGCTGACCGTGGAGGCCGCCAGCCGCCAGGCCGCCGAGGGCCAGGTGCGCCAGATGCAGAAGATGGAGGCCATCGGCCAGCTTACCGGCGGCATCGCGCACGACTTCAACAACATGCTGGCCATCGTCATCGGCTCGCTGGACGTGGCCAAGCGGCGGCTGACCAGCGACGTCCGCCGGGCCGAGACCTGCATCGACAACGCGCTGGACGGCGCGCAGCGCGCAGCCCAGCTCACCGGGCGGCTGCTGGCCTTCTCGCGGCAGCAGCCACTGGCTCCCCGGGTGCTCGACGTCAACAAGCTGGTGGGGGGCATGTCGGAGATGCTTCGCCGCTCGGTCGGCGAACAGCTTCGGGTCGAGACGGTGCTGGCGGGCGGGCTCTGGAACACCTTCGTCGATCCCGGCCAGCTGGAAAGCGCCATCCTCAACCTCTGCGTCAACGCCCGCGACGCCATGCCCGACGGCGGCAAGCTGACGCTGGAGACCGGTAACGCGCACCTGGACGACGCCTACGCCGCCGACCACGCCGAGGTCAGCGCCGGCCAGTACGTCATGGTGTCGGTCACCGACAGCGGCGCGGGCATGCCGCCGGAGGTTGCCGAACGAGCTTTCGACCCCTTCTACACCACCAAGGGCGTCGGCCGCGGCACGGGCCTCGGGCTCAGCCAGGTACATGGCTTCGTCAAGCAGTCGGGCGGCCACGTGAAAATCTATTCCGAGCCCGGCGTGGGCACGACGGTGAAGCTCTACCTGCCCCGCAGCCAGTCCGCCGAGGCCGCCGCCAGCGCCTCGGCCACGCCGATCGAGGCCCTGCGCGCGGCGGGCGAGGAGATCGTGCTGGTGGTCGAGGACGAGGAGCGGGTGCGCCACCTCTCAGTCGATGCCTTGCGCGAGCTCGGCTACACCGTCGTGCAGGCGCCGGACGCGACCCAGGCGCTGGCGGTGCTGGAGATGCAGCCGCGGGTGGACTTGCTGTTCACCGACATCGTCATGCCCGACATGAATGGCCGCAAGCTGGCCGACGAGGCGACGCAGCGCCGCCCCGACCTGAAGGTGCTCTACACAACCGGCTACACGCGCAACGCCATCGTCCACAACGGCATGCTCGACGCCGACGTGGCCTTCCTGGCCAAGCCCTTCACCTACGAACAGCTGGCCCTGAAGGTGCGCCAGGTGCTGGACGGGGAAGGCGCGAACCGGCCGGCGTGATCGGCTCAGGCGGCCGAGGCGGCGGCGAGCGCGACGGCTTCGACCACCGCGTCGAGGAAGGCGTCGGCATTGGCCCGCGCGGCCGCCACGCCGCCGACGCCCTCGGCCTCCAGACCGTCGAACCCGCCGCCGATCGAGAACAGGGCGCGGAACGCCTCCTTCTCCAGGAGCGCGGTGGGCAGGAACTCGACGCCGTGCTCGCGAAGCTGCTGGACAACGCTCTTCAGCGAGCGGGTCCGGATCGCCGCCGGGACGCGGGTGAGCAGGCCGCGGTGCGTGAGCGGGCGGCCGCCGCGATGGCCGAATTCGCGCACGAGGTCGGCGGCCTTGATGGCCTCGACAGCCTCGATCTGCGAGCCGGTCAGCGGCGTCAGCACCAGGTCCGGCCGCATCGCCGTGAAGGCCATGGCGCCGCCGACCGAGCCTTCGGTGTCGAGGATCATCCAGGACGGGTCGCGGCGGCGCGCCTCGCGCACGGCGTCGCGGATGTCCTGGCTGGTCGGGGCGGGATGGACGGTGATGCGGTCGGGACGGTCGGGAAGCGACGTCCAGCGGACCAGCGGCTTGTTCGGATCGGAATCGATGATCGCCACGCGGTGGCCCTGCTCGGCCAAGCCTAGCGCGAGGACAAGGGCCGCCGTGGTCTTCCCGGCCCCTCCCTTCGGACTGATGAATGCGACGACCGGCACGCGCGCCTCAATGATTTCCGCCGTTGTTTCGTACGCATAAGGCAGAATTCCGTCGCCCTGTCGCGGCATCGCAACTGCGAGCGGGTGCGGGGCGGTCAGGGGGCGGGCGCGCTGCAGGCGTATCGACCATTCCGTCACGCCGGTGGGCAGCGGAGTGGGATAGAGCGTAAGCTTGTCGCCGACCAACTCGAAGCGGCGCTCGCGGCGGCGTCCTGCGGCATTCGGCGAATTGCCGAGCTCCATCTGGAAGGCGAGGACGCCCCGGGCGTCGTCCTCCTGGTATCGCGCGCAGTAGACGACGGTGTTGGCCCACATGGCCTGCAGGTCCGCGGGCTTGGGGCCCGCCGCGGCCCATCGCGGCCGGCCGGTGTCGCTGAACACCGTACACATGCGACCCGAGGGATCGTAGATCATATAGCCTGCCGGGTGGGGCCGAGGTCCGGATCGGGCCGGGTGGAGCCGTCCGCCATGCGCTGGCGGGTCTCGACCAGGTTCCAGGCGCCGGAGACGCGCGGGGCGGCGGTGCTGGTGGCGGACGCCATGGCGACGGCGGCGAAGGCCACGGCCGACGCGGCGAGAGTCCTCACCGTCGGGTCCATCGCCTCATGAGGTCCTCCGCTTCATAAGGCGACGCTAGTCACGCGCGCCGGACGTCGGCAATGGGTCGCGGAGAAGCGGCTCCCTCCACCCGACCGACGGAGAGAGCGACGCTTCCAGGCCTATTTGATGAGCTTCAGTTCGCGGGCGGTCACCCCGCCATGCAGGATGCGGAGGCTCTCGCGCGCCACGGCGGCCTTGTTGCTGGCGGGGTTGGATCCGAATGCGGCGTTGGTGTCTTTGTCCAGTTCGGCCAGCGAGCGGTCGAAGACGCCCATATTCTTGTATTCGACGAGCAGGATCACATCGGACTCGTGCTCGCGCGGCGAGTCCACGGCGAGGATCTTGTAGTCGAGCACGTCGCCGCGCTTCTTGCCGGCCTCCTGCAGCATTTTCCACGGGCCCGCGACATAGGCCATGTAGTCGTCGAACATGCCGGGCTTGGTTTCGACGTAGCCGATGGTCCAGACCGGGCCGTTGTCGTAGGTCCGCTCCGCAGTCTGAGACTGGGCGGCGCCGGCGGCGCAGCCGAACAGGATCGCGGCCACGATCACCGCATTCTTGAGTGTCTTCATCAACTCGTTCCCCCATCGATCCGTCCGGGCTCGGACGGCGCGTTGGACGCTAGGCGCGCGGCCGCCGGGGGCAACTGGACATTTTTGACCCAACCCAGGGTCGATCCGTTCGAAGGGTCTAGGCGGCGATCGCGCCGGTCCTCGCGGTGGCGGCGGCGGCGCGCGCGGCGGCGGAGAGAAGCTGCGCGAGCTGGACGGCGTAGAGGACGGCGATCTGTTCGCGGGCGGCCGGCGTCAGGGTGACGAAGCCGTCGCCGCCAAAGCTCGAGAGGCCGGCCCGGGCGCCATTGTCGAAGATGCGCTTGATGTGGATGCGCGAAACCCCGAAGCGCCGCGCAAGCGACGCCAGCGAGATCGGGCCGCAGCGCTGCGGCGGAAAGGCGGCGGACTCGGAGGTTTCGATCAGCACCCAGGCGACCTGTGCGCCGGCGTGGTGGTGCAGGAAAGCGCCGATGAACGGCAGGACGGCGTTGCCGTCTGCGGTCGAATTGACCAGTCCGTGGGCGTGGATGCGCGCGAAAGCCTTCAGGGTCGCCGTCTCGTGCAGGCGGTCCAGAATCCCCGCCACGGCGGGCTCGACAACGCGCGCGGCTTCCAGGGCGACGCGGAGCTGGGCTTCCCAGGCGGCGAGGAAGGCCGGGGTCGGAGCATAGGGCGTCGCCGCGCCGCCGCGCCCGCGCGGACCGGCCTCGACGTAGCCCAAGTGCTCGAGGAATTGCAGCAGGCTGCGCGCGCGGCCGGGGCTGAGCAGGCCGGAGCGGACGCAGGTCGCCTTGAGCCGCGGCAGGGTCAACCCGTCCTCGGCAAGCAGGTAGAAGGCGCACATCGCCGCCACGTAGCGGCCGGCGTCCTTGAAGATGCCGTCGAGCACGCGGTCGCGGGCCGAGAGCGCGAGCATCCCGGTGGCCATGGCGCGCGCGGCGGCGGGAAAGCGCGGGTGCGCCAGCACCGCGCGCAATGCGGCGGGCGGATCCTCCCAGCGGCGCAGCGCCGCGAACTCTGGCATCCGGATCAGTGGCGGACTCCCGCGGACGGTGTTCCGGGAAAAAGCAGGCAAGCCTGGCGGAGTCCATAGAGACGGCGCGGATCGCGGGGGAAATTCAATCGGATCGTCGAAAGGCGAAGGCGATCCGTGATGGGCGTGGTGGCTGGCGGCAGACCCGCACTGGCGCAGCGGTCATCCCCGCGTTCGCAGGGATGACCGGTGTCGGGTGTCGGCTGTGGCGCGCCTATCGCCCCTGGAAGTCCGCCGGGCGCTTTTCGAGGAAGGAGGTCATGCCTTCCTTGAAGTCCTGGGTGCGGATGAGCTGCAGGAACTGCAGGTAGACGTGGTGGACGTGGTCGTTGAACGTCTCCTCCAGGCCCATGCGCATCAGCCGCTTGGCCGACTGCACCGCCAGGGGGGCGTTGGCGGCGATCTCCGCGGCGATGGCGCGGGCGCGGGGCATGAGTTCGTCGGCGGGGACGACTTCGCTGGCGAGGCCCAGCGCCAGGCTCTCGGCGGCCGAAAGGGTGCGGCCCGTGAAGATCAGCTCGGCCGCTTTCGACCAGCCAACCAGGCGGGGCAGCAGCCAGGTGCCGCCGCTTTCCGGCACCACGCCGCGCTTGACGAAGGCGGCGGCGAGCTTGGCGCCTTCGGCCATGATGCGGATGTCGCAGCCGAGCGCGGTGTCAAGGCCATAGCCGGCCGCAGCCCCGTTCAGGGCGCAGATGGTGGGCTTGTCCATGGCGAAGAGGATGGTCGGCGGGGTGTTACGCAGGTCGAGGTTCACCGAGACCGCCTGCTGCTGCGTCTCCGAGCCGATGCCGGAGCCTTGCGTCGCGTCGACCAGGTCGAGGCCGGCGCAGAAGGCGCGGCCGGTCCCGGTGAGGATCACTACGCGGACCTTGGGGTCGGCGTTGGCCTTGAGCATGAACTGGCTGATCGCGGCCAGCATCGGGCCGGAGATGGTGTTCAGCCGCTCGGGGCGGTTGAGGGTGATGACGGCGATCCCGCCTTCGACTTCGTACAGGACTTCAGCCGTCGCCTGAGTGGTTTGGGGCTTGGCCAGCGTCTCGCTCATGTCATCTCTCCGCGGCAGGATGCGGGCCAGCTAAGCGCGTTCGACGGTCCTGGGGCAAGCCGCTTGGCGCGGTCGGATCGCCGACTGCCGACAACGCCTGGACAGCTTCGCCGTAACTTGAAGGTCACGAACGCCCTGCTACCCTTGCGCGAAACGCGGGGGATTTCAGTGCGGCGTTCAGCGGTGATGATCGGGCTCGTGGCGGCGCTCTGCCTTGGCGGGCAGGCGCGGGCGGGCGTCTACGGCGACGACCTCGCCAAATGCCTGGTGAAGGCGGCGTCGCCGTCGGACGTCTCCGCCTTCATGGTCTGGCTGTACTCGGCCCTGAGCCTTGAGCCGTCTGTGAAGGTCTATTCGTCGATGACCGACGCCCAGCGGGACGACGCCGCCAAGCACGTGGCCGAGCTTTTCCAGCGGATGATGGTCGTCGACTGTCGAAAAGAGACGGTGGCGGCGATCAAGTACGAGGGGCCGAGCGCGCTCGAAACCGGCTTCCAGGTCTTTGGTCAGGTCGCCGGCCGCGGCCTTTTCGAGAGCCCGGTGGTGGCCGCGAACCTGGCGAAGATGTCGTCCTACGTGGACAAGTCGAAGTTCGAGGGGTTGGCCAAGGAAGCCGGGGTGACGGCCTCGCCGAAGTAGCCGGCTAGTCGACCTCGGCCACCCCTGCTTCGCCATCCTCGCAGCCCCACGCGATCCGTTTGGCGTCCGGGGTGATGGCCAACGCGGTGACCGCGGCGCCCTTCTCGGCCTTTGAGGGGACGATCCGCTGGCCGGTCACGTCGCAGGCCCAGACGCGGCCGTCGTCGAGGCCGGCGGCGACCCAGGGCAGGGCGGGCGCGGCGGCCACGCAGGTGACCATGGCGGCCTCGTCGTAGCCGATCTCGGCCGCCTGCTTGCCCATCGGCCCGGTGGCGCCGGCGAAGGGCCAGACCACGACGCCGTTCGCGCCCGAGGTGGCCATCAGGTTCCCCTTGCTGAGGAAGGCGAGGCTCTTCGGCTTGGCCGGATAGCCGCCCATGCGCATGTTCTTCTCGTCGGCCACGCGCCAGCCGTGGAGCTGGTTTTCCTGCATGGCGCTGATCAGGAACTTGCCGTCCGGGCTCCAGGCGCAGGCGACGTGGCTGCCGGCCCAGGCGAGCTTGCCGGGCTTCTGGCCTTCGATGCGGGCATACCAGAGCCAGACGCCGCCATAGGTGGCCGCAGCCAGCCGGCGGCCCTTGGGCTCGAAAGCCAGGTCGGCGACCGACCGTTCGTGGGTGAAGGTGCGCGCGAAGGCGGGCTCGGCGACGTCGCGGACGTGGACCTCGCGGCCGGCGGCGAAGGCGATGAGGCCCGAGGCGGGGCTCGCCGCCACCGCATCGACCCATTTTCCGGGCGCCCGGGCGATCTCTTCGGCGCCGGAAGGCCGCGACCAGGCGACGCAGCCGTCGTCGCCGCCGGTCACCATCCCTTCGCCCGACGGGTGCGGGGCCGCGGCCAGCACCGCCCCGTCATGCGCCTGGACTGTCCGCCCGTCCTCGAAGCGCACCGTTCCGTCGCCGAGCGCGAAGATGGCGTGCGCGGCCTTGTCGAAGGTGACCGTTGTTACATAGGCGTCGAAGGCGAAGGCATGGCTCATAGGGCGTCTGCGTAGATCGGCGCTTCGGGCTTTACAACGCCGTGGCGGCTTGCCAATGGTCACCGGACTCTTAAACGACCGGGCGGCTTGAACCGCCCCAGGGAAGGAATCTACGCATGGGTGCAAAGCTGGGCGGCCAAGGAGGCGGGCGTTTCGACCTCGGCCAGAACAGCGACATCAACGTCACGCCCTTCGTGGACGTGATGCTGGTGCTCCTCATTATCTTCATGGTGGCGATCCCGGCCGCGACGGTGTCGATCAAGCTCGACCTGCCGCCGGCCATTCCGCCGCCGCCCGGCACCAAGGTGAAGGAGCCGGTGCTGATCAACATCCAGGCCGGCGGGGGCCTGTTCATCGGCGAGCAGCCGACCAGCCTTGCGGGGCTGTCGGCGGACCTGTCGCGCAAGCTGACGGCGGACGATCCGACCCTGCCGCCCACCCAGCAGCGGGTCTACATCCGCGCCGACAAGCAGGTGCGCTACGGCGACTTCATGTCGGTGATGAACGACCTGCAGGGCAATGGCTTCTACCAGGTCGCTCTGATCAACGAAGAGATCTGACCGGTTCCATCGGTCGACGACAAAAAGCCCGCCCGGGAAGCCTGGCGGGCTTTTTTTGGGCGCTATCGTCTTATGGAATCTTGATTAATCGGCCGGCAACCGTGTCCGCCCTAGCCTGCGCGGATGGTCTGGAGACCTCGCAAGCGCCGGCGGCCGCCGCCGAAGTGGAACCCGCTGGAGATCACGGTGGGGGAAGATCGCCACCATGGCCGGTTCCGGATGGAGGGCGAGGAAGTCGTGCTGGAATGGCGCGACGGCCGGGTCAGCGAACCTTGCGGCCTGGTCCGCGCCGACGTGCTGGCCGCCTACCGCCTGCGCCTGCTGGTCTCGGGCATCTCGTTCCCCGGCCATTCGAAGACCGTTGAACACCGCGTCGGCGGCCGCCGCCGGCCGATCGCCTAGGCCACGCAGGCCTCGAAGCCTTCGCGCAGCTTGGCCTCGTCGAGGTTGCGGCCGATGAAGACCAGGCGGGAGTAGCGGGCTGCGCCGTCGCGCCAGGGGCCCTGGAAATCGCCCTCCAGGATCATGTGTACGGCCTGGAAGACCAGGCGGCGATCCTCGCCGGCCACGTCGAGGATGCCCTTGGCGCGCAGGATGTCGGGACCCTGCACCTGCAGCACCTCGTTCAGCCACACGGTGACCTTGTTGGCGCTGAGCGGCTTGTGGGCGGTGAGCGAGATCCCGCGGATGCCGCTCGCCTCGATATCGTGATGGTGGTCGTGGCCGTGATGGTCGTGGCCGTCGTGACCGTGGTCGCAGTCCTCGTCGTGAACGTGGCCCGGCTCGCCGTGCGCGGGATTGAGGAAGTCGGGCTCGAGCTCCTCGATGCGGCCTAGGTCAAAGGAGCCGCGCCCCAGCACCTGGTCGAGCGGCACGTTTGAGCGCTGGGCGCGGTGGATCGGGGCCAGCGGGTTGAGCCGGCGGATCAGGCGCTCGACGTCGGCCAGCTCGGCCGCGGTGACGAGGTCGGTCTTGTTGAGGATGATCTGGTCGGCGAAGGCCACCTGCTCGGCGGCCTCCTTGCTATCGGCCAGGCGCAGCGGCAGGTGCTTGGCGTCGACCACGGCGGTGACGCTGTCGAGCTCAGTCTTCGCGCGGACGTCCTCGTCGACGAAGAAGGTCTGGGCGACCGGGCCGGGATCGGCCAGGCCGGTCGTCTCGATGACGATGGCGTCGAAGCCGCCCTTTCCACTGGCAGACTGGCGCTTCATCAGGCCGGAGACGACGCGGATCAGGTCGCCGCGCACGGTGCAGCAGACGCAGCCGTTGTTCATCTCGAAGACCTCTTCGTCGGCGCCGACGATCAGGTCGTTGTCAATGCCGACCTCGCCGAACTCGTTGACGATGACGGCGTACTTCTTGCCGTGGTCTTCGGAGAGGATGCGGTTGAGGAGCGTGGTCTTGCCGGCCCCGAGATAGCCGGTGAGCACGGTGACGGGGGTCTTCAGCGGGGTCTTCATGGGGGCGGTGTCGTTCATGTGCGCTACTTAGTGTCTGGCGCGGTCCGCGGCTAGCTTGCCAGCAGGGCGGCGGCGATCTTCTCGCGGGTGAGCGGCAGGTCGCGGACGCGGGCGCCGAGCGCATGGGCCACGGCGTTGGCGATCGCGGCCATCGCTGCGCCCTGGCTCAGTTCGCCGATCCCGTACGGGCGCGGGTCGCGGGTGTTGAGGAGCTCGATCTCCACCGGCGGCACCTCGTCGAAGCGCAGGATCGGATAGTCGTCCCAGGTGGTGGACGCGATGCCCGGGCCGCCGAACTTCACCTGCTCCTTCAAGGTCCAGCTCGCGGCCATGATCATGCCGCCCTCGATCTGGTTTCGGGCGCCGTCGGGGTTGACAATCAGGCCGGCGTCGGCGGCGCACCACAGCTTGACGAGCCGGACCTCCGTCTCGACCTCGACCTCAGCCGCGCAGGCCACGAAGCCGCCGCGGTTGCGGTGGCGGTCGTAGCCGAGGCCGAGGCCCTGGCCGCTGCCGGCCGTCCCGCGCCGCGCCCAGCCGCACATCTGCGCGAGCTTTTCCAGCACCGCGCGGCCGCGAGGCTCGGTCAGCATGGCCAGCCGGTAGGCCAGGGGATCGGTCCCCGAAACCTCGGCCAGCTCGTCGATGAAGCTCTCGCTGGCGAAGGTGTTGGGCGCGCCGCCCAGGCTGCGGAGCGACGAGGTGCGCACCGGTGGCGGGGCGATGACATGCTCGACCGTGCGGACCGCCTCGATGTCGTAGGAGGGGATGGCGTTCAGCAGGCCGCCGGAGAAGCGCGTGCCGTCGGGCAGCAGGCGCTGGGGCGCGGGCGGCGGGGCGCTGTAGCCGGCGAAGGCGCTCTCGGCCACCGCGCCGCCACGGCCGCCGGTGTGGGCGGTGTTCCAGATCTCGGCGGTGTAGTCGACCAGCCGCCCGGCGGGGTCGAGCTCGGCGGTGAGCTCCATCAGCATGGCGGTGCCCACAGGCGCCCAGCCGAATTCGTCCTCGCGCCGCCACTGCACTCGGATCGGCCGGCCGGGACGGCGCAGCGCGATCAGGGCCGCGTCGATCGGTGGGTCGTCGGCGCCGTTGTGGCCGTAGCAGCCGGGACCCTGGGCGTGGATCACCTCGATGGCCGAGGGGGCGAGCCCGGTGATCCGCGCCGCCAGCGCGCGCATCGGATAGACGCCCTGGTTGTGGGTCCAGATCGTCAGGCGGCCGTCGTCGTACTGGGCGATGCCGGCCGAGGGGCCGATGGAGGCGTGCGACAGGTAGGGCTTGCCGAAGGTGGCCGTGACGCGGCGGCGGTTGGTGGCCTGCGGCGCGGGCGCGCCGGCCTCGAAGGTCTCGTGCGGCATGGCTTTGAGCGCGGCGGGCTCGTTGTTCGTTGGGTCGAGCTCGCGCACGCCCTCCCAACGGGTCGTGGCCTCGGCCACGGCGTGGGCGCGGGTGGCGGCGCCTTCGCTATCGCAGATCAGGGCCACGAACGCGTGGTCGACGAGGATGTCGACCTCCGGCGCGGCGCGGCGGATGGCGGCTTCGTCGAGGCCGGCCAGCCGCGCCTGCGGGCCCGGCTGGCGCAGGACACGGGCGTGGCGCATGCCGGGCAGGGCGATGTCGTGCAGGAAGGCCTCGCCGAACACCTTGGGCGGCAGGTCGAGCCGGGGCTCGCTCTCGCCCACGCGCCGCATCTGCTCGACGGTCTTCAGCGGCGCCTCGCCGGTGGCGTCGCGGGCCAGGTCGACCTCGCCCGCCAGCGCCCAGTAGTCGAGGCCGGTGGGCTGGCCGCCCTTCAGGAAGCGCCCGTCGCGGACGTCGAGCTCGGCCGGCGCGCAGCCCAGCCGGCCGGCTGCGGCGGCGGTGAACAGGGCCCGGACCTCGGCGCAAGCGGTCCGGATCGCCGGGCCGGAGAACTCGGTGGACATGGATCCGACGGTCAACCCCTCGTCGGGGATGTCGCCGGTGGCGGCGGCTACCACCCGCAGCCGCGCGAAAGGTATGTCGAGCTCGTCGGCGGCCATCTGGGCCAGCGAGGTGCCGACGCCCTGGCCGTATTCCATCCGGCCGAAGGCGATGCGCGCCCGGCCGTCGGGCTCGAAGCCCACCCAGCGGTCGAGGCGGGGATTGGCGGCGAGCATCGGCGGCAGGCTCATGCGGGGACGCCCTCGCGCATGCGCCGCGCGGCGAGCGCCACGGCCGCCAGCACCCGGTTGTGTACGCCGCAGCGGCAGAGGTGCCAGGCGAGCGCCTTGGCGATCTGCTCGCGGCTGGGGTCCGGATTGCGGTCGAGCAGGGCCTTGGCGCCCACCAGGATGCCCGCCAGGCAATAGCCGCATTGCCCGGCCTGCAGCTCCAGAAAGGCGGTCTGCAGCGGATGCGGCCGTTCGGGTGAACCCAGGCCCTCGAGGGTGAGCAGGGCCTTGCCCTCGACGGCGGCCAGGTCGAGGGCGCAGGCGGCCTTTTCCTCGCCATCCACCAGCACCGCGCAACTGCCGCATTGGCCGAGGCCGCAGCCGAATCGCGGGCCGCTGAGGCCCAAGGGGCCGCGTAGCACGTCGAGCAGGTTGTCGCTCTCCTCGGTTTCCACCTGGGCCGGCTGTCCGTTGAGAATGAATCCGATGGTCCGCCGCACGCGCCGTCTCCAAAGCCAGAGGCAGTAAAGGCCGTGCGCGCAGGGCTGACAACCGAGCCGGCCCCAGGCAAGCCCCCACGGGGGCGTGACTTGACCGCGGCCGCTCAGTCCCCGATCTGACAACGGTGTCGCGAAAAGCGTTGAGTGCTCGATGATTCGATTTGCGTCAGGCCGGCGGCGACGCCGTGGGTGGAGGCGGCCGCTGACATTCGTCGCTGCGTGCGCCGTGCTGGCGGCCGTGGGCTTCGGCGGCTGGGCGACCGCGACCCGGGTCTTCGCCTCCAAGATCGCCTACACCAAGGGCGCCTACGCGCAGGGCGCGACCCCGGTGGCGGCGCCGGCCGCGCCGCCGGCTCCGGCGGAGTTCCAGGCGGAGGTCGAACACCTGGCGCAGGCCTATGGCGAGCCGGTGGGCATCGCGGTCAGCGACGTGGCGAAGGGCTGGATCGCCTCGGCCTCGGGCGACGAAGTCTTCCCGCAGCAGAGCGTCTCCAAGCTGTGGGTGGCGGTGAGCGTGCTGCAGGCGGTGGACCGCGGCCAGCTGGAGCTCGACCGCACCGTGATGATGCTGCCGGAAGACCGCAGCGTCTTCTACCAGCCGCTCACCCGGCGGCTCCGTGGGCCGAACGGGTTTTCGATCACGCTCGCCGACCTGATGCGCAACGCGCTGATCGAGAGCGACAACGCCGCCAACGACCGGCTGATCCGCGAACTGGGCGGCGCGCAGGCGGTCACCCGCACCATCGCCGATAAGCGCCTGCGCGGTGTGGCCGTCGGCGGCACGGAGCGGGAGATGCAGACCCGCACCGCCGGCCTGACCTGGCGGCCGGAGTACGGCCATACCTGGATCTTCAAGCAGGCGCGCGAGCAGCTTCCCGACGAGGTGCGCGACCAGGCGCTGGCGACTTACCTGGCCAATCCGCCGGACGGCGCGACGCCCAACGGCATCGTCAGCGGCCTGGCGGCGCTGAAGCGCGGCGAGCTGTTGAGCCCCTCATCGACGGACTTCATGCTGGGGCTGATGGGCGAGGCGCGGACCGGCACGATGCGCCTGCACGCCGGCCTCGCGCCCGGCTGGCGGCTCGCGCACAAGACCGGCACCGGCCCCGACTGGCGTGGCGCCTCGGTGGGCATCAACGACGTCGGCCTGTTCACCGCCCCGGACGGGCGCACCTTTGCGGTCGCGGTGATGATCCGCCAGACGAAGCAGGGCGCCGAGGCGCGCCATCGCCTGATGCGCAATGTAGCCCACGCCGTCGAGGCCTACTGGCAGGCCGGGGAAGCCCCGCCGGGCGGTGAGACATCGGTGGTGGCCGCGGGCCTCTGACGGCTCCCGCGTCCGCACGCGGCGACGCTCAGCTCTCGCTCTTGGTCACGTGGCCCTTCACGAGCTTCAGGTGAATGGCCCGGCCGGCGAGATCCCTGGCGTCGACGCCCTTTTCCGGATCCTGCGGGAAGGCCTGGCAGAAGCTCAGCGGCAGGGTCGGCGGGTGGGTTTGGCGCAGGCAGATCTTCTTGCCCTTCTGGGTCCATTTGCCGGCCAGCGGATTGCCTCGCCGGCTGAGGCCCGTCCACGTGCCGTCAGGCTGCAGCCAGAGCTTCTGCGAGCGGCCATCGGCATAAATCGACATCACCGTGTTACCGAACGCCGTGGCGACGCCGGACGGCTCCGCGGCCTGAGCGGCCACGGCCGAGGCGGCGAGCGCGACGGCCAGGACGGGAATGACGGGGAGGCTCTTGGTCATGGCGCCTGCATGCGGAAGGTCAGAAGGCATTTAAGCGCGCGATCATGCACGCCCGGCGCCTGAACGGTCGATGAAATGGCGAAACCCCGTCCGTTGGCCCGGTCAGTTGGGTAGGGCCGCCGCGGTGGCCTGGGCGGGTGTGAGGCCGGCCTCGATCCGCGCGTCGTCGCCGCACCAGGCATGCACCTTCTGGCAGACGGGGCAACGGAACGAACGCGGCTCGACGATCGATGAGAGCTCGAAATCCTGCGTGCGGTGACCGGTCGGAACATCGGCTCCGGTGGTGGGACAACTGATGATGATCCTCGGCATGCAAGCCCAACGGATTCAGGCAGATAAGGTTGCCTGACACGCTTTCGGGTTCAAAAGCCCGGCGGGCGCGCGAAGCCGCCGAATTCTCGCTCGGCCAGGGCGGCGAAGCCCAGCGTGGTGCGGTCCTCGAGATAGGGGCCGATGACCTGGGCGCCGAACGGCAACCCCCCCTTGGTCCGCCCCACCGGGATCACCGTGGCCGGCAGGTTGCCGAGCGTGGCCATGCCGGCCCAGGCGAGCTGGGCGAAATAGGGCGTTGGCTCGCCGTTCAGCATCAGGAGGCGCTTGGCCGGATCGGGCTCGTCGTCGTGCGGGAAGGCCGCGGCGCCATGCACCGGCGCCAGCACCACGTCGACCTCCTCGAACAGCGCCGCCCACTCGCGCCGAATCTGCGCCTGGGCGTCGAGCAGGTTCATCCATTCATGGGAGGAGATCGGCTGTGCGTCCGGCCGGCCGCGCGACATCGCCGCCATCAGCAGGCCCTGGTAGACCCCATGCGCCCTGGCGAGGTCCGGCAGGCGGCTGCTGGAGCGGGCGACCTTTGCCCCCAGTCTCCCCAGGCGGTCGGCCAGGCCGTTCAATCCCGCCTTCACCTCGTCGTCGACGCCGGCTAGCGGGTGGTGGTCGAGCAGCAGCACGCGGTAGTCGGCCAGGCGCGCATGACGCGGCGGCGGCAGGTCCAGGCGATAGCCGCGCGCGTCCTCGACGTCGGGGCCGGCCAGCACGTCCAGCGCCAGTTCGAGATCCGGCGCGCTGCGGGCCAGCGGACCCACGACCGCCAGGGCGACGCCCGCGCCTTCCCCGACCATCGGCGGGGCGTGCCCACGCGAGGGGATCAGGTTGTAGCTCGGCTTGTGGCCGTAGAGGCCGCAGAAGTGGGCGGGGTTGCGGATCGAGCCGCCGATGTCGGAGCCGAACTCCAGCGGGGTCATGCCGGCCGCCAGCGCCGCCGCCCCGCCGCCGGACGAGCCGCCCGGCGTGCGGGTGAGGTCCCAGGGATTGTGGGTGCGCCCATAGATCGGATTGACGCTCTGGAAGTCGGCCAGCGCCACGGGGACGTTGGTCTTGCCGAGGATCACCGCGCCAGCCGCCTTCAGCCGCGAGACGCCGACCGAGTCGGTCGGCGCGACGTAGCCGCGCGCGTGCTCGAAGCCCCAGGTGGTCGGCAGGCCCGCGATGTTGTGGGATTCCTTGACCGTCATGGGCAGGCCGAGCAGCGGGCGGCGCTCGCCGCGGCCCAGAGCGGCGTCGGCGGCCTTGGCCGCTTCCCGCGCGCGGTCGAAGTCGCGCACCACCACGGCGTTGATCGGCCCGTCGCGGGCCTCGATGCGCGCGATGGCCTCCTCGGCCAGCTCCAGGGCGCCGACGCGTCGCGCGGCCAGGGCTTCGACCAGGCTCGTGGCGGTGGCGTCGAGGCTGTCGCGGCTCAAGGTCTCGGACATGGCGGTCTCCCTTTTGCGGCGATGGGACACCTAAGCGCCGACCAAGTCCATGACCGGGTTGGCGCCGGTGGCTTCCAGAAAACCTATCGAAGCAGTATCGATTAATTGACCTGCGACGGGACGGCGGCTGTGGCTATCTGGCTGCGCAGTGAGGGACCAGAGCCATGTTCATCCGCGCCCCGGAGGCCCATTCGCGCTCGCTGATCAAGGCGGTGAGCTGGCGCCTCGTCGGCAGCATCGACACCTTCGTGATCAGCTACCTGGTCACCGGCAAGCTGGTGTTCGCCGCCTCGATCGCGTCGGTGGAGACGGTGACCAAGGTGATCCTTTTCTACGGGCATGAGCGCGTCTGGGCCGCCGTGCCCTGGGGCCGCGCCGACCAGGTCGCCGCGGCGGAAACCGTGGCGGACACGCCCCCCGCCGCCGAGCCGGTGGCCGCGACCGCGGCGTAGCGGGTTCAGACGGCCTGGGTGCGGTGGGGGCTGTCGACGGCCCAGATCTTCTCGATGTTGTAGAAGCTGCGGACCTCGGGCCGGAACAGGTGGACGATCACGTCGCCGGTGTCGATCAGCACCCAGTCGCAGTGCGGCAGGCCCTCCACCCGGGCGCGGCCATAGCCTTCGTCCTTCAGGGCGCGCAGCAGATGGTCGGCCATGGCGCCGACATGGCGGTGCGACCGGCCTGAGGCGACGACCAGGCCATCGGCGACAGCGGACTTGCCCTTGAGATCGATGAACACGACGTCCTGCGCCTTGTCGTCGTCCAGACGGGCCAGGATCATGTCCTCCAGAGCGGCGATCCGCTGCTGGGGGCTCTTGGAAGGCCCTGCATCTTTCGAAGAGGAGGCGCCTTCCTGCGCACGCGGCGCAGTTTCACGGTTCAGCGGGGTGCTCCTTTGATGTCCTCGCGAGGCTGACCCTAGCACGTGCAAGGGGCCGGGTCAGCCGCCGATCAGGGGGCAAGCCGTTTCAGGCGTTCACCCCGAGCCGTCACACGGTGACGACTCAAATATTTTCAATCTTCAGATTGCGTCGAGCGGCCTGAGCCGCCTGTCGCGATCTGAGGGCGGTGGAGCTCTGGAAATTGAACCGCCCGAACAGGAAGACCCAGGCCGGCGGCTTGCGGCCAGGAAGCCGCGGCGCCTCGGACGACGGGCGGCGAAAGCGCGCGAACCGCAGGGCGGCGGGCGAGAAGCGGCTCTTCAGCGAAATCCACGGCCGCGACACCACGGCCACCGGGATCTCGCGCATGATCTGGGTCCAGCCGCGCCAGCGGTGGAAGCTCGCCAGGCTGTCGGCGCCCATGATCCAGACGAACTTCACGCGCGGGAACCGCCGCTGCAAGGCGCGCACGGTGTCGATGGTGTAGGCGCTGCCGAGCCGCGTCTCGGCGTCGGAGACGATCATGCCCCGCCCCTTGGCGAGCTCCCGCGCGCCGGCCATGCGCTGGGAGAGGTCGGCGGTCTCGTGGTTCGACTTCAGCGGGTTCTGCGGCGAGACCAGCCAGATCACCCGGTCGAGGTTCAGCCGCCGGCGCGCGGTCTCGGCGACGTGGGCGTGGCCTTCGTGCGCCGGGTTGAAGGAGCCGCCATAGAGCCCCACGCGCATGCCGGGCGCGAGATGGAATCCGAGCCGCAGCGCGGCCGGATGTCCCCCGTCAGGGACGCGTCTGGCCGGTCCCGCGGACCACATATTTGTAGGTTGTGAGCTGTTCCGCGCCGACCGGCCCTCGGGCATGCAGCCGATCGGTGGCGATGCCGATCTCCGCGCCGAAGCCGAACTCGCCGCCGTCGGCGAACTGGGTCGAGGCGTTGATCAGGACAATGGCGCTATCGACCAGGGCGGCGAAACGCTCGGCGGCGAGACCGTCCTCGGCGACGATGGCGTCGGTGTGGGCCGAGCCGTGGGCGGCAATGTGGGCCGCCGCGCCGTCGACGCCGTCGACCACGGCGACGCTCATGATCGGGGCGAGGTATTCGGCGCCCCAGTCTTCGGTCGTGGCCTCGGCCATGCCGGGCGCGAGGCTGCGGGCGCGGGCGTCGCCGCGCAGCTCGCAGCCGGCGTCGGCCAGGGCCCGGGCGACCGGCGGCAGCAGGCGCTGGGCGTCGGCGGAATCGACCAGCAGAGTCTCCGCCGCGCCGCAGACCGAGACGCGGCGCAGCTTGGCGTTGACGGTGATCGCGATGGCTTTTTCCAGGTCGGCGCTCGCATGCAGGAAGACGTGGTTGACGCCCTCCAGATGGCCCAGCACCGGCGCGCGCGCCTCGGCCTGCACGCGGGCCACAAGGCTCTTGCCGCCGCGCGGGATGATCAGGTTCACACAGCCGTCCAGCCCGCCCAGGATCAGGCCCACGGCGGCGCGGTCGGCGGTGGGCACGACCTGGACGCAGGCGGCGGGCAGGCCGGCGGCGGCAAGGCCCCGGGCGACCGCGGCGTGGATGGCGAGGTTCGAGGCCAGGCACTCCGAGCCGCCCCGCAGGATCGCCGCATTGCCCGAACGCACGCAGAGCGCGGCGGCGTCGGCTGTCACGTTGGGCCGGCTCTCGTAGATGATGGCGATGACGCCGATGGGCGTGCGCACGCGGGCGATGTCGAGGCCGTTGGGGCGGTCCCAGCGGTCCATCTCCGCGCCCAACGGGTCGTGGATGGCG
>Ga0207690_10000333_pt1 | contig 31458 bp, 20 predicted proteins | sample KBSC23metaG_FD_184315 | JGI IMG/M metagenome (GOLD analysis project Ga0207690, IMG submission 184315) | Corn rhizosphere microbial communities from Kellogg Biological Station, Michigan, USA - KBS C2-3 metaG (SPAdes) (version 2) | ecosystem: Host-associated > Plants > Roots > Rhizosphere > Soil ... | reverse complement strand
CCGCTTCCTGGCCTTTCGCGGCATCCAGCTGCTCGCGATTGCACCAGCCCCTGTGCCAGGCAAGAGCCATCGTGGAGCCGTGCTCGTAAGGGCACTTTTCTCGCGGCTCGCCGCAATCGCGTGCGTAATGGCCCTCGATCCAGGCCTGCAGCGGATACTGCATCCCGCTTTCCTTGACCATGCTGGCGTCCTCAATGGGCGTCGTGGAACCTTGGGTGAGGTCGGCGTGCCGAAGTTTCAATCATGAAAAAGCCCGCCGAAGCGGGCTTGGATCCATCTGTGCCGGGGGTTGGCCGGGACGGTCGCCTCACGGCGATTAGGTTAACTGTACAGAGTGAAGCGGTTCACATTTTTTCATTTCACGACCACATGAATCGTGATGTCCATCACGCTTCGAGAGTCATGGCTGTAATCGCTCACGGCTGCCGCGGCATGCCAGCGGCCCGGGTGCGGTGTGAGAGGAGCGCGCATGTACCTGTGCCAATGTCAGCTGGAACAGCCCCCTCCGTACTTCGGGAGCTCCGGCCCAATGCACGAAGAACGCGTAGACGCACAAATGAAGCCGCAAAGCATGCGTGCGCTGTTGAGGTCGCGTTGGCGCTGGATACCAGGGTCCTGACCGAGGCACGATCCGACGTTTTTGATTACATCGAACGCTTCCACAATCCCCGGATGCAACGCAGAATCGAGGTTCGGAACCGGGCTTTCGCGGCCTTGACTCAACTGTCCGCGAAAACGGGGCAGAACCCCCAGCAGTCCCTGCTCCGGAGACTGCTATCGACCGGAAGAAGCCACCTAAGGCTCCATCATCTGCCTCATATAACGAGTGGGTGTAAGACCCAGCACGCGATGAAACATGCTGCTGAATGCACTACAACTCGTGTAGCCGGCATCACGTGCCACTGATTTTATGGCATGTCCCTGGCTTATCTGGCTCAGCGCTCTTGCCAGCCGTACTTGCTGACGCCAATGCACGAATGACATCTGCAATTCGCTCTCGAACAGTCGCGCCAAGGTGCGACTGCTTGCACCTGCATGTGCTGCCAGCTGCTCCAGAGTGTCCATCGCTGACGTTCCGGAAAGCAAACGCTGACACACGTTCTTGAGCCGCGGGTCTGATGGCACCGGTATATGCAAGGCCTCCTCGTTCGCCTCTTGCAATTCATGCATCATCAGCGGCGCAAGAATGGCGATTCGCCCCCTGCGCTTCTCCGCATGCGCCTTCGCCGCGGCAAGAATCAATTCCCGCAACAGCGCAGATACCGACAACACCTTGCAATGCGAACCGAACAATGCGCTGCTGGAGCGATCCAGATACAGCATGCGCACAGCCACTCGTCCATCCATTCGAATCTCGTGTTCCATGCCCAACGGTACCCACAATGCACGCTGTGGCGGAACGATCCAGATGCCTTCGCGCGTAGTCACATGCATCACGCCCGATTTGGCGTAAATCAGCTGGCCGCGACGATGCCGATGCCCGGATACATGCCATCCGCGGGGATAGTCCTTTGCCAGCGCCGTAATCGGCCACGTTTTCGCACTTGTCGGCTGCTGTCTGAAACGCGACATAAGATGGCCACCTTTCGAAAGACGGACAACCTAGGCTACGTCTGAATCCGCGGCCCGGGCAACAACGCAAAACTCTCCGAGTGCGACCGGTGATCGCGCGAACCGTCAAATCGAATGAGGCAGGCACACATGCATATACCCGTCATGACACGACGCGGCTTCCTCAAGGCTGGCGCCGCCTTGACTGGCACACTGGCTCTCGGCGATTGGGGTCTACTAGCTAAGCCTGGGGGCCGCCCTGAACGCCCCATCTTGGTAGTGTGGTGGCTCAATGGCGGTCCGGCCGGCCTGTTCAACAGCGCAGACGCGTTCCTTGCCAACGGCGGATTTGGTGTTACACGAGGCAACATACGCAGCTTGGGCAACGGACTTTACGTAGATGCAGGCTCGTTAGGAGCGCTACCCACCACCGCACTCAGCCATATGGCGTCAGTGCATTTCCGTCATGGCCTTTATTCGCACAACGATTCACGAATGGCGGTACTGCAATCGGGTCCGCGGAGCCAGCTGTTACGCATGGCGGCGGCAATGCCGCACAGTACAGTTTCATGCGCCATCGTCAACAACTTGGGCTTGCCGGTGGGTGTCGCCGAGAATCCACCTGCCGAGCAAGGTATTGGTTTCGAGCGCGTGAAAAAGCTAGACGATACGCGCCACACACTACCCATCGCTCAATTGGATGACATCCGCGAAGCCTATGGCGCATCCGGCACTAACCCGGCGATCGATAGTCAGCGCGCAACCTTTGCCGCGGTGGAGGCGCTGGTCCACGAAGGTGCCAGCGTGATCTACGCGCAACCCGCATATGCCGGCCGACAGGATCGGCAGTTCGATACCCACCACGACGACATTGGGAAAGTGGCGCGCGGGATCATGGCGCCCATTACTCCGATGCTGGCGACGTTTCTCAGTCGCGTCATGGCCATGCCGGGTCGCAATGTCGTAACGCTCCTGATGGGCGAATTCAGCCGCACGCTACCGGGCGCAGATCACGCCAAGGGCGGCACCGCCACAGTAATCGGCAGATACGTCAAAACGGGTGCCCCAGGGCGCCAGCAGTCCGATGGATCGCCGCCTGCGGATGCTCCTCCACCCGAAGCCCTCTGGGCTTTCGTCGCTTCAGCTTTGCGGCTAGGTGAATCCGCGCCGTTTGGGATCAACCCGCATCCCGACTTGCTGGAACAGCGTGCCATTGAAATGACTGGCATCGCTTGAAGGTACCAATGAAAGCTTGTCCCGCAGACAGAACAGGATAAGTACTCGCGCCACGAGGGCCTTCAGCCACCATCGATAGCTTCACCTAATCGCCCCGCCATGCGTCTGCTTCCGTTGGCGCATCTGCAACATTCCTGCTGCCCGTGGCAGCTCTCACTGTGTTGCATCCACTGGTTGAATCCGCCGCCATAAGCGCACATTGCCGCGATGATTCACGAAGCCGTGAAGGTGTTTGTGGAGAAAGGGGGCGCCAAAGCACTTTCGAGGCAGGCGTCCAAGCCCTCATCGGGCCAGGTAGAAATCCATGGGGATAAGCTCGATGGCCCATCCGCCTTCTTCGCCCAGGCTGGCCGCCGGGTGCATGGATGCGATTTGCAGCGCTTCGTCACGGCTGTCCGCCTCGATGATGAACAGGCCGCCCACCACTTCCTTCGACTCGGTGTAAGGCCCATCGATGACGTGCGTCTTGCCGCTTCGCGGGCGAAGCGTCCTCCAGCTGTCCAGATCCCCAAGCGACGCCGAAACCAGAACCTTGCCGGTAGCGCGCATGTTCTCGTCCAATGCCGGGCATTGGCTCACTAGTTCCTTGACGTCGTCTGGCGCCATCGCGGCGAATTTTTCGGGGGTGAAGTAGGCCAAGCCGAGGTATTTCATGGGAGATCCGTTGGGTGGGATGCACTGACGACGAAGCTGATGACCAGAAATCGACAATGCTCCGGGACAGTTTGTAGCGGGTCTCGGCCAACTTGTCCGCTTTAGGTCCAGGCTGCCATCCAAGGGACGGGGACGGCCCTGCCTGCGCCAGCTCCCGCTGGCCAAACTTTGCTTCGGGAATCTCATAGTTTGGCCAAAGCGGCCAAACTATGGTTAACCGCACATGGTCATACCGGCGATTACTGTCGCTAAAAACAGGGAATAAGTGTCATTGGAAGGGATGTTTTGACACTTTTGCCCATGCAAATTACAGCCAAATACTGACATTCCTCAGGGTAGCCTTCAAAAGCCACGTTAATTTTAGCCGCGTTGGGCGTGCCTCAGAGTCACGCTTGCAACGTCCGCTATCGACCGAGGATTCAACTGATCTGCAAAACGCTAGCCACCTGCCCACCGTCGCCACAGAAACTGACCAGCTTCGGTGGCAGTGCTGACCAGTGGAGTCGACCGGCAGAGATCGGCCAACAACAGCCGCTTGGCTCTAGCAAATGCACGCCGCAAAACGGACGTTCGTAGGTGATATTGGATGGCGAAAGGCCCCTTGTAGGTCTGGTCTGAACTCGACGGTATGATGGCAATCATGTCTCTTTGACGGCCACTTACGAGCCGACGATCGGCTGCAACGAGTCGGACACCGTCTGTCCGTGTGTGAGCGCAAATTTATTGGCTCCGCCGCCACTGGATGTGCCTGCCATGTGCAAGATCGAAGTATCTGCACTACGCCACGAGCCATGGAACCAGGGAAAGCTGAGCACGCAGAAGGCACCTCTAGGACTTCGAAACATCCGGGTCTCTGATCTTTGGCGATGGCATTACTTCTTGTCGTCCATCCATCCGCCTGAACTTTCTGCGCTAACGAGTTGAGTCACTACTCAGAGCTCACCAACGGCTTGCTCGATTCAGCGGCGACCTCACCTTGCTGACTATCCTGGTACGCCTTGGGGGTGCAGCCCAGTTCGCGACGGAATACGGTGTAAAGGTATTGCACCGAGGTGAAGCCGCAGCGCACCGCTATATCGGCGAGGCTGGATTCGCCGCTGCGCAACAACTCCTGCGCGATCTCCAGCTTGTGCCGCAGGATTTCCTGGTGGACGCTGCGCTTGAGGCTGCGGCGGAAGTGTTCCTCCAGCAGCGAGCGCGACACGCCCACGTAGTTCGCCACCTGCTCGGTGCGGATGCCGAGGCAGCCGTACTGGCGGATGTAGTGCAGCGCGCGCATCACGTACGGGCTGCGCCGGGTCTGGTGCAGGCTGGATGCTGCCACGTGCAGGCTTTCCGGCGGCACCACCACGCGGGTGTCGCTGCAGTCGGCGCCGTGCAGCATGCGATGCAGCAGGTGCGCGGCGGTGCGGCCCATTTCCTCGGTGCCCTGCTGTACCGAGGTCAACGGGATGCGGCTCAGCGTGCGCGCCAGTGGGTCATTGTCGATGCCGACGATGGCGACCTCGTCGGGCACCGGAATGTCCGCCATCATGCAGGCCTGCAGCAGCTGGCGCGCCCGCGCGTCGGTGGCGGCAAGGATGCCGACCGGTTTCGGCAGCGATTTCAGCCAAGCGATAAGTGCCTCGAGCGCATCGCTCCAGCCTGCCGCGCTGGTGGCATGGCCGTGGTAGATGAAACTCTTCAGGCCGTCGCGGGCGACCATGCTGTCGAACAGCCGCTCGCGCTCCTCCGCCCAGCGGTGCGCCGGTGCCAGCGGCAGCGAGTAGAACGCAAAGTGTTCCAGGCCCTGCTCGATCAGGTGATCGTAGCCCAGCCGCACCATCGCGGCGTTGTCCGTGGCGATGTAAGGCAGACCCTCGGGGTAGCGCGAGGCATCGGTATAGGAGCCGCCCACGGCGACTACCGGCACGTTCACCTCACGCAGCGCCGCACACACCTGCGGATCGTCGAAGTCGGCGATGATGCCGTCGCCGCACCAGCCGGCCAGGCCGGTCAGCCGGCAGCGGAAGTCCTCTTCCATGAACAGGTCCCAGCTGACCCGGGTGGATGCCAGGTACGCGCCGACACCGGCGATGATCTGCCGGTCGTACACCTTGTTCGCGTTGAACAACAGCGCGATGCGATGGACACCATGTGGATTGCTCATCTCGGTCACCATGCGGTGGGCTGGCTGCATGGCGTTCGGCATGCCGCAGCAGGGCCATCGATTGTGGTCCGGGCCAGGCCCGGCCCGACTCGACCCGAGGCTAGCACGGGTCGAGTCGGGCCGCGGGGGCTTTGCGGCGGGCGCAAAAGAAGAAACGTCAGTCGCTCTGGGCAATTTCGTAATTGCGCTGCCCCCGTGCTGCCCGCAGCATGAATCGCAGTTCAGCATGAATGGCCGCCGGGATCTGTTCTGAATGAAGTGGCAGCCGCGCGCTGCCGCTGCAGGCGTCCAACCCCTTTCCCCGAAGGTGCCGTGGCGGCGATGCCACTGTCCCCACAATCGTTCATCAGCAAGGAAACCCCATGTCGTATTTCGATTCCATCGCGCCGGTGCGCTACGAAGGGCCGGACACGGAGCAACCGCTGGCGTTCCGCCATTACGACGCCGGTCGGCGCGTGCTCGGCAAGACGATGGCCGAGCACCTGCGTTTTGCGGTGTGCTACTGGCACAGCTTCGTCTGGCCCGGTGTCGACATGTTCGGCCAGCCCACCTTCGAGCGGCCGTGGCAGGCCGCCGGCGAGCCGATGGCGAATGCGCTGGCCAAGGCCGATGCCGCCTTTGATTTCTTCGCCCGCCTCGGCGCGCCGTTCTATACCTTCCACGACACCGACGTGGCACCGGAGGGCGGCAGCCTGCGCGAGTACGTGGACAACTTCGCGCGGATCGTCGACGTGCTGGAGGCGAAGCAGGCGCAGACCGGCGTGAAACTGCTGTGGGGCACCGCGAACCTGTTCTCGCATCCACGCTATGCCGCCGGTGCGGCGACCAATCCGCAGCCGGAAGTGTTTGCCTACGCGGCGACCCAGGTCGCGCATGCGATGGCCGCCACGCAGCGGCTGGGCGGCGCGAACTACGTGTTGTGGGGCGGCCGCGAAGGCTACGACACCCTGCTCAATACCGACTTGAAGCGCGAGCGCCGGCAGCTCGGCCGCTTCATGAACATGGCGGTCGAGCACAAGTACAAGCTCGGCTTCGGCGGCGACATCCTGATCGAGCCGAAACCGCAGGAGCCGACCAAGCACCAGTACGACTACGACGTGGCCACGGTCGCCGGGTTCCTCAAGGATTTCGGCCTGGAAGGCGAGATCAAGACGAATATCGAAGGCAATCACGCGACCCTGGCCGGCCATTCGTTCCACCATGAGGTGGCCACCGCGATCGCGCTGGGCGTGTTCGGCAGCATCGACGCGAATCGCGGCGATCCGCAGAACGGCTGGGACACCGACCAGTTCCCGAACAGCGTGGAGGAATGCACGCTGGTGCTGTACGAGATCCTCAAGGCCGGTGGCTTCGGCAACGGCGGCATGAATTTCGACACCAAGGTTCGTCGCCAGAGCAGCAGCCCGGCCGACCTGTTCCATGGTCACATCGGCGCGATGGACGTGCTGGCGGTGGCGCTGCTGCGCGCCGCCGACATGATCGAGCACGACCTGCTCGGCGAACTCAAGGCGCGCCGCTACGCCGGCTGGGACGGCGAACTGGGCCAGCGCATTTTGGGAAGTTCAAGCAGTCTGGCCAGCATCAGCGAGGAGGCGCTGGCCCAGCGCTTCAATCCGCACCACATCAGTGGCGAGCAGGAGCGGCTGGAGAACCTGGTCAACCGCTTCATCCATGGTTGAGCCCATGAGCATGCCTGCCTGTCAGGTCGGAGCGCGCGCCTGATGTTCATCGGCATCGACCTGGGCACTTCCGGCGTGAAGGCCGTGTTGCTCGACCGCGACGGTGGGTTGCGCGCCAGGGTGCTCGCGCCGTTGAGCGTGTCGCAGCCATATCCGCGCTGGTCGGAGCAGGATCCGGAACAGTGGTGGCAGGCCACGCTGAACGCGATGGACCAGCTGTTGCAGCAGGTCGCGAAGCTGGGTCTCGCCCCTGCGGCGATCGAGGCGATCGGGCTCAGCGGGCAGATGCACGGGGCGACCCTGCTGGATGCGCGCGGGCAGGCGTTGCGCCCGGCGATCCTGTGGAACGACGGCCGCAGCGACGCCGAGTGCGCCGAGCTGGAAAGCCTGACGAATTTCCGCGCGATCACCGGCAACCTGGCGATGCCGGGGTTTACCGCGCCGAAGCTGCTTTGGTTGCGCAAGCATGAGCCCGAGGTGTTCGCGCGCATCGACAAGGTGCTGCTGCCGAAGGACTACCTGCGCTACCGGCTCAGCGGTGATTTTGCGACCGACCCGTCCGATGCCGCCGGCACGCTGTGGCTGGACGTGGCGCGACGTGCCTGGAACCCGGCCATGCTGGCGGCGTGCGGCCTGGACAGCGGGCAGATGCCGATGGTGGTCGAAGGCCCGCGGGTGACCGGTCATCTGCGCGGCGAGCTGGCGCGCCGCTGGTCGATGGAAGAGGTGGCGATCGCCGCCGGCGCCGGCGACAACGCGGCCGGCGCGATCGGCATGGGCGTGGTCCGGCCGGGTCAGGCGATGCTGTCGCTGGGTACGTCCGGCGTGTTCTTCGCCGTATCCGACGGTTTCCGTGCGCGGCCGCAGCAGGCGGTGCACAGCTTCTGCCACGCGCTGCCCGATACCTGGCATCTGATGTCGGTGATGCTCAACGCCGCCAGTTGCCTCGACTTGGCGGCGCGGTGGGGCGGCTATGGCGACGTCGGCAGCATGCTTGAGGCCGCCGAGGCGGCGCCGATGCAAGCGCAGCGGCCGTGGTTTCTGCCTTACCTCAACGGCGAGCGCACGCCGCACAACGACGTGAATGCCGCCGGGATGTTCTACGGGTTGACGCCGGGTACGCGGCGCGAAGACCTTGCGCACGCGGTGCTCGAAGGCGTGGGTCTGGGGCTGCTCGACGGCATCGATGCGGTGCGCGCGGCCGGCGTGGATACCGGGCCGATCAGCGTCATCGGCGGTGGCACGCGCAGCAATTACTGGCTGCAGATGCTGGCCGACATCATCGGCAAGCCGTTGCAATTGCACCATGGCGGCGAGGTCGGCCCGGCGCTGGGCGCGGCGCGCCTGGCGCGGATGGCGGTGGACGGCGATGCTGACGTCGCGACCGCCTGCCCGCAACCGCCCCTGGTGCAGTTGCTGGAACCGTGCCGCGGGCGCCACGAGTATTATCTCGCGCAACGCCAGCCGATGTTCCGCGAGCTTTACGTCAGGCTCAAGGGATTGCGTCGTGATGATGGCTCCGCTACCGGTGAAGCGAGCCGTGCGGCATGAGCACAAGCCATGCTCCTTGCGTTGACGGGATGTGGAGGGAAACCTGCCAATGCGAGCCACGGGGGCTCGCCGGAATTCAGCTGCAGCCAGCGCCTGATGCAAGCGCAGACCCGTACGGGCAACTGCCAGACTCGGCGCGTCGACGGTGGGCCGAACGGGCCCTTTGAACAACCTGTCACTACCGACCATCCGTGGCCTGCCGCGCAGGAATCCGGTCAAAGGGGAACCTCATGAATGCTGCAGTTGCAGTGCAGAAGAGCAGCGAAAACACCGGGCTCATCGTGCTGATCAGTCTGGTCGCCACGATCGGCGGCTTCCTGTTCGGTTTCGACAGCGGTGTGATCAACGGCACCGTCGAGGGCTTGCAGAAGGCCTTTCATGCGGATTCGTTCGGCACCGGCTTCAACGTCGCCTCGATGCTGCTGGGATGCGCCGTGGGTGCATTCTTTGCCGGACGGATGGCCGACATCTACGGCCGCCGCAGCGTGCTGATCGTCGCGGCCGTGTGTTTCATCATTTCCGGCTGGGGTTCGGGCATCGCCGGCACTTCCACGGCCTTCGTGATCTACCGGATCATCGGTGGCCTGGCGGTGGGCGCCGCCAGCGTGATGTCGCCGGCCTACATCAGCGAGGTCTCGCCGGCGCGTTATCGCGGGCGGCTGGCCACGGTGCAGCAGATCGCGATTATTTCCGGCCTGTTTGCCGCCTTCCTCAGCAACTATGCGCTGGCGGGCATCGCCGGGTCTTCGGTCCAGCCGCTGTGGGGGGGCTTCGAGGCCTGGCGCTGGATGTTCTGGATCGAGATGATTCCGGCCGTGCTGTTCCTGCTGGCGCTGGTGGGCATTCCCGAGAGCCCGCGCTATCTCGTGGCCAAAGGTCGCAAGGAACAGGCGCTGCAGGTACTGGCGCGTCTTTACGGCGATCTCACGGCGCGGCTCACGTTGACCGACATCGAGGGCTCGCTGGCGGCGGATCACCGCCCGCGACTGCGCGACCTGTTCGACCAGGCCCGTCGCCGGATCCGGCCCATCGTCTGGGTCGGCATCGGCCTGGCCACGTTCCAGCAACTGGTCGGCATCAACGTGGTGTTCTACTACGGCGCCGTGCTGTGGCAGGCAGTCGGTTTTTCCGAGAGCGACGCCTTGCTGATCAACGTGCTGTCCGGTGGCTTGAGCATCGGTGCCTGCCTGGTGGCGCTGATGCTGATCGATCGTATCGGGCGCAAGCCGTTGCTGTGGATCGGTTCGGTCGGCATGACGGTCACCTTGGCCGTGGTTGCTTTCGCCTTTGCCAGTGCGGGCGGCGGCGCAGGGGGCCAGCTGGCCTTGTCCGGCTCGATGGGCGTGTTGGCGCTGGTGGCGGCGAACGCCTACGTGGTGTTCTTCAACGTCTCCTGGGGCCCGGTGATGTGGGTGATGCTGGGCGAGATGTTTCCCAACCAGATTCGCGGCTCGGCGCTGGCGGCCGCCGGCGCAGCGCAATGGACGGCGAACTTCGTCATCACCATCACATTCCCGATCCTGCTCGCCGGCATCGGCCTGGCCAGCGCCTACGGCATCTATGCCTTCGCCGCGCTGCTGTCGGTGGTCTTCGTGATCAAGTATGTCAACGAGACCAACGGCAAGGAACTCGAACAGATGCAGGGGTGATGAGCATGGTGGACGCGTCGCGTCGTGATGCTTTCAAGATGATGCTGGCCGGTGTGGCAGCCGCGCCGTTTTCGCTCAGGGCAGCTGCCGCGGTCGCGTGTGGTCCTGGTCTCGGTACGGCGGTTCGCTGGCGGGCCGGCATCGAAGATCAGCGCCGCGCCGACCTCGGCGATGGAACCTATCTCAACCCCATCGTCGCCGGCGACCATCCCGATCCGACCATCCTCAAGGATGGCAACGACTACTACATGACCTTCACGCCCTTCCAGGCGTGTCCCGGCCTGGTCATCTGGCATTCCACGGATCTGCTCGACTGGACGCCGTTGACGGCGGCATTGAACAAGCCGCTCGGCACGTCTTTGCGGTGGACCTGTGCAAATGCCTTGGCAAATACTTCATCTATATTCCTGCAGCCGTCGACGGCGGGGACTGGTCGATCCACGTGATCTGGGCCGATCACATCGAAGGCCCCTGGAGCGACCCGATCGACCTGAAGATCGCCGGATGCATCGATCCGGGCCATGTCGTGGGCGAGGACGGCAAGCGCTACCTGTTCGTCAATGGCATTCGCAAGATCCGGCTCATCGACGACGGCCTGGCCACCGACGGCACGCTCGAACATGCGTATACCCCCTGGCAATATCCGCAGGACTGGGTAGTGGAGGATTTTGCATCCGAAGGCCCGAAACTGCTTCGTCACGGAGGTTGGTTCTATCTGATCAGTGCCGTCGGCGGCACCGCCGGCCCACCCACCAGCCACATGGTGATCGCGGCACGATCGCGGTCGGTGCACGGCCCGTGGGAGAACTGTCCGCACAACCCGCTGGTGCGCACGACGTCGGTGGATGAGCCATGGTGGTCGCGTGGTCACGCCAGCCTCGTCGAAGGTCCGGGCGGTGACTGGTGGATGGTGTATCACGGCTACGAAAACGGCTTTCGCACACTGGGCCGGCAAACCCTGCTCGAGCCGATGGAGTGGACTGCCGATGGCTGGTTCCGGGCCACCGGTGGCGACCTTTCGCGGCCCTTGCCGAAGCCGCGCGGTGGCGCCAGCAGTCCGTCGGGTCTGGCACTCTCGGATGACTTTTCACGTAACAAGTTCGGTGTGCAGTGGAGCCTTCACGTCCCCGGCTCGAACGGCATGCGACGGGTTCGCCATGAAGCGGGCGCACTGCACCTGGCGGCCAGCGGAACCTCGCCCGCGGACAGCACGCCACTGTTCTGCATACCCGGCGATCGCTCCTATGTCGCGGAAGTCACGCTTGATCTGGTCGGCCATGCCGAAGGCGGCCTGCTGCTGTACTACAGCCCGAAGGCTTTCGTCGGCATCGGATTCTCGCCGCGCGAACTGAAGACGTTCGAATACGCCGACGAGCTGCCCTGGATGCGCTCGCCGATGCCGACCTCCAGCGTACGCATACGGTTGACCAATGACCGCAACGTGATCACCTTCCATCACTCCCACGACGACGGCAGGACCTGGGTCCAGCATGGTCTGCGCATGGAAGTCTCGGGCCTGCACCACAATGTCTTCGGAGGTTTCCTCGGTTTGAGGATAGGCATCTACAGCGCGAACGAAGGCAGCGTTGTGGTACGCGATTTCACGTACCGCGCGATCGACCTGAGCTGAACGAATTGCCGGGTCTGTCGATGATCGACGTCGGTGCCTGCTGGCCGATCGTCGTGAGGGGTGGAACCCGTAGCTGGCGATCCGGATCGGCGCCGCCTTTCCGGCATCGCGTCACCACGGTTCTGCTGGCATGCAGCACGATACGGTTGCAGAGCTCGCGGCATCCACCGCCGATCAACGGCGGTCGCGCCGCGCGCTGTGCAGCTGATCAGGACGGCGAATCGCGTGGCCACGGATTCCCCAGCCTCGGCGCGTGGTCGCGAGCTCATCGACGCGCGTGTCCGCTTGCTTGCACACGCCCGTGATGGGAGCGCGTTGACTCCCTGCGGATGACGAACGCATATGCGGAACAGCCGGGGTTGCCGCTGTTTTGCGGCGAACGCAAAAGAAGAAACGTGAGTCGCACTGGACAATTTCGTAATTGCGCCTCTGCACCCGCCACCGCAGCATGCAATGCGTAACGCATCGCCGAGACCGTATGGCGTGTTTCCGAGAGAAACGGGGTGGTGCGTCCGCAAGAGTCATCCGGGGGAACGCCGTTGCAGCTGGAGCCATCATCGATGTGCCGGCCCGCAGTGAAGGTCCCGCGATCAGCGAACAATCATTGGGAGGGGCAACAGGTGAACGATCGGTCCAACAACAGTGTTCGGCAACAGACATACGCGCAGCTGCGACGCACGGGTCTTTCGATGGCCATCGCAATGAGCGTGGCGCTGCTTTATGTGCCGGCGCATGCCTGGGCACAGCAGGCCATGCCCGCCGCCGGCAGCCAGGGCGCGGGCCAGGCCGTCCCGTCGAAGGGGGTCGCCAGGAAGACGCGGGCGAACCAGAAGAAGGAGGCGACCCAACTCAGCGCGGTCGTGGTGACCGGCATCCGCGCATCGGTCGAGAAGGCGCAGGATATCAAACGCGACGCCGACACCTTCGTCGATTCGATGTCCGCCACGGACATCGGCGCGCTGCCGGATCGCAGCGTCACCGAAACCCTGTCGCGCATTCCCGGCGTCACCATCGACCATTTCCTCTCCCAGGGCGATCCGGAACACTTCTCTGCCGAAGGCAACGGCGTGCAGGTGCGCGGCCTCACGCAGGTGCGTTCCGAATTGAATGGCCGCGACAGTTTCTCCGCCAACGGCGGGCGCGCCCTCAGCTTCGAGGATGTGCCGTCGGAATTGATGTCCGGCGTCGACGTCTTCAAAAACCAGACGGCCGAGATGATCGAGGGCGGCCTGGGCGGCACGGTGAACCTGCGCACCTTCATGCCCTTCGACTTCCAGGGCCAGAAGATCGCCGCTTCGGTCAGCGAGAACTACGGCGACTTCGTCGAGAAGTACAAGCCGTCCGCCTCGGTGCTCTACAGCAATCGCTGGCACACCGGCCTCGGCGACATGGGTTTCCTCGTCGATGTCGCCGATTCCCGCCTGGCCACGCGTACCGATGGCCTGTTCGTGCGTCCGTTCTTCAAGAACGCAAGCGGCACCTGGGTGCCGCGCGGCGCCGACTGGCGCACCCTGCTCTACGATCGCAAGCGCGATGGTACCTACCTCGCCTTCCAGTGGCGTCCCAGCAACAGTCTTGACCTCTACGCCACCGCGTTCCAGAGCAAATACCACGAAGTCTGGGACGAGGATGCGATCTTCGTGGGCAACGACCCGACGCAGGTGATGGTGGACCCCAGCCAGCCGAGCCAGGTCGATGGCGGCGTGTTCCAGTCCGGTCGCCTCACGCAGAATGGCGGCATGCCGATGGGCACCGACATCCGCGCATCCAATAAGCACTCCAAGACCACGGACTTCTCCACCGGGATGACGTGGCGGCTGGGCACGAGCACCGAACTCACGAGCTCGGTGCAGTTCGTCAAGGCCACCACCAACAGCCTGGATTCCACGGTGTCCTTGGGCACCAACGTGCCCTACATCGACGTCGCCTTGAACGGCAACAACCCGCCGCACATCGGCGTCGATGCCGGCTTCACCGGGAACCCCGCCAATTACTACTGGGGGTTCACCATGGATCACCAGAACCAGAACTACGCGAAAGAACTGGCCTGGCGTGCCGACATCTCGCACAGCTTCGTCGACGGGTTCGTGCAGGGGGTGAAGGCAGGCGTGCGCCTGACCAACCGCTATGCCGACAACATCGATACCGGCTACAACTGGATGCCCGTGTTCCAGACCTGGATGCAAGGCTGGGCACTGCCCAGCAGCGCATTGCCCGGCCTGGACTTGAACGGCACGGTCAACAGCAGCCTGGTGCACCTGGACACGTTCAAAAACTTCTACCGGGGCGACGCCGGCATACCAGGTGCGTTCTATGCGCCGGTGCTGTCGACCGCGCTGAGCTACCCGGGCAGCTACGCGGACATCCACGACGCCGCCATTCCGGCTTACTCCTGCTGCTATGCCAATCCGTACGTGGCCACGGTGCTTGATGCTGCGCACACCAATGTTCAGCACGAAAAGACCTACGCGGCGTACGCCATGCTCGACTTCGGGGTGGACGATGCCAATCTGAGCGGCAACGTCGGCGTGCGTGCGGTGAGGACCAGGAATGCCGCCCAAGGCTTCCTGGTGTATCCCGACCAGACATTGGCACCCTACCTGGGCACGGGCCAGTCCACGCCCATCAGCGCCCGCAACCAGTACACCGACATCCTGCCCAGCTTGAACGTGAAGTGGGAGTTCGCTCCGAACCTGCTCACGCGTTTTGCCTTTTCCAAGGCGGTTGCGCGGCCGGACTTCAGCCAGATGCAGGCCTATCAGATTCTCAATGCCGGCGTAGTGTCAGGCTATACGCCGCCGCTCGGCACCACCACCCTGCCGATCGACAAGCTGACTCTGACTGGCGATTCCTACAGCAACCCCTACCTGACGCCGATGAAGGCCAACCAGTTCGATCTGTCGCTGGAGTGGTATTTCGATCCGGACCGCGGCGGCATGGCCTGGGTCAACTTCTTCCACAAGGGGATAAGCGACTATTTCCGCCGCGAGTCGCACTTTGTGACGTATCCAGGTGTCGACGGCAACAACTACCAGTATCTGATCACCCGTCCGGTGAACGTCGGCAAGGCGACGATCGATGGCGCGGAAATCGGCTGGAACCAGTTCTTCGATTTCCTGCCGGTCAAGGGCTTCGGCATGTCGGCGAACTACACCTACATCCGCAGCAGGACCCATGTGCCGAACGACACTACGGCGGTGCCGGTGGATACGGATGGCTCCGGATACGGCAGCCTCCCGGCGGATGGCCTGTCGAGGGATTCCCTCAATGTCGCCGGCTTCTACGAGCACGGTCCGTGGCAAATCCGGCTGGCCTACAACTGGCGCAGCCAGTATCTGCTGTCGATCGGTCCGAATGGCTACAACGGTACCGACAACAGCATTCCGTGGAAGCTGCCGGTATTCGCCGATGCCTACGGACAGCTGGACGGTTCGATCTTCTACTCGTTCAACGAGCACGTGAAGCTCGGCCTGGAGATGAACAACCTCAATAACGCCGAACAGCGCACGATCATGAATCAGAATGCATCCGGCAAGCACATCACTTCCTGGTACGTGAACGACACCCGTTATGCGCTGACGCTGCGCGCGACGTTCTGATCGTGCAGTGCTGAGCAGTCGATGGGGTTCCGGCACGAGGCAAGGCATCCGGTATGGGGTACCTTGCCGGGCGTCAGAAAACCTCACCGCGTTCCGGCATGTTCGGCGCGCAGGCCGGGATGGCGGCAAGGTTGAGAAAGCGTTTCTTCGACGTGTTCGGAAACATCGGCGCCATTGCCGGCTCGTTGTTCCTCGCGCCGAGTGTCCACGCCAGCCAACCCGCCGCCATTCCTTGCCACTTCACCAGCGTGCGCATCGGCGGCGGGGCCGTGTCTCCGCTTTGCTCTTTCACCCATCGGTGCGCGGCCTGAATTACGCGCGCACCGACGTGGGCGATGACTACGGCCATGTCGACTTGCCCGGCAAGGCCACCGCGGTCTCCGTTCGTTTCAAGGTGGATGGTCCGCGCCTGGATGTCCTTTACGCCGTCAACGAAGGCAGGCGGCAAAGACGCCGAAGCCGTGATCACCGGCGACTCATCCCGAATCAACTGCCGAGCCAGTCGAAGCACGCTCTTGCGTAGCATCATCGAGTGCGGTCTCGCTCAAGAGCAACCACCATTTCAGTGCCAATGAAGGCACGATGGTGAAGTGGGAAGTGCGGGCCGTTGCGCCTATTCGACGGGGGCAAACGGCCGCCTATTGCGGCAGGTGCAAAAGAAGAAACATCAGGCAACCTGGCCAATTTTGTAATTGCATCTCTGCGTCCACAACCGGAGCATGCAGGTTGCACCGTTTAGGCCATGTGGCACGTTTCATGGCAAGGCAGGTCGTGCGCACGCACGAGCCATTCCGGGAACGTTGTTGTCGCCCAAGCCATCGCTGGCGAGCCGGTCGACATGTTCAATTCCTGCAGTCAGCGACAATGATGGGAGGGGAGCCAAGTGAACGACGGGTCCGGCAGTTCCGCTCGACAAGATATGCATGCCTGCTCACGGTGCAGGTGCGTGTCGCTGACTGCCGCCTCGAATCCGATCCATGCCAGGCGGGCCGGCAAATTCGGTCTTCACACACTTCCGCGTGGCGGGCAGATCACTGACCGCGTGTTGAGCGTGAGGCCCCGGATCGACAGCCCTGATCCTCGTCCATCTGCCGGCAACCCGTTCCCTCGCGGGTTGCCGGCCCGCCTTTGCTGACCAAATGATGCGCCTTCCAGAGCCGACCGCCATTATTCGTCTGGTTTCCCGCTGCCTGTTGCTGCTGTGCCTGTTTGCATCGCTGCCGGTGGCTGCGCAGCGGGTTTCGCGTACGTGGCACAACGTACGCATCGGCGGTGGCGGTTACGTCAGCGGGCTGGTGTTTCATCCGACCGAGCATGGTCTCTACTACGCACGCACCGACGTGGGCGGCGCCTATCGCTGGGATGCGGCCGCCGCGCACTGGGTTCCGCTGACCGACTGGCTCGGGGCGAAAGACCATAACCTGATGGGCATCGACAGCCTGGCGCTCGATTTGGCCGACCCCGACTGGCTGTATCTCGCGGCAGGTACCTACACCGTGCCGCAGGCGGGTAACGCCGCGATCCTGCGCTCGCACGATCGTGGCAAGACGTTCGAGCGAATCGACTTGCCGTTCCCGCTCGGCGGCAACGAGCTGGGCCGCGGCAATGGCGAGCGGCTGGCGGTGGATCCGCACGATGGCGGCGTCCTGTTGCTCGGCTCGCGCACGGCGGGCCTGTGGCGCAGTGCCGATCATGCGGCGCACTGGGCACGCGTGGACAGCTTTCCGGCGGTGGCGACCTCGCCGGCCGCCACCGCGGCCAACAGCTGGCGGCGGCAGCCGATCGGCATCGTGTTCGTGGTGTTCGATCCGGCCAGCGGCGCCAGGGGCCGACCGACGCCGGTGCTGTATGCCGGTGTTTCCACGCGCGAGACGAGCCTGTTCCGTTCGACCGACGGCGGCGCCCACTGGAGCGCCGTGCCAGGTCAACCCACCGGCCTGCGCCCGAACCACATGACGCGCGGCCCCGCCGGCAACTATTACCTGACCTATGGCGACGAGCCCGGGCCGGATCAGATGCACGATGGCGCGGTGTGGAAGTTCAGCCCGTCCGATGGTCGCTGGACCGACATCACGCCGATCCCGCGCCACGGCAAGCCGAGCGGCTTCGGCTGGGGAGATGTCGCCGTCGACGCGCACGACCCGAATATCCTGATGGCCTCGACGTTCTGCCACTACACGCCGTACGACGAGCTCTACCGCAGCACCGACGGCGGGCAGCACTGGGCCGCGGTATTCCCACGCTCGTCGTTCGACCATTCGAATGCGCCATGGACGCGCGACGCTCATCCGCACTGGATGAGCGACATCGCGATCGATCCGTTCGACCCCGACCATGTGATGTTCGTCACCGGCTACGGCGTGTGGGCTTCGCGCAACATGCGGGCGTTCGACCAGGGCGGCACGGTGGACTGGTGGTTCCAGGACGCCGGCCTGGAGGAAACCGTGGCGCTGGACCTGGCCAGTCCGCCCGTGGGTGCGCACCTGCTCAGCGCGCTCGGCGACCTGGACGGTTTCCGGCATGACGATATCGCCGTCGCCCCGTTGCAATTTGCGGCGCCGCCGCGCTACACCAACAGCACCAGCATCGACGTCGCGGCGCTGGCCCCGCAGCGGGTCGTTCGCAGCGGCAGCATCCGCGAGTCGGTCGATGCGGTCCGTGCCGCCTACTCGCTGGACGGCGCGAAAACCTGGCAGGCGTTCGCCAGCGAGCCGGGCGGGCAGGGTGGCGGCAGCATCGCCATCGCCGCCGACGGCAACACCGTGCTGTGGTTTCCATACGATGCGGGCAACGCCTACCTTACCCGCGACTGGGGTGCCCATTGGGTTGCCGCCGACGGCCTGCCCAAGGTGGCGCGCGTGCTGGCCGACCGGGTCGACCCGCAGCGCTTCTATGCGGAAGACCTGAAAAGCGGCCGCCTGCTGGTCAGCCACGACGGCGGCCGGCACTTCCAGCGGATCGGCGGCGCGCTCGGCCGGATCGCGGAAGAATCGCGCCAGCCCCGGTACCGCTGGAACACGGCGCAGCTGCATGCGGTGCCGGGGCAGGCCGGTGCGCTGTTTCTGGCCAGCCGTTTCGCCGGTCTGATCCGCGCCAGCGACAATGGTCGCGTGCTATGGAAAAGCGGCGTGATCGAAGCCGCCGATTCGCTGGGCTTCGGCAAGGCGGCGCCGGGCATGCCGGGACCGACCCTGTTCCTGGCCGGCACGCTCGGCGGCCGGAACGGGTTGTTCCTTTCCATCGACGCCGGCCATCGCTGGCGGCGCATCAACGACGACGCGCACCAGTACGGCGGCATGTCGCACGTCACCGGCGATCCGCGCGTGTTCGGCCGGGTGTATTTCGCCGGTGAAGGTCGCGGCATTTTCCAGGGCGACCTGGTCGTATCCGGCGCAGACGCCGGTCACGCGGCCACCCCGAAGGGGACCCCATGAACGCCACTCGCGCAAAATTTCCGCTTGCCCGCTTGCTCATTGCGCTGCTGCTGGCGGCGCCGTGGGCTGCGCAGGCGCAGGTCGAACTGCCCCCCGTATTCGGCGACGGTGCGGTGCTCCAGCGGGACCAGCCGATGCGGGTCTGGGGCTGGAGCGAACCGCACGCGCGGGTGCAAGTGCGCTTCGACCATGCCAAGGCCGACGTCGGCGCCGACGCCGCGGGTCGCTGGCACGCCGTGTTGCCGGCGCATGCGGCCGGCGGACCGTTCGCGCTGAGCGTGCGCAGCGGCAAGGACGAGACGGTGTCGCACGACCTTCTGGTGGGCGACGTGTATCTCGCCTCCGGCCAGTCGAACATGGAGTTCGCGTTGTACCAGGCGCGCAACGCCGCCGCCGCGATCGCCCACGCCACCGACGACGCGATCCGCCAGATCAAGATTCCCGACAGTTGGGCGATGCAGCCCGCCGACCGGCTGCCGGCCAGCCACTGGGTCGCCGCCTCGCCCGCCACCGCCGGGCAATTCTCGGCGGTGGCCTATTTTTTCGTCCGCGAGATCCGCGCCGATCAACATGTGCCGATCGGCATCATCAACGACAACTGGGGTGGCAGCCGGATCGAGCCGTGGATGGACGCGCAGACCGCGGCGGTGATGCCGGACCAGATCAAGGCCGACGTCGAACGCCATGACGTGGCCGAGGCGAAGGCGATCGCGGCGACCCGCCAGCACCTCGCGCAGCACTGGCAGAACGTGCTCGGCGCAAACCCCGCGGATGCGGCGCAGGCCCGCTACGCGGCGGCGAAGCTGGATCAACGCGGCTGGCAGCCGATCAAGGTGCCCGATTACTGGGAGTCGCAGGGTTACTACGGCATGGACGGCATCGCCTGGTACCGCACCAGCTTCGAGCTGAGCGCGGCCGACGCCGCAGCGGGCGTCACCTTGGGGCTGGGCATGATCGACGACTCCGATCATGCCTGGGTCGATGGCCGCCTGATCGGCAGTACCGACAATGGCTGGGACAAATCGCGGTTGTATCGCGTGGCACCCGGTGTGCTGAAGGCGGGGCGCCATACCCTGGCGATCCGGGTCGATGATCTGGGTGCCGGCGGCGGCATTCACGGCGATGCTGCGCTGCTCTACATCCAGCCCGGTCACGGTGCGCGCCGCACGTTTCCCGGCCCGTGGCGGTTCCGTCCGGAAGCGGTCACCCTGGTCCCGGCGAACAACAACAATCAGATTGCGACCCTGCTCTACAACCAGATGATCCATCCGTTGCTGCCGTTGGCGATCCGCGGGGTGATCTGGTACCAGGGCGAGTCCAATGCCACCGAGCAGGATGCGTTCAGATACCGCGACCAGTTCGCCGCGCTGATCAGGCAGTGGCGCCGCGACTTCCGCCAGCCCGCGCTGCCGTTCCTGTGGGTGCAGCTGGCCAACTTCAAGCAAGGTGCCGACACCGCCACCGGCAGTCCCTGGGCGATGTTGCGCGAATCGCAATCGAGCGCGCTGGCATTGCCGCATACCGCGCAGGCGGTGACCATCGATGTGGGCAATCCCGACAACATCCATCCCACCGACAAGCAGACCGTGGGCCATCGGCTGGCCCTGGCCGCGCGCCACGTCGTCTATGGCGAGTCGTTGCTGTACAGCGGCCCGGTGTACCGCTCGATGACGATCGACGGCGCGGCCATCCGGCTGCACTTCGCCAGCGCCGGCAGTGCGCAGCAGGCGCGCGGCGAGGTGCTGGCCGGCTTCACCATCGCCGCGGCCGACCGACATTTCCACGCGGCAACGGCACGCATCGACGGCGACGATGTGGTGGTGCGCGCTGCCGTCGTGAGCAGGCCGGTCGCGGTGCGCTACGGCTGGAGCGAGAACCCCGCCGAGGCCAACCTCGTCAACGCCGCTGACCTGCCGGCCTCGCCATTCCGTACCGATCACTGGTGACCCGCGCATGACTACACAATTTCCACCGCGACTCCTGTCGGCCTTGTTCGCGGTCGCGCTGGCCGGCAGCGGCCTGGTCCATGCCGCCACGCCGCTGCCGCAGATCGTCGGCGCGCACGGCCGCCACGAACTGCTGGTTGACGGCAAGCCTTACCTGATCCTCGGTGCGCAGGTGAACAATTCCAGCAACTGGCCGGCGATGCTGCCGCAGGTGTGGCCGGCGATCGATGCCATCCACGCCAATACCGTGCAGGTGCCGATCGCGTGGGAGCAGATCGAGCCGAAGCAGGGCCAGTTCGACTTCAGCTTTCTCGACACGCTGGTGACGCAAGCGCGCGAGCACCATGTGCGACTGGTGCTGCTGTGGTTCGCCAGTTGGAAGAACAACGGACCGAACTACGCGCCGGCGTGGGTGAAGCTGGACAACGCGCGCTATCCGCGGGTGGTGAAAAAGGACGGGACCACACTCAATTCGTTGTCGCCGTTCGGCACCGCTACGCTGGCTGCCGACCGCACCGCGTTCGTGGCGTTGCTGACGCACCTGCGCAAGATCGACGGCGACCGCCATACGGTGATCATGCTGCAGGTGGAGAACGAGTCGGGCACCTATGGCACCGATCGCGACTACTCCGCAGCGGGAGACAGGTTGTTGCAGTCGCCGGTGCCGGCGGCGGTGTTGCGCAAGACCGGCAAATCGGCCGGCACCTGGGCGCAGGTGTTCGGCAGGGATGCGGCCGAGTATTCCTTTGCCTGGGCGATTGCGCACTACATCGATCAGGTCGCCACCGCCGGCAAGGCCGTCTACGACCTGCCGATGTACGCAAACGCGGCCTTGCGCGACCCGCTCAAACCCGGCCCACCCGGCAGCTATTCGAGCGGAGGCCCCACCGACGACGTGCTCGACATCTGGCGCGCCGCGGCGCCTGCGCTGGACCTGTTGGCGCCGGACATCTACATGCGCGAGTACGCCAAGTATACCGCGGTGCTGGATCGCTACGCGCGTGCCGACAATCCACTGTTCGTCGGCGAAACCGGCAACGACCTGCCGTACGCGCGCTACCTGTTCGCCGCGCTGGGCCACCAGGCGATCGGCTACTCGCCGTTCGGCATGGATTACACGAAGTATTCGAACTGGCCGCTGGGCGCGAAGGCGATCGACGAAGACACGATCCAGCCGTTCGCGGCGAATTACGCCCTGATCGCGCCGATGCAAAGCCTGCTCGCCCGTCTGAGCTTCGAGGGCAAGCTGTGGGGCGCTTCCGAGCCGGACGACACGCACGAAGCGACGCTGGACCTCGGCAGTTGGCGCGTGCACGTCGGCTACGGTCAGCCACTGTTCGGCATGGAACCGCCCAAGGGCAACGAGAACAAGCTGGGCGGCGTGTTGATCGCCCAGCTGGGCAAGAACGAATACCTGGTCACCGGCTACCACGCGCGGGTCGATTTCATGCCACCAAAGGGCCACGACGGCGAGCACTTCCTGCTTGAACGGGTGGAGGAAGGCCACTACGACGCCGGCGGTCACTGGCAGTTTCTGCGCGAATGGAACGGCGACCAGACCGATTGGGGACTCAACTTCACCAGCCAGCCGCAGGTCCTGCGGGTCAAACTGGCGACGTACTAAGGGATGTACCGCATGCGCTTGAAACTACTTTGCCTGACCCTGCTGCTCTGCCTCGGCACGAGCGGCACCGTGCAGGCTGGCACACCCATTCCGACGAGCCCGGTCGCGGATTCGCCGGCCATCGAGCAACGCGTCGATGCGCTGCTCAACAAGCTGACGCTGGCGCAGAAGGTCGACCTGATCGGTGGCGAGGACAACATGTACATCCGCGCCGAGCCGGCGATCGGACTGCCACGATTGCGGATGTCGGACGGCCCGTTCGGCGTGCGCTCGGTGGGGCCGTCGACGGCCTACATGGCCGGTGTCGGCCTGGCCGCTTCGTGGGATCCGGCGCTGGCGCAGCGGGTGGGTGAGGCGATGGGTCGCGATGCGCGCGCGCGCGGCGTGAACTTCTTCCTCGGCCCGGGCGCGAATATCCATCGCGCACCGCAGAACGGCCGCAACATGGAGTACTACAGCGAGGATCCGTTCCTCGCCGGCAGCATGGCGGTCGGCTTCATCGACGGCATCCAGAGCCAGGGCGTGGTCGCCACGATCAAGCATTTCGTGGCGAACAATTCCGAATACGACCGCCGTCATCTCGACACGATCATCGACGAGCGCACCTTGCACGAGATCTATCTGCCGGCGTTCGAGATGGCGGTGAAGGACGCCCATGTCGGCGCGGTGATGAGCAGCTACAACCTGGTCAACGGCGATTACCTCAGCGAGAACCACGCGATCAGCAATGACATCCTGAAGAAGGACTGGGGCTTCAACGGTATCTTCATGTCCGACTGGGGCGCGACCCATGACGGCATCAAGGCGTTCAACGCCGGGCTCGATCTGGAGATGCCCGCCGCCGAGGCGATGACGCCGCAGCGGCTGCTGCCGCTGTTGAAGGACGGCAAGCTGTCGCAGGATGTCTTGAACGACAAGGTGCGGCGGATCCTGCGCACCGCGGTGCGCTTCGGCTTTCTCGATCGACCGCAGCAGGACTTATCGATCCCGTTGTTCAACCTCGACAACGATGCGGTGGCGCTGCAGTCTGCGCGCGAGGGGCTGGTGCTGCTGAAGAACGCGCATCACGTGCTGCCGCTCGATGCCTCGAAGATCAGGACGATTGCGGTGATCGGCCCGAATGCGTTCCCGGCGATCAGCAGTGCCGGCGGCAGTTCGCACGTCGATACGTTCGAGGCGCAAAGCGTGCTCACCGGCATCACCCATCAGCTCGGCGACAAGGCGCGCGTGCTGTACAGCCGCGGCCTGCCCTCGCCGGACGAGGTGTTCAAGCAATCCAGCTTCGTCAGCCCGGACGGCGACAAGGGCCTGCTGCGGCAGACCTTCGCCAATGCCGACTTCCAGGGCAAGCCCGGCACAACTTCCACCGATGAACACGTCGACCAGTGGAAGCCGGAGCTGTGGACCACCCCGGCCACCGAGCGGCAGAGCATTCGCTGGAGCGGCAGCTTCGTGCCCAGCCACAGCGGCAAGTACCTGTTCCTCACCGCGGCAGCGAGCCAGGACACCTATCGACTGCTGGTGAATGGCAAACCGGTGATCACCCAGCCGCAGCGCGAAGGCCAGGCACCGTTGTACGTCACGCTCGACCTGGTCGCGGGCAAGCCGGTGTCGATCCGTCTCGATTACCTGCCGGACGTGAGCTACAGCCGTATGGGCCTGGGCGTGATCGCGCTGGACGATCTGATTTCGCCGGATGCGAAGAAAATGGCGGCGATGGCGGACGCGGCCGTGGTGGCGGTGGGCTTCGATCCCACCTCCGAGAGCGAAGCGTTCGATCGCACGTTCCAGTTGCCGTGGGGCCAGGAAGCGCTGATCGAGGCGGTGGCCGCGGTGAACAGGAAGACCATCGTGACCGTGAACTCCGGCGACGCCTATGCCACTGACGGCTGGCTGGACCAGGTGCCGGCCTTGCTGCAGAGCTGGTATCCCGGTCAGGAAGGCGGACGCGCGATCGCCGAAGTGCTGTTCGGCGCGCATACGCCGGAAGGCAAGTTGCCGGTCAGTTTCGATCGCGAGTGGAAGGACAATCCCACCCACGATTTCTATGACGCGCCTGCGCATTCAGCCGGCACCCATCCCACCGTCAAATATGGCGAGGGCGTGTTCCTCGGCTACCGCTGGTACGCCACCTATCCGCACAAGCCGCAGCCGCTGTTCGCCTTCGGCTACGGACTCTCGTACACGACCTTCGCCTTCAGCAAGCTCCGCGTGTCGCCCGCTTCGGCGAAGGTCGGCGACACGATCACCGTCTCGTTCGACGTCAGCAACACCGGTTCGCGCGATGGTGCCGAGGTAGCCCAGGTCTACGTGGGCGATCCATCGGCGCGGGTGGCCCGGCCGGCGCGCGAGCTGAAGGCGTTCCGCAAGGTGAGGCTGAAGCCGGGACAGACCACGCATGTCAGCCTGACCCTGGATCGGCGCGCGTTTGCGTATTACGACGTCGGCAAACACGGATGGCAGGTCGATCCGGGGCGCTTCACCGTCTACGTCGGCGACGCCTCCAACCACACGCCGCTGGCCACCGACCTGACGATGGGGAAAACACGATGAACCACATGCATTGGCACCCATGCCATGCACCGGTGGAGTGGAAGCCATGCCGGCCAGCGCCTCCGATGCATCCGGCGAACGCGCGCCTGGGCACCTCGCTGCTGCCAAATCGCCCGGCCCGTCTGGCGAATTCAGTCATTTGCGGGGCAGGGCGCCGGGCAAGCCGGGCTCTCGTGATAAGCCGTCTGGCATCGACCGCGCCTGGTGTTGCGGGTGTTCGTTCAACGCGGAGGGAATGTCATGCGAATTTCTGACCTTGCATTGCTGGGCTTGCTCTTGTCATGCACCACGGCGGTTGCCGTCGCCGGCGCCGCGCCGATGGCCACGCTTGACCGGCACGGCGCATGGGTCAGCGTCGAGGCTTACGGCCCGAACGTCATCCATGTGACGATTGCCGCCGACAAGAACCAGGCATTGAAGCCGCCCGGCTACGGGATTCTTGCCGGCCACGCCGACAATTCAGCCTTCCATGAGACCCATGGCCAGGGCGGCGATACCTTCGCCTCCCCGATGCTGACCCTGCATGTGGACGCGCCGCCGCCGCCGCATGTGCCGGGAATCACGGACCGCTATTTCGCGCCGAAACTGGCGCCGGTCAGCCTGCAAGTGAAGAACGCCAAGGGTGTCACGATCGTCGAGATGACCGGCTGGAACATGTCGCCGCACTCGGTGGCGGGCGAAGCCACCTATCAAGTGGGCGCCACGTTCTCGGCGCCTGCCGACGAGCACTATTACGGCATGGGCCAGAACCAGGGCAGCCTCGGCCCGCTCGACCTGCGCGGCCGCGTCATCGACTGCAAGCACTGGTACGACGCGCCCAGCGGCGAAACCGTCTGCGTGCCTTTCATGGTGTCGTCCAGGGGCTACGGCATCATCTGGGACAACCCCTCGGATACGCATTTCGTCGCCGGCATCCGCGGCCACACGAGCTTCGAGTCGAAAGTCGGCGAACGTGTCAGTTTCTTCGTCATCACCGGCGACACGCCAGAGCAGATCTATTCGGCCTATGCGCGGGTGACCGGCAAGACGCCGATCCCGCCCAAGGCGGCCTTCGGCCTGATCCAGTCCAAGGCGCGTTACGACAGCCAGGCCGAGGTGTTGCGCGTGGCGCGCACCTACCGCGAAAAGCACTACCCGCTCGACGTGATGGTGATCGACTGGTTCTACTGGACGCGCATGGGCCAGCTGGACTTCAACCCGGCGGAATTCCCGGATCCCGACGGCATGAATCGGCAACTGCATGCCATGGGCATGAAGTCGATCATTTCGATCTGGCCGCGCTTCGAGCGCTCCGGGCGCTACTTCAAGGAGCTCGACGCCAAGGGTTATTTCCTCAAGGACAAGGACGGCAAGACGGTCGATGGCCTGCCATTTCGCTCCGACCGCGCCGGCGCCCTGATCGACTCGACCAACCCCGCGGCGCGCAAGTGGTTCTGGACGCACGTGCGCGACAACATCCTCTCGCACGGCTTCGACTACCCGTGGCTGGACGAGACCGAACCGGATCTCGTGCCGGACGGCTACTTCTTCTCGATCGGCTCCGGCGACCGCTACCATAACGTCTATCCGCTGCTTCACGTGGAAGGCGTCGCGCAGGGCATGCGCGCCTGGAAACCGGATGAGCGTGTGCTGATCCTTTCCCGCGCGGCATACCTGGGGTCCCAGCGTACCGGCGCGCTGTTCTGGTCGTCGGACATCGACCCGAGCTGGGAGGCGTTGCAACGCCAGATTCCCACCGGCCTCAACATGACCGCTTCGGGCATCGCCTATTGGGGCAACGACATCGGTGGCTGGCAGTGGTTGCCGCAGACCACCAGCGCCACCAAAAAGCCGCTGCTCGATCCTTCCGACGCGCGCGACGCGGTGGGCCAGAACAACGATTACCCGGAACTGCTCACGCGCTGGTTCGAATACGGTACCTTCCTGCCAACGCTGCGCCTGCACGGCGACCGCAAGCACACGGAAATCTGGGCCTACGGCCATCAGGCCGAGGCGATCATGGCGAACTACGACAAGCTTCGTTATCGCCTGATCCCGTACATCTACAGCCAGGCCAAGCGGACCTACGACACCGGCGCGCCCTTCATGCGACCGCTGTGGATGGACTTCCCGAACGATCCCAACGTCGCCAACCTGGGCACGCAATACATGTTCGGCCCCGCCTTCCTGGTGGCGCCGGTCACCGAGCAGGGCCAGACGGAAAAGGACGTCTATCTGCCCGTCGGCAGCGACTGGTACAACTTCTGGACCAACGAAAAGCTGGCGGGCGGACGCTGGGTAAAGGTGGCCGCGCCCATCAATCAGATTCCCGTCTTCGTTCGCGCCGGCTCCATCGTGCCGCTGGGTTCCGACGTCCAGTCGACCGCATCGAAGCAGTCCATCGCCGAGATCCGCGTCTATCCGGGTCGCGATGCCCACTTCGCGCTGTACGAGGACGATGGCAGCTCGTATGGCTACGAGCATGGCCACTACTCGCGCATCCCGCTGGACTACGACGATGCCACCGGCGTGCTGACCGTGGGCAAACGCGAAGGCGACGGCAGTGGTGCGCCGGCAAAGCGGCAGTTCATCATCCGCCGCATCGACGGCATGCACCCGGCGGCGGACGCACGGGATGCCAGCCACGACGTGAAGGTCGAGTACGACGGCCACGAGCTGAAGGTGCCGCGCTGAGTGGCGGTGCCGCAAAAACCACCTGGGAGGAGCGACATGCAGCATCGGGTATCGAAATGGGCACTCATCGGAGGTGCCTGTGCACTCGCGACCTGCGCGATGGCGGCCGGTGGCTCGGGACATCGCGCCTGGGTGGACGCCTGGGCCGCGTCACCGGATAGCGCCGGGCCGGCCCTGAATGCGCAGACGGTGCGGCAGGTCGTGCGGGCGAGCATCGGTGGCTCGCAGGTGCGCGTGCGCCTGTCCAACCTGTTCGGCAACGCGGCGATCACTCTGGGCCCGGTGCACGTGGCGCCGAGCGCCGGCGGCGCGGATACGGTGCCGGGCAGCGATCACGCCTTGCTGTTCAACGGCAAGCCCACCGTCACCATCGCCAAGGGCGAAAGCGTATTGAGCGATCCGCTGAAGATGGACGTGAAGGCGCTGCAGTCGCTGGCGGTGAGCATCTACGCACCGGCCGCGGCGGCATACCGTGCGTCGACCGTCCACAGCGCCGGCTTTGCCACCGCCTACATCACCGAAAGCGGCGATGCCACCGCAGCGGCGCGCTTCCCGCGCGACGAAACCAGCGGCAATCGCTTCTTCCTCACCGACGTGGAAGTGGCCGGAGCGTCCACCAAATACACGCTGGTCGCTTTCGGCGACTCCATCACCGACGGCGTAGGGACCAAGGCGGATGCGAACGAGCGCTGGCCGGATGACCTTGCCGTACGCTTGCAGGCGGACGCCAAGTTGTCCTCCATCGGCGTGGCGGATGCCGGTATCAGCGGCAATCGCATCTTGCACGACGGCGCCGGCCCCAGTGCGTTGACGCGCTTCGGTCGCGATGCGCTGGACCAGCCCGGCGTACGCTGGATCGTATTGCTGGAGGGTATCAACGACATCGGCGGCTCGGGTTACGCCTGGGACGCCAAGGACAAGATCGCCGCGCAACAAGTGATCGACGGCATGAAAACGCTGATCGCGCGCGCGCATGCCCGGCACGTGAAGATCTATGGCGCCACCCTGACCCCCTATGGCGGCAGCGGCTGGCCGTATCACAGCGCGGCCGGCGAAAAGACGCGCGAGCAGGTGAATGCGTGGATCCGCGATTCCGGCGCGTTCGACGGCGTGGTGGATTTCGACAAGGTGATCCGCGATCCCGCCGCGCCGCAAAAAATGCTCGCCGCCTATGACAGCGGCGACCATCTGCATCCGAACAGCGCGGGCTATCGGGCGATGGCCAATGCGGTGGATCTGAACTGGTTCGCCGACAAGCCATCGGCGGCGCAATGAACGCCGGGTCGCCACCGTCGGAACCGATCGGTTGAGGTATCACCGGTCTGCGCACCTATCTGCCAGACGACAGAGGTCGACTACTGGAGATGCGCGCGCAGCGGCAGACGCGTTATTCGCTCAGCGAAATCATCATGTTTCTCCGTTCGCGTTACAACGATGCCGACTGCAAGGACGCGGTGAAGTATCTGCCGAAGATCCGTCACCCTACGCACTCAGTTACTCGCAAAGACTGCCTCCGCTTCCTGCGCATCGACCCGAAGACCCGGGATATCCGTGCCGACAGTCCCGGCCCCATGCCGGACGACAGCGACGGTGCGCGCTTTATCTGGTCGGAATAAAAAAGGATGGCGCCAGCGAATCCGTGGATTCAGCGGCGCATCCCAGTCTCTCAACATGATGAAGGATTCGAAATGAACGCCAAACGCCTAGCGCAGCTCGTATTGGGCCTCTTTTTGGGTGCCGCCGCCTGCGGCAATAGCTTGGCTCAAAAGGCCGAAGGCCTGGCCAACACCCCGCAAATGGGCTGGAACAGCTGGAACAAATTTGCCTGCAATATCGACGAGCGCCTGATCCGTGAGACCGCCGATGCCATGGTCAAGACGGGCTTGAAGGACGCCGGTTACCAATACGTGAACATTGACGATTGCTGGCAGGGCCAGCGCGACGCCGACGGCAACATCCAGCCCGATCCCAAGCGCTTCCCATCCGGCATGAAGGCGTTGGCAGATTATGTGCATGCCAAGGGACTCAAGCTGGGCATCTACTCGGACGCCGGCGCGACCACCTGCGACGGCCGTCCCGGTAGCCGCGGCCACGAGTATCAGGATGCGCGGACCTATGCGCGCTGGGGCATCGATTACGTCAAGTACGACTGGTGCAACACCCCAGACATGAACGCCAAAGCGGCCTACACCACGATGCGCGACGCGATCGCCCAGTCGGGCCGTCCGATGCTGTTCAGCATGTGCGAATGGGGCATGAGCAAGCCGTGGGAGTGGGCCGGCCAGGTTGCCCATTCGTGGCGCACTACTCCCGATATCTATAATTGCTTCGACTGCGAATTCAGTCCCGGTCTCTCGACTGGTCTGGGCGTGCTGCGCATCCTTGACAGGCAGGCCGGCCTGCGCAAGTTCGCAGGGCCCGGCCACTGGAACGATATGGACATGCTCGAAGTGGGCAACGGCATGAGCGAGGATGAAGAGCGCGCCCAGCTGTCGATCTGGGCCATGATGGCCTCGCCCCTCATCCTGGGCAACGACCTGCGTTCCATGTCCGAGTCGACCCACCGCATCCTGACCAACCCCGGTGTGATCGCGGTGGACCAGGACAAGCTGGGTGTGGAGGCGCTGCGCGTCCTGGCCGACGGTCCGCTGGAGATCTATGCCAAGCCGCTTGACGGCGGCCAATGGGCACTGATGTTCCTGAACCGCTCCACCCAGGCTATTGATGTTCACCATGACTGGAAGGCGCAAGTCTTGACCGATGACCTGAGCAAGCGGTCGGTCGATTTCAAGCAGACCGTCTACCGCTGGTCCGACCTGTGGACCAAGAAGACGGGCGACACCAGCACCACACTGCAAGCGCGGCTTGCGCCGCACAGCGTGCTGATGCTGCTCCTGACCGGTCCTGCGAAGCCATAGGGCGGGTGAGGATGGAAGGGCGACGCTTGTGGCCGGTCGGTCCGGCAGGGCGCAAACCTTCCAATGGATCGAAACACCGACGGGCGAACTGGTGCTGATGTCATTGGCCAGCCTCGACGACCGGCCGCTGAAAGACCGGGAAAGCGGCCGCCCCGCGGACTTCGCGTTCGCGCTGTACACGCTGAGACGGCCGCAGGCCGTCAGTGCTTGGCGGCCGCGTTGCGCTTGTGCGAGGTGGCGGCAGACCTGGGCCGCATCCTTCGTGAAGTGGGCGGCACACCCCCTCGACCGATACCCTGACTCCCAATGATTGGCTCCGCAGACAAAACAATGGACAAAGACCCTGACAGCCTGAGCCGCCCTTCCGCCATCTCTGCCGCCCGGCTCATGAGACGGGCGATTCTTAGCCGTCCGATTCTTTTCCTGGTGGCCATCGTCCTCTCCGCGTCTCAGGCCCTTCCGGCGGAACCAGCGGCACCGGCGACTCCTGCCCACAATCCCATTATCTGGGCCGATGTGCCGGACATGTCCATGATTCGCGTTGGCGACACCTATTACATGAGCAGCACCACGATGCACCTGAGTCCGGGAGTGCCGATCATGAAATCGAAG
>Ga0207690_10000332_pt1 | contig 31493 bp, 37 predicted proteins | sample KBSC23metaG_FD_184315 | JGI IMG/M metagenome (GOLD analysis project Ga0207690, IMG submission 184315) | Corn rhizosphere microbial communities from Kellogg Biological Station, Michigan, USA - KBS C2-3 metaG (SPAdes) (version 2) | ecosystem: Host-associated > Plants > Roots > Rhizosphere > Soil ... | reverse complement strand
CTGGCGGCGGAACTGACGTTGCGCCGCGCCGGGCGGGCGTCTTCGTCACGTGGGTGTGACGGATCAGTGACGATGGCCCCAGCCGCCGCCGTGCCCCCAGCCTCGGCCACCCCAGCCGCGATGGCAGCCCCAGCATCCGCCGCCACCGATCCACACGCTGCCGAAGACCGGCGCCGGGTAGTAGGCCGGGCCATAGGCGTAATAAGGATCGTACGGATATGCCGGATACGCCGGATAGGCCGCCACGGGCGCCGGCGCGACGGCTGCCGGGGCGATCGGGTTGCCGTAAGCGTCGTAGTACGGCGCGACCACGCAGCCGCTCAGCAAGGCGGCCGCGCAGACGGCCAGCGCGCCCGGCAGGACTGCAGCCAAGCCGCCGCGTTGCGGTGTCGGGGTCATGATGTGCTCCGTTGGATGCATGTGCATATGCGTTGGACCATGTTTGGCCAGTTCAATTCCAAGGACTTCCTATACCACCGCTGCCAATCGTTGCCGGATCACTTACCATGACCGCTTCGCCGCCCGCGCAGGGGAGAGATCGTGGCAGGCGATGCCCATAAACACTGGAGGACACATCCATGCAAGCCACCGAAGCCACGACAGCGCCCACACGGGGCGATCGTGCACCGGCCCCGGCCATCTCTGCGGCAACCCGACGCAAGGCCATCATCGCCGCGACCATCGGCAACGGCCTCGAATGGTTCGACTTCACGGTCTACAGCTTCTTCGCGGTCATCATCGCCAAGCTGTTCTTTCCCACCGGCAACGACTTCACCTCGTTCATGCTGACGGTCGCCACGTTCGGCGTGGGGTTCTTCATGCGGCCGGTGGGTGCCGTCGTGCTCGGCGTCTATGCCGATCGCGTGGGCCGCAAGGCAGCGCTCACACTCACCATCATGCTGATGGCCATCGGTACCGCCATCATTGGGCTGGCCCCCACGTATGCGCAGATCGGCATCGGCGCGCCCATCCTCATCGTGATCGCGCGGCTCATCCAGGGCTTCTCGGCCGGCGGTGAAGTTGGCGGCGCCACGGCGTTCCTGATCGAGTATGCGCCGGACGAAAAACGCGGCTACTTCGCGAGCTGGCAGCAGGCGAGCCAGGGCATCTCGTTCATCCTGGGTGCGGCGATGGGCGCGATCGTCACGAATGGCCTGTCGCCCGAGCAGATCGATGCGTGGGGCTGGCGCATTCCGTTCCTGTTCGGTCTGCTGATCGGGCCGGTCGGCATGTACATCCGCTCGCACCTGCACGAGCCGCCCGCGTTCGAAGCACAGAAGGCGAAGGCTGCGAAGGAGCCGCGCCTGGCGCCGCTGTCGCAAGTGCTGACGGATCATCCGCGCGAGGTGCTCGGCGGCCTGGGCGTGACCATCCTGTGGACGGTCTGCACCTACACGCTGGTGTTCTACATGCCGACGTATGCCAAGCAACAGCTCGGCCTGCCGCTGGGCGCGACGTTCCAGTCGACGGCGCTATGCGGCGCGATCATCTTCGTGCTGTGCCCGCTCATGGGCTCACTGTCCGACCGTATCGGCCGCAAGCGCATGCTGGGCACGGTGGCGCTCATCATCGCCGCGGCGGCGTATCCGCTCTTCCACTGGCTGAACGTCAACCCGACCGTGCAGACGCTGCTGCAGGTGCAGGTGATCCTGGGCGTGCTGCTGGCGGCGTTTACCGGCCCGGCGCCGGCCGTGCTGGCCGAGCAGTTCCCGACGGCCGTGCGCTCCACCGGCCTGTCGATTTCGTACAACCTGGCGGTGACGATCTTCGGCGGTTTTGCGCCGCTGATCGTGACGTGGCTGATTGCCAGCACGGGCAGCAAGCTGGCGCCGTCGTATTACGTGATGGTCGCGGCCATCATCAGCGTATTTGCGCTGGCGCTGATGCACGATCGCACGGGTAAGCCGATCGAAAAGTAATCGCTTGAAATAAGATCAGGCGACACAAGAACGGCCGGTGGCTCACCCCACCGGCCGTTCGTCTTTTGCGGCCAGCAACGCAGCGTTCTCCAGCACCCGCACGCCCGGCGCATCCACGCGCGCGGACATGACCAACGCAGCGGCCACCGATTCCGCCGGCACCGGCCGCCACGTCTTGGGCACCATCCAGCCGAGCATCTTCGATAGATTTTGCGCAACACGTTCTGCCGGACGGCGCTCCGCGCGCAGGCCCAGCATCAGCGAAGGCCGCACCACCGTCACGGACGGAAAGCCAATCGACAGAAGCCCCGCTTCCACCTCGCCCTTGCAGCGGTTGTAGAACACGCTTGAGCGCGCATCGGCGCCCAGCGCGCTCACCAGCAGGAAATGGTGCGCGCCCGCGGCAAATGCGCGGCGTGCCAGCTCGATCGGATATTCGACATCAACACGCCGGAATGCCGCTTGCGAACCAGCGCTTCGAATGGTCGTACCGAGCGCGCAGATGACGATATCGGCGACTAGCGCGGACTGGGTTTCAGGCGCGTCCAGATGGTCGAAATCGACCACGCATTCGCGCAGTCGACCGGGCAGCGCCTGCCCTGCCGTCAAGGCCCCGCGCCGGCGCACGAGCGCGGTAACGCTGCCGGCCCAGGGTTGCGCGACAAGGCGGCGCACCACGGCGCGCCCCACCAGACCGTTGGCGCCGGCCACCAGAACGGCCGGTCCGCGAGGCTGCTCAGGCGCATTGCCGCCAGCCGCGAAGCCTTGTCCGACAGGCATTTGCGAACTCGACATGATGTTCTCCATGAGGTTTGCACGGGCCCCAAAAACATAGTGTACGGCGACTGGCCGACCGGTTTGCTGCAGCGCCGCCTGCGCGCTTTCGGTGCGTTTTCCGCGCGCGAAAGACTGGCTGAAATGCAAACAAACCCTGTCGGTATCAGGTGTTTCCCGAATACCTGCCCGCAAACGTAGACAGGACAAGTGTCGGCTGCAAGCAACGGCCCGCAAAGCCTTGCAGGGAGGGGATGTGCAACCCTTCGCAACGGTGATATAAAACGGGTCGCAGTACAACGCTGTCCAACAAACCTGAAGTGGGGAACTGACATGACGACCAAATCCGAACTCGTAGCCGCCATTGCGAAAGACGCTGAACTGAGCAACGCCGCCGCCGAGCGCGCGCTGAACTCCGCGCTGGAAAACATCAAGAAGACCGTCGCCAAGGGCGGCACCATTACGCTGGTTGGCTTCGGTTCGTTCTCGTCGGGCAAGCGTGCTGCACGCACCGGCCGCAACCCGCGCACCGGCGAAGCCATCAAGATCCCGGCAACCAAGACCGTGAAGTTCACGGCTGGCAAGGGCTTCAAGGACGCCGTGAACAAGAAGAAGTAAGCGTCTTCTGCCGAGCCCCGCTTGCGCGCGGGCCGGGAGACTTGCAAGGGACCCTTCTGGGTCCCTTTTCTTTTGGCCGAATGGTTGACTGAGAGCAACCTCACGCCACCGGCCACAACCCCACCAGGTAACCGACGGAGCCGACGCGCGCGACAAGCGTATCGGGATCATCCTGTGCATCAAGCCATGCGGCGGCGCCTTGCGGCACGTCATCGGTGCCGATCGACAGCACGCCGTGCACGCAATACACCAGCCATTGCATTCCCGAATGCAAACGCGGCAATGAGCGGCGCTCGCCGGCCGCCAGCGCAATCGCCTCGGTGTGATGCGACCAGGCGTCGCGCCGCGTCATCACATTGAAATCCGACAGCGGCGCATCGAGCGTGGCGTGCACATCCGCCTCGCCGGGAAAGCGCGCAGGCGCTTCTCCCGGTGCGAGCTTCACGGCTTCGGCATCGGCGCGATGCATCGTCAACCGCCCGCCCGCGATCACCGCCAGCGAGCGGTCGATGCCAACAAAGCGCGAGAACGGACCCGCCGCATCCACCTGCGCAGTGCTCACGCGCCAGTCGAAGTTGTCCAGCGTGGCGCCTTCGGGTGCGATGGCGATTTCGGTGGTGACGCCGCCGCCGTTCTTCCACGGCATGCGGCGCATTGCATCTGCAGGGATCAGCTTCATTGGCGGCGCAACAAGTGGTAGGCCAGACGCGCCGCCACGCGCACGGTGCGGCGGTCCTGGTCGTATTCGGGGTTGGTTTCGGCGATGTCCGCCACGCGCACCTTGCCCGTCGCGCACACATGCTGCACCAGCGCTTCGAGTACCGGCAGCGTGATGCCGTACGCGGCGGGCGCGGACACGCCAGGCGCCACGGCAGCGGCCAGCACATCCATGTCGATGGTCAGGTAGATGTGATCGACATCGGCCAGCCAGGCATCGAGATCGGCCATGCGCGCGTCGACGTGGCGCTCCTGCACCTGGGTGTCTTCCACATAGTGCGCGTGCAGCGCGTCGGCGCGATCAAACAACGCGGGCGTGTTGGACAGGCGGCTCACGCCCAGGCAGCAGTACGTCAGGTCGATGCCGTGTGCGGCGCAATCTTCGGCGATCTGGTCGAACGGCGTACCGGAGTTGCCGGGGCGGCTCGTGCGTAGATCGAAATGCGCGTCAAAGTTGACGATGGCCAAACGCCCACGCCAGCCTTGTTTCTGCCAGTGCTTGCGCAGGCCCTGGTAGGTGCCGAACGCAACCTCGTGACCGCCGCCGAGCACGACCGGGCGCGCACCGGCATCGAGCAAGCGGAACACCGCTTCGCCGAGCGCAGATTGGGCGCGCTCCAGATCGCCATCGTCGCAGGCTACGTCACCGGCATCGGCGAGGTGCGTGAGGCCGTGCGCCGGCACATTGGCCAGCGCGCGGCGGATTTCGCGCGGGGCTTGTGCGGCACCCGCGCGGCCGTGATTGCGCACCACGCCGGCGTCGCACGCAAAGCCGAGCACGGTGGGCGCGCCCGACAGGTTCATCGCATCAGCGGGCTGCACGATCTGGAACAGGCGCGTCACGTCGCCGCGCTCGCCGGTGTCGTCACGGCCCTGCCAGATGGACGCATCGAACGTCGTCGTCATGACCGAGTGAGCACCGCTTGCAGGAACGAACGCGTGCGCGCCTCCTTAGGCTCGCCAAAGATGACCGACGGTGGCCCGGCTTCGACGATGCCGCCGCCGTCCATCACCACCACCACGTCGGCCACTTCGCGCGCGAAACCCATCTCGTGCGTGACGACCAGCATCGTCATGCCCTCCTTGGCTAGCAGCTTCATCACCTGCAGCACTTCACCCACGAGTTCGGGGTCGAGCGCAGACGTCGGCTCGTCAAACAGCATCACCTTCGGCTGCATCGCCAGCGCACGGGCAATCGCCACACGCTGCTTCTGGCCACCGGAGAGGCTCGCGGGCATCGCGTCGGCCTTGTGCGCCAAACCCACTTTCTGCAGCAGTTCGCGCGCTTCGGCTTCGGCTTCCTTGCTCGACTTGCCGCGCAACATGCGCGGGCCGATGGTGACGTTGTGCAGCACCGAGAGATGCGGGAACAGGTTGAACGATTGGAACACCATCCCGACCTGTTGGCGCAGGTGGTTCAGGTCGCTCTCGGGCAGCATCGTGCCGTTGTCGATCAGCCGCTTGCCGCAGATGTCGATGCTGCCGCCTTCAGGCACTTCCAGCCCGTTGCAGCAGCGCAGGAAGGTGCTCTTGCCCGAGCCGCTGGGCCCGATCACGACCACCACCTGCGAGGCGTCGACCTCGAAGTCGATGCCCTTGAGCACCGTGTGATCGCCATACGATTTCGTCAGGCCGCGGATCTCAATCATCGGAACCGTACTCATTGCACCATGCCTCCCGCACGGATATTGCGTTCAAGCCGATGCAGCAGATAGCTGGCGGCACTGGTCAGCACCAGGTACACCAGCGCAATCGCCAGGTACACCTCCAGCGAGCGATACGACACGCTGATGATCTTCTGCCCCTCGTGCATCAGGTCGTGAATCGTAAGCAGCGACACCAGCGCTGAATTCTTGATGAGCGCGATGAACTCGTTGCCCAGTGGCGGAATCATCCGCACCACCGCCTGCGGCAGGATGATCGCGCGCATCGATTGCGCCGACGACATGCCGATCGAACGTGCGGCCTCCATCTGCCCGCGATCGACCGACTGGATCGCACCGCGCACGATCTCCGACACATACGCGCCCGAATACACGCCCAGCCCCAGCACGCCGCACACGAAGGCCGGCAGCAGGATGTCGAACTGCGGCAGCCCGAAGAACAGCAGGAAGAGTTGCACCAACAACGGCGTGCCGCGAATGAATGTCACGTACACCGTGCAGATGCCGTAGACGAAGCGCCGGCGCGGGTTCAGCCGACCGATGCCAACCAGCAGACCCAGCACGCAGCCGAGCATCAGCGCGACGGCCGTCACCTCCACGGTGACGAGCGCACCATGGAGGATGTCCGTCCACCCCGCCCAGACAGGAGAAAAATCCAGTTCCATCAGCGTGTCCGGTCCTGGTTACTTGGCGTTGGGGCCAAACCACTTCTTGAGGATCTGCTCGTACGTGCCGTCGGCCTTGATCTTCTCGAGCGCAGCGTTCAGCGCCTTGGTGAGTTCGGGCTGGTCACGACGCACAGCGATGCCGTATTCCTCGGTCGTGAGCGCCGGCTCGACCAAGCGCAAGCCTGGACGCATCTTCACGTAGTACGCAGCAGCGGGACGGCCGGTGACAGCCGCATCGGCGCGGCCGATCTCAACGAGGTTGAACATCTGCTCGTTCTTCTCGACTTCCACACGCTCGACCTTCGGGTAGTTCTCGCGCAGGTAATTGACCGACTTGGTGCCTACCTGCACGCTCACCTTCTTGCCGGCCAGATCTGCCGGCGTCTTGATGCCCGTGTTGCCCTGCTTGACCAGCGCGACGAGGCCACCGTGGTAGTACGGCACCGTGAAGTCCACGACCTTCTTGCGCTCCTCGGTGATGTAGATGCCCGAGATGGCCACGTCGAAGCGGCGCGAGATCAGGCCCGGCACGAGGCCCTTGAAGTCGATGTCGGTCCACTCGACCGGGCGGCCCATGGTGCGGGCCAGCGCTTCGATCAGGTCAACATCAAAGCCGGTGCGCTTGCCGTTTTCGACAAACTCCATCGGCGCGAAGGTGGCATCTGTGGCCACGCGTAGCGGCTCGCCCGCGGCGTGCGCAGCGGTAGCGAAAGACGCCGCAGCGGACAACGCCACGGCACAAGCCAGCATCGAATGCATGAAACGACGGCGATTCCCCATGAGTGATCTCCTGATGTGCGTGTGCATGTGGGGTGAGAAAAAGAAATCGGATATTCGGTAGTTCAGATGTCCTGCAGCCGCGCCGAAATGGATGCCGCCGCAGCGACGGTCATGTCGATCAGGCGCTGCTCCTTGCCGCGCACGCGCGTGGCCGGCGCCATCATCGTGATCGAGCCGAGCGCATGGCCGGGCAGCCGGAACACCGGCACGCTCACACCCCAGACGCCAGGGTCGACTTCCCCTTCGGATAGCGCATAGCCGGCGGCGCGGATATCGGCGAGTTCGGTGAGCAGTTGCGCCTGCTGCGCCGGGTCATCGGCCAGCAGATCAGCGAGGATGGCGCGCGCCGCAGCGGGCGGCATGAAGGCGAGCAACGACTTGGCGGAGGCGCCGGCCACCAGCGGCACGCCGCGCCCCTTCTCGAACGAGCAGCGCAGCGATTGCTGGCTCTCGACCATCTCCAGGCACACGACCTGATCTTTGACGGCGACAACCAGCCCGACCGATTCGCCCGACTCGGCGGCCAGCCTGGTCATGCCGATACGCGCTTCGTGCAGCAGATGCGATGCATGGTCGAAGCCGACCGCGAGTTGCAGGCTGATCGGCCCCGGCGCATAGGTGCCGGCCGATTCGAGCACGAAGCCCCAGCGCTTAAGCATCGCCACCTGGCGGTAGAGCGTGCTTTGCGGCAAACCGGTCAGTTCGACCAGCTCACGCGCCGCAACCGGGCGGCCATGGCGCGCAATGGTGGCGAGCACCATCAGCACACGGTCCGAACCGCTGGTAGCGGCGGCGGGTTGTGCTGGCGAATGTGCCAAACCCGGCTCGGTCATCGCAGGGCTCCGTCGAAGTGATGTTGCGACGGAGAATGCGATGGTTTTCTCAATCCATCAACGCGATATTCCCATAAGGCGGGAAAAGTACGCGAATTCGGTATTTACACCTAGGACGCCTCGGTCACATTCCAGCCTTCTTCGTCCATGCGTGCTTCCAGGAAGGCGACCACGGCGTGGGCGGACGCCTCGCTGCGGCACGTGGTGAGCGCGGCATACAGCGGTGCGGCCAAGCCGTTGAAGAAATCGAGCGGCGCCTCCGGCCCCTCGGCAAGGTAACGCTGCAGCGCGGAGAACGCGCCCGCCTGGCTCAGGCGCCAATCGGCAATCGACGCTTGCCGGACATGGCGCACCGCCGTCTGCGCGTGGGTGACAGGCTTCGGGATGGGCTTCGGCGCCGCCTTGGGCTTGGGTTCGGCCTTCACGGGCGCGCGGCTTGCCAGGTAGTCGTCAGCCAGCAGGCGCGTGAGGTCATCGGTGTCGGGGCCGGCGCTGCTCAACTGCGCCAGGATTTCCGCCGCAGAGCGCTCGCCATTGACCAGCAGCAGGATCGCCCGCTGCCGATGGGTGACGTGCCCGCTGCGCGTCTGCAGTTCCTGCGTGCCGCGCTCCGTGCGCGACAGGATGTGGCTCAGGTCCATCTTCTCCCCCTCCTTCGTTCTCTTCGTTTGGTATGGCGGTTGCATGAGGAGGCAGTCTAGGAAAACCCGGCGCGGTGCAGGCCATTCAGGGCCCGCCAGACGCGCCATATCGACTATCACGTGCGCCGCATTGCGTTTGTTCGCACAGCCGGCATGGCGATCGATCGTCAAACCACGCTTGAAACCAGATCGACTCACAGGCCCTTTATCGTGTTCGGTTGGAAATCTACAGTGCAGCGCGTCATCACCCAATGGAGTCCACCATGTTGATCCGCCCCACCTTCTTCCGCCCCGCCCTGCTGGCTGCCGCCGCGCTGACCCTACTGACCACACAGCCGGCCGCCACCACAGCGTTCGCCGCCACGGCGGATGCCGACCTCATCCGCGCCGACCACGTGGCCGCGCCCGACACGCCGCAGGCCGCCGCCGCCGTGCTCACCGCGCGCCGCTACGCCACCTTCTGGCATACCGGCGATGCGCGTTACGCCACGGCCGCGCTGTCGCCGCAGTTTGTTGACCGCACGCTGCCTGCCGGGCGGGTGCAGGGTCCGCAAGGCCCGCTCGATGCGTCCAAGGCGTTCCGCACCGCCGTGCCCGACATGCGCGTGCAGATTGAAGACATGGTCGTTGCCGGCGACCGCGTATCCGTCCATCTGCATTTTCGTGGACACTTCACCGGCGAGTTCGGCCGCACCCACGGGCAGAACCAGCCGATCGACTTCCAGGCCTTCGACCTGTATCGCATTGCCGACGGCAAGATCGCCGAGAACTGGCATCTGGAAGACAACCAGACGCTGCTGCGGCAGATGGGGCTTCAACCATAATCCACACGGTTTTGCGTGGCTTCATTAACGCGCATTAACAGCGTCTCTCCCCGCTCCCGCTATGCTTCGCCACAGCTTGCAGACCGCTTGGCGGCTGCCACAGCACCAGAAGAATCGAGCCAATCAACATACAAAAAAGTCTTCAGGAGAAGCACATGGGAATGGGGTTTCAGGGCGCATTGCGCGCCTGCGCGAGCGCGCTCGCCTGCGTATCGATCATGGGTATCTCGGCCGCCCACGCTCAACAGGCCAGCAACCCGGAACAGGAAATGAAGCAGGCCTGGGCCGTCGCCAAGGCCGCTGCACAAGTGGGGCCCACGTCGATCACGCTGCGTGACCAGGCCGCGCTCAAGATCGGCGCGAACGAAGCCTTCATTCCGCAGCCGGCCGCCGGCCAGCTCATGCACGCCATGGGCAACGGCAACAATCCCAACATGCTCGGCCTGATCATGCCCACCACCAGCGACGATGAATGGATGGTCGTCGCCAAGTACGAGGCTTCGGGCTACATCAAGGACGACGACGCGAAGGACTGGAACGTCGACGATCTGTACAAGTCGCTCAAGGAAGGCACCGCCGCCGCCAACGAAGAGCGCGCGAAGCGTGGCATCCCGGCGCTGGAAATCCAGGGCTGGGTCGAACGCCCGCACTACGACGCTGCCACGCACCGCCTGATCTGGTCGATGGCCGCACGCTCCCAGGGCCAGCCCGCCAATGATCCGGGCTCGGTCAACTACAACACCTACGCACTGGGCCGCGACGGCTACATCAGCCTGAACCTGATCACCGCGCGCGATCATGTCGACGCCGACAAACCTGCCGTGCAGAAGCTGCTCGCCGATCTCGATTTCAAGGACGGCAAGCGCTACACCGATTTCAACGCGAAGACCGACAAGATCGCCGAGTACGGCCTGGCCGCGCTGGTGGGTGGCATTGCCGTCAAAAAGCTGGGTCTGTTTGCCGTGATCGCCGCGTTTCTGGCCAAGTTCGCCAAGGTAGCGATCCTGGCCGTGGCGGGCTTTGGCGCGGTGATTGCCAAGTTCTTCAAGCGCAAGCCGACGGCATGATCACGCGAGCACAGACGCCATGGCCAAGCTGCTGATCCTGCTGTTCTCAGGGCTGAAATTCGGCAAGCTGCTGACCACCGGCGGCACGATGCTGCTGTCGGTGGTGGCATATGCCTTTGTGTTCGGCTGGCGCTATGCGGTGGGCTTCGTGGTGCTGTTGTTCATCCACGAGATGGGCCACTTCGTGGCGGCGCGCCAACGCGGGCTGGCGGTAGGTGCGCCCACCTTCATTCCTTTCGTAGGCGCATGGATCGACCTGAAAGAACAGCCGATGGATGTCGAAACCGAAGCCCACATCGGCCTAGCCGGGCCGGTGGCGGGCACGGTGGGCGCGATGCTGTGCTACGGCCTCGCACGCTATACCGACAGCCAATTGCTGCTCGCGCTCGCTTACGCCGGCTGCTTCCTGAACCTGTTCAACCTGATTCCGCTTTCACCGTTTGACGGCGGGCGCATCACGGCGGTGCTGTCGCCGCGGATCTGGTTTCTGGGCGTGCCGGTGCTGGTGGCGCTGTTCGTCTGGCGCCCGAGCCCGATCCTGATCCTGATCGCGGTTCTCGCCGTGCCGCAGCTGATGAAGGCCTGGCGCTATGACCCGCACGCGCCGGAAAACCGGGCGTACTACAGCATCTCCAACGAATCGCGCCTGACTTACACCGTGTACTACATCAGCCTGCTCGTCTTTCTGGCGATGATGAGCCACGAGCTGCACGACATGCTGGGCGCCAGCCGTTCGGCCAGCTAACCCGCGACGCGCATCACCGGGGTGGAGGATCACGCGCCTCCACCCCGCTTCTTCCAACACCTCAGAACAAACCGCATCACGCGGATCACGCAGCCGCGCCATCGGTGTATGGGTCCGCCTTCACCGCACCCTGTGCATACGGATCAAAGCGATCCTTCAACCAAGCCACGCTGGTTTGGCGGTTGGCACCATCGGTGTACAGCTCAGCCTTGCGCGCGGCGCCCTGTGCATACGGATCAAAGCGGTCCTTCGCCCAAGCCACACTGGTTTGGCGATTGGCGCCATCGGTGTACGCATCGGCCTTGCGCGCGGCGCCTTGCGTGTACGGATCGAAGCGGCCCTGTTGCGCGGCGGCGGGCATGTCAAAGTTGGCCTGCACCGCGGCAGCGGCGGGCTTGGCCGACAGCAGCGCAGCCGAGACAGACACCACAGCCATTAAGGCGAGCAGCGATTGGCGGGACAGTTGGGTTGCAGACTTGGTGTTCATGATCAGTTCCTTGTGTCTTGGAAGGCTGGAAACGCGGATGGGCGCGTCTCCAGGGGAATGCGTCGCGGGCGGCCTCAGATCAGGGTCAGGCGCACGTCGATGTTGCCGCGCGTGGCGTTCGAATATGGGCAGACGATATGGGCGCGGTCGATAAGCGTTTGCGCTTCGGCGCGGTCCATGCCCGGCAGGCTGACCGCCAGATCGACCTCGATACCGAAGCCGTTCGGGATGGCGCCGATGCCCACGGTGCCCTGCACGCTCGCATCTGCCGGCATGCGCAGCTTGTCGCGCGCGGCCACAAACTTCATCGCGCCGATAAAGCAGGCGCTGTAGCCGGCGGCAAACAATTGTTCGGGGTTGGTGCCTTCACCACCGGCGCCGCCCAGTTCACGCGGCGTAGACAGGCTGACATCCAGGCGGCCATCGCTGGCGACGGCGCGGCCATCACGGCCACCCGAGGCGTTGGCTTGCGCGCGGTACAGAACGTTTTCGATCGACATGGCAGTTCTCCTTGAGAAGGGTGAGAAAGCGTGCAGCGACCGTCGGAGCCGATGCACTGAGGATAAAACTCGTTTGCTATTAAATTGCGAACAACTTATTTGATTCAAAAAAACGGGCGCACGGTCGCACCCGTTGCTACTAGGCGGCGTTCTTCAACAGACGCCCCCGCATGGTATTCAACTGCGTGCGCAAGGCCTCCAACTCGCCGGGTGCAAATTCCATGGCGGCACCGAGGCAAGCCGGAATCTCCTGGGCGCGCGCTTCCAACTGTTTGCCGGCGGCCGTCAGCGAGATGATCACCTGGCGCTCATCTTCGGCCGAGCGTTGCCGAGTCATCAGCCCCGCCGCTTCCAGCCGCTTGAGCATGGGCGTCAGCGTGGCCGAGTCGAGGAACAGCTTCTCGCCAATTTCCGACACCGTCTGCGCATCACGCTCCCACAGCACCAGCATGACGAGGTATTGCGGATAGGTCAGGCCCAGCGGCTTGAGCAGCGTCCGATACACCTTGTTCAGGCCAATCATGGCGGAGTACAGCGAGAAGCACAGTTGCTGGTCCAGCGCCAAGCCCGGGAGCGGAGAGGAAGTCTTGCGTGTGTCCATGCCGTGCATATTAGATAGTGCGCTATCAAATAGCAAGCAATTTTTCTGCAACCCGGCGTGCCGTAGATGTTCTGTCCAAGTTACGCGCCACCAAAAACAAGGCCCTCACGCGGAGGGCCTTGCTTCTGACTGGCTTGTCGGACTGCGATTCGCTTTAGGCGAAGTTCTTTGCGACGAAGTCCCAGTTGACCAGGTTCCAGAACGCCTCGACGTACTTCGGACGGGCGTTGCGGTAGTCGATGTAGTAGGCGTGTTCCCACACGTCGCAGGTCAGCAGCGCCTTGGCGTCGGTCGTGAGCGGCGTGGCGGCGTTCGAGGTGGACACCAGATCCAGCGAGCCGTCGGCCTTCTTCACCAGCCAGGCCCAGCCCGAACCAAACGTGCCGATGGCCGTCTTGGTGAACTCTTCCTTGAACTTGTCGAAGCTGCCCCACTTGGCGTTGATGGCGTCAGCCAGCGCGCCGGTCGGTGCGCCGCCGCCGTTCGGCTTCAGGCCGTTCCAGTAGAACGTGTGGTTCCAGACCTGCGCGGCGTTGTTGAACACACCGCCCGAGGACTTCTTGACGATGTCTTCGAGGCTCAGGTTCTCAAACTCGGTGCCCTTGATCAGGTTGTTCAGGTTCGTGACATAGGTTTGGTGATGCTTGCCGTAGTGGAACTCCAGCGTTTCCTTGGAGATGGCCGGCGCCAGGGCGTCGAGTGCGTACGGCAGCGGGGGGAGCGTGTGTTCCATTGTTCTTGCCTTCTGTGGGTTGTACAGGTTGGGAGCGACGATTGTAGGAGACTTGCAAAACCGGTGCAAACCGCATGCCAAATAGTCGGAATACCCGCGAAACACGTGCGGAATCGCAGCAATTACCGCTATGTGGTCATGCGCCGGTCATAGTTCGAGCTTGGGTTGGACCTGGGCGATCTCGATGTCGACCGCACCCTGCGCCAGCCTTGCCTCGATGCGCGTGCGTGCGTGCAGTGCATTCGGATCGCGGATGGCATGGCCACGGGCATCGAGCAGCACCGCGTAGCCGCGCTCCAGGGTACGTTGTGGCGCCAGCAGCTCCAGGCCAGTGTGCTGACGCGCGAGGCGCTCCTGCGCGCGCGCCAGCGTCTCACGCATTGCGCGTGCCAGTGCGGCCTCGGCGCGCTGTACGGCAATGTGTTCTTGCGCGACGTCGGGGCGCGCTGCCGCCAAGCGCATCGACAGCAAGCGCTGTATGTGTTCGGCACGCTGCACGCGGCCGGTCAAGGCAAAGCGCAGGCGGCCTTCCAGATGGGCGAGCTGCGTGCGGCGTTCGCGCATCTGCGCCTGTGGGCTGCGCAGACGGCGTGCAAGCCAGTCGACGGTTTGCGCCCGTCGATCCAGCTGGCGGCGGAACTGGGCGGAGAGCGCATCCCAGTCGCGTGCCACGTCGCGCAGCATGCGGGCGCGGTCGGGGCTGACCAGCTCAGCGGCACCCGTGGGCGTTGGCGCCCGCACGTCGGCCACAAAATCGACGATGGTCACGTCCGTCTCGTGCCCGACACCGGCCACGGTGGGAATCGTCGATGCGGCCACCGCACGCGCGACCGGCTCTTCATTGAAGGCCCACAGATCTTCAATGCTGCCACCGCCCCGGCACAGGATGATGACGTCGACCTCTGCCCGGGCATTGACCGTATCGAGCATCGCGGCAATGCGCTCCGATGCACCGGCGCCCTGCACCGGCACGGGATAGACCACCACCGGCACATGCGGCGCGCGCCGGCGCAGCGTGGTCAACACGTCGCGCAAGGCTGCCGCCTGCAGCGATGTCACCACGCCAATCGCGCGCGGGTGCCGGGGCAATGGCCGCTTGCGGCCCGCATCAAATAGCCCTTGCGCCTCCAGCGCGGCCTTCAGCCGCAGGAACGCTTCGTACAGATTGCCCAGGCCGGCCCGGCGGATGGCCTCGACGCTCAACTGCAACTCGCCGCGCGCCTCGTACAGCGTGACCAAAGCGCGCACCTCGACGGCTTCCCCCTCGCGCGGGGAAAAATCAGCGTACTGGTTGCGGCCCTTGAACATCACGCAGCGGATCTGCGCACCCGCATCCTTGAGCGAAAAATACCAGTGGCCGCTGGACGCGCGCGTGAAGTTGGAAATCTCACCGCGCACCCAGCCGAGCGGAAAGTTGCGCTCGAGCAGCCCGGCAATGCGGCGATTGACGTCACTCACGCTCAGCACCTCCTGCCCGGCCCGATTGGGTGCAGGCGTGGCGGCGGCGGGCGCAGCAGACGCCTCGGGCGCTGGCGCGGGAGCATCCATCCAGAACGGTCGGCGGGAAGGCGGCGGGGTCATAAGTGGTGGGAGGAGCGCAAAACGATGAGGCCTCGGGTCGACTTCTACCTTGAATAGGGGAGGCAGTTCACGGCGAGATGGCGACCTGTCCACAGCATAACTTGCTTGTCAAGCTTGACAGACCCCTGGTGACTCGCTCTCTGCATTTTGACGCAACCCTTTGATTCTTAAGATGAATCCACCCGTGTCAAAATTTCAGCAACGCAAGTAATTTCGTTCTGCGTCAAGCATTTAGCGCAAGCGCCCCAAGGATGTTCACAAAGTTATCCACAGCAGCGCTGGAAAACCGCAGTGTGACGCCTGGGCAGTGGATAAATCGGCGGTAGACAACCGCGCATCCAACCCCTCCGCGCGCCCCAAGGCAGGGCAAAACCGCATTGCCTATTTTTTGAGCGACGATCCGAACACCCTTTTGAATCAGTCACTTAAGGTGCTTGTCCGGGCAATGTCCACAACCGGTCCACAAGACTGTCCCGTGCCGGTGTGGATTATCGCTCCGAGAACCGCGCCCGCGGCGGCGTTTCTGCAGAAACCATCGCCCCAAACCCGGTTTGCCTATTTTTTACGCGGCAACGTGAACCTCTTTGTAGATCAAGCACTTAGCTTGCTTGTTCGGGCGATGTCCACAACCCGTCCACAAGACTGTCCCGCTCCGATGTGGATTGTCGCCCCGAAAATCGCCTGCTCACGGGCCTTTCTGCTGAAACCGCCGCCTCTACCCCGTTTGCCTAATTTTTAAGCGAGGCCGCGAAGATCCTTTTGGATCAAGCACTTAGTTTGCTTGTTCGGGCAATGTCCACAACCCATCCACAAGACTGTCCCGCGTGGTTGTGGATTGCGGAGCCCGCATCTTTCGTGACAGCGCGTTGACCATCGCCCGCGGATGTCGCGATGCTGCGCCATCGTGTTGCCGAGGCAGTTCCGACGCGCTAGAGTGCTGCCTGTTTTTGCCGCAACGGACCGCGTTCGGGGACGCGGACGGCAACAGCAGCGATCAGGCGCACGCCAACGTGCCCGAATCACACTCCTTCCACAACGACAAAACGGGTTGTCCAGTGTTTTCCATCATCCAAGCCGCCGGCTGGCCAATCTGGCCGCTGTTGATTGCCTCGGTGCTCGCGCTTGCGCTCATCATCGAACGCTTCATCGCCCTGCAACGCAAGAAGATCATTCCAACCAAGGTATATGACGAGGCACTGGCCGTCGCGCATCAGCGCCGCGCCACGCCGGAGGTGGTGAACACGCTCGAACAGGGCTCGCCGCTGGGCCGCCTGCTGGCTGCGGCGCTGCGCCACGTGGTGCTGCATCCCAACACCACGCGCGATGCCGCCAAGGAAGTGGTGGAAGAAGCCGGCCAGAACGTTGCCCACCGCCTGGAGCGCTATCTGAACGCACTCGGCACGATCGCCTCGGTGGCACCGCTGATGGGCCTGTTCGGCACCGTGGTCGGCATGATCGAAATTTTCGGCAGCCAGACCGCCGCCGGCACGAACCCGCAGACGCTGGCTCACGGCATCTCTGTCGCGCTGTACAACACGGCGCTGGGCCTGGTCGTGGCCATCCCGACGCTGATCTTCTGGCGCTACTTCCGTGGCGTGGTTGATAACTACGTGGCCGAGCTGGAGCACCTGTCGACCATGTACCTCGACGCGATCCTGCCGCCGCGGCGCGGCTGATCCGGCGGTCAACGCAAACGACGCCCACTGGAAACAGCCATGCGCTTCCGCCCGCGCCACGCCCGCGAAGAGCCGGAGATCAACCTGATCCCGCTGATCGACGTGCTGCTTGTGATCCTCATCTTCCTGATGATCACGACCACGTATTCCCGCTACACCGAACTGAAGGTCAACCTGCCAACAGCCGAAGCCGACAAGGCCACCGAGCGACCGGGCCAGATCGTCGTGTCGGTCACCGCCAACGGCGTCTACTCTGTTGACAAACAGGTGCTCGACACGCGCGACGTGACCAGCCTGGCCGACGCCCTGCGCAATGCAGCAGGCAACGCCGGCGGCCGCGAACCCATCGTCATCGTCAACGCCGATGCGCAAGCCGCGCACCAGGCGGTGGTCAATGTCATGGAAGCCGCGCGCGTGGCCGGCCTGTCGCATCTGACCTTCGCCACCCAAACCGGTAACGCCGCCCGTTAAGCCACGCCCCCACCGCCACCATCCTGCATGCCCGTCGCCCAACATCGCCTCGCCAGTTTCGTCACCCGCCAATGGCAGCAACGAGGCTGGTTCGCGTGGGTGATGTGGCCGCTGTCGTGGCTGTTTGGCGGTGTGAGTGCGCTGCGCCGGCTGCTGTTCCGCTGGGGTTGGCTGCGCTCGTCGCGGCTGCCGATGCCGGTGGTGGTGATCGGCAATGTCACCGTGGGCGGCGCCGGTAAGACGCCGGCGGTGATTGCGCTGGCGTCAGCGCTGGCCGATGCCGGCATGCGCCCCGGCATCGTCTCGCGCGGCTACGGCGTGCAACTCAAGCACCCGCGCCCGGTGCGCGAACACTCCCGCGCAGAAGACGTTGGCGACGAGCCGCTGCTCATCGCCCGCGCCACCGATCTGCCCGTGTGGGTCTTCCCCGACCGTGTGCTGTGCGCGCAGACCTTGTTGGCCTCGCACCCCGGCTGCAACGTGATCGTCTGCGACGACGGCCTGCAGCACTACCGCTTGCGCCGCGACATCGAAATCATCGTGTTCGACTCGCGCATGGGCGGCAACGGCTTCCTGCTGCCCGCCGGCCCCCTGCGTGAGCCCATGACGCGCCGCCGCGACGCCACGCTCATCAACGACCCGAATTACCGCGCCACGCCCGACCGCCCGAACATCTTCGGCATGCACCTCGAGCTGCAGGACGCCTACAACTTGGCCGACCCGGCGCTGCGCCGCCCGCTCGCCCAGTTCGCGCGCATCGAAGGCGAGCAACTGCTGGCCGCCGCCGGCATCGGCAACCCCGAGCGCTTCTTCGCCTCGCTGCGCGCTGCGGGCCTCAAGCCCAGCACGCTGCCGCTGCCCGACCACTACGATTTCGCGGACAACCCGTTCACCGACAGCCACGCCGAAGTCATCCTGATCACCGAAAAGGATGCCGTAAAATGCGGCCATCTCGACGACCCGCGCATCTGGGTCGTGCCGACCACACCGGTGGTCGACCCGGCGCTGGTCGAACAGGTCTGCCAACGTGTACGCGCCTTGGCCGATCGCGCAACCGCCAAGGCCGGCGCACAATAACGTCACTCCCGAGTTACGCCACCCCGATCCGCTGTACTGGCGCGCTGCTTTGCTGCCGCCACGGAGCCTCTACCGCCATGGACAATCGCCTGCTGGAAATTCTCGTCTGCCCGCTGTGCAAGGGCACGCTGCAACACGACCGCACCAACAACGAACTGATCTGCCACGTCGACAAGCTGGCCTACCCGATCCGCGACGGCATCCCCGTCATGCTGGCCGATGAAGCGCGCCAGACCGTGGAAGGTACGCCGGTCGATCCGGCCTGACACGTCGCATTCAACATCCAGATCGATCGCCATGTCGCACGCACCGTTCATCGCCGTCATTCCCGCGCGGTTGGCTTCTACGCGGCTACCCAACAAGCCGCTGGCCGACATCGACGGCAAGCCGATGGTGGTGCGCGTGGCTGAACGCGCGCACCAGTCGTCCGCCGCGCGCGTGGTGGTCGCCACCGACGCTGTCTCCGTGGCCGATGCCTGCATGCAGCACCACGTGGAAGCCGTGCTCACGCGCGCCGACCACGCCTCCGGCACCGACCGCCTGGCCGAAGTGGCCACCGTGCTGGCGCTGCCCGATGACGCCATCGTCGTCAATGTGCAAGGCGATGAACCGCTGATCGCCCCGACGCTGATCGACAACGTGGCCGCCCACCTGCGCGACCACCCGGACTGCGCCATCGCCACCGCCGCCCACCCGATCCACGATCCCGCCGACGTGTTCAACCCGAACGTCGTCAAGGTCGTGCTCGACGCGGCAGATCGCGCACTGCTCTTTTCGCGCGCGCCGCTGCCGTGGGCACGCGATACATGGACGCCCGCCGTGCTGGCCAAGTCCGTCGCCGAGCGTCCGCTGCCGGCCATGCCCGTGCTGCGCCATATCGGCATCTACGCGTACCGCGCCAGCTTCCTGCGCCGCTTCCCGCAACTGGCGGCCGCCCCGCTGGAACAGACCGAGCAGCTCGAACAATTGCGCGCCATGTGGCACGGCGAGCGCATCGCCGTGTTGACCACTGACGATGCGCCCGCCGCTGGCGTCGACACGCCCGAAGACCTCGAGCGCGTGCGCGCTGCTTGGGGCCAATTGCTCGCTCAAGACGGGCCCTGACCGCTTCGTCCGTCTGAACTTGCTGACAGACGGCCAAAACCCCGGCGCCGCCGTGGCATAATCGCGAGGACGACAAGTCGCATGCCGGCGCCCACGCAGGCAACGCAGCGACGGCAGGGAGACAAATCGAGCCATCGGTGCCGCCATCCGGCAGGTGCCTGAACCCCAGTGTCCCGGTAAGGCTGGCGTCAAGTTCGCCCGCTAGGCTACCTGTTTGCGTCGTCAAGGCGCGCATTAAGGCGCGCTTAAGGCGTTTTGGGAATCCGCCCCCTCGGACCGATTCCCAACGCGCTTCACGCTGCCAGAGAGCGCGACAAGATTCGAAAACTTGAGGAACTCGTCACCATGCGGTTGATTCTGTTGGGCGCGCCCGGCGCCGGCAAAGGTACGCAAGCCAAATTCATCTGCGAGAAGTTCGGTATTCCGCAGATCTCCACCGGCGACATGCTGCGCGCCGCGGTCAAGGCCGGCACCCCGCTGGGTATCGCTGCCAAGAAGGTGATGGACGCTGGCGGCCTGGTATCGGACGACATCATCATCGGCTTGGTGAAAGACCGCCTGCAGCAGGACGACTGCAAGAACGGCTACCTGTTTGACGGTTTCCCGCGCACGATCCCGCAAGCGGAAGCCATGAAGGATGCCGCCGTAGCGATCGACTACGTGCTGGAAATCGACGTGCCGTTCGACGCCATCATCGAGCGCATGAGCGGCCGCCGCGTGCACGTGGCCTCGGGCCGCACGTACCACGTCAAGTTCAACCCGCCCAAGACCGAAGGCGTGGATGATGAAACCGGTGAACCGCTGATCCAGCGCGACGACGACAAGGAAGAGACCGTGCGCAAGCGCCTGGACGTGTATGAGAACCAGACGCGTCCGCTGGTGGACTACTACTCGCAGTGGGCCGCCAATGGCAATAGCACCGCCAAGGTTGCGCCCCCGAAGTACCGCAAGATCAGCGGCGTGGGCAATGTGGACGAAATCACCGCCCGCGTGTTCGGCGCGCTGCAGGACTGAACGCACTCGCCTCTGCAAGACCCGCTGACGAAAACGGCACCTCATGATCGAGGCGCCGTTTTTTTTTGCGCGGTCGCCCGCTGCTTCGCGATACCATACGACGCTGAAGTTGACGCGAACGTAAACGTCAAGTAACTCGCAGACCACAAACAAGGAGACACAGCATGGAGATTCGCGACCAGGTATTCATCGTCACCGGCGGCGCGTCGGGATTGGGCGCCGGCACAGCACGCGCGCTGGCGGAAGCCGGCGGCAAGGTGGTCATTGCCGACCTGAACGAAACGGCAGGCACCGCGCTGGCGCAGGAACTGGGCGGACGCTTCGTGCGCTGCGACGTCGCATCGGAAGCCGATGGGCAAGCCGTGGTGGACGCCGCCACCGCGCTGGGCACGCTGCGCGGGCTGGTGAACTGCGCAGGCATCGCAACAGCCTCGCGCACGGTGGGCAAGACGGGGCCGCATGCGCTGGACCAGTTTGCGCGCGTGATCAACATCAACCTGATCGGCACGTTCAACATGATCCGACTGGCTGCGACGGCCATGGCCGGCAACACGCCCAACGCCGGCGGCGAGCGCGGCGTGATCATCAACACGGCCTCGGTGGCGGCGTTTGATGGGCAGATTGGCCAGGCAGCCTACGCGGCCTCCAAGGGCGGCGTGGTGGCGATGACGCTGGCCGTAGCGCGTGACCTGTCGCGTGATGGCATCCGCGTGATGACCATTGCGCCGGGCATTTTCGAGACGCCGATGCTGCTGGGCATGCCGCAGGAAGTGCAGGACGCGCTGGGCAAGATGGTGCCGTTCCCGCCGCGCCTCGGTAAGCCTGCGGAGTATGCGCAACTCGCACGCGCCATCGTCGAGAACCCGATGCTCAACGGCGAGACCATCCGCCTGGATGGCGCCATCCGCATGCAGCCGAAATGAGCGCTGGGGTCAGGCGGCCATTAGGCGGTAGGCAGCGCCATCCGGCGAATCATCTGCCACGCCGCCTCGGCCGCTGGTGAGAGCGATCGATCATGCCGACGCGCCAGCACGATGGCGCGCGTTTCCTTCGGTGACAGCGGCACCGCAACCAGCGGTGATGACGACGGCAGCGGCAACGACAGCGAGGGCACCACGCCCGCGCCAATGCCCGCCTCCACCATACCGAACACGGCGCTGCTGTGCCCCATCTGCTGCGCGACGTCGGGTTGCACACCGTGACGCAAGAAGATGCGATCGATGAGCGGGCGGCTGCCCGACGCATGGTCAAGCAGTACGACTGCTGTGCGATGCAGGTCTTTCCAACGCACGCTGCTGCGCTCGGCGAATGGGTGATCCTTCCGACAGACCAGGCAGAACGGATCGATCAGTAGCGGCTCCGTCCACAGGCCTTCGGTATCGAGCGGCTCCACCACCACGCCGAAATCCGCCCCGCCCGTGCGGATTAACTGCAGCGTGTCGACTTGCACTGAGTCGCGCACGATCATGCGGATGTCGGGGTAGCGCACCGCGCACTCGGCCACGTACACGGGCATCAAACGCGTCGATACGGTCGGGCTCGATGCCACCACCACGCGCCCGCGCCGCTGTTCGCCCACCTGGCGCGCCTGTTGCAACGTGTCGTCCAGATCGGCGATCAGGCGATCGAGCGCCGTAGCCAGCGAGCGACCCACTTCCGTCAGGACCACTTCGCGCGTGGTGCGGTCGAGCAGCTTCAGGCCCAATTCGCCTTCCAGTTCCGAGATCGAGCGGCTCACTGCCGGCTGTGTCAGGCCGATCGTGTCGCCCGCGCGACTGAAGCTGTGTGCGCGCGCCACGGCCAGAAAAACGCGCAACTGGCGCAGAGTCACATTCATGCTGACACCGTATGAATTGATTCGATCAATGCATTTGTATTCTAGATGGGGATGTTGTGCAATAGCGCCTATTCCCCAATCCAACCCGCGCCGTCACGCCATGGCCAGGCGCACGCCCATGAAGATTCCGCTGTTGTCTCCGCTGTTATCCCATATCGATGGGTTCATTCGCGCCATGCTGGTGATGGTTGCGCTGGCGCTGTTCTTCCCCGCACTGGGCGCAAGCGACGGCCCGTTGCGTCTGGATATCGTCACCATCGTCGGTGTGTCGCTGGTGTTTTTCCTGCACGGTGCGGCGCTCTCGCGCGAGAAAATCGTGGAAGGCGCGCGCAACTGGCGCCTGCACCTGTTCGTGCAGAGCTGCACGTTCATCCTCTTTCCGTTGATCGGCGCGGTGATCCTCGTCGTCTGCAAGCCGTTCATTCCGGCCGAACTGCTGCTGGGTGTGTTCTATCTGTGCGCGCTGCCGTCCACGGTGTCGTCTTCCGTGGCGATGACGGCGATGGCCAAGGGCAACGTGCCGGCCGCGATCTTCAACGCGACCATCTCCGGCTTGATCGGCATGATCGCCACGCCGCTGCTGATGAGCTTCGTGATCCAGGCGTCAGGCGCGGATCTGTCGGTCGGCAAGGCGCTGCTGGGCGTGGCCGAGCAGTTGCTGCTGCCGTTCGTGCTGGGTCAGTTGCTGCGCCCGGTCATCGGCGGGCTCATCATGAAATACAAGGCCATCATCAACAAGGTGGACCGCGCGGTGATCCTGCTGATCGTGTTCAACTCGTTTGCCGACTCGACGCACGCGGGCGTGTGGTCGAAGTATCCGTGGGAAACCATCGTGGCCGTGGCGGTCATGAGCGGCGCGCTGCTGTTCGTGGTGCTGGGCGCGACGACTTGGCTCTCGCGCCGTGCCGGCTTCAATCTGGCGGACGAGATCACCGCCGTGTTCTGCGGCTCGAAGAAGAGCCTGGCCAACGGCGTGCCGATGGCGAAGATCCTGTTTGCGGGCAACCCGGCGCTGGGCCTGATCGTGCTGCCGCTGATGATCTATCACCAGCTGCAGTTGATCGTGTGCTCGACGCTGGCGCGCAAGTATGCGAATCGCGTTGCACATGACGAAGCCAATGCTGGTGCGCCGGCCAGCCGTCCAGCGTAATCAAGGCAGGGCCATCAGCCCTGCCGACTCCGGCCAGTGGTAGGTGCGCACCCAGGCGTGCCCGCCATCGGCCGTCTCCAGCCAGTCTCGGCTGACCGGCACACCGCCCAAGGCTTCGTAGAAGCCGATTGCGGCGGTGTTCGCCTCGTACACGAATAGATGCAGTTGCGTGATGCCCTGGGCTGCGGCCCAGCGTGCCGCCTCGCCCATCAAACGCTTGCCGAGCCCGTGGCCGCGCGAGGCGGGCAGCAGATGCAGGTTATCGACGAGTGCGCCCCAGGGCGAGCCGTCTTCACGCAAGGCGCAGAGAAAGCCGATGGTCTCGCCATCCAGATCAGCGCACCACACACGCTGGCCGGTTGCGGGCGACGTCATGCGCTCCCGCCACTTCGCCTGCATATCGGCGCTGGCCGCGCCATCGAGATACGCGTCGGACAAGATGCCAAGCCCGCGATACGCGCTCTGCCAGCTTCGGGTGTGGATGTCAGCGATGGCGCCGGTGTCCGCTGCGCTGCCCTCGCGTAGCACGACCGTCGTCATCACACGCCCGGGTTGCGCGACAGCGGCGGGTTCTTGGCGAAGTACGCGCGGATGCCGCGCAGGATAGCGTCGGCCAGTTGGTTCTGGTGGCCCAGGTCGTTGAGCTTGGCTTCTTCTTCCGGGTTGGAGATGAAGGCCGTCTCGACCAGGATCGACGGAATATCCGGCGCCTTCAGCACCGCAAACCCCGCCTGCTCCACTGCCCCCTTGTGCAGCCGGTTGATGCCGCCAATCTGGTCCAGCACAGCCTTGCCAACCTTCATGCTGTCGCCGATCTGCGCGGTGGTTGAGAGGTCCAGCAGCACACGCGTGACCTGCGCGTCTTTCGAGCCGAGGTTTGCGCCGCCGATCATGTCGGCGGAGTTTTCCTTGTTGGCAAGCCATTTGGCCTGCGCGCTGGAAGCGCCGCGATCCGACAGCACGAACACCGACGCCCCGCTCGCTTGCGGCGTAATGAAAGCATCGGCGTGGATGGAGACGAACAGATCGGCCTGCACACGGCGCGCCTTCTGTACGCGCACCCCCAGGGGGACGAAGTAGTCGGAATCGCGCGTCATCATGGCGCGCATGTTGGGCTGAGCGTCGATCTTGGCCTTGAGCATGCGGGCAATCGACAGCACCACGTCCTTCTCGTGCGTGCCGGCGCCACCCGTGGCGCCCGGGTCTTCGCCGCCGTGGCCGGGGTCGATGGCGACCGTGAGCAGGCGGCGCATGCGCGGGCCATTTGACGGCGCGCGCGATGCGGACGATGGGGGTTGCTCGGGAAGGATCTCCAGCGGCGGTGTATTCGGCGCGTTGGCGAGCGTCGACGGTGGATTCGCGGGCGTGGGCGGCGAGATGGGCGACGTTTTGCGCGGCGGCGTGCGGTTGGCAAGCGCAGGGTGCGACGCTTCGCTCGGCGGCGCGGCGGATGTATTGGGGCTGCTACCACTGTCGCGACGGGCCAGCGCGGCGATCGGATCGTCGTCGTCCGACGGGGCCGGCATCGGCGTACCGCCCAAAGCGGCGAAGCGCTCTTGCTTGGCCTCGGTGGCCTGCACGAGCTGCATCAGCGGGTCGGGCGGGTTGGTCGGGTACAGGTCGAACACCAGCCGGTTGCGATAGCCGGCAATCGGCAGCAACGTGAAGACCTGCGGGTTGACGCTTTCCTTCAGATCAAACACCAGACGCACCACGCTCGGCCGGTTCTGGCCCACGCGCACCTGGCGGATATACGGATCATTCGGCGCGATCTTGGCGACTAACTCACGCAACGTCGGGTTCAGGTCGAGCCCGTCGATGTCGACCATCAGGCGGTCCGGATTCTGGATGAGCTGGTGCGTCGCCTTGAGCGCGACATCGGATTCGATCGTCACGCGCGTGTAATCCTCCGCCGGCCACACGCGCACCGCCACGATGTTGGCGCCACGCGCGATCTGCGGGCCCACCAGGCTCAGGATGACCGTACCGGCGCCGGCCTTGGCCATGCGCGTGAGCCACTGGCGGCGGGCCTGGCTCGGCAAGTTGGGATCGTCCGGTTGATCGGTCGGCAGATGCTTGATCAGCATGGGAACAGGTGTTGCAACGACTGTAAGAGTTGAAGGCCGGTCTGCGTGCGTGCACTCAGGCGCGCAAGGCGCGGTGCATGCTCAACGCCGTCATCGTAGGTTTCGTGCACAACGTCGACCGACAAAGCGATATGCAGGTCCGGCGTGCCGAGCAGCGCCTGCGCCTTCTCGGGCCATTCGACCAGGCACAGCGCGGGTTCGGCAAAGCAATCGCGAAAGCCGGCGTCGGTCCATTCTTCGGGATCGGCAAAGCGGTACAGGTCGAAGTGATAGACCTTCTGCGTGCCGGAGGTTCCTGCCACGTCGTACGGCTCGACCAGCGTATAGGTGGGGCTGCGCACGCGCCCGGTGTGGCCCAGGCCGCGCAGGATGGCGCGCGAGAGCGTCGTCTTGCCCGCGCCCAGGTCGCCGGAGAGCTGCACCTGCACAGGCCGCGGACCCAGTGCCAGCACGGCCTGCGCGAGCGCCGCGCCAAAGGTCGAGGTCGCAGCCTCGTCGGCAAGCGGCAGGGTCAGGTCGGTGGGTGCGTCAGCAGGAAGCTCGGTGGGCATTGCGTACAATTTGGGCATGTCCGCCACCCCCACGTCATCACCCGAAACGAACCTGGATGCGCGTTTGCCCGCCGACGAGGCCGGCATGCAAGCGCTTGTGGCGCAGATTCGCTCCTGGGGTGCCGAACTCGGTTTCGATGCCATCCGCATCGCTGATATCGACCTGTCGCACGCTGAAGAAGGGCTCCAGACGTGGCTTGCGCAGGGGTTTCACGGTGACATGGATTATATGGCGAACCATGGCATGCTCCGCGCGCGCCCCGCCGAACTTGTTGCCGGAACGGTACGCGCCATCGTCGCGCGGATGCCGTATCTGCCACATCTCACCAATCAACAGCCGGCCGGCAGCGACTGGCGCACCATCGAATGGGACCGCCTGCGCCGTCCCGAAGACGCCACCATCTCGCTCTATGCACGCGGCCGCGACTACCACAAGGTCCTGCGCCAGCGCCTGCAAAAGCTCGCCGAAAAGATTGCCGGCGCCGTTGGGCCGTATGGCTTTCGCGTGTTCACCGATTCCGCGCCGGTGCTGGAAGTGGCGCTCGCCAGCAACGGCGGTCTGGGCTGGCGCGGCAAACACACGCTGCTGCTGGATCGCGATGCCGGCTCGATGTTCTTCCTGGGCGAAATCCTGATCGACCTGCCCTTGCCGGTGGACCCGCCCGTGGAGCCGCATTGCGGCAGCTGCACACGCTGTATTGACGTATGCCCGACGCAGGCCATCGTCGCGCCATACACGGTGGACGCGCGCCGCTGCATTTCGTACCTGACGATCGAGCACAAGGGCAGCATCCCGATCGAGCTGCGCGCGGCGATGGGCAATCGCATCTACGGCTGCGACGACTGCCAGCTCATCTGCCCGTGGAATAAGTTTGCCGTGCCCGCCAACCTCCCCGACTTCGACGTGCGCAACAGTCTGGATGCCGCCACGCTGGCCGACCTGTTCAACTGGACCGATGCCGAATTCAACCAGCGGCTGGAAGGCAGCCCGATCCGGCGCATTGGGCACGAGCGCTGGCTGCGCAATATTGCCGTGGCGATCGGCAATGCACTGCGCGGGCCGCTGCCGGAATCTGCGCGCACGCAACTGACCGCCGCTCTGCATGCACGCGCCAACGATGCCTCCGAACTCGTGCGCGAACACGTTGGCTGGGCGCTGGCACAGACGACGTGAGCACTCGCTCGGGTTGACTGCTCCACACAAACAAGACGGGTCGCCCGTTTAATCCGGCTTGCTAAGCTTGCGAGCCCATTGTTTTAAAAATAAAACAATGCATGCCTGCGCACAGACAAGAAAGCTTGTTTAACGCTGATGCCAGCAGGGCCTTATACCGCCTAGTACGCAAACGCTTGCGCATCAGGGCTGATACCAATTGTTTGGAAATAAATTATCGGGAAAATGGCGGCTGAATCTCAAACCGCTCCCGTCGATGTTTTCCCCTCTTGTTGACCTCCGTCGCGCATTGCAGGTTGTTGTGCGTGCCCGCCCATCCTTCGTGGCACGTGCGCTGCGCAACGGCATGGTGGGCGCCGCGTTGTGCGCAGCCTGCGCGGCGCCGGCCTGGGCAGCGGTGAATGTCGAGGGCGTGCCATTCGACGAGGCCACACGCGTGGCCGGACGCGAGTTGCTGCTCAACGGTACGGGCCTGCGCTCGGTGTTCGTCATCAAGGGCTATGTGGCGGGGCTGTACCTGCCGGAACGCGCCAAGAATGCGGCGGTCGTCCTCGGCATGAAAGGGCCGAAGCGGCTGCAGATTCACCCGCTGCGCAACGTGGGCGCCGACACCTTCATCCACGCGCTGAACGACGGCATCCACCGCAATCAGACCGAAATCCAAATGCAGCGGCTGACCGACCGCCTGACGCAGCTTGAAGACGCGATGCGCCAGATCGGCTCCACCAAGCGCGGCGACACCATCAACTTCGACTACACGCCCGACGCCGGCACCACCATCAGCATCAATGGCGTGGCACGCACAAAGGCCATTCCCGGCGAAGATTTCTACCAGGCCGTGTTGAGCATCTTCATCGGCAACAACCCGGTCGACCGCGACCTGAAGAGCGGGCTGCTCGGAAGCTGACAACCTGACAATCGGCTTTTCAGGGTTTCCCCGGTTGTGTCGTGGTTGGCATTTGCAGTTGTGCTATTCAGCAGGTTCCACAGAAGAACGCACAAATGGCCACAAGGAGGATGACGATGACCAAGGGACGCCTGACTGCCGGGCTGATCGCCACCGTTGGAATGCTGTTGTGCGGGCCGGCGCTGGCCGACAACTATCCGACCAAGCCACTCAAGCTGATCATTCCGTTCCCGCCGGGCGGCACAACCGACATCGTCGGGCGCGGCGTGGCGGATCAGCTCTCCAAGGTGCTGGGCCAGCCGGTGGTGGTGGAGAACAAGGGCGGCGGCGGCGGTTCAATCGGCGCGGATGCCATCGCCAAGGCCGCGCCGGATGGCTACACGATCGGTATCGCCACCGTCTCCACGCATGCCGTGAACCCGGCGTGCAACCCGAAGCTCTCGTACGACCCGCTCAAGGATTTCAAGCCGATCACGAATCTGGCAACCGTCGCCAACGTGATTGCCGTCAACCCGAGCTTTCCGGCCAAGAACTACAAGGAATTCGTCGCGGTGCTGACGGCCAACCCGGGCAAGTATTCGTTTGCTACCTCGGGCACCTGCGGCATCGGCCACATGCTGGGTGAAGAGTTCAAGGTGTTGACCAAGACGCAGATGGTGCACGTGCCGTATCGCGGCGCGGGCCCGGCGCTGAATGACGTGCTGGCCAACCAGGTGCCAATCATGGTCGACAACCTGCCGTCGTCCATGCAGTTCATCAAGGGCAGCAAGCTGCGCCCGATCGTGGTGGCGTGGAACAAGCGCATCGGCAGCCTGCCCGACGTGCCGACGTTTGCCGAAGTCGGCCTGAAGGATGCGAATGATCCGGCGTGGTACGGCCTCGTCGCCCCGGCCAGCACGCCCGACGACATCATCCGCAAGCTGCACGAAGCATCGGTGAAGGCGCTGAAGGACCCGGGCCTGGTCGACCGCTTCCGCGGCGCGGGCGCCGAGCCGGTCGGCAACACGCCGCAGCAGTACACGGCCGAAATCAAACGTGAATTCGACAAGATGCGCGCGCTCGTCAAGCAGCAGAACATCAAGCTGGAGCAGTAACGCGTCCGCGTCCCGCCGTGGGGGCCTGTGCTAGATTCGCAGGATCGTTTTTTCGCACCGGCCCTCGTCATGCCATCCCCTTTCGATGCCGTTCTCGAAGCGCCCTTCGGCAAGCTGGGCGTGCGCGTGGCCAACGGCGCATTGCGCGAACTCGTCTACCTGCCGGAGAGCACCCCCACCGTCGATTCCGGCGACGCGTTGATCCGCAAACTGGCCCGCCAACTTGACGCCTACTACGGCAACCCCGGCGCCACCTTCGACGTACCGCTCGCGCCCGCCGGCACCGACTTCCAGCAGCGCGTGTGGAACGCCATCAGCGCCATCCCGTGCGGCAGCGTCATCACCTACGGCACCATCGCGAAGCAGATCGGCAGCGTGCCGCGTGCGGTGGGCCAGGCCTGCGGCGACAACTGGTTTCCGATCCTGATCCCATGCCACCGCGTGGTAAGCGCATCGGGCATCGGCGGGTTCTCGCACCACACCGACGGCTACCTGCTGAACATCAAGCACTGGCTGCTGCGCCACGAAGGCGTGATGCTGATATGAGAAAGGTGGCATCAAAAGCGGCAGAAGCCCCTGCCCTGCCCCCGGCCAGCGCAGATGTCATCCAGCGTTTCTGCGATGCGCTCTGGCTGGAAGATGGCCTCGCACGCAATACGCTCGATGCATACCGGCGCGACCTGACGCTCTACGCGCAGTGGCTGGCCGAACGCAGCAAAGCCATCGCTGATACCGAAGACGGTGACCTAGCCGACTATTTCGCCGCGCGCCATGCAGAAAGCCGCGCCTCCACCGCCAACCGGCGTCGGACGGTCTTCAAGCGCTTTTTTGTGTGGGCATTGCGCGAGCACGTTGTTAGCAGAGACCCGTCGCGCCTTCTATCGACGGCCAAGCAGCCGCCGCGTCTCCCTAAGACGCTGTCCGAAGCGCAGGTCGAGGCGCTCATCAACGCGCCCGACGTCGACACGCCACTGGGCCTGCGCGACCGCGCGATGATCGAGCTGATGTACGCCAGCGGCCTGCGCGTGTCGGAAATCGTCGCGTTGAAGACGGTGGAAGTCGGGCTGAACGAAGGCGTGGTGCGCGTGATCGGCGGTAAGGGCAGCAAGGACAGGCTCGTGCCGTTTGGCGCCGAGGCCGGCGATTGGCTGCGGCGCTATCTGCGTGATGGGCGCACGGCGCTGCTGGGCGAACGCACGGCCGACGCGCTGTTCGTTACCGCGCGCGGCGACGGCATGACGCGTCAGGCATTCTGGTACCTGATCAAACGCTACGCGCTGCTGGCCGATATTCACGCGCCGCTCTCCCCGCACACGCTGCGGCATGCATTCGCCACGCACCTGCTGAACCACGGCGCTGATCTGCGCGTGGTGCAGATGTTGCTCGGCCACGCGGATATTTCCACCACGCAGATCTACACCCACGTCGCGCGCGAGCGGCTGCGCACGCTGCATGCGCAGCACCATCCGCGCGGATAGCGTTCCTCTTTCCTCCACATGAGCAAGTCCAAGCACGTTTCCGAAACGCCCGCCACGCAGTTCCTCAAGGCACACGGCGTCGCCTTTACCGAACACACGTACGACTATGTCGACAAGGGCGGCACAACCGAATCGTCGCGTCAGCTTGGCGTCGACGAGCACCACGTCGTCAAAACGCTGGTGATGGAAGACGAGTACGCCAAGCCGCTGATCGTGCTGATGCACGGCGATTGCTCGGTCTCCACCAAGAACCTCGCGCGCCAGACTGGCCGCAAAAGTGTGCAGCCGTGCAAACCCGAGGTGGCGCAGCGGCACAGCGGCTACCTGGTCGGCGGCACGTCACCGTTTGGCGTGCGCAAGGCGATGCCGGTGTATGTGGAAGCGTCCGTGCTGGAGTTGGAACGCATCTACATCAATGGCGGGCGGCGCGGCTTTCTGGTGAGCATCGCGCCCGGCGTACTGACCACGGTGCTGAACGCACAACCAGTCAACTGTGCAAACCCCGATTGAAACGAACGCGGCGGCTGGGGCACGCTTGCGGCCACGCTACAATCCCGCAGCCTGATTTCACAGAACACCTATGTCCTCTGTCGTCGCAACCGTCGTTTTTGCCGTGGCCGCCTACCTGATCGGCTCGATCTCATTTGCCGTGGTGGTCAGCCGCGCAATGGGTCTGGCGGACCCGCGCACCTACGGCTCGGGCAACCCGGGCGCCACCAAT
>Ga0207690_10000330_pt1 | contig 31588 bp, 32 predicted proteins | sample KBSC23metaG_FD_184315 | JGI IMG/M metagenome (GOLD analysis project Ga0207690, IMG submission 184315) | Corn rhizosphere microbial communities from Kellogg Biological Station, Michigan, USA - KBS C2-3 metaG (SPAdes) (version 2) | ecosystem: Host-associated > Plants > Roots > Rhizosphere > Soil ... | reverse complement strand
GTGCGCGAGGAGGTGCCGTTCTACACCGGCGCGCGCAAGCCGGTCAGCGAGCTAGTCGGCACGCTTCCGTGACCGGAGCAGCGCCGCGCTGAGCAGCAGTACGACGCCGGCTGCGGCGATCGCCGCCGAGAGGACCCGCCGGTCGTGCACGACGTCCTGGGGCACCGTGATGCCCGCGCGGACGAAGTCGGCGTGCGTCGGGTGCGCCGGCAGCGAGGCGTAGGAGTACCACCCGAAGTCCGAGTAGCGCGGCCGGAACGCGTTGCCGTGGACACCGTTGGCGTGCAGCGGCCAGAGCATGAGCACGGCGGCGGCGACCAATAGCGCGAGCGCGAGCAGGGCCACGACCCGGCGGGTGATGAGCATGAGCGAGTATGCCCCAAAATCGCCGGCGACCGGCGCGGTCGGCGGGCACGCAGTCGCAGGTCAGGGCCAGGCAGACACATTGGTATCTGCGATGCCTGCTCGCGCCCGGCCTCAATGGCGCCCGCGTGTTATGTAGGTGCGGTCGATTCTTGTGGAGTCGACCCTTGGTCTACGCACATGTTGTGGCCGTCGAGCTTGTTGACACCCGTGTTAATCCCTACGTACCAGCGTGTGATGAGGGTGTGTGGTTTTCCGTCTGTGGTTGTGACGTGGAGGACTACTTGCGCCTCGTGGCAGCCTGGCTGGCCGATGTTGACCGGAATCACGAGGCTAAGTTCATTCACTAGTTCTTGCAGCGGCCGGCTATCCAGTTCCTCTCGCGTTGCACCGCCTGAATACCTGTCGAGACCAGCTTGGTAGGTCAGTTTGCCGCCCCGGTAGAACTCACCCTTACTGAACTCAATGAGATACGACCTCTGGTGATCGAACTGCCCGGAGCTAAAGACCGTTCTCAACTCGACGTCTCGAATCCGCACCGGTTGGTTGAAGGAGGGCACGGGCATGACGAGCAGCATCGGGGTTCGTAGATGCCAATGCGATTGGCCGACGGAGAAGCCTTGGTAGTCGTTCATCCGCAGTGGAGGGCTGGCGGTGCCGCAGGAAACGAGCACCATCGCGGCGGCCCACATTAGTGGGCCACCGCGACGGAATCCTTTACGCACGATCAGCAGTCTCCGGCATGGTGCGGCGCATACTTCGAGCACGGTTGCGGCTCGGGGCCAGGGATCGTCGGGCTGGTGGAGAGCACGCCGGTGTAGTAGTCGCTGCCGCATGCCATCTGCCACGGGCAATCGCCGTCGCTGGCTCCTACAGCGTTCATCTGCCAGTAGTAGCACTCGGGAGCTTCGGGTGACCCGCAATCGTTGCCCGAATAGATCGTGACCTCATGGGTGACCGTGTACGTCGTCTGAGATTCGACGCTGAAATTTGCGCCTGCGGGACCCGCGCTGATCTCTCCGCCGTATCCGTTGGAGTACACCTGGCTGTCACCGGCATCGTAGGTCTCGTTCTGGCCTGACCAATATGGGGTGACCACCGCGACGTCCATGTTTTCCAGGCCTTCACGTGTGTCCCAATATGCGAACCCGGCCGGTTTCGTGGGTAAGAGGTGCGGGTTCCATTCGTGTGGCGTCCATACCTCGTACACCTCGTCGAAACTTCCGTCGTTGCAGTGGAATCTCAGTGCCTCATGCAACCAAGTAGCAGCCACAACCAAGTTGCGAGCGCCGAAACCCGCTTGGTCTGCTCGATCGGTTCGTGAGGCGAATTCAGCGATATCACCGGACGCGAGGGTGAAATGCAAGTTGCCGGTGATCTGGTACTTGGATTGAGTCTCGCCATGGGTGTCGAGCGCCATTACAACCGATGACTCCGTCGTGCGCGATCCGGTTGACGCGAGTTCCTCGCCGAGCGCCCTGACGTTCGACCCCAATATGTCGCTTGGCCGCACAGAGCTGCCGCTCCAAGAACCTGCGCCGTGTGCAGCACCGACGTTGATGGTTCCGTCCTGGACTCCAAGGTTGTCCTTGCTGATGGTGAAGTACGGCGGAGGCGGGTTGTCGGCGTCCGGCCGGAAACCACACGGACCGCTCGGTGACGGACTGCCCGTCTGGATTCTCACGCCTGGTATCTGAACCAGGTTCGGCGAGATCGTCGCGGTTGCCATCGGGTGCAGTGCGGTGAGGTTAAAGAAATCAATGCCGGTGACTTCCGCGCCATCCTCCGTCAGTCCGCTCGACACCGCGTAGTAGTTACTGGCCGCATCGGGGATATTGGCTGGCTCAGGCAAGGGGACGGTCACACTGCCGCTATCGGACGTAGTGGGCACCGTGACGAACGGGGTCTGCACCCCTTCCGGCGCTTCTGCGCGAAAGACTTCGAACAACGCGTTGACCAGCGGTCTACCGGCCTCATCGACGGCGGTAAGGGTCACACCCGACGTGATTGGCGTGTCTGAGCTTGGGAGGCCTGGCACCGACGGTGTACCGGGCGGCGTTGGTAGCGGAAGGGGACCGGCCGGCGCAAACGCGGCGAGCGCCAGACCGACGGCCGCGAATAGGCGTCCATTCGACCGGCCCGATGGTCGGTGATTGACGAGTCCAGCGGCCGAGGGCCGCAAGCGTCGGATCATGCTTTGTGCTCCGTTGTCTCGAGTACTGCGGGCTGCAGCAACGTGGTCGACGGCGACAGCGCCGCCTTGTGTGGTTCGCCTGGCGTTGCGTCTACCGAAGGACGCCTGGAATCGGCGTATCCGTCACAGCAAAGTCCGCGGTGAAGCTGATCAGTTCACGAAAAGCGGCTGCTGGGAGCGGCGAGGCGACAGTCGGTGCGCTTGAGCACGCGCTAGTTGGAAGCACCAGTGCTGTGGCCTTCTCCTTCCGCTCGTCGCGGCTCCCCGGTCGCACGAGAGTTGCTTCCGACCGGTGTGCACGTCAAGACAGCGCCGGGATGTTTAGTCGCGAATGTCGGGTTTCAGATGTGCCGGCTGTTACATATGCGCCAAAGCAATGGCTGAGCGGCGGCCCGCTGACCGGTGGCCGCCTGAAGAAAATTTCGTAATGGTTCGCGATCTCGTGCGTGTAGCTGGTGTGAGGCAATACGGGGAGCGTGGGATTCAGCAATGAGCGATCTCACGCAACGAGACCAAGCTGTGTTGGATTTGTGGGCGCGCGGCTATGACGACAAGGACGTCGCCGAGCGTTTGGGCATTTCCAGGCAGACCGTGGACCGCACTCGCGCCCGGTTGTGTCAGCGGGCGATGGTGCGCACGCGCTTCCAGTTGGGCTCCCGCGCCGCGAGCCTCGGCTGGCTACAGAGTCCGTCCCCGCGGGTGGCGCCACAGGGACGGACCCCGTGAACCTCTCGGCGGGGCCAGGCGTGTCCGTTTCCCCGGTCCTTGGCCCCGTCGGGAGTTGGTTCGGCTCAGCCGATTGGCGGCGGGCAGACACGAACGTCCTGGTACTGCCCGAGCGCACCCGCGCCCACGTCCACGCACGGCAACGCGTCCAGGGTCGGCGGTTGTGGATCGGCCAGGGCGACGGGCGAGCTGACGCCAATCATGTAGACGGCAAGGCCCGCCGTGAGAACCCACGCAAGGGGGCGACGCACCATGCACCTCCACTCAGCTGACACCGCACCACAGAGTCCACACCGGACGACCGCAGCCATTACAGCTGACTTTGCAGTCACCTGGCCGGCCGTGGAGACCCCGCTGCGGCGCTACTTGGGTTCCATCGGAGTCAACCGGCACGACATTGACGATCTTGTGCAAGAAACCGCCTCGCGGGCCATTCGGGTCAAGGTCCCGTACAACGACGCGAGCGACCTGCGGGCGTGGTCATTCGTCGTGGCTCGTCGCCTGCTGGCCAACCTGCACCGGTCGCGTCGACGCCAGGTCGTGCTCGATGGGGCTCACCGACCCGACCCCCGGCAGGACGACCTCATGGCCCAGGTCGAAGACCGGCTCATCATCGAGAAGGTCGTCGCGTCCGCCGCGAATCTCACCGTCGCGGAACGACTTCACCTTGCGGTCCGACCGGCGAACTCACCCGCAGAGCGCAACCGTGCCAACGTCGCCCGCCACCGAGCCCGCCAGCATCTCCGTAGGCTCGTTGGCCCGCTCGCCGTAGCCGGCTTCTTCCTGCGGCGCCGCGGGCCGCTGATGAGTGCAAGTCTTGGGATCGCCGCTGTCGCGTTGCCGCTGGCTCTTCTGCCATCGCAACACGGCAGCCCCACGGGCACCAATGCACCTCACCGCACCGACACGCGGCCCACCGCAGCGACGGCATTCAGTGAGCCGTCGAGGCCGACCCCTCTCCCCGCGCCCCATCCAAAGCCGGTCACCCTCGTTGAGCCAGCGCGTCCCTCCAACATCACGCAGCCGCCCGCAATCTCGTTTCACACGGAAGGGCCAGTTGGGTCGAATACGCACGCGACCGTAGAGGGAAACGACGGTCGACAGCCTCTGGTGTGCACCTCTGGAACGATCATCGAACGACGGTGCGTCGCGTTGCCGCCTGGAATCGAGGGGCGTCGTACTGCCGGGGCATAACCGTTAGCTGGCGAACTCTTCAAGCCCTTGAGCGAATGCAAGCCAGCCCACGAGGCATTGTTGGGTGAATCCGTTCCGGCGGTGACGGCACGCCCCGTGGGGTGTTAGCGACGTGCAGTTCGCTAACTTCACCGTCACGAGCAGCGAGTACAGCATCGCTACGTATGTGGCTGATTCCGGCGTTACATGGGGCGTTTGATGGGCATCCCCGGGGCGTCCGTAACGTGAGCAAGCGCTGCTCTAGCCGGCGCCTAGCTCTCGACACGAGCTGTTCCAAGCCAGGCTCGAAGATCAGGGCGACGCTGTTCCTGCAGTAGCGGTCGCCGACATTGGTATGAATCGTGCCGTTTTGGCCCGCCGCGCTATCTTGCGGCGGCGGGGCTCGGCGAAGATTCGTGGTTTGTGTGCCAGCGCCGATCGAAAGGCTTCACCGAGCATCTTGGAGGTTAAGCGATGTCCAAGCGCGCCGACCAGAATCTCCAGCCCGACCAGTTCGCCGAGCTGAACGAGCGGTTCTACGCCGGCCAAGAGCCTGGCGCCTACTTTCGCGCTCGGCTTGCCCTGATCGCGAACACCGCTGCGCACGGTTGGCCACCCGGGGACGTAGCAGTCGAGCGTTTCCGACTTGCCGCGCACGCAGCCGTGGACCGGAGCGAGCATGACCGGCTCATTGCGATCGAGTCGTTCATGCTCTACCACCACGCGGCCGAGACGACCTGGTTGCTGTTCCTAGCGCACGAGAAGCCGCAAGGGTGCCCCCGCCTGGCTGTGACGCGGCTGCGTATAAGCAATTTGAGTAAAGAGATGGAGGCGTACCGGAACGAGAAGGACCTAGACACGAGACTGGCGCGGATACGTACGGCCTTAGGGTTCGATGACGGAGGCGAGCTTGCCCCCGGCGCCAGCGAGGAGGTCCTTCGCGCCGGGCTTGAAGGCGCTGACCTTCTCCTGCGGGAGCTTGGGAGTCAGGTGCTCGTCAACAGCCCGGTCTATAACTCGGCCAAGCACGGCATGGCCCTCGACGGCGGGACGGCTCGGATCGGATTGAGTACGGGATCATCCCCCGACCCCGAGAAGCTCAATGTCTACAGGGACGCCTTGTGGTTGGAGAACCTTCAGTATCGCGATGATGAAGAACAGAAGAAGCAGACTTGGACGCGGACTCACACGGCGGTGGAACCCGATCGGTTGATGGCACTGACAGGCTTGGCGGTTGATTTGATCGACACCATCTGGAGCGCGGGTAAGGTCCGCTTCGGCAAGCTGGAGCAAGGTGACGAGCAGCCAGACGTCGTCAAGATCAATCTCCCGTCAGTTGAACGTGTGCAACAAACCGCTTACGAGCGAGGACACCGGATTGAACGTCTCTCCGTTGACTTGCTCTACACCGATGCGAGAGAGCGCCGCATCCTGGTAGGCGGTTCGGTGTTTCCAGCAGAGGATGCTGCGTCAGGGAAGTAACATCCGCGGGAGTCCGGCCGTGCCGGCTACGTCACTCTCGGCCAGACTGGTCGGAGGATCTGGGACCCGGGTTGCGATTCTGTATCCGCCGGGGGTCGATACCAGGTATCACTACGATGTCGGCCGTGGAGTATCGATCAGCCCGGATCGTCGCCTCTTACGCAGAACAGGACTCCGTCGTCGAGATGGTTGACGCAACGCTGAAGCAATGGACGGACGCCGGGTGGACTCTGCACAGTCAGTCGATGACGACATTCATCGGTACAACCAAGAGTTCGCTGGCGCTTCAGTCAAGGTATGAGATCGCACTCCTCATCTTTCAACGGGAGACGTAATCGCTGTCCCACACGTCGGGACTGCTGGCGCCTAGGCCTCCTTAATCTCAGGGTCGAACGTCAAGGCAATGCTGTCCATGCCGTATCTATACGCCGTGTCCTTTAACCCCTCCGGCTGGTTGAGCGCCGGCCGTCAGATTGTGGTTGACGAGACTCCACCGTGTTCGGACGTGAGTCCTCTCAGCTGTAGGCGCGAAGCCGCCACATTCTGAAGCGATTGCCACAGCGGAAGCGTCTGTTGCGACACTGCGGCAAGGTCCGCTGAAAACGGACTAGCCACGTCCTCGTCGTCCGCGGAAGCCACGGGCATGTCTTACCGTGTGGCGCTTGACTGAAAAGTGGTCGCACCTCACATGCCATCGTCTGTCGCAGGGCGAGCGGTAGCGTCGTCCCTCGGCGTCGAAGGATCGGATCTAGGACACTTCGCCGCCAGGCTCGAAAGTCAGGGCGATCGAGTTCATGCAGTAGCGGTCACCGGTCGGGGTCTGCGGGGCGTCGTCGAAGACGTGGCCGAGGTGCGAGTTGCAGGTCGCGCACCGCACCTCGGTGCGCACCATCCCGTGCGTCCGATCCTCGATCAGGGTCACCGCAGCGGTGTCCGAAGGGTCGTAGAACGACGGCCAGCCGCAGTGCGAGTCGAACTTCGTCTCCGACCGGAACAGCTCGCTGTCGCACGCCCGACACCGGTAGACGCCGACCCGCTTCTCGTCGAGCAACGGCCCGGTCCACGGACGCTCGGTCGCGGCCTCCCGCAGTACGGCGTACTCCTCCGGCGAAAGATCACGCCGCCACTCGTCGTCCGACTTCTCGATGCGTTCGGTCATAGTCCGATCGTGCCATGGCGCGAACCGCGTCGCACGGTGTGTCATTGACGCCACGACGAGACCATGCGCCGGCGGAAAGCCCGCATGGTTTCGCCGTGTCTGGGGTGGCTCGGTCGCGTGCTCTACCGTCAGGGCTATGCCATCGCCGTTCGTGGAGATCGAGGTCGGTGACCACACCGTCAAGGTGACCAACCCCGACAAGGTGTACTTCTCGGCCCGCGGCGAGACCAAGCTCGACCACGTCAACTACTACCTCTCCGTCGGCGACGGCATCGTGCGCGCGCTCTGGCAACGCCCGACCCAGCTCAAGCGCCACCCCGACGGCGCGGAGGGCGAGGCGATCTACCAGAAACGGGTTCCCGAGCACCGTCCCGAATGGATCGAGACGGCACGGGTGTCCTTCCCGTCCGGACGGCACGCCGACGAGCTCTGCGTGACACATCTGGCCGCGGTCGCGTGGGCGGCCAACCTCGGCACGATCGACTTCCACCCGTGGCCGTCCCGCCGTACCGACGTCGAGAAGCCCGACGAGCTGCGCATCGATCTGGACCCGCAGCCGGGTACGACGTTCGCCGACGCCAAGGTCGTCGCCGGGCACGTGCACGAGATGCTCGACGAGATCGGCTACGTCGGCTGGCCGAAGACGTCGGGCAACCGCGGCATTCACATCTACTGCCGGATCGAGCCGCTCTGGGGCTTCAAAGACGTACGACGCTGCGCGCTCGCGTTCGGCCGCGAGCTGGAGCGCCGGGTGCCCGACCTCGTCACCACCAAGTGGTGGAAGGAGGAACGCGGCGAGAAAGTCTTCCTGGATTTTAATCAGAACGCGAAGGACCGCACGATCGCGTCGGCGTACAGCGTGCGCGCGCGGCGGGACGCGTGCGTGTCGGCGCCGTTGCGCTGGGACGAGGTCGCGGACTGCGAGACCGAGGACTTCACGATCGCGACGATGCCGGCGCGGTTCGCGTCCCTCGGCGATCTGCACGCCGGCATCGACGAGGCGGTGTGCGACCTGCGGGTGTTGCTCGAATGGGTCGAGCGCGACGAGCGCGACCACGATCTCGGCGAGGCGCCGTGGCCGCCGAACTACCCGAAGATGGAAGGCGAGCCGATGCGCGTGCAGCCCAGCCGCGCCCGCAAGCAGCCCGCCCCCACCGACGACCCGTCAATTGCCGAATAGCGGACCTCTATGGGGGCTATTCGGCAATTGACCGCGGGGTCAGTGGCCGTCGAGGCAACCCTTCTGGCCGGAGCGGTTCGGGTAACCGGTGCCCGCGGTGTACGCCGCGTTGCTCCACTCGCCCTGCAGCTTCCACTTGCTGTTGTTGGAGAAGTTGACCAGCGGCGTGTTGAAGGTCCACGCGCACTTGTCGCCGTTCTCCGCGCCGCTGTTGTCGAACCAGCCGGTGCCGCGCGGGTCGGTGCGCGCCTCGGACAGCTCATGCGCCGAGACGTTCGCCAGCGCCGCGAGGCCCTGGCTGTGCAGGCCGGAGCTGTCGACCGGGTCGCAGCCGGCGTCACCGTCGAGGTTGAAGAAGAAGGCGAACTGCACCGGGACGTTGTTGATCGTGCCCCACGAGTGCCACGCGCAGTAGCCGGCGTTGCCGCGCGGCAGGTCGGTGTAGACGGGGTAGTAGCCGTTCGCGACCGGGTTGCTGATCACGTTCGCGACCTCAGTGAGGATCGTCGTGGTCGACGGCGCCTTCGTGATGCCACCCGACGTGTCGACGATCGAGTTGCGCAGCGTTAGCGACGGGCCCACCTGGCCGTTGGTTCCGGAGTACTCGTCTGACGTCTTCGCGTAGTTCGAGCCGTCGTAGCCCGCGTAGAAGCTTTCGATCCCGGACTTCTTGTCGGCGAGGAACGTGCCGTTGTCCCACTTCGTGCCCCAGAAGATCGGGGTGATGTCGGAGTCGACCATGATGCCGCCGCCGTGCGACGTCATGTTCGCCGACCCGCCGTGGCGCGCACTCGCGGCGTCGTGCGCTTGGTGCGCGACGACCTGGCCGTGTGGCCCGCCGGCGTGGATGTCCATGCCTTCGGGATGCTTCGCCGCCTGCGCGGCCGGCGCGGCGAGCCCGACGGCGGCGGCGGAGAGCGTGACGACGACAGCGGCGGTACGACGGAGGCGCATGGCCGGATTGTGGGCTCGATCTGTCCGCAGCGCCACCCTCCGGCCCAAGATGTACCGAAATGTCTGCCCGATCTCAACCGTTCGGGGGAGGCGCGCCCGCGGTCAGCCGGCGCTGAGGACGTCGGCGATCGCGTAGACGAGCGGCCGCTCGAGCTGGTCGAACGTGCAGCTCCTCGGGTCGCGGTCGGGCCGCCAGCGCCGGAACTGCGCGGTGTGCCGGAACCGCGCGCCTTCCATGTAGTCGTAGGCGACCTCGACGACGAGCTCGGGTCGCAGCGGCTCGAACGACAGGTCCTTGCCGGCGTTCCAGCGGCTGGTCGCGCCGCCCGGACCCCACCCCTTCTCGTCGTACCAGGGGTGTTGGGTCTCGGCCTTGTCCCGCAACGGCGCGAGCTCGTCGACGAGTTCCTTACGCCGGGTCATCGGGAACGAGGCGGCGACACCGACGTGCCGCAGCGCGCCGCCGTCGTCGTACAGGCCGAGCAGCAGCGAACCGACGATCGGCCCGCTCTTGTGCCACCGGAACCCGGCGAGGACGCAGTCGGCGGTGCGTTCGTGCTTGACCTTGAACATCACGCGCTCGTCCTGGCGGTAGGTGAGGTCGAGCGGCTTGACGATGACGCCGTCGAGACCCGCGCCTTCGAAGTCGGTGAACCACTGCCGTGCGGTGTCGACGTCGCGGGTCGCGGGGGTGAGATGTACGGCGGCGGTCGGGGTCAAGTTCTCGGCGAGGGTGGCGCGGCGTTGTTCCAGCGGTGTCTTGGTGAGGTCGTCGTCGCCGAGGGCGAGCAGGTCGAACGCCACGAACTCGGCGGGTGTTTCCGCGGCCAGCTTGCGGACCCGGGACTCGGCGGGATGCAGCCGCATCTGCAACGCCTCGAAGTCGAGCCGGCCGTGCTGCGCGATGACGATCTCGCCGTCGACGACGCAACGATCCGGAAGCGCCACCTTGACCGCGTCGACGATGTCGGGGAAGTAGCGGGTGAGTGGTCGTTCGTTGCGCGAGCCGAGCTCGACCTCGTCGCCGTCGCGGAACACGATGCACCGGAAGCCGTCCCACTTGGGCTCGAACAGCACGTCGCCCGTGGGCATGTCCTTGACCGACTTCGCGAGCATTGGCTTCACCGGCGGCATCACGGGCAGCTTCACCCGCCCCATCCTGCCTGACCTCGTGAGATCGCTTCGCGATCGGTTATCCGGTGACAGACTTCGTCTCGGCCATCTCACCGCGCCGACGGAGGACTGACAGACCGTGACTATGCAGCCGACTTCGTACGGCGGTCCGCCGCCGTTCACCGGGACGTCGCGCCCCACCGGCAAGGCGCTGCTCAATGCGAGCTGGCAAATGCTGCGCCAGGACCGGGAGTTGGTGTGGTTGCCGGCCCTCGGCAGCCTCGCCAGCTTGCTGGCCGCGGGCATCTTGTTCGTGCCCGGCTGGTTCATCGGCGCCGCGATCGGCGGGACACAAGATGACTCCTGGTCGGGCGCGCTCGGTGGGATCCTTGCGGTCGTTGCGGCGACGATCGTCGGCATCTACTTCCAAGCTGCCCTGGTGATCGGTGCCAATGAGCGGGCCGACGGCGGCGACCCCACCTTGAGCGGTTGCCTTCGATCGGCCTGGGCGGTCCGCGGACGGATCGTCCGGTGGGGCCTGCTCACCGCGACGGTCGGGATCGCCATTCGCGCCCTCGAGGAGCGGCTCGGGTTCCTCGGCAACATCATCGGTTTCCTCGGCGGCCTCGCGTGGGCGATCGCGTCGTTCCTTGTCGTACCGGTGCTCGTCGCCGAAGATCTTGGTCCGGTCGACTCGGTGAAGCGGTCCTCGCAGCTGATCAAAGCGAACTGGGGGACGAGCCTGCGGACGACGGTGCGCTACGGCTTCATGCAATTCGTCCTGACCATGGTTCCGATCCTCGTCGGAGTCGTCGGCGTGTTCTCGATCGCGAGCGGGTCGACGGCAGGAGTGGCACTCGGCGTGGTGCTCATCATCGCCGCGGCTGCCGGCTTCCTCGTGCTCGCGATGGTGTTCGCTGCGATCGGCAGTTACGCCCGCGCGCTGATCTACCGGTACGCGTGCGGTCGACCAGTGCCCGGCATCGACCCGATGCTTTTCGCGGGGGTGTTCCAGCCCAAGCGTCGCCGCCGCCGCTTCGCCTAACCGACCGCTTGCGGGGGCGCACGCCCGCGGGTCCACCTCGTGCAGTACATCTGTGCGGTATGCGCGATAGGGTGCGCAGCGCTGCGGCCGATGACCTGAGGGGGACTCATGCGCCAGCCGAGTTACGACATGATCCACGACCTGATCCGGCCTGCGCGCCGCAAGGAACTCGCAATCGTCCCCGCGGCGGCGCTGCTCGACCTCGACATCCACGACCTGGACCTCGCGGCGGGCACCGAGCAGCAGCTACGGGATCTGGGCGTGCAGCAGGTGCGTGACCTGAACCGGGTCGATCTCGACGTGGTGCGGCTGCCGCCGGGCGTCATCGACGAGCTGCGGTGCCTGTTCTTCTACCCGAAGCACGATCCCGGACCGCCGTGCGCCTGGGAGCGCCTGTTCGAACTCGCGCCGCTCGCCGCCTACACCGGCTACCCGGGGACCCCGTTCCACACCCGGTTCGGGCCGGTCTTCTATCGCGGCCGGCTGGACGGGACGGCGAAGGTTCTCGCGGTCGGTCAGGACCCGGCGACGGACGAGATTCTCGCCGGCCGGGCCTTCGTCGGGGACGCCGGGCAGCACGCGCAGGATTTCCTCCGCAAGATCGGCATCACGTCGTCGTACCTGATGGTGAACACCGTGCTGTTCGGCATCCAGTCGTCGAACCTCACCGACGCCGTCGTGACCGACCCGGCGCTCGCCACGTATCGCAACCAGCTGCTCGACCGGGCGAAGCTGACGAACCCGGGGCTCACGCTGGTAATCGCCTTCGGTGGGCGCGCGCAGACCGCCGTGGCGAACTGGCCGGGTGCCTCCGGGCTGCATGTGGTCAACGTGTACCACCCGTCGGCGCAGTCCGGGCTGGCGTCCAACTGGAACCAGCATCTGGCGGACGCCGCCGCGCACGTCACGCCTGATGCGGCGCCGGACGTGTCGCCGTACTCCACCTCCGCGCCGCTCCCGACGACCGACGTGCCGCGCCGGGATCTGCCCTTCGGTGTCCCGCCGTTCCTCGGAAAAGGTGGCGTCACGCACAGCACTCGCGGGTCCGGCACGACGTACGAGTCGCAGATCGTGCTGACGGCGCCCTAGGCAAGGCACCATGGGGCTGTGCCCGGTAGTCCCGCTCCAGCCTTGCGCTATCACCTGAGACTCGCCACCGTCGCGGACTCCGAGGAGCTGTTCCGCATCCATCGCGAGTCGATGACGCCCTACCTCCGCGAGGCGCTCGGGGAGTGGTCGGACGAGGCCGACCGGGAGCAGCACGACGAGTGGTTCCGGCAGGGCCGCGCGCACGTCATCACGGTCGACGAGCGGGTCGCCGGGTGTCTCGACGTCGTCCGCAAGGACGGCGTGCTCTGGTTGCTGCGCATCGAGCTCGATCCGCAATTGCAAGGTCGCGGCATCGGCAGCGCCGTCGTCACCGACCTGCAGGCGCAGGCGGCCGCGGAGGGGCTCCGCATGATCCTCGACGTGTTCTCCGGCAACCCGGCCCGGCGACTCTACGAACGTCTCGGCTTCCGCGAGACCGGTCAGGACGGGCCGTCGATCAGGATGGAGTGGCAACCGGTCAGGTGACGAACGGCGCGACGATCCCGACGGCCGCGAAGCCGACCATGAACAGCACGAACAGCCACTGGAACATCACCCGGATCCCCGTACCGGGCCGGAACGGCGCGACGAGCAGCTCCCCCCAGCTCGGGTTCCCGGGCATCTTCGCCCGATGGTCGTCGGTGACGTCGCGAGTGGGCATCGCGTGCTCGGGAAACACCGCGTTGTGCTCGGCGATGTACTCGTCGGAGGCGAAGGTGAACAACGAACCTTCCCGGCGCTGGACGCGGCAGCCGATCCACGCGAGTACGACGCCGGCGACCGACAGGGCCTCGACAGCGACCAGGCGCGTCGTGTGCGACAGCGACTTGGTCGAGAGGCTCAACACCTGCGCCGACAACACGATCGAGATGAACCAGGTGAAGTGTTTCTGCGCCTCCCAGATCGCGGTGTGGTGATAAGCCCAGCGCTTGAACGCGAACTCCAGCCGGTCCAGTTCCATGCGCCTCATCATGCCCACCGCAGGGTAGGCACCGGCCGTTGACTGCGACGTTGTGTGTCGATAACGGCGTTACACCGACACACAACGTCGCAGTCAACCTTGGGGGTGGGTCGAAAGCGCTACTCCGTACCCGCCGAGTTGCCGGCGACGCAGTCCACGAAGAGGAACGTGTACTGCGACTCGTTCGTCGCGAGCAGCAGCACGTTGCCCTCGTAGACGGTGACGAACGGCGGGCTGTAGGTGACGCTGGGCGCGTTCTGCGACCGGTTGAACTGCGTCCTCGACTCGAAGTCGGTCGCGCAGCTCGCGTGCGTGGCGGCGGGCGCGGCCGCCATGAGCAAAGCGCCGACCCCGCTGCCGGCGGTTGCCAGCGCGGCGATTCCCATGGCGATGATCTTTCTGGGCACGAATCCTCCTCGTCGTGGCTCACCCGGCGTTCGGGAAGCGTTCGGGACGCTAGGTGCGTACCGTTTCGCCTGTCGACGGTCCTTGGCCCGGTTGCGGCGCCGTTAGGCGAATTGCCCGGATCTCGCTCCTATGCTCGACACGTGAGATGGCCGCGACACGTCGAGGTGCGCGGTCCCGACCGTCGCCGCTGGCGGGTCGGCCGGCGCTGGGTCGCCTGGCACCCGCAGGTACGACGGATCCGGCTCGACTTCGGCGACGCGATGAACGTCACCGGCGCCCTCGACGACATTTCGGTCGGCACCGCGGTCGTCGTCGTCGCGCTCTTCCTTGCCGTCATGACTGGCCCGCTCGCCGGGGTCGGAGTGTTCTTCGCCGAATGGATGCTCGCGCTGCTCCTCGTGCCGATCGCGGTCGGCTACCGGCTCCTCTTCCACCGGCCCTGGCTTCTCTACGCCGAAGCCGCCGACGGGCGGCACGTCTACGTCCGGTCGGTCGTGGGCTGGACGGCGGGCGAGCAGGCGATCGCCGCCGCGACAGCGCAGATCGTGAACTCGGGCTACCCGCCCGACGGCTGGGTGCGCATCCAGTGACGGTTAGGCCGTGCGCGCGACGTGCGTGATCCAGAGGTCGCGCGGCATCGGCAGGGAATGCGGCAAGATGATCGCGAACCGCCCGTGGTCCCGGCGGCGCCGATAGCGACAGCACGGGAGTACGCCCACCGTGGACCACACCGCGGATTCCCTTCTGCGCGCGCTCGATGAAGCGCGCGCGGTCATCGACCTGCAACAGCGCATCCAGGAAGTCGGCCACGACGTCGACGCGGTCATGCGACATGTCGTCGAGGCGGCCCTGGCGATGACGGGCGCGGGCGGTGCCGTCGTCGAAATCGTCGAGGGCGACGACATGGTCTACCGCGCCGTTGCCGGCCTCGCCGCCGGCAGCGCCGGGGTGCGGCTCGCGGCCGCCGGCAGCCTCTCCGGGCAATGCGTGCGGGAACGGCAACCGCTGCGCTCCGACGACACGTCGGTCGATCCGCGGGTCGACCGCGCTGCCTGTGAACGCGTCGGCGCGCGGTCGATGATCGTCGTACCGCTGCTCGACTGCGACCGTTGTCACGGCGTGCTGAAGGTCTACGCCGACACGCCGGCAGCGTTCGACGACGACGCGATGACGTTGCTTGCGCAACTTGCGGCATTCATCGCGGTCGCGTTGCGCAACGCCGGCGACTACGCAGAACGGCAGCGCCAGGCGACGCACGACGCGTTGACCGGCCTGCCCAATCGTGCCCTCGTGCTCGAACGGTTGGCTGCGGCGTTGCAAGACCCGCGCCGGCGCGCGCACCCCGTCTGCGTCGCCTTCGTCGACCTCGACGGGATGAAGGTCGTCAACGACACCGGCGGGCACGCGGCCGGTGACGCGTTGCTGGTCGAGGCGGCGTCCCGGCTACGGGCGGCGGTGCGCGACGGCGACACGGTCGCGCGCATCGGCGGCGACGAGTTCGTCGTCCTGTGTCCGGGCGCCGACGGCGCCGACGCGGAGCAGGTACGGCGACGGCTGACCGCGGCGTTGGCGGTCCAGCCGGCGGTCGCGGGGTCCGTCGGCGTCGTCGCGTCGGTGCCCGGTGAGGACGCCGATGCCCTGCTGGCCCGCGCGGACGACGCGATGTACGCCTGCAAGCAGGGCCGCCGTCAGGACGGGCTGCCGCAGTTCAGCTAGGTGCGTTGGTGGACGCCCGCTGCTGGTCCGGGTACGGGTCGTTCGCGCTGTCGCCGCCGGTGATGGTGTTCCACTGCGCGTTTCCGCAGCTGGAGCACGGCGGCAGGTGCTTGGTGGAGCCGACGTCGAGGCGGTAGTCGCACTTCGTGCACGAGTAGGTGCCGGCGGAGACGTCGCTGCCGGCGGGAACTGGGTCAGCCATGTCGATGTCCTCTCCTCGGGTCTCCTCGACGGCCTTCCCCCGGGTGCGGCGTGGCCATGCGGCGAACGCGCGATTGCGGGACACAATGACGCCGTGGCGGCACAGACGACCACCGACGAGATCGCGACGACGCGGGCGTACCGCGACGGCCGGCTGGTGGTGGAGAACTTCCCGGTTGTCGACGTCTCCGATTATCTGGAGCAGGACGGTACGACCGTCTGGGTCGACCTCTGCGCGCCGCGCGCCGAAGACCTCGCGCTCGTCGCCGAGGAGCTCGGCCTGCACGAGCTCGCGATCGCGGATGCCGTCAACCGGCGGCAGCGACCGAAGCTCGACCGCTACGCGAGCCACGAGTTCCTCAACATGTACGCCGTTCGCCTCGACGTCGAGACGGGGGAGCTGCGGCTCTCCGAGCTGGCGGCGTTCATCACCCCGAGTGCTCTCGTCACGGTGCGCAAGGACGACGGCTTCGACATCGCCCGGGTGGTGGCGCGCTGGGACGCCTCGCCCGATCTCGCCGCGCACGGAGTCGGGGCGTTGCTGTATGGGCTGATCGACGACGTCGTCGACGGCCACTTCGACGCGGTCTCGAGCCTCGACGAGGAGATCGAGAAGCTCGAGGATCTGCTCTTCGACGACGTTCAGCACGACGCGGACGTGCAACGGCGCAGCTTCGAGCTGCGGAAGAGCCTGGTCGTGCTGCGCCGGGTGGTGTTGCCGATGCGCGAGGTGGTCAACACCTTGATGCGCCGCGACATGGTCGTCGTCTCGGAGTCGATGATCCCGTACTTCCAGGACGTCTACGACCACGTGCTGCGGGCGACCGAATGGACCGAGTCGCTGCGCGACCTGGTCACGACGATCCTCGAGACGAACCTGACCATCCAGGGCAACCGGCTGAACATCATCACGAAGAAGGTCACCAGCTGGGCCGCGATCATCGCGGTGCCCACCGCGATCACCGGGTTCTACGGGCAGAACGTGCCGTACCCCGGGGCCAACTCGCACGACGGCTTCGTCGCCTCGACCGTGCTGATCGTCGTGTTGTCGCTGGTGCTGTATGTCGCGTTCCGGCGCAAGGACTGGCTCTAGGACCAGCGCATCGCGCGCGGCACCGGCCGTTGCCACGTCGGCGGTGACGACACGCGGCGACGTTGCGGTTGGCGAGGGCCAGGCCGTGGCACGGTACGAGCATGTCGACGCTCTTTGACTACGTGCCGCACCCGCACATCGAACGGCGGAAGGCCGCCGGGCCGCCGAAGGTCGCGGCCGCGGCCGCCGACATCCACGGCCCCGGCCCGATGGGCCGGCTGAACGCGAAGATCGGCCTGAAGATCACGCTGATCGTGGGCACGATGTGGTGCGCCTACCTGTTCACGGTGCTCGCCATCGTGAGCGCGCCGAGCGCGTTCACCAGCGGCAACATGCTGATTATCGTCGGCTGGATCGCGCAGACGTTCCTGCAACTCGTGTTGCTGCCGATCATCATCGTCGGGCAGAACGTGCAGAGCGCCGCCGCCGACGCCCGATCCCAAGCGACGTACGACGATGCGGTCGCGGTGCTCGAGGAGGCCAAGCAGATCCAGGCCCACCTGGCCGCGCAGGACACTGCGATCGAGCACATCCTCGACGCGGTGAACGCGCGCGGCAAGCCGACGACTCGATAAGCCCGTCTCGAACCCCGCGCGGCGGCGCCGTTCGACACTCAGAAGGCGGCGACGCCCTTCGGGGTGCCCCAGCCGGTCGGGCCGTCCCAGCCGCGACGCGCCGTGCACCAGCGCGTGGTCGGGCAGGTCCCGTTGCTGCCGGTGGTCACGTCGTACACCCCGCCGGTGTGGTGCTTCCAGACGTACGAGCCGTCGGCGACGTCCGCGGTGTTGCCTGCGAGCGCGAAGACCGCGGCGATGACCGGCGCCGAGACGCTCGTCCCGCCGAAGGTCAGCCAGCCGCTCGTGTCCTCGAACGCGAAGCTGTCGTAGACCGCGACCCCGGTCGCCGGGTCGGCGACCGCCGCGATGTCGGCGACGGCACGGTGCACGCACTGCGTCGTCGAAGTGCGCTGGTAGGGCGCGGTGTTCGACTCGGCGCAGCCGCTTCCCGCGCCGGACCATGCCGTCTCGTGCCAGCCGCGCTCGGTGTGCGCTCGCCGCAGGCTGGTCCCGCCGACGGCGGTCACCCACCGGGACGACGCGGGGTAGGACACGCCGTAGCCGCTGTCGCCGCTCGACGCCGTGACGGCCACGCCGGCGTGGTGGTAGTGCCGGCCGTAGGTGGAGTCGGAGGCATCGGCGCCGCCGTAGGAGTTGCTGATCGCCACCGCACCGAGCCGGGCGGCGGTGTCGACCGCCAGGCCGAGGTTGGCCTGCGAGGCGGACGACGCCTCGACGAGCAGCAGATGGCATCGCGGGCACACCGCCGAGACCATGTCGAGGTCGAGCGAGATCTCCTGGGCCCAACCGGGATCCGGCGCCGGCAACCGATCACCGCCGTGCTGGTCGACCTTGCGGAAGCAGCCGTTGGCCGCCGTGCACGCGGGCAGCTTGAACTGCGAGCGGTAGACCGCGAGGTCGTGCTCGGCCGACGGATCGTCGTAGGCGTCGACGATCGCCACCGTCGGGCCGCTGCCCCGTCTGGTGGGCAGCGCGTAAGCCGAGCGCAGGTCGGCCGGAGTGAGCCCGATCGGGGTGGACGCGTGCCGGATGCGCCCGCCGGAGCGCGTGTCGACGCGGATCGCGAAGCACGACACCCGGCCGTGCGGCGGCCGCTTGCACACCGGCACCTGCGTCGTCGACGTGGCCGTCGCCGAGGGCATCGGGGCGACGGCGAGCAGGGCGAGCACGGACAGCATCAGACGGACCCAGCGCACGGGCGGACCTCCGGAAGCGAGCGGGTGTTACGGACCCGCTCACCTTGCCCGCGCGCACCCCCCTGCGCGGCAAGAAAACCCGGTGCTGTGGACGCCGCCGTACTCAGCCGCGAACGGTGGACAACCGGAGGAACAACGTCCCCTCGTCTTCCAAAACGTGCTCGATCCGCAGCGGCACGGGCGGCACGATCGGCACGCCGGCGAGCAGCCGGTCGCCCGCCCCGCCGGCCAGCAGTGGCGCGACGCTCAAGCAGAGATCGTCGAGTGCTCCTGCCGCGACGACGTCGCCGAGCAGGTGCGGGCCGCCTTCGCACAACACCCGGTCGAGGCCTTCGGCGGACAGCAGGTCCAGCGCCGTCGCGATGTCGACCGAGTGCTCGCCGGCGTCCACGACGTGTGCGACGCGGGACAGCGCCGTACGGCGATCGGGCGGGGCGCTCGCGACGGTGAGCACCCAGGGCCGCACGGCCGTCTCGGTGAACAGCCGCGCCTCCGGGTCGAGGTCGAGCGATCGCGAGACGACGGCGACCGGCGGGGGAGTCCGGCCGCCATAACCACGCGCGCCGCCGTAGTTCTCCCTTCGCGCGGTGGTCGCGCCGACGAGGATGACGTCGGCCAACGACCGCAGCACGTGGAACAGCTCGCGGTCGGCCGGCCCGGACAGGCCGGCCGACACACCCGCCACCGTCGTCGCCCCATCGGTGCTGACGACGAAGTTCGCGCGGACGTGCCGGCCGGGCGGCGGTGCGTACGCGGCCGCCCAATCCTCGACGACAGGGTCCTCGACGACGGGCCCGTCGAGCGGGAACAGTCGACGCACGGCTCGATCAGCCAGGCAGGTGCAGGTGCATGCCCGGGAAGATCAGGTCGGGGTTCTTGCCGATCAGCGTGCGGTTGGCGCGGTAGAGCGCCCGCCAGCCACCGGTGACCTCATGCTTCGCCGCGATCGCGGACAGCGAGTCACCCGGCCGGACGACGTAGACGCCCTTGGTGCTCTTCGCGTGCTTCGTGGTGCTGATCGCCTTGCGCGGCGCGCTGCGGGTGGCGCGGGACAGGTCGGCACCGGTCGCCGGGCCCCGGTAGTGCGAGCACACCGGCCACGCTCCCCAGCCCTGCCGGGCCAGGACGTGTTCGGCGGTCGCGATCTGCTGCGCCTTGGTGGCGAGGTCGGCGCGGGCCGCGTAGTGCGTGCCGCCGAAGCTCTCCCAGGTGCGCTGCGCGAACTGCAGCCCGCCGTAGTAGCCGTTGCCGGTGTTGATGTGCCAGTTGCCGCCGGACTCGCACTGGGCGACGTTGTCCCACTGGCTTTCGGTCGCGGCGTCGGCGGTGCCGGTGAGCACCGGCGCGAAGCCGACGACGGGGAGTGCCAGCGCGGTCGCGCCGACGGTGGTGCGGGTGATGACCTGGCCGGTGTTGCTGGGCGCACGATGGCGACCCCGGTAGCGCGCTTCGCGCATGTGTACTTCCCCTTCGTACGCGCCTACGAGGTCAGCTGACGGGTTCGGGCCGAAGGGTTGGCCCGGCCGACGCGAGTCGGCTTCACCCCTGTCCCCGGGATTGGGGTCCGGGAGGGACGGTTGGGTCCCCCGCTCCTGTCGAACGGGTCGTTGCGCTGCCGGGGTGACAGGACTCGGCGCGTCCCGGCAGGGTCCGGGTGGACCCCGGACATCACGAAAGCATAACGGACCGTCGGCCGCCGATCACCGCAGGGTGACGATCGCCACCGTCTCGGCCGGCATCCGGAGCTGCGTCCCGCCCGTCTCGACGTCGCCCGACGCGAGCAGGATCTCGTCGACGGTCGCCCCCACGGGGACGGCTTGCGGTTGGCCGGCGAGGTTGACGGCGACGGCGAGACCGCCGCGCCGTACGACGAGCCACCGTTCGTCTTCGTCGTACGACGTCTGCACGTCGAGCAGCCACGGGTCGGTGAGTTCTGGGCGGCTCTTGCGCAGTGCGATGAGCTCCCGGTGCCAGTCGAGCAACGCGCGGTGGTCGTCCTTGCCGGGCTCCGCCCAGTCGAGGATCGAACGCTCGAACGTCGCGGGGTCCTGCGGGTCCGGGACGTCGCCGCTCGACCAGCCGTGCGACTCGAACTCGTGCCGCCGGCCGCGCTTGACGTTCTTCGCGATGTCGCGATCGGTGAACGAGGTGAAGAACTGCCACGGCGTCGTCGCGCCCCACTCCTCGCCCATGAACAGCATCGGCACGTACGGCGAGCACATCAGCAGCGCCGATCCGATCATCAGCCGCTCTCGGGAGAGGTACGACGACATCCGGTCGCCGGTCGCGCGGTTGCCGACCTGGTCGTGGTTGTGCAGGTAGGTGACGAAACGCGATCCGGGCACGTTGCCGCGGTCGAGCGGCCGGCCGTGCGTGCGGCCGCGGAACGCCGACCAGGTGCCGGCGTGGTGGTACGGCGACGACAGCGCGTCGGCGAGGGTTTGCAGCGAGCCGAAGTCGCAGTAGTAGCCCTGCCGCTCGCCGGTGAGCAGCGCGTGCAGCGCGTGGTGCGGATCGTCCGCCCACTGCGCCGTGAGCCCGTAGCCGCCGGCCTCGGGCGTGGTGATCAGACGCGGGTCGTTGAGGTCGGACTCGGCGACCAGCCAGAGCGGCCGATTCTCTTGCGTGGCAAGGGTTTCGACGTCACGCGCCATCTCCTCGAGCAGGTGGATGGCGCGGGTGTCGATGATCGCGTGCACGGCATCGAGCCGGAGCCCGTCGACGTGGAAGTCGCGCAGCCACATCAGCGCGTTGTCGACCGCCCACCGCCTGACGTCGTCGGACCCGCGGCCGGAGTAGTTGATGGCCGGGCCCCACGGGGTCGAGTAGTGCTCGTTGAAGTACGGGCCGAACTCGCCGAGGTAGTTGCCGACCGGGCCGACGTGGTTGTAGACGACGTCGAGGGCGACACCGAGGTTGCGCTGGTGGCAGGCGTCGACGAACCGCTTGAACCCGTCGGGTCCGCCGTACGGCTCGTGCACCGCGTACAGGCCCACCCCGTCGTAACCCCAGCCGCGCGGGCCGTCGTACGACGCGACCGGCAAGACCTCGACGACGTCGATGCCGAGGTCGACGACGTGGTCGAGCTTGTCGATCGCCGCGTCGAAGGTTCCCTCGGGCGTGAAGGTGCCGATGTGCAGCTCGTACAGCACGCTGCCGGCGAGCTGCACGCCGCGCCAGTCCCCGTCGCCCCAGCGGTAGCGGTCGTGGTCGTAGGCGCGGCTCGCGCCGTGGACGCCGTTCGGTAGCCACAGCGCGCGCGGGTCGGGGCGCGGGTCGCCGCCGTCGAGCCGGAACGCGTAGTCGGCGCCGTGGTCGAGCTCCGTCGGGCTTTCCCACCAGCCGCTTTGCTCCTGCGGGATCATCGCGATGCGTTGCGAACCGAGGTCGAGCTCGACCTCCGAGGGTGCCGGCGCCCAAACGCGTGGCTTCACCGGCCGCCCTCCCGGATCAGCAGCGCAACCGGCAACGTGTCGAGCATCCCGTCGAGGCCGCCGTCGGTGGGGCGGTCGGTGAGGACGTCGCGCCAATCGCCCGCCGGCAGCTCGACGCGCTCGCCTCGCCAGCCGCCGTTCGCGCGCAACCCGACGGGGAGCCGGGTGGCGACGGTGACGACGTCGTCGGCGCGCGCGAACGCGACCGCGTGCTCGCCGGCGGGCAGCGGCCGGTAGCTGCCGGCGAAGGTCTCCGGTCGCTCCCGGCGCAGCCGCAGCGCGCTCCGCGTCACCGTGTACTTGGGATCCGGGCTGGGTTCGTAGACCACCGGCCGCCGGTTGTCCGGATCGACCAGGGAGAAGTCGGGGGCCTCCTGGCCCTGGTAGACGTCGGGGACGCCGGGCATCGTCAGCTGGATCAGCTTCTGCGCCACCATGTTCGACCGGGCCGCCGCGGCGACGTGGGTGTCCACCCATTCGGTGACGGCGGTCATCAGGCGGGTGTCGGCGAGCACGGCGTGCACGTACCCAGACACCCGCTGCTCGTATCCCTCGTCCGGGTCCAGCCACGACGTGTGCCGCTTCGCTTCGCGCACCGCCTTGAGCAGGTAGGCGTCGAGGCGTTCGGCCGTGATCGGCAGCGCACCGACGAGCGTTTGCCAGAACAGGTACTCGGTCTCGCCGTCGAGCTGGCCGGTTGTCCATTCGCGGACGGCGGCCGCCCAGGCGTCCGGGATCTCGGCGAGCACCGCGAGGCGCGCACGCATGTCCTCGGATCGCTTCGTGTCGTGGGTCGACAACGTCGTCATCGTGGACGGCCAGTCGCGGGCGATCCGCGTGCAGTAGGCGTGGAACTCCTCGACGGTGCTGCCGAACCGTCCCGGGTCGCCGCCCACCTCGTTGAGTGCGATCAGCCGCGAGTAGCGGTAGAACGTGGTGTCCTCGACACCTTTCGCGGTGACCGGTCCGGACGTCTGCGCGAACCTCGTCCGGAACGCCCCGTCGTGCTTGAGCGCCGCGGCGACCCGGTCGATGTCGGCGCCGAGCTCCGGTCGCGCCCGCTTGGCAGCCGCCGCGGCGTCGTCGACGTACTCGCCGGCGTAGGTGCGGTAGACCGGGAATTGGACGAGCATCTCGACGATCGCGTCGCGCGGGTGCTCGCGGGCCAGCCGGTCGACCTCGGCCCCGAACAGCTCGTCGATCGCCTGCCGCTTGCCCGCGGCGACGACCTCGTCGTACGACGCCGTCGTGCCGGTCAGCTCGGCGTAGAGGGCGGTGATGGGTTCCTCGCCGGCGGGGTCGACGAGGACGCGGGTGACGGCGGCGGCCGCGTCGTAGCCGGTGGTGCCGTCGCAGGCCCAGCTCGGCTGCAGCTGCTCGTTGCCTTCGAGGATCTTCTCGACGACGGTCCAGACGCCGCCGGACAGCTTCTCCAGCGATTCCAGGTATCCGCGCGGGTCGGCGAGGCCGTCGGGATGGTCGACCCGCAGGCCGTTGACCTCGCCGGCGCGCAGCAGCGCGCCGATCACCTCGTGGGTGGCGGCGAACACGTCGGGGTCCTCGACGCGAAGCCCGACGAGCGAGGTGACGTCGAAGAACCGCCGGTAGTTGAGCTCCGTGTTGCCGCGCCGCCAGTCGACGAGCAGAGCGTGCTGTTCGACCCGCTCGTCCCCGGGGTTCGGAAGGATCGGCTGCAGTACCCGGCCGTCGTGCCGGCTCCAGTCGATGTCGAACCACCGCGCGTACGCCGAGTCGCGGCCGCGAGCCAGGACGTCGTCGAACTTGTCGTTGGGGATGGCCATGTGGTTCGGCACGATGTCGACGACGATGCCGAGGTCGTGCGCGCGGCAGGCGTCGACGAGCTCGCGCCAGCCGTCGACGCCGCCGAGATCGTCGCTCAGCCGGCTGTGGTCGACGACGTCGTACCCGTGGGCCGAACCGGGCGCCGCCTGCAGGATGGGCGAGCAGTAGACGTGCGAGACGCCGAGGTCGGCGAGGTACGGCACGGCCGCGGCGGCGTCGTGGAAGGTGAACTCGCGGCGTAGCTGCAGCCGGTAGGTCCCGGTCGGCACCCGTCGAACGGTCATGTCAGTACGCCTGGCGCAGCACCAGGATCGAGCGGGCTTCGACCGCGATGCGGTCGCCGGGTTTCACCGAGCGCGGGTCGGCGTCGTCGAGCATCGGCGCGTGCGTGTCGACGACGACGTGCCAGCTGCTCGCCGCGCCGATCTCGGGTACGGCGAAGTCGAGCGCCTCGTGGTGCGCGTTGAACAGCAGGAAGAACGAGCTGTCGGTCACCGGCTCGCCGCGCGCGTCCGGCTCCCGGATGCCGGCGCCGTTGAGGAACACGGTCATCGACTTGGCGAACCCGGAGTCCCAGTCCTCGTCGCTCATCTGGTCGCCGTCGGGACGGAACCAGCCGATGTCCTCGAGCGTGGTGCCGTGCACCGGGCGCCCCTTGAAGAACCGGCGGCGGCGGAAGACCGGGTGCTCGCGCCGTAGCGCCGCCAGCCGTCCGACGAACGCGGTCAGGAAGTCGAACTCGCGGGCGCGCTCCCAGTCGACCCACGACAGCTCGTTGTCCTGGGCGTAGACGTTGTTGTTGCCCCGCTGGGTGCGGCCGAGCGCGTCGCCGTGCAGCAGCATCGGCACGCCCTGCGACACGAAAAGCGTGGTCAGGAAGTTGCGCTTCTGCTGCTCGCGCAGCGCGACGATCTCGATGTCGTCCGTGGGGCCCTCGACGCCGCAGTTCCAGCTCCGGTTGTGGCTCTCGCCGTCGTTGTTGTGCTCGCCGTTGTCCTCGTTGTGCTTCTCGTTGTAGCTGACGAGGTCGTGCAGGGTGAAGCCGTCGTGCGCGGTGACGAAGTTGATGGACGCGAACGGCCGGCGGCCGTCGTCCTCGTAGAGGTCGGAGGAGCCGGTGAGGCGGTAGGCGAACTCCGCGAGCAGCGCGTGCTCACCGCGCCAGAAGTCGCGGACGGTGTCGCGGTACTTGCCGTTCCACTCGGTCCACAGTGGCGGGAAGCCGCCGACGTTGTAGCCGCCCTCGCCGACGTCCCACGGCTCGGCGATGAGCTTCACTTGCGAGACAACGGGATCCTGCTGCACGAGGTCGAAGAACGCGGACAGCCGGTCGACCTCGTGGAACTGCCGGGCGAGCGTCGAGGCGAGGTCGAACCGGAAGCCGTCGACGTGCATCTCGGTCACCCAGTAGCGGAGCGAGTCCATGATGAGCTGCAGCACGTGCGGGTGCCGCATGAGCAGGGTGTTTCCGGTGCCGGTGGTGTCGTAGTAGTGCTCGGGGTCGCCGTCGACGAGCCGGTAGTACGACGCGTTGTCGATGCCGCGGAACGACAGCGTCGGGCCGAGATGGTTGCCCTCGGCGGTGTGGTTGTAGACGACGTCGAGGATGACTTCGAGGCCGGCCTCGTGCAGCGCCTTCACCATGGCCTTGAACTCTTGGACCTGCTGGCCGCGCTGGCCGGACCCGGCGTAGTCGTTGTGCGGCGCGAAATAGCCGATCGTGTTGTAGCCCCAGTAGTTGCGCCGGCCCTGCTCGACGAGGTGGCTGTCGTGCACGAACTGGTGCACCGGCATGAGCTCGATCGCGGTGACGCCGATGCGCGCGTAGTGCTCGAGCATGACCGGGTGCGCGAGCGCGGCGTAGGTGCCGCGGATGTCCTCGGGAATCCCGGGGTGGCGCTTCGTCAGGCCCTTGACGTGCGCCTCGTAAATGACGGTCTCGTTGTACGGCGTGCGCGGGTGCCGGTCGTTGTCCCAGTTGAAGAACGGGCTGATGACGACGGACTTCGGCATGTGCGGCGCGGAGTCGTCGTCGTTGAACGCGTCGTGGTCGTCGAAGCGGTAGCTGAAGCACGGCTCGTCCCAGTCGACCTCGCCTTCGACGGCCTTGGCGTACGGGTCGAGGAGGAGCTTGCTGGGGTTGCAGCGGTGGCCTTGCCGCGGTTCGTAGGGGCCGTGGATGCGATAGCCGTAACGCTGGCCCGGACCGATGTTCGGCAGGTAGCCGTGCCAGACGAACGCGTCGCGCTCGGGCAAGCTGATCCGGGTTTCGTTGCCGTCGTCGTCGAACAGGCACAGCTCGACGCGGTCGGCAACCTCGCTGAACAGCGCGAAGTTGGTGCCGCTGCCGTCGTACGTCGCCCCGAGCGGGTAGGCCGTTCCCGGCCATGCGCGTGCGGGGCTAGTCGGCATAACGCAGCAATGCTCCAATACCGTCGGTCGGCGACTGCTCGACACCCCCGGTGACGAACTGTACGTCGGCGCCGGTGCCCAAGGCCGCGCGGAGCAACAGCTCGTCGCGCGGAGCCTCGTGATATGTGGCCGGCGCCGTTAGCGTGAGTCGGTGCGGCTGCTCCGGGCCTCGTCGGCGCTCACTATCGCTGCGCTCACTGCCTGCGCGGGTAGCCCGAGCGCTCCGGCGGCGCCACCGCCGTCGGTGAGCCCGACGGTCACGCCGACGGCGCTGCCGACGACCGCGCCACCGACGACCGTTCGGGCGGCCGGGCCGTGTGGCTGGCGCGGCGCCCCGCCGGTCAAGCACGTCGTCTGGATCTGGATGGAGAATCGTTCCTACGGCGACCTGCTGAAGACCAAAGGCCAGGCGCCGCACCTGTCGTCGTACGCGATGGCGTGCGGTCTCGCGACCGACTACTCCGCGATCACGCATCCGTCGCTGCCGAATTACCTTGCCGCGACGTCGGGCTCGACCGGCGGCGTCACCACCGATTGCTCGCCGGCGCAGTGCCCGCAGGACCGCGACTCACTCTTCACCCAGATCGACCGCGCCGGGCTCGAATGGCGCACCTACGCCGAGGCCATGCCGAGCCCGTGCAACCTGACCGCGCAAGGGCGCTACGCGACGAAGCACAACCCCGCTGTCTATTACCCGAGCATTCGCGACCGCTGCCGGCGGTGGGACCTCCCGGTGAGCGCCCTCGACGTCACGAAGGCGCTCGCGTCGTTCACGTTCATCGAGCCGGATCTCTGCGACGACGGGCACGACTGCTCGACCCGGTTCGCCGACGCGTGGCTCGGCGCGATGCTCGACCGCCTCACCCGCTCACCGGCGTACCGCAAGCACGGCGACGTGGCCGTCTTCGTCACCTGGGACGAGGGCATCGGTGCCGACCAGCACGTCGCCACCGTCGTCATCTCACCCGGCGTACGGCGCGGCACCTTCTCAGCAGCGGCGTACACGCACTATTCGCTGCTCCGGACGACCGAGGTGTTGCTCGGGCTCGAACCGCTCGGCAACGCGAAGGCCGCCGCCGACATGAGCACGGCGTTCGGGCTCAAAGCGGGGTAGCGAGCTCCCAGACGTAACCGTCCGGATCCTGGAACGCCGCCGTCCGGACGCCCCACGGCCGGTCGACCGGACCGTTCAGCAACACGACACCCTTGGCTTGCAGCTCGGCGCACCGCGCGTCGACGTCGTCCACGGGCAGCGTGAACACCGAACGGCTGCCGGTGCCGACCTCGGCAGGTGCGATCAGCTCCGGTACGGCGGAGACGGCGAGCAGGTTGACCAACGTGTCGCCGAACGCAAAGACGACCGACTCGTCGTCCTCGAAATGCACCGGCAACCCGAACACCCTGGAGTAGAACTCCCGCGCCGCTGCCGGCGACTCGACGAACAGGGTGATCGCAGCAATCTGACTCGGTAGTGATGCCACGGTTGTGTCTCCTCGGCTTGGTCCCACCAGCTCAGACATGCCGGTTCGGCGAAACTCATCGTTCCCGACGACGCCTCGCCGCGACGCGGGACGGGGGTCATCAGGCTTACGATTCGCGGGTGGCGGAGGCCCCAGACGAGACAAGCCGGCGCCGTGCGACCGGCGGCCACTTCCTGCCTCGCCCGGCCCTCACACCCGGCCCGGAGAGTCAGCAGTACACCATCGAGGGCCAGATTCAGATGCTGGGTGATTTCGCCAGCGCCGCGTCCCGGGCTAAGGGCCTGCGCGGGGTTGTCGCTCGCGCTCTCGCGATCTTCCTGCTCTTGGGCGCGCTGTCGACGGTGGCCGTCGTCGTCCTCGGGCTGATCCTCGTCTGGTGAGGTCAGGCAGGCGCCGGCGAACCGCCGTGTAGCAGGCCCTCGTGCCGGGCGACCCGGAACGCGATCACGATCGTCGCAAGCGCGCCGACGCAGGCGATGCCCGGCGTCAGCACGCTCTTCACCGCGACGAACGTCGACAGCGACACCGACTCGAGCAGCCAGAGCGTCGCCGCCGCCTTGACCAGGCAGACCAGCGCCCACAGCAACGTGAGCCGCCAGAACAGCTGCTGGATCCGCGGCCGGCGGGCCACGTCCTCGGTCATCGGGTAGAAGTCGGCCGCCAGCCGCGAAACGACCGGCTTCGCGGTCGCCAGCGAGGCCAGGAACAGCAGCGCGACCGCGCTGTCGTTGACCGCCGGCTGGACGAAGTACAGGAACGTGCTGCCGGTGGCCACGGAGAGCGCGGTCTTGATGGTGAGCCCGACGGCGGTGAGCCAGAGCAACCCGGAGGTCGGCCGGCGGGTCGACAGCCGCCAGGCCATCGCGCCGTAGCACCACGCGAGCGCCGCGATCAGGGCCGCCCAGACGTTGCCCGCCGCGAAGCACAGGTAGAACAACGCGGCCGGGATGACATTCGCCCAGAGCAGGCTCAGCCCGAGATGGCGGAGGATCGCGCGCAGCCGCGGCCGCGGCGCTCCGTCAGTGGGCATGGGATCTCTTCGGCCGGAAGCGGCGAGGAGTTGACCGTCCGAACGGATGGCTCTACCTCTTTGCCGGCTGGATGACCGCGACGTACGTGTACTGGTGCTGGTGACCGCTGCCCTGGTGGAAGCTGCAGTTGCACGGCTCGCCCTTGTATTTCGGCATCGCCACGTTGTGCACCAGGTAGACGCGGCCGTTGGACGCGAACGCGAGCTGGTTGTAGTCGCCCAGGAAGGCGCCACCCCGGCTGAATGCCGCATAACCGACATCCGACCGCACCGAGTTCACCCGCAGCGGGTTCGACCACGTCTTCCCGTCGTCGTTCGACTGCTGGTAATAGGTGTCGATGTACGGCGAAAGCCCGTGCGGGGAGCGGGCGGACGGCACTCCCTTGCTCTCGCTGCGCTGCTGGTAGCCGATGCTGATGATGCCGTTCGCGATGTCGACCATCGCGTTCCAGTGGTCGATGTGGCTGTTCTCCGAGTCCTTGTTGACCCGGCGCGGCGGCGACCAGGTCACGCCGTTCGCCGACGTCGAGAAGAACAGGTCGTTCAGCCCGTCCTTGCGCAACCGGCCGTCCTCCCACGCGACGACCATCTCGCCGGTCTTGAGGTCGACCGCGGCTGCCGGCAAGGTGCCGGCCCGCTGCTCGGCGACGGCGTTGCCGCTGTTGGCCGAGATGCCGGTCGAGATCGGGGTGAAGGTCAGCGGCGCCGGCCACGGGACCGCGCCCGCGGACGGCGCGAGCGCGATCTGCAGCTGCGAGCCGCCGACCGCGACGTCGGCCGGGTTCTCCGTCGACGGCGGGTTCTGCACGCCCGGCGGGCCGCCGAAGTCGCCTTGGAAGATGACCGCGAGCGAGCCGTCCGGCAGCACCAGCGGGTACGAGCCGATGCCCGGCTGCGCGTTGTAGACGTAGAACGTGTTGTTGCCGGTCCCGGCGTCCGCCCAGTTGGACAGCTTGTCGCAGCCGGAGTCGCAGTAGGTGTAGACCATCGGCGTGATCCGGTCCCACACCACGTAGACCCGGCCGGTCTTGTGCCCGATCCCGCTGCCGTTGTCGGCGACGATCCAGTTCTTGTCGTTGAGGCCGGCAAGGCCGTCCTGCTCGAGGATGACGGCCTTCGACCAGTGCAGGCCGTTGTCCTTGGAGACGTTGATCGCCATGCCGCTCTGGTTCGCGTCGCCGCTCGGGCCGCTGCCGTCGTTGAACACGAGGCTGTTGGCGTAGACGAGGTAGTGACCCTTCTGCGCCGGGTCCGCGCCGAACGTCACGACCGCGTCGGACGCCCGGTCGAACGTGCCGCCCGTGTAGCGGGTCAGCCCGGGCAGGTAGCCGTGGTGCCAGGTCCGGCCGCCGTCGGTCGTCGTCGCCCAGCCGTTGCCCGCGTCGCCACCGGCGTCGACCCGGTCCTCCTGGAAAGCCGCGACGGCATTGTTGGGGTTGCCGGGGTTCACCGCGATCGACGGCTCGATCTCGGTGTCGGGCTGCGGGTGGTTGGCGTCGATCGGGTAGGTGACGCCCTTGAGCGGGATGTCCGCTGCCGAGGCCCGGACGTCGCGAATCACCGTCGCGCCGGTCTTCGCCCCGGCGGTCACCGGAACCAGGGCCGCGGTCAATCCGGCCATGACTGCAGTCGCCGCAAGCAGCGGACGAGTCGCGCGCACGCCGAGCTCCCTCGGTCTGGCGCTGCCGGGAGACGCCCCGTGGGTCAGGACGTGGCGGACAGCGGTTGTCCGTTGGTTTCGCCGTACGAGTCGCGGATTCCTCCCGCGGGCACGCTGATCACGTCGCCGGGGCGCTGGTCGACGGTCGCGACCCAGCGGCCGGTGGCCGCGTCGTACGCCGCCGGAACCTGGCGCTGGTGCCCGTCGATCGCGGTGATCACGACGACCGCGCTCACGACCGTGCCGACCGTCGCCCACGGGCGGACGGCGCAGCGCTTGCAGACGACGCTGTAGACGTAGTTGCCGGCCGCGTCGACGAGGCCGCCCTGGTCGTCGGCGTAGAACCGCAGCTGGGAGCGGTGCGCGGGCAGCCGCGGGTAGCGGATCGGGTCGATCACGAACGACGCCGTGTTGCCGGTGACGGTCAGGTCGTGCGCGGTGATGCCGGTCCACGGCACGACCGTGAACGGCGCCGACACCAAGTGGTACGGCGCGACCTTGCCGCCGGAGTGGATCGCTCCGTCGACGACGAACCGGTAGACGCCGTTCGCGACCTGCCCGCCGACCTGGTCGACCCGCGGGCTCGCGTCGAAGACCTCGAACGACGCCGTCCAGTGCCAGGCCTGCTTGCCGGTGCGGTAGTCGGGGGTCGCCTGGATGAAGTTGCCCGGCGTCGCCAGGCTGACGACGACCTCGCCGCTCTGGTCGGCGTACGGCTGCCAGCTGCCGTCGGCCGCCTGCCGCTCGACCCGCGCGGTCGGGTTGTCGGTCCAGTTGTCGCCGCCGGTCCACGTGAACGTCGCGTCGTCGAAGCGCTGCACCTCGGTCGCCGGCTGGGTGAGCGGTGCCGCCGAGCCGGCGCTGTCCGGGATCTGCGCGGTCCACGCGTCGTAGTACGCCGACGAGATCTGCCCGAGCACTGTCGACTCCGCCTGCTGGCGCTCCTCGTCGGCGGTGGCGATCGGGTCGGTCGGCTGCGCCAGGATGGGGGCGCCGCAGCGCAGGTTCGCCGCCATCGACAGCAGGTTGGTGTTCATGTAGTCGGCGGTGTGCGGGCCGTACGTCGTGAGCGCCTTGCGGTAGGCGTCGCGGGCCATGTACTCGCGGTAGGACACCGTGTAGCCGTCGTAGTCGCCG
>Ga0207690_10000329_pt1 | contig 31684 bp, 37 predicted proteins | sample KBSC23metaG_FD_184315 | JGI IMG/M metagenome (GOLD analysis project Ga0207690, IMG submission 184315) | Corn rhizosphere microbial communities from Kellogg Biological Station, Michigan, USA - KBS C2-3 metaG (SPAdes) (version 2) | ecosystem: Host-associated > Plants > Roots > Rhizosphere > Soil ... | reverse complement strand
CCGCACGCTGATCGCGAACCAGATCATCGGCGTCACCGAGGGCTACGCCAAGAGCCTCGAGGTGGTCGGCACCGGGTACCGCGTGCAGTCCAAGGGCAACGGGGTCGAGTTCGCGCTCGGCTTCTCGCACTCCATCACCGTCGAGCCTCCTGCTGGCATCAGCTTCGAGGTCGAGGGCAACAACAAGCTGACCGTCAAGGGCATCGACAAGCAAGCCGTCGGTGAGGTCGCCGCCAACATCCGCAAGCTGCGGAAGCCGGAGCCCTACAAGGGCAAGGGCGTGCGGTACTCGGGCGAGGTCGTCCGCCGCAAGGCCGGAAAGAGTGGTAAGTAATGGCTGCCTCAGTCAAGATCGCGTCGAGCAAGTCGTCGCAGCGCGCGCGCCGTCACAACCGGCTGCGCAAGCGCGTCATCGGGTCGGCGGAGCGTCCGCGCCTCGTCGTGACCCGCTCCGCCCGTCACGTCTTCGTGCAGGTTGTCGACGACACCAAGGGCCACACCGTGGCATCCGCATCGACCCTCGAAGCCGATCTGCGCACCTTCGCCGGTGACAAGACCGCCAAGGCCCGCAAGGTCGGCGAGCTGGTCGCCGAGCGCGCCAAGAAGGCCGGCGTCGACGCCGTCGTGTTCGACCGGGGCGGCAACCGCTACGCCGGTCGCGTCGCGGCGATCGCCGAAGGCGCCCGTGAGGGAGGCCTGAGCCTGTGAGCGACACCGCGAACACCGCAAACAACAAGGAGCAGGACGTGACGTCCGAAGAGACCCCCGTCGTGGATGTGCCCGTTTCGGAGGGCCAGGTCGTCGAGACCGCCGCCGGAACCGAGCAGAACGCGAACGAGCCCCGAGAGGCGCGTCGCGGGAGCCGCGAGCGCAGCCCGCGCAACGACCGCAACTCGCGCGACCGTGCAGACAGCCAGTTCCTCGAGCGCGTCGTGACGATCAACCGCGTCTCGAAGGTCGTCAAGGGCGGCCGTCGCTTCAGCTTCACGGCGCTCGTCGTCGTGGGCGATGGCAACGGCCTGGTCGGCGTCGGCTACGGCAAGGCGCGCGAGGTGCCGCTCGCGATCTCGAAGGGCGTCGAAGAGGCGAAGAAGAACTTCTTCCGCGTCCCGCGCTCGGGCAAGACGATCCCGCACCCGGTGCAGGGCGAGGCCGCTGCCGGCGTCGTGCTGCTGCGTCCGGCCGCCGCGGGTACCGGTGTTATCGCCGGTGGTCCGGTGCGCGCCGTGCTGGAGTGCGCCGGCATCCACGATGTTCTGAGCAAGTCGCTCGGCTCGTCGAACACCATCAACATCGTGCACGCCACGGTGGCCGCGCTCAAGCAGCTCGAAGAGCCGCGCGCCGTCGCCGCTCGTCGCGGTCTGGAGTTCGAAGACGTTGCGCCGCAGCGTCTCGTGCGCGCCGAGGCCGACGACCGTGCCGCAGCGACCGCGAAGGCAGGTGCGTGATGGCTGCGCGTCTCAAGGTGACCCAGATCAAGTCCGTAATCAGCGAGAAGCAGAACCAGCGCGACACGCTGCGGAGCCTCGGCCTCAAGCGCATCGGCGACAGCGTCGTGCGCGAAGACAGCCCGGCGAACCGCGGCTACGTGCGGGCAGTCGCCCACCTCGTGAAAGTCGAAGAGATTGACTAATGGCTGAAGAGAAGAAGGACGCCACGAAGGCTGCTGCGCCGAAGGCCGCTGCCGCGAAGGCCGCTGCGCCGAAGGCCGCTGCCGAGAAGAAGCCGGCGGCCGAGAAGGCTGCTGCGCCGAAGGCCGCCGCCGCGAAGACGGCTGCCCCCAAGGCTGCCGCCGACAAGAAGCCGGCCGCCGAGAAGGCTGCTGCGCCGAAGGCTGCTGCTCCGAAGGCCGCTGCTCCCAAGGCCGCGGCTCCGAAGGCGGCTGCTGCCGCATCCGCCGACACCGCCGCCAAGCCGGCCGCGAAGTCGACGGCCAAGCCGGCCGCCAAGAAGTCGGCTCCTGCCGAGGCGCGTCCGCAGATCCTGAAGGCGCACCACCTGCGTCCTGCAGCCGGATCCAAGAAGGCCAAGACCCGCGTCGGACGCGGTGAGGGCTCGAAGGGCAAGACGGCCGGCCGCGGAACCAAGGGAACGAAGGCCCGCTACCAGGTGCGCGTCGGACTCGAGGGCGGCAACCTGAACCAGGTCATGCGCGCCCCGAAGCTGCGCGGATTCAAGAATCCGTTCCGCGTCGAGTACCAGGTCGTGAACCTGGAGCGCCTCGCCGAGCTGTACCCGAAGGGCGGCGACGTCACCATCGGCGACCTGGTCGCCAAGGGTGCCGTGCGCAAGAACGAGAAGGTCAAGGTTCTCGGCAGCGGTGATATTGCGGTTAAGCTGACTGTTGCGGTCGACAAGGTCTCGAGCTCTGCTGAGCAGAAGATCGTCGCGGCCGGCGGTTCCGTCAAGTAAGAAACCGCGTAGCCGACGGAGCGGTGGTCCCCGGACCACCGCTCCGAGGCCACCGTCCGGGGCTCGTGAGGGCTCCCAGCCACCATCACTTCCCCAGGAGGCGTCGTGTTCAGTGCGGTTCTGCGGATCTTCCGCACACCTGACCTCCGCAAGAAGATCCTCTTCACGCTCGCGATCATCGCGATCTTCCGGCTCGGCTCGTTCATCCCCGCGCCGTTCGTCGACTTCCAGAACGTGCAGACCTGCCTCAGCTCGACCTCCGGGTCGTCGGGCAGCCTCTACGACCTGGTCAACCTGTTCAGCGGCGGAGCCCTGCTCAAGCTGTCGGTCTTCGCGCTCGGCATCATGCCCTACATCACCGCGTCGATCATCGTGCAGCTGCTGCGCGTGGTCATCCCTCACTTCGACAACCTCTACAAAGAGGGCCAGTCCGGTCAGGCGACCCTGACGCAGTACACCCGCTACCTCACCATCGCCCTCGGCGTCCTGCAGTCGACGACGCTGATCACCGTGGCACGCAGCGGCGCCCTGTTCGGCAGCTCGAGCGGGTCGGCAGCCGGATGCTCCGACCTGATCACGAATGACTCCTGGTACGCCATCCTGCTCATGGTCATCACCATGACGGCGGGCACCGGCGTCATCATGTGGATGGGCGAACTGATCACCGAGCGCGGCATCGGCAACGGCATGTCGCTGCTGATCTTCACCTCGATCGCCGCCCGCTTCCCGAACTCCCTCGGATCGATCGCCACCCAGAAGGGCTGGGAGACGCTGACCTTCGTCATCGCGATCGGCTTGGTGATCGTGTTCCTGGTGATCTTCGTCGAGCAGTCGCAGCGCCGCATCCCGGTGCAGTACGCGAAGCGCATGGTCGGCCGCCGCACCTATGGCGGCAACAACACCTACATCCCGATCAAGGTCAACATGGCCGGCGTCATCCCGGTGATCTTCGCCTCGTCGTTGCTGTACCTGCCTGCGCTGGTCGCCCAGTTCAACCAGCCCGCACCCGGCAAGGCCGCGGCGCCCTGGGTCCAGTGGATCCAGAGCTACCTGACCCGCGGCGACAACCCGCTTTACATGGCGATCTACTTCCTGCTGATCGTGGGCTTCACCTACTTCTACGTCGCCATCACCTTCAACCCGGATGAGGTGGCCGACAACATGAAGAAGTACGGCGGCTTCATCCCGGGCATCCGCGCCGGGCGCCCGACGGCCGAGTACCTCGACTACGTGCTCACCCGGGTCACCCTTCCCGGATCGATCTACCTCGGCCTGATCGCCCTGGTGCCCTTGATCGCCCTGGGCCTGGTGGGTGCCGACCAGAACTTCCCGTTCGGCGGCACCAGCATCCTGATCATGGTCGGCGTCGGCCTTGAGACGGTGAAGCAGATCGACTCGCAGCTCCAGCAGCGGCATTACGAGGGCCTCCTCCGGTGAGCCCCCGGCAGGCTCAGGAGGGCGGCCGGTTCCTCATCGTCGGCCCTCCCGGGGTCGGCAAAGGCACGCAGGCGGCGCGGATCTCGGAGGCCTTCGGCATCCCGACGATCTCGACGGGCGACATCTTCCGCTCCAACATCGCCGAGGGCACCGAGCTCGGCAAGCAGGTGAAGGCGATCGTGGATGCCGGCGACTATGTGCCCGACTCGCTGACCAACGCGCTGGTCGAAGATCGGCTGCGCTCGGCGGATGCCGCCGACGGGTTCCTCCTCGATGGCTACCCGCGCACGCCCGATCAGGTGCAGCACCTCGACGCGATCCTCGCCTCTCACGGCCAGGCGCTGGATGCCGTCATCCGGCTTCTCGCGGATCGCGAAGAGATCGTGCGCCGGCTGCGCAAGCGTGCTCTCGAGCAGGGTCGCGCCGATGATTCGGAAGAGGCCATCCGGCATCGCCAGGAGGTCTATCAGCGCGAAACCGAGCCGGTGGTCGCGATGTACCGCGACCGCGGTGTGCTGCTCGAGGTCGACGGGCTCGGCGCGATCGACGAGGTCACGCAGCGGATCTTCACGCGCCTGGCCGAGCACGGCATCGGCAGCGCCGAAGCGGCCGAGGCGTAGTTCGCGCACGGCGGAGCCGAACCCTACACCCGACTTGGCCAAAACGCGCCACATGCCGTAGGCTCGATCTTTGGTGCTTTGGGCTCGCTTCGTGCGCGCCGCGGCATCAACAAATCCCATTTAGCCAGAGATGGCAACCCTGCCAGAAATGGCATTCCGCACGACCAGTGCGACTACGTGAGCGATTAAAGAAGGTATGGCCAAAAAAGACGGCGTCATCGAGATCGAGGGCTCGGTTGTCGAAGCTCTTCCCAACGCGATGTTCCGCGTTGAGTTGACCAACGGACACAAGGTTCTCGCGCACATCTCGGGAAAGATGCGCCAGCACTACATCCGCATCCTCCCCGAGGACCGCGTGATCGTGGAGCTGAGCCCATACGACCTGACCCGCGGCCGGATCGTCTACCGCTACAAGTAGTCCGCTGGAAAGTAACGGCCAGAGGTGGTCGAGTGCCGGCGCAGCCGGCGTATCGAGACCGAGGGCACGATGACAGCGAGAAGAGAAGAACAATGAAGGTCAACCCCAGCGTCAAGCCGATCTGCGATCACTGCAAGGTGATCCGCCGCAACGGCCGCGTCATGGTCATCTGCAAGAGCAACCCCAGGCACAAGCAGCGCCAGGGCTGAAGCCCAGGCGCTCCTTGCGCCAGAGCGGCTGTGCTTTCTGGTTCGGATCGCGAGCGATCCGAACGGAGCAGCGCAGTTCCACAACTCAACACGAAAATCGCATCACCAGGATCCGCTTCGGCGGTGACACCCCGGGTCGGGAGGCTCGAGCACCGGTGACGCCCAGACCTCCCGACTCTCTCAAGGAGAAGCCACCATGGCACGTCTTGCCGGCGTGGACATCCCGCGCGAAAAGCGCGTGGAAGTCGCACTGACATACATCTACGGGGTGGGCCGCACTCGCGCGCTCACCACCCTCAAAGACACCGGGATCTCCGGTGACATCCGCGTCAAGGACCTGACCGACGATCAGCTGATCCTGCTCCGCGACTACATCGAGGGCAACTACAAGGTCGAGGGCGATCTGCGCCGCGAGGTGCAGGCCGACATCCGCCGCAAGGTCGAGATCGGCTCGTACCAGGGCATCCGCCACCGTCGCGGCCTGCCCGTGCACGGCCAGCGCACCAAGACCAACGCCCGCACCCGCAAGGGACCGAAGCGCACCGTCGCCGGCAAGAAGAAGGCAGGCAAGAAGTAATGGCCACTCCGAAGGCAGCCGCCGCGCGCAAGCCGCGCCGCAAGGAGAAGAAGAACATCGCCGTGGGCCAGGCCCACATCAAGTCGACGTTCAACAACACCGTCGTGTCGATCACCGACCCTTCGGGCGCGGTCATCGCCTGGTCATCGGGCGGCGACGTCGGGTTCAAGGGCTCGCGCAAGTCGACCCCGTACGCCGCGGGCATGGCGGCGGAGTCCGCTGCGCGCAAGGCGCAGGAGAACGGGATGAAGAAGGTCGACGTCTTCGTCAAGGGTCCGGGCTCGGGTCGTGAGACCGCGATCCGTTCGCTGCAGTCGGCCGGCCTCGAGGTCGGTTCGATCAACGACGTGACGCCCCAGGCCCACAACGGCGTCCGGCCGCCGAAACGTCGTCGCGTCTGACCCTCTGGCGTTCCTATGAAGCGGTTCATAGGAACGCATCGGAATGCGGCGCGCGCGAGCGCCGCATTCCTCCCAGCCGCTGCTGCGCAGCGTGCTGACAAGCCCAGATTTCACAACTCAACACAACGGCGGACTAGCCACCCGCTGATCTTCCGTGAGTGCCATATGGCGGGCACTCTCGCCGAAAGGAATCCCACGTGCTTATTGCACAGCGACCCACCCTGTCAGAAGAGAGCATCTCGGAGTTCCGCTCTCGTTTCGTGATCGAGCCCCTCGAGCCCGGTTTCGGATACACCCTGGGCAACTCCCTGCGCCGCACGCTGCTGTCGTCCATTCCGGGCGCGGCGGTCACGAGCATCCGCATCGACGGCATCCAGCACGAGTTCGACACCATTCCCGGTGTCAAGGAGGACGTCGTCGAGATCGTCCTCAACATCAAGAACCTGACGGTGTCGAGCGAGCACGACGAGCCGATCACGGCCTACCTGCGCAAGCAGGGAGCAGGCCAGGTGACGGCCGCCGACATCTCCGCTCCTGCGGGCGTCGAGATCCACAACCCGGAGCTCGTCATCGCCACGCTCAACGACAAGGCGAAGTTCGAGCTCGAGCTCACGATCGAGCGCGGCCGCGGCTACGTCTCGGCGACCCAGAACCGCAGCGAGTTCAGCGAGGCCGGTCAGATCCCGATCGACTCGATCTACTCGCCCGTGCTGAAGGTCACCTACCGCGTCGAGGCCACCCGTGCCGGCGAGCGCACCGACTTCGACCGCCTGGTCGTGGATGTCGAGACCAAGAGCGCGATCACCCCGCGCGACGCGATCGCCTCGGCCGGCCGCACGCTGGTCGAGCTGTTCGGACTCGCGCGCGAGCTGAACGCCGCGGCGGAGGGCATCGAGATCGGGCCGGCCCCGGTCGACGCCGTGCTCTCGAGCGAGCTCAGCATGCCGATCGAAGACCTCGACCTGAGCGTGCGCAGCTACAACTGCCTCAAGCGCGAGGGCATCAACACGGTCAGCGAGCTGGTCGCGCTCTCGGAGACGCAGCTGATGAACATCCGCAACTTCGGTCAGAAGTCCGTCGATGAGGTCAAGGACAAGCTCGTCGAGCTCGGCCTGTCGCTCAAAGACAGCGTCCCCGGTTTCGATGGCGCGCACTTCTACGGCGGCTACGACGACGACGAGAGCATCTAAGACCGCGGCTGCCGCGATCTGACGACTCGATACCTGGAGAACCAAGACAATGCCTCAACCCACCAAGGGTCCCCGCCTCGGCGGCGGTCCGGCGCACGAGCGCCTGCTGCTCGCGAACCTCGCAGCTGCGCTGTTCACGCACCGCAGCATCCAGACCACCGAGACGAAGGCCAAGCGCCTGCGTCCGCTGGCCGAGCGACTCATCACCTTCGCCAAGCGCGGTGACCTGCACGCGCGTCGTCGCGTGCTGAGCATCATCTCTGACAAGGGGGTCGTGCACGAGCTCTTCACCGAGATCGCGCCGCTCGTGGCCGAGCGCGAAGGCGGCTACACCCGCATCATCAAGACCGGCTACCGCAAGGGCGACAACGCCCCGATGGCCGTGATCGAGCTCGTCCTCGAGCCCGTGAGCAAGAAGCCGGCCAGCTCGAAGAAGTCGGCGGCGCGTGCGGACGTCACTCCGGCGAAGGCCAAGGCGGCTCCGGCTGCCGAAACCGCTGCCGAGACGCCGGCCGACGAGGCCGCCATCGCCGAGGACGACCAGGAGATCATCGCCGAGACCGGCACCGACGCGGCGGACGACGCCGCGACGGTCGAGGCTGCCGAGGCGGAGGAGGTCGAGGCCACCGAGGCGGCGACCCCCGACGAGGCGGTTGCCGAGGCGGAGCCCGACATCGAGGTTCCGGCCGATGGCGACGAGGCCGACGCCGACAAGGCGTAAGTCACTCGCAGTATTCGGAACGGGTCCGGCCATCGTGCCGGGCCCGTTTCGGCGTTCCGGTGCTCCGCATTACCCTGACGGGATGCCGAACCCCCCGTTGAGCGAACGCGTCGACGCCGCGGCCGAGCTGCAGCCGACGCCGGTGAGCGGAGTCGCCTGGCGGCCCGCCACCCTGGATCGCCTCGACGACATCGTGGCGCTCTCCGCCGCGATGGCCGCGGTCGACCATCCGGAGTGGTCCGAGCCGCGCGAAGAGATCGAAGAACTGCTGACGCTGAGCTTCGTCGACATCGCCCGCGACACGCTGATCGGCGAGCTGGCGGGTCGAGTCGTCGCGTTCGGGCAGGCGCTGGCGCCCTTCGAGCCGGAGACGATCGTGCGGTCGGTGCTCCTCGGCGGTGTGCATCCCGAGTTCCGCGGCCGTGGGATCGGGCGGTCGTTGCTCGCCTGGCTCGAGGGCCGCGGGCGGCAGCAGCTGGCGGCATCCGCCCTCGACCTGCCCGGCTGGCTGATGGCGTACAGCCAGGACCGGAATCCGGCGGCCGCGAGGCTGTTCGAGCGGGCCGGCTTTCCGACGGTGCGCTATTTCGCTCAGCTCGAGCGCGGCCTCGACGGACCAATCCCCGAACTCGAGCTGCCCGCGCCGCTGCGGATGGTGAACGCCTCGCTCGAGCTCTCGGCGGCGACCCGGGCCGCGAAGAACTCGGCGTTCCGCGACCACTGGGGCAGTCAGCCCACGCCGCTCGAGGCCTGGGACAACTTCATGACGGCCTCCACTCGGCGGCTCGACCTGTCGTTTCTGGCGCTGGAAGGGGATGAGGTGGTCGGGCTGGTCATCCTCGATGTCAACGAGGACGACTGGGCACTGCAGGGCTACTCGAGCAGCTACATCTCGCTGGTCGGCGTGGTCGCGCCCTGGCGCCGCCGCGGAGTCGCCCCGGCGCTGCTCGCGGCCAGCCTGCGCGCCTCACGCGATGCCGGCCTCGAGCGAACGGCACTCGACGTGGACAGCGAGAACCCCACCGGTGCGCTCGGGCTCTACACCGGCATGGGCTTCGAGAGCGTGCACACCTCGCGCGCGCATGTGAAGTCGTTCTGAGGTCGACGCCTAGAACGGTGCGGGCAGCGACAAATTCGAGCGCTCGTCGCGCAGCGGGGGCAAGTCGGCCAGGCGCTTCAGGGCGTCTTGGATCGTCCCCGTGAACACCCGGGCGCCGCCGGCCCCGAAATGGATCTGGTCGCGGGCCAGCAGCGGAAGCACGGCTTGCGCGGCATCGTGCCAGTTGGCCAGCTCGACATTGCGATAGCTCTGCGCGAAGGCCGACAGGATCGCGTTGTTGGGTGCGATCCAATTGCGCGGCGCCTGCGCGTTGATGACTACGAGTTCGCGCTGGGGTCCGATCTCGGCCCGAAGCTGCTCGAGCATCGAGCGGTCGATCGGGCCGTTGGTGGCGAGTCCGATCACGACGATCTTGCGGAGCGTGCCGGCGTTCAGGTCGGCCTGCAGGATCCCGGGCGCGGTGCCCAGGTGACGCGAGACCACCGCGTCGATCGAGACGCCCGGCAGCTGCGCCTCGAGCGTCGGCGCAGCGGCCAGCATCACCGAGTCGCCGATCGCGGTGATCTGACTGCCGGCCGGCTCGGCGGCGGCCGAGGGCGACGCGGTTGCCGACCCGCTGGGGCCGGGCGACGGAGTGGGCGAGGCGTCGGCATCCCGGATCGCCTGCTGACCCGCCTCGACCGCGGCCTGGGTCTCGCCGACGCCCGGGTCGGAGGCCAGGGCGGCCCCCGTCCCCGCCCCGGCTGCCAGCACCAGGAGGGCGGCGAGCGATGCAGCCGCGATGCGCGGGATGCGGGCTCGCGGGGGTGACCCGCGCCATCCGGTCCGGACGCTGCGCCACACCGCGCCGAACCCGCGTCGTCGGATCGGCTGCTCGACGAAACGGTACGAGACGGCCGTTGCGGCGACGCTGATCGCGAGCGCGATGCCGCCGAGCGCCCAGCCCGACGCCCCGTCGCGCTGCCAGTCGGGCAGCGCGCTCACCACCAGCACGAACACCGGCCAGTGCCACAGGTACAGCCCGTAACTGCGCACGCCGATCCAGCGGAGCACGCCGAGGTCGAGCAGACGCCCCAGCGGGGTGTTCGGCACCAGAAGCGTCGCGATGACCAGCGCCGTGAGCACGGCGACGATCACCAGTCCGCCGCGGAAGACGAACGGCGCATCCCCCGGCATCAGCACCGCGAACCCGAGCAGGGCGAGCAGGGCAATCGGACCGACCGCCCCGAGCAGCCGCCGGCTCGCCCGCGCCCACTCGAGCGCGCGCCGCGGCCATGAGATCGCCAGCAGCGCCAGGATGGCGCCGATCGCGAGGCCGAAGGCGTGGGTGTCGGTGCCGTAGTAGACGCGATTGGGATCCGACGGCGTGTAGAGCAGCGCCATCGCGACCGCGGAGGCGGCGGCGAGCAGGCCGACCAGGCTCACGCGGAGCCAGCGCGGCATCCTGACCAGGACCAGAACGAGCAGAAGTGGCCAGACCAGGTAGAACTGCTCCTCGACCGCGAGCGACCACAGGTTGCGGAACAGCTCGGGCACGGTGTCGCCGAAGTAGCTCGAGCCGGCCGCGAGCAGCAGCCAGTTGCTGCTGAACGTCGCCGCGCCGAGCACCTGCAGACCGAGGCCGACCAGCACGTCGCCGCCGACCGCCCAGGCCGCGGTGCAGCAGACCAGCACGAGCACGATGAGGGCAGGCAGCAGGCGCCGCGCGCGGCGCGACCAGAACGCTCCCAGCCGGATTCGGCCGGTCTCGGCGCGCTCGCGCAGCAGCAGCGTCGTGATCAGGAAGCCGCTGACCACGAAGAAGATGTCGACCCCGAGATAGCCGCCGATCGTCGTGCCTGGCGTCAGGTGGAACAGGATGACGAGGGTCACCGCGATCGCGCGCACCCCGTCGAGCCCCGCGACGCGGAACGGTGCCGCGGCCTCGGGTGCCGCACGCCAAGCCGCGGAGGGCGGACGCGTGCGCCGGGCGCGGGCGACGAGGGTTCTGGGTGCTTTCATGTCGGGAACTCCAACGGCCCAGCGTAGCCGTCGCTTTAGACTCGGCAGAGTGAACGGCGAGATCCCGACGGCACGCGGCGACCTCATCCGCCTCCGCCTCGACCTCGCATACGACGGCACCGACTTCTCGGGCTGGGCGATCCAGCCAAAGCTGCGCACGGTGCAGGGTGAACTCGAGGCGGCGCTGGCCACGGTGTTCCGGAAGTACGGTGAGCCGCCGCGCTTGACCGTCGCCGGACGCACCGACGTCGGCGTGCACGCCCTGGGCCAGGTGGCGCACCTCGACCTGACGCCCGCGCAGTTGGCCAGCCTCGACCGGCCGCACCGCGGCGGGGCGGCGGCCGCTCGCTCGCTGGGCCCCGACGCGCTCGGCCGGCGGCTGAACGGGATCGCCGGTCTGAAATCCGACGTCGTGGTCACCCGCAGCGCGATCGCCGACGAGGGTTTCGATGCGCGCTTCTCGGCGCTGTGGCGCCGCTACGAGTACCGCATCGCCGATCCGGCGGCGCTGCACGATCCCCGCCGGCGCAATCACACGCTCTGGCATCCCGCCGAGCTCGATCTCGAGGCGATGGATGCCGCGGCCCACTCGCTGCTCGGCCTGCACGATTTCGCGTCGTACTGCCGGCCGCGCGCGGGGGCCACCACGATCCGCACCCTGCAGGACTTCGGCTGGAGGCGAGACTCCGACGGCGTGCTGGTGGCGACCGTGCAGGCCGACGCGTTCTGCCACAGCATGGTGCGCGCGCTGGTGGGGGCGTGCGTCGCCGCGGGCGAGGGCAGGCTGCCGGTGGCGCGGCCGGCCGCGATCCGCGACGAGACGACTCGGACCAGCGAGTTCATCGTCATGCCGGCTCGCGGTCTCACCCTGCTCGAGGTGGGCTACCCCGACGCCGCCGAGCTCGCCGAACGCGCCATCCAGACCCGCACCAGGCGGCAGGTGGCCGACGCCCGCGGGGCCGACGGCTCATTCGACAACGACGACCCGATCGACTAGTCTTGCGAGGTTGCCCGCGATTCCCGCGAGCACGTTGAGCCCTCCACCGTCGGGTTCCGTCGCATCGCGAAGGAACGCACACCGGAGCGGGATTCACGAACACCTCGACAGAAAGCAGTCCTTCCGTGACGCGTACGTTCAGCCCCAAGCCGGCGGACATCAAGCGCGAGTGGATCGTCATCGACGCCACCGACGTCGTGCTCGGCCGCCTCGCCAGCCACACCGCCGCCATCCTGCGCGGCAAGCACAAGCCCACCTTCGCTCCGCACATGGACATGGGTGACTTCGTGATCATCGTCAACGCCGAGAAGATCGCCCTCACCGGCCAGAAGCTCGAGAAGAAGCTGGCCTACCGCCACTCGGGCTACCCGGGCGGCCTCAGCAGCGAGACCTACATCGAGATGCTCGAGAAGCACCCGACCCGTGCGGTCGAGAAGGCCGTGCGCGGCATGCTCCCGAAGAACTCGCTGGGCCGCGCCCAGATCAAGAAGCTGAAGGTGTACGCGGGCGCCGAGCACCCGCACGCCGCTCAGCAGCCGAAGACCTACACCCTGGGCCAGGTCGCGCAGTAGCGCGCCGCCACCGATCACAGACTTCAAGGACACGGACAACATGGCAAGCATCGAAGAAGCCCTTCCCGAGGAGCTCGTGCAGAGCTTCACGACCGAGACCCCGGCCGAAGAGGCGCCCAAGGCGCCGCGCCCGGCGCTGAACGTCGGCGGCTCGGCCGTCGGACGCCGCAAGGAGGCGATCGCCCGCGCGCGACTCACCCCCGGCGCCGGCACGTTCCTGGTGAACGGCCGCACCCTTGAGGAGTACTTCCCCAACAAGCTGCACCAGCAGCTCATCAACGACCCGTTCAAGGTGCTCGACCTGCTCGGCAGCTACGACGTGATCGTCAAGATCACCGGCGGCGGCCCCTCCGGCCAGGCCGGGGCGCTGCGCCTCGCGATCGCTCGTGCGCTCAACGAGATCGACCGTGAGAACAACCGTCCGGCACTGAAGAAGGCCGGCTTCCTGACTCGTGACGCCCGCGTCATCGAGCGCAAGAAGGCGGGTCTCAAGAAGGCTCGCAAGGCCTCGCAGTTCTCGAAGCGGTAACCAGCTCCGGCATCCCATGCCCCGCCTCTTCGGAACCGACGGCGTTCGAGGCTTGGCCAACGGTGAGATCATCACCGCAGACCTCGCCCTCGGACTCGCGCAGGCCGCGGCCTTCGTCCTGACGCGCGGTCGGCACGCCGACGAGCTGCGCGCCCAGGGCAAGCGGCCGCGCGCGGTGCTGGCGCGCGATCCTCGGGTCTCGGGCGAGTTCATCTCCGCGGCGGTCGCGGCCGGCCTGGCCAGCTCGGGCATCGACGTGCTCGACGCCGGCGTCATCCCGACGCCCGCTGCGGCGTTCCTAGTCGCGGATGTCGAGGCCGACTTCGGCGTCATGGTGTCGGCCTCGCACAACCCGGCCGCCGACAACGGCATCAAGTTCTTCGCGATCGGAGGCACCAAGCTCCCGGACGACGTCGAGGACCGCATCGAGGTCGCCCTCGATCAGCCCAAGATGACGCCGACCGGCGGGGGAGTCGGGCGCATCCGCCGCTTCGCCGACGCCGAGGACCGCTACGTGGTGCACCTCATCTCGACACTCGACGTGCGCCTCGACGGCCTGCACGTGGTGATCGACGCGGCGCACGGGGCGGCGGCCGGCGTCTCGCCCGAGGTGTTCGCGCTCGCGGGTGCCAAGGTCACCGTGATCGGCGCCGACCCCGACGGAATGAACATCAACGACGGCGTCGGCTCGACCCATCTCGAGGGCCTGCGCGCCGCGGTGCTCGAGCAGGGGGCAGACCTGGGCATCGCCCACGACGGCGACGCCGACCGCTGCCTCGCGGTGGATGCCGCCGGTAACGTCATCGACGGCGACCGGATGATGGCGATCCTCGCCGTGTCGCTCCAGCAGCGAGGACTGCTCGCCCGGGACACGCTCGTGGCGACGGTGATGAGCAATCTCGGTCTGCGGCGCGCGATGGCCGAGCACGGCATCCGGCTGCTGGAGACCAAGGTCGGTGACCGATACGTGCTCGAGGAGCTCGACGCGCAAGAGCTCAGCCTCGGCGGTGAGCAGTCCGGGCACATCATCTTCCGCGACCATGCGACGACCGGCGACGGCATCCTGACCGGTTTGCAACTCGCCGCCGAAATGGCCAGGACCGGCAAGACCCTGGCCGAGCTGGCCACCATCATGACCGTCTACCCGCAGGTGCTGGTCAACGTGCCGGGCGTCGACCAGCACGGACTCGAGGCGGATTCCGGCATCGCCGAGGCCGTTCGCGCGGCCGAAGCGGAACTGGGCGACACCGGCCGGGTGCTGCTGCGGCCCTCGGGCACCGAGCCGCTGGTGCGCGTGATGGTCGAGGCCGCCGACCACGCGGTGGCTGTGGCGATCGCCGAGCGACTGGCGTCACTGGTGCGCGAGCGGCTCACCATCTCGGCCTGACGGCGATCGAGGCGCCGAGCCCTATGCTCGCGACATGCTTCCCACACTTCTTCTGCGTCTGCTGCTCGGCCTGAGCGCCGGCGTCGTCATCGGCGGTGCGTCTGCCCAACTGATCACGGGGGACTCGTCGTACATCGTGGTGTGGGCGGTCGGCCTGGGTGTCGCGGTGCTGACGGGAATCGTCGTGACCACCGGAATCGCGCGCGGCATGGCGGGCGAGGCTCCGGCGGGGGCGCGCCCGACTCCGCGTTGGCACTGGATCGTCGCCGGGGTGCTCGCGCTGCTGGGTGCGGGGTTCTCGGTGACTCCCGCCGTCGGGGCCTGGGCATCCGGCCGACTGGACGATCCCATCACGGGCAGCCACCAGACGCTCGCGATCAGCGGGATCGCAGAAGCGGCAGGCACTCGGACGGTCACGGAGCTCGACCTGTTTCCGGGTTTCGTTCTCGCCGACATTGTGAACCCTCCCGACCACCGGACCATCGACGAGTGGACCTATCAGTTCGGCCGCGCAGAGAACACCGGTCCCGAGGCGGTGCAGCCGACCGATATCCCCCGTGAGTCGTTCGACATGACGTCGATCGACCTGGCACAGGTCACGGCCGACATCCCGGTCGCCGAGAAGGCGGCGCACATGACCTCCCCGAGCGATGTGCACGTCGGCATCCGCCGGGATGCCGAGAACGACGGCAACGTGCCGACTGTTTCGGTGTTCTTGACCGACAAGTACCACGATGCAACGGTGGTCTTCGATCTCTCGGGGACGGTGTTGCACCGCCTCGGCAGCGCGTTCGACTGAGTGGCAGACTCGAATCATGCCGTTGCAGGGAGAGTACGCACCCAGTACCGCGGGCTGGGCCCGCAAACAGGTCGAGGCCTACGAGGCGAGCGGCGGCACCGAGGCGACTGAACTTCGCGGCATGCCGGTGATCGTGCTGACCTCGGTCGGCGCCAAGTCCGGACTGCTGCGCAAGACCGCGCTCATGCGCGTCGAGCACGGCGGGCAGTATGCGGTGGTCGCGTCGCTGGGCGGCGCCCCGAAGCATCCGGTCTGGTACTACAACCTGATCAAGAACCCGCATGTCGAACTGCAGGACGGAGCCGAGAAGCACGACTATCTCGCGCGCGAACTGTCCGGCGACGAGAAGGCGCTGTGGTGGGATCGCGCGGTCGCCGCGTATCCGCCTTACGCCGACTATCAGAAGAAGACCGAGCGTCAGATCCCGGTGTTCGTCTTGGAGCGCGCGCCGCAGTTCGAGGGCTAGAGCTTGCGCACCAGCACGCTCGACACCGCGTGATCGGCGTCTTTGCGGAGCACCAGCGAGGCGCGCGCCCGGGTCGGCAGCACGTTCTGCGCGAGGTTGGGGCCGTTGATCTCGCGCCAGATCGAGCGCGCCTGCTTGATGGCCTCCGGCTCGCTCAGCTCGGCGTAGCGGTGGAAGTATGAGTCCGGGTCGGTGAAGGCCCCGCGCTGCAGACGCAGGAAGCGCTCGACGTACCAGCGCTCGATGTCGCTGGTGCGGGCATCCACATAGATCGAGAAGTCGAAGAGGTCGCTCACTGCCAGCCGGGTACCTGGGGCAGGCGGCTGCAGCACGTTGAGCCCCTCGACGATCAGGATGTCGGGCTGATTCACCACGATCTCGGCGTTCGGCACGATGTCGTAGTTCAGGTGGGAGTAGAACGGGGCGCGCACCTCGGCGGCTCCACTCTTCACCCGGCTGACGAAGCGCAGCAGCGCGCGCCGGTCGTAGCTCTCGGGGAAGCCCTTGCGCTGCATCAGACCGCGTCGCTCGAGCTCGGCGTTCGGGAACAGGAAGCCGTCAGTGGTGACGAGCTCGACCCGGGGCGTGTCGTCCCAGCGGCTGAGCAGGGCCCGTAGAAGCCGCGCCGTGGTCGATTTACCGACCGCCACCGACCCGGCGACACCGATCACGAACGGCGTCTGCTGCGGCGGCTGCCGCAGAAAAGTGGATGCCGCTTCGCCGGTCGCGCGCGCGCCTGCCGCATAGAGGTTGAGCAGCCGGCTGAGCGGCACGTAGACATCGGACACCTCGGTCAGGTCGAGCGTGTCGCCGAGGCCCCGCAGACGGACGATCTCGGGCTCGGTCAGCGGCAACGGCACACTCGGAGCGAGGTCGGCCCAGTCGGAACGGCTGATCTCGAGGAACGGGGTCTCGCCGCCGGAGTGCGTCGGGTCGGACATTCCGACAATGGTATCCGTCGGGCCAGCGGAGCGCGGCGGCGTGTACGTCGCGTGGAGCGTGCTGCGCCGCAGGAGCGGCGGCGCGGCCAAAAAAGTAGCGGAGCGCGGCGGCGTGTACGTCGCGTGGGGCGTGCTGCGCCGCAGGAGCGGCGGCGCGGCCAAAAAAGTAGCGGAGCGCGGCGGCGTGTACGTCGCGTGGGGCGTGCTGCGCCGCAGGAGCGGCGGCGCGGCCAAAAAAAGTAGACTCGAGCGCATGTGTGGAATCGTGGGATACGTCGGCCCGGGCAGCGCGATCGACGTGCTCCTCGGCGGTCTGAAGCGCCAGGAGTACCGTGGCTACGATTCCGCGGGCGTCGCGATCATCGACGACGCTGGTCAGCTCGAGACGCGCAAGCGCGCCGGCAAGCTCGGCGTGCTGCTCGGCGACTTGAGCGACTCGGCCATGGGCGACGGCCACACCGGGATCGGCCACACCCGCTGGGCGACGCACGGCGGCCCCACCGACGTCAACGCGCATCCGCACCTCGGCGACGACGGCAAGCTGGCCCTCATCCACAACGGCATCATCGAGAACTTCGCCCAGCTCAAGCAGGAGGTGCTCGATGCGGGCGGCGAGTTCACCAGCGAGACTGACAGCGAGGTCGCGGCCCTGCTGGTCGGTGCGCTCTACCGCGAGAGCGGCGACCTGACCGAGGCCATGCGACGCGTCGTCACCCGCCTCGAGGGCGCCTTCACCCTGCTGGTGATGCACCAGGACGAGCCCGGCGTCGTCGTCGGAGCCCGCCGCAACTCGCCCCTGGTCGTCGGCCTGGGCGACGGCGAGAATTTCCTGGGCTCGGATGTTGCGGCCTTCGTCGAGCACACTCGCAACGCCCTCGAGATCGGCCAGGATCAGATCGTGACGATCCGGCCGGATTCCGTGCGCGTCATCGACTTCGCCGGAACGCCGGTCGCGCCGAACGCCTTCGAGATCGCCTGGGACGCCTCGGCGGCCGAGAAGGGCGGCTGGCCCAGTTTCATGAAGAAGGAGATCAGCGAGGAGCCCGAGGCGGTCGCCAAGACCCTCATCGGCCGTGTGCACGACGGCGCTGTCGTGCTCCCCGAGCTCGAGCCGCTGGCCGAGGTGCTCGCCGACATCGACCGGGTCGTCGTCATCGCCTGCGGGACGGCGGCATATGCCGGCATGCTCGGCAAGTACGCCATCGAGGCCTGGGCGCGGGTCCCGGTCGACGTGGAACTGTCGCACGAGTTCCGCTACCGCGACCCGGTTCTGACCCCGCGCACGCTGGTGGTGTCGGTCAGCCAGTCCGGCGAGACCATGGACACGCTGATGGCGGTCAAGTACGCGCGCGAGCAGGGCGCCCGCACACTGGCGATCTGCAACACGCAGGGCTCCACCATTCCGCGCGAGTCGGACGCCGTGCTCTACACCCACGCCGGTCCGGAGGTTGCGGTCGCGTCGACCAAGGCGTTCGTCGCGCAGGTCACGGCGCTCTACCTGCTCGGCCTCGATCTCGCACAGCGGCGCGGCACCCTGACCGCCGACCAGGTCGCCGAGCAGGTGACCGAGCTGCAGAATCTGCCCGACAAGCTCGATCAGGTGGTCGAGTCCGCGTCGGCGCGGATCGCCGAGCTGGCGCACTGGATGGGCGACACCCAGTCGGTGCTGTTCCTCGGTCGCAATGTCGGGTATCCGATCGCCCTCGAGGGCGCCCTCAAGCTCAAGGAGCTCTCGTACATCCACGCCGAGGGCTTCGCCGCGGGGGAGCTCAAGCACGGCCCGATCGCTCTCATCGAGCCCGGGCAGATCGTCTTCGTGATCGTGCCGAGCCCGCGCGACCCGTCGTCGCTGCACCCCAAGGTCGTGTCGAACATCCAGGAGATCCGAGCCCGCGGCGCCCGAGTGATCGCGATCGCCGAGATCGGGGATGTGGCGGTCGTGCCCTTCGCCGACGAGGTGATCCGGATCCCGCTGGCGGCCCCGCTGTTCGAGCCCCTGCTGGCCGTGGTTCCGCTGCACATCTTCGGGATGGAGCTGGCCACCACCAAGGGACTGGACGTGGACCAGCCGCGCAACCTGGCGAAGTCGGTCACGGTCGAGTAGCGCGGTGGAGCTAGGAGCGAAGGCCATTTCTGGCCTTCGCCGCGACCCCAGCGCCGATGCCCGTCTCGGGCGTCGGTCCGTCACAATGGTCGGATGAGCATCGCGGGCATCGGGGTCGACGTCGTCGACCTGGCGCGCTTCGAGCGGGCGATCACGCGCACGCCCGCGCTCCGCGACCGCTTGTTCGCTCCAGGCGAACGCGACAAGCCGATCCCGTCGCTCGCCGCCCGGTTCGCCGCCAAAGAAGCCTTCATGAAGGCCCTGGGGGAGTCGACCGGCGTGACCTGGCACGACATGGAGGTCGTGCAGGACGGTCGGGGAGCTCCGACCCTGATCGCCACTGGCGCCGCGGGCGCACTGATCGCGGCCAAGGGGATCATCGGCATCCACCTCTCGATGACGCACGACGCCGGCGTCGCGGTCGCCTCCGTGGTCTGCGAGACCGCGTGATGCCCGAGGATGCCGCGCCGTTCCGCGAGGCACGGATCGATCTCGACGCCCTGCGTTCCAACCTCGCGATCATGCGGCAGCTGGTCGCTCCCGCTCAGGTGATGGCCGTGGTGAAGGCGGACGCCTACGGTCACGGGGCCGAGCTCGTCGCCCGCACCGTCGCCGACGCGGGAGCGGACTGGCTGGGCGTCGCCGACCTCGACGAGGGGCTCGCCCTGCGGCGAGCCGGCATCGCGACGCCGATGCTGGCCTGGCTGCACGGTCCGGACGCTGACCTCGAGCTCGCCGTCGCCGCCGGCATCGACCTGGGCATCAGCTCGCTCCCGCAGCTCGAGCGGGCCGCGGCGACCACCTCGGGGCTGGGGCCGACGGTCGTGCAGCTCAAGGTGGATTCCGGGTTGAGCCGCAACGGGATCGCCCCGGCCGACCGGGCGGCGGTATTCGAACGCGCCGCGGCGCTGGAGAAGAGCGGCGGCATCCGAGTCCGGGGAATCTTCAGCCATCTCTCCAACACCTCGCGCGCCGATGACGACCGCCAGCTGCAGATCTTCGATCAGGCGGTCGCCGAGGCACGGGCGGCAGGACTCGACCCCGAGCTGCGGCACCTGGCGGCCACGCAGGCCGCCCTCGAGCGGCCGTCGATGCGCTTCGAGCTGGTCCGGATCGGGATCGGACTGTACGGCCTCCCGGCCGCCGAATCCATGGATGCCGGGGCTCTCGGCCTGCGTCCGGTCATGCAGCTCTCCGGCGCGGTGACGGCCGTGCGCCGCGTCCCGGCGGGAACTCACGTCTCGTACGGGTACACCCACCGGACCGACCGCGAGACGACGCTGGCGCTCGTGCCGCTCGGCTACGCAGACGGCGTGCCGCGCGCGGCATCGAACCGTGCCGCCGTGGCGATCCGCGGCCGACGGTGTCCGGTGGTGGGGCGGATCGCGATGGACCAGTTCCTGGTCGACGCCGGCGACGCGGCTGTGCGGGTCGGAGACCGAGCCGTGCTCTGGGGCGATCCGGCAGACGGAGTGCCGAGCGCCGAGGACTGGGCCGCCGCCGCCGACACGATCGGCTACGAGATCGTCACACGGGTCGGACCCCGGGTGCCCCGGGTGCCGGGAGCCGCCCCGGGCGCGTCGCGCTCGTGATCACGCTCACCGTCGACGACACGGAGGGGATGGAGGCGCTGGGCGCTCGGCTGGCGCCGCGGCTGCGCGCCGGCGACCTGGTGCTTCTCAACGGGGAGCTCGGCGCGGGCAAGACGACGCTGACGCGTGGGCTGGGCGCCGCGCTCGGAGCCCGCGGCGCGGTGACCAGCCCGACCTTCGTGCTCGCGCGCGAGCATCCGACCGCGTCCGGAGTTCCGCTGGTGCACGTCGACGCCTACCGGCTGGCGACCGCTCGCGAACTCGACGACCTCGACCTGGACTACGACCACGCGATCGTGGTCGTCGAGTGGGGAGCCGGCAAGCTCGACGGCGTGAGCGACTCGTGGCTGTCGATCGACATTCGCCGCCGGGCCGGCGACGCCGCACGCGACGACCTCGCGGGTGACGACCTCGCCGGTGACGACCCCCGCGACGTCACCATCACCGGCACCGGCCCACGCGGTCTCGAACTCGAAGCATCCCTGCAGACCGCCGAATAGGCTGAACGGGTGCTGCTCGCGATCGACACCTCAGCGGGCACCAGCGTCGCCGTGGTGGATCGCGACCGGGGCATCCTGGCGCAGGCGGACGAGGCCGGCACGCGCAGCCACGCCGAGGTGATCGGGACGTTGATCGAACGCGTGCTCGCCGACTCCGGTGTGTCACCGCGCGAGCTCAGCGGCGTCGTCGAGGGGATGGGTCCTGGGCCGTTCACCGGGCTGCGGGTCGGCATCGCGGCCGCCCGGGCTTTCGCGTTCGGGATCGGCAAACCGGTGATCCCGCTCATCTCGCACGACGCCCTCGCCCTCGACCTGCGCGAGCCGTTGCTCGTCGTGACCGATGCGCGACGCCGCGAGGTCGCCTGGTCGACCTACGCGGCGGGCGACGAACTCGGGCTCCCGGTGCGCATCGCCGGCCCGCATCTGGGCTTTCCCGCCGAGCTCGAAACCGATGTTGCCGGTTACGACGGCTACCGCCGGATGGATGCCGCCGGCATCCCGGCCGGCCAGCTCGGCATGCTGGGCGAGCGCTTGTTCGCCGCGGGTCGCGGCTTCGGGCCGAGCGAGCCGCTGTATCTGCGGCCGCCCGATGTGACGCCGTCCTCCGCTCCGAAGCGGGTCAGCTGATGGCGGGCGAGCCGACGCGCGCCGAGTTGCCGTCGATCCGCCGGGCCACCCTCGACGACCTCGACGCGATCATGAGCCTCGAGACCAGCACCTTCGCCTCCGACGCGTGGTCGCGCGGCACCATGCGCGCCGAGCTCGGTTCGCCGCACGGCTACTACCTGGTCGCCGACGGGCCGGCGGACGGCGCCATCGCCGGCTATGCCGGACTGCTCGCGCCCGTCGACTCCGAGCAGGCCGACATCCAGACCATCGCCGTCGCCCCCACCGCCCGGCGACACGGGCTCGGACGGGCCCTGATGGTCGCGTTGCTCGACGAGGCACGCAGGCGGCAGACCGCCGACGTCTTCCTCGAGGTGCGCGCAGACAACCCGAACGCACAGGCGCTCTACGCCTCGCTGGGCTTCGAGCAGATCGCTGTGCGACCGCACTACTACCAGCCCGACGGCGTCGATGCCCTGATCATGCGGTTGGAGATCGAGTCGTGACCGCCGAGCCGCTCGTGCTGGGCATCGAGACCAGTTGCGATGAGACCGGCATCGGCATCGTGCGCGGAACGACGCTGCTCGCCAACACCATCGCCAGTTCGATGGAGGAGCATGCCCGCTACGGCGGAGTGGTTCCCGAAGTCGCGGCCCGGGCCCATCTCGAGGCGCTGCGCCCCACCCTCGAGAGCGCGCTCGCCGAGGCCGGGGTCGGTCTGGGTGAACTCAACGCGATCGCCGTGACCAGCGGTCCCGGGCTGGCGGGGGCGCTCATGGTCGGAGTCGGCGCGGCCAAGGCGCTGGCGATCTCGCTGGGAGTTCCGCTGTACGCCGTGAACCATCTGGTCGGACACGTCGGCGCCGACCTGCTGCACCGCCCGGGCGAGCCGGAGCACGAGCTCGAGCTCCCGACCGTTGCGCTGCTGGTCTCGGGCGGCCACACCTCGCTGCTGCTGGTGCGCGACCTGGCCAACGACGTGGAGCTGCTCGGCGAGACGATCGACGACGCGGCCGGCGAGGCCTTCGACAAGGTGGCGCGGCTGCTCGGCCTGCCCTATCCGGGTGGACCGCAGATCGATCGTGCCGCGGCGTCCGGCGATCCGCAGGCGATCCGCTTCCCGCGCGGCCTGACCGCCCCCAAAGACCTGGAGCGCCACCGCGACGACTTCTCGTTCTCGGGGCTGAAGACCGCGGTGGCACGGTGGGTCGAGGCCGCTCGCGACCGGGCGGCGGACGGCGGCGACGAGCTGTCGATCCCGGATGTCGCGGCCGGCTTCCGCGAGTCGGTCGCCGATGTGCTCACCGCGAAGGCGATCGCCGCCTGTCAGCGCCTGGGCGTCCCACGGCTGCTGCTCGGCGGGGGCGTCGTCGCCAACGCGCGGGTGAGACAACTGGCGCAGGAGCGGGCGGATGCCGCGGGCGTGACCTTGCGCATCCCGCCGCTTTCGCTGTGCACCGACAACGGCGCGATGATCGCGGCCCTCGGTGCGCGTCTGATGCTCGAGGGCCATGAGCCCTCGGGGCTCGACTTCGGCGCAGACTCGACCCTGCCGGTCACGACGATCCAGGTCTGACCCGGATGAGCCAGCCCGGACACGGTGCTATGCCGCGCGGCCAGGTCGTTTGACAGCGTCGGGGGGCCCTGCGACCATGGCGGCATGACCGACACGACGCCGCCCGTCCCACCCGTTCCGCCGCCGGCGCCGGACGCGATCACGCCTCCCCAGCCGAACCCGTACGCAGCGCCGGCCCAGCCGAACCCCTATGCCCAGCCGAACCCCTATGCCCAGCCGGTTCCCTACGGCGCGCCCGGCTATTCCTACGCGCCCCGCACCAACACGCTGGCGATCGTCGGGTTCATCCTGTCGTTCTTCGTGAGCATCGCCGGCATCATCTGCGGGCACATCGCACTCAGCCAGATCAAGCGAACCGGAGAGGGCGGCCGAGGCCTGGCCCTGGCCGGCGTGATCATCGGCTACGTGCTCACCGGCTTCTGGGTGCTGTATTTCGTCTTCATCATCGTGGTGATCGCGGTCAGCGCCAGCCAGGGATACTCGAGCTACTCGAGCTAGGGACGCGCGTAACACGCCGAAAACCCCGTTGACAGCATCCACTCAGGCTGGGAGCATGAGCACCGCTACTCCACCCAACGACTAAGGAGCACTCGGATAATGACCGATGCAACCCCCACGCCCTCGACTCCCGCCGCCGCTCCGGCCGCCGCCGGCCCGAAGCAGACGCTCAGCCTCGTCTCCTTCATCCTGGGCATCGCGAGCATCGTCTTCAGCGCTGCCCCGCTGCTGCCGCTCGGCGCCGGCATCGCCGCGATCATCCTCGGCGTCAAGGCCCGCAAGTCGGAGCCGGGCGCCCCGAAGTGGATGGCGACGACCGGCATCATCACCGGTGTGGTGGGAATCGTGCTGAGCATCATCCTCGGCTTCGTGATCTACATCCTGCCGCTGATCTTCGTCGCCTCCTACGGAAGCGTGCTCAACAGCTACTGATCACCGATCAGGTGAAGGGGTCGGGGCGTTCGCCCCGGCCCCTTCGTCGTCTGCCGGTGCTCCCTCGAGGGGCCGGCCGCTCCTAGAGCCGCTCGGCCAGCAGGGCCACTCGGGCGCCCGCGACCCGGGTCAGCACCAGCGTGGCCGCTCCATCGCCCTTCAGCCCGAGCCGGGTGCGAAAGGTGGCCGGGTCGACATCCACGCCGCGCTTCTTGATCTCGAGCGTGCCGATCCCGCGGGCCGCCAGTTCCTTCTTGAGGGTCTTGACGTCGAGCGGATAGCGCTCGACGATCCGGAAGGCCGCGCCGAAGGGCGTGTTGGGAGCGCTGTCGGTCGTGATCCAGGCGATCGTCGGATCGAGCATGCGTCCCCCACCCGGGATGCTGCGGGCCAGGTCGCCGATCAGGCGCGCCCGGATGACGGCGCCGTCCGGTTCGAGCAGGTACTCGCCCAGCGCGCCGACCTCGGCATCGGCACTGTCGCTCACCGCGGTGAGCTCGGCAGCCGACCCGGAGCGCAGCACCAGCGCCGCGCGTCCCACCCCCGGTCGCGCCAGCACGCCCGACCAGACCGCGAGTTCCACGACCTCCCCGTCGACCGAGACCCACTGCGCCTCGCCGTTGGTGGGCAGCAGCGAACGATCCAGCCCCGGCCCCAGTTTGATGCCGGTCGGGAGCGTCTGGGCCAGCTCGAACGACCAGTCGAGGGCGGGCGACCAGTCGGCCGGGTTGTCCAGCCGATGTCCGCCGGCCCGTCGAGCCGGATCCAGCCACACTCCGCCGACCCCGGTCAAGTCGGTGGTCGTCGCGTCGCCGAGCTCGACGCGCGCCGCCTCGAATGGCGCGAGGTTGAAGCTGGCGACCGCCGCGGTGGCCTCGTCGCGCTCCACCGCGAGCACGCCGAGGTCGAGCGCCGCCATGGCCAGCGCGTCGGCTCCGATGCCGCAGCCCAGGTCGGCGACCACGTCGATCCCGGCGCCCGCGAACCGGCCCGCGTGCAGCGAGGCGACGCTGAGCCGGGTGGCCTGTTCGAGGCCGTCGGGGGTGAACAGCATCCTGGAGGCGAAGTCGCCGAACTTGGCGCGTGCCTTGGATCGCAGCCTGGCCTGCCCGAGCACGGCCGCCACCAGCGCGCCCGAGTGCCCCTCGGCCCGCAGCCGGGAGACGATCCGCACCACGTCGGCGGTGGCGTCGATGGTCCCGACCTCGTCGAGCAGGCGCAGGCCCTCGGGCGAGAGCAGCGTGCGGAGCTCGGCGACATCCATCCGGCCACGTTACCCACCGGGCCCCGGGTCGCGGTGCCGGGGGCCGATCGCGTCGGCTGGCACTCGCATTGATCGACTGCTAACGAAGGGCCTATAGTTGTTCTGGCACTCTCGAAGGGAGTGTGCCAACCCATGAGTTTCAGAAAGAGGTCACCCGTGTCGGTCTCCATCAAGCCGCTCGAAGATCGCATCGTCATCAAGCAACTCGAGGCGGAGCAGGTCACCGCGTCCGGTCTGGTCATTCCGGACACGGCCAAAGAGAAGCCCCAGGAGGGCGAGGTCGTCGCGGTCGGTCCCGGCCGCATCGACGACAACGGCAACCGCGTCCCGCTCGACGTCGCGGTGGGCGACACCGTGATCTACTCCAAGTACGGCGGCACCGAGGTCAAGTACGGCGGCGACGACCTGCTGGTCCTGTCGGCCCGCGACGTGCTCGCGGTCGTCGTCAAGTAGCTCGCATCCCGATCCCGTCGGTCTCCGGCGAGATCCTGCCGAAGGGTCCGCGGTTCGCCGTCGGGCCCTTCGCGCGTCTCCGGGCGCGGATACGCTGACCGGATGAGCAGCTCCGTGGATCCCGTCCTGGACGGCGCAGATGGTGCAGACGGCGCTGGCCACGAGACCGCACCAGCGCCCTCGGCCCTCCCGGTGAGCCGGGTCGCCTCCGGCATGGTCTTCGCGCTGAGCGCGTACGTGCTCTGGGGGTTCCTGCCGGTCTACTTCCGGTTGCTCGCACCGACCGGCGCGTTCGAGATCGTCGCGTACCGCATCCTGTTCTCCCTGGTGTTCTGCGCGGTGCTGCTGACCATCACGCGCGGCTGGGCGCGTCTGGCAGCCCTGCTGCGCCAACCTCGCATCCTGCTCACACTGGCCATCGCCGGGATCCTGATCTACGTGAACTGGCAGGTCTTCGTGCTCGCCGCGATCACCGGCCACGTGGTCGAGGGAGCACTGGGCTACTTCATCAACCCGATCTTCACCGTCCTGCTGGGCGTGATCTTCCTGCGCGAGCGGCTGCGACCGGCGCAATGGACCGCCCTCGGCATCTCGGCAGCGGCCATCGTGATCATCGCCGTCGGCTACGGAGCGTTTCCCTGGATCGCTCTCGCGCTGACGCTCTCGTTCGGGCTCTACGGTTTCATCAAGAAGCGCGTCGGAGGTCAGGTGGATGCCGTCGGCGGCCTCACCATCGAGACTGCGTGGCTCACACCGGTTGCGGCCGTCCAACTGATCGTCGTCGGCACCTCGAGTGGATTGACGTTGACCTCCGGCGGCACCGGCCACACCGCGCTGATCGTGCTGGTGGGCGTCGCCACCGGCTTGCCGCTGCTGTTCTTCGCCGCGGCCGCCGCGCGGTTGCCGCTGATCGCGATCGGCCTCACGCAGTACCTCACCCCTGTGCTGCAGTTCATCTTCGGAGTGGTCTTCCTCGGCGAGGCGATGTCCACAACACGCTGGATCGGCTTCGTGCTGGTCTGGGTCGCGCTGATCGTGCTGACCGTCGACCTGATCCGCGCGGCTCAGGGGCAGCGCCGCGCCTCCCACCCAGCCGTCTGAGGCCGGGCTAGGGTCGCATCGAACCCGAAAGGACTCCGGATGCGCCCCGCCACCCGAGTCGGCGCGTTCCCGCGAGCGCGGCTCGCGGTCGCCATTCTGGCGGCCGCGGCACTGCTCGCGGGGTGCACAGCGCCGCAACCAATGCCGACCCCGACTCCCACTCCGACCGCGACCCCGATCGGCGACGGTGTTCTGCGCATCGGCACCCTCTTCCCGTCGACCGGCGCCACCGCGTTCCTCGGCGCCCCCCAACTCGACGCGGTGAAGGTCGCGGTCGCCGACATCAACGCGGCGGGCGGGGTGAACGGCAAGCCGGTCGTCCTGCTCAGCGACGACTCGGGCGATGCCACGACGCAGACCGCAGAAGCATCACTCGCCGACCTGGTCAAGAAGGGGGCCGACGTCATCATCGGACCCTCCTCGTCGGTGCTGTCCCAGCGGCTGCTCACGGCGGCGGCCACCGCGCAGGTGGCGCTGATCTCGCCCGCGGCCACCTATCCGCAGCTGTCCACCGTCGACACGCAGAACGTGTTCTTCCGCACGATCCCCTCGACGGGGCTGCAGGGGACGGCGCTCGGCGCGCTGCTCCCCGCCAAGAAGCTGCTGAAGGTCGCCCTGGTCGCCAGCAGCGATCCGATCGGCCAATCCGTGGTGGCGCCGCTCCACGACGCTCTGGCGAGCCACGGCGGAGACCTGGTGGCCAACATCGCGGTGACCGCATCCACGGCGGCGGCCGACGTGGTCGCCCAGCTGAAGAAGGCCGCTCCGGATGCCGTGGTGCTCGATACGCCCGACAACGGCGCGCAGACCAGGGCTCTCATCACCGCGCTGGTCGGCGGCGGCTTCGGAGGAGCCAAACTCTGGCTGACCAGCCAGAATCTCGCCGACTACTCGCAGGCCCTGCCTGCCGGTCAGCTGACCGGTGTGAGCGGCCTTCTCGAGGGAGCCGAGTCGAGCGCGGCATTCCAGGCCAAGCTCAAGAGCGTCGACCCGGCGATCGGATCGTTCCAGTACGCGCCCGAGGCCTACGACGCGACCATTCTGGCCGCGCTCGCCGCGACGCTCGCGCACGACGACGCGGGGATCCGCCTCGCCGCGCACCTCCGCGCGGCGTCGGTCGGCGGCATCAAGTGCGCCAGCTACGCGGAGTGCCTCGACGTGCTGGTCACCGAGCCGGCCATCGACTACGACGGTCTGAGCGGCGAGCTGAACCTCGATGCCGCCGGCGATCCGGCCTCGGCCACCTACGGCGTGTTCACCTACACGGCTGACAACAAGTACGCGCGCAGCGGGAGCGCTGCGGGCTGAGCGGCTGAGGGATCCATCGGACGAGGGCTCGCGCATAACGGGTTGTAACGAATGGCCGCGTTACGCGTCTGTAATGAGTTCGTAGTGTTCAACGCCCATTCGCCCAATACGCTGTCAGCACAGCGACCCCCACGTTGTGGGGTCCTCGTTTTGATTCAACAGTTCACTAAGGAGCACCATGCAGTTCGTGAAAGCCACAGCTTCACGCTCGAAGAGCCTCCGTGCCGCGCTGGCCGGTGTCGCCGTTCTCGGCGCCACCGCCCTCGTTCTCAGCGGCTGCGCCGGCACCTCCGGCGGATCGGGCACCCCGAGCAAGACCCTCACGTTCAACCTCGGAACGATCCTTCCGCAGACCGGATCGCTCGCGACCCTAGGCCCGCCCGCGATCGCCGCCTCGAACATGGCCGTCGCCGACATCAACGCGGCGAAGCAGGGCATCAAGATCAACATCACCCAGAAGGACTCCGGCGACACCTCGACGAACATCGCGACCCAGTCGGTCACCGCGCTGCTCGCGGGCGGCGTCACGGCCATCCTGGGTGCTGAGTCGTCGAGCACCTCGCTGACGGTCATCGACCAGATCTCGAAGGCCGGGGTCGTCGAGTTCTCGCCGGCCAACACCTCGCCGACGTTCACCACGTACGCCGACAACGGCTTCTACTGGCGCGACGCCCCGTCTGACGTTCTGCAGGGCAAGGTGCTCGGCCAGAAGGTCCTGAAGGATGGCGCGACGAACGTCGCGATCATCTACCAGAACGACTCGTACGGCACCGGTCTTGACGACAACGTCAAGAAGGCCATCGAGGCCGGCGGCGGCACCGTGACGCAGAACATCGCGTTCGACGTGGCGGCCACCGACTTCTCGTCGCAGATCAGCACGGCCCTCGCCACCAACCCCGACGCCCTCGTCGTGATCTCGTTCGACCAGATCAAGACCATCGCGCAGCAGTTGGCCACCGCAGGCTTCGACTTCAAGAAGTTCTACGGCTCGGACGGCAACTTCGGCGTCATCGACCCGAGCTACACGAACGCGGACATCGCGGGCGCGCAGTTCACCAACCCGGGTGTCAACGTCGCCGGTGCCTTCAAGACGAAGCTCGACAAGTTCGTGGCCTCGTCTGGCGACAAGCCGCTGACCGCCTACAGCTACGCGCCGGAGTCGTACGACGCCGTCGTGCTGCTGGCTCTGGCCGCCCTGCAGGGTGGCAAGGTCGATGGCACCACGCTGAAGAACAACCTGCAGTCGGTCTCGGAGGGCGGCACGAAGTGCACCACCTTCACCGACTGCGCTAAGTTGATCGCCGCTGGTAAGGACATCAACTACGACGGTCTGTCGGGCCCGATCACCTTCGCGGCGAACGGCGACCCGCAGCAGGCGTACATCTCCATCTACAAGTACGCGAAGGGGAACACGAACTCGTTCGAGAGCGCCGAGTTCGGCGACCTCAGCAAGTAGTCGTTCCAGAGCAGAAGCCCCGGTCTTCGGACCGGGGCTTCTTGCTGTCTCAGCGGAGCGGAGCGCGCGGGGTCAGCCTCCGACGGTCGGCGTCGAGTTCGTCGCCGTGTGATCGGTGGCCAGGGTGCCGAGATACAGCTCGATCACCTTGGGGTCGTTCATCAGGTTGCGCCCGGTGCCGGTGTACGCGTCCTTGCCCTGATCGAGCACATAGCCCCGATCGCAGATCTGAAGGGCACGCCGCGCGTTCTGCTCGACGATCATGATCGACACGCCTGCCCGGTTGATCTGGGCGACGTTGATGAAGGTCTCGTCCTGCCGCACCGGCGACAGGCCGGCGCTGGGCTCGTCGAGCAGGAGCACCGAGGGATCGGTCATCAAGGCACGCGACATCGCCACCATCTGGCGCTCACCGCCGGACAGCGAGCCCGCACGCTGGCCCAGCCGCTTCTTCAGCTCGGGGAACAGCGTCGAGACGAACTCGAGGCGCTCGGGGAACATCTTGGGCTTCAGATACAGCCCCATCTGGAGGTTCTCTTCGATCGTCAGGCTCGGGAACACGTTGTTGTTCTGCGGCACGAAGCCGACCCCGCGAGCCACCAGCTTGTCGGCCTTCAGCCCGGTGATGTCGTCGCCCTTGAGGTGCACGGAACCGCTGCGGATGTTCACCTGGCCGAAGATCGCCTTGAGCAGGGTCGACTTGCCTGCGCCGTTCGGCCCGATGATGCCGACCAGCTCGCCTTTGGCCACATAGACGTTGCAGCCGTTCAGGATGTTCACGCCCGGCAGGTAGCCGGCCACCAGATCGGTCGCGGTGAGCACGATCTCGTCGCTCGCCGTGCGCGGAGTCACCTTCGGCGCGGTCTCGGTGCTCATTTCGCCGTGCCCTTCTTCGTCGCCGACTCAGCGGCCTTCTCTTCGACGATCTCTTCCTGGATCTGGGCCACCAGGGGCGATCCATCGTCCTTCGCGACCTCCAGCTGGCCGGTCAGGCTGCCCAGGTCGGTGTCGTGGTGCGCCCCGAGGTACGCGTCGATGACGGCCGGGTCGTCCATGACCACATCGGGGTAGCCCTCTGCGACGATCTTGCCCTCGGCCATCACGATCACCCAGTCGGCGATCGTGCGGACCATGTGCATGTCGTGCTCGACGAACAGCACCGTCATGCCGGTCGTCTTCAGATCGAGGATGTGGCCGAGCAGCGACTGGGTGAGAGCGGGGTTCACTCCGGCCATCGGCTCATCGAGCATGACCAGTCGCGGCTCGGTCATGAGCGCGCGCGCCATCTCGAGCAGCTTGCGCTGCCCGCCGGACAGGCTGGCCGCGTAGTCATCGGCCTTCGAGTCGAGCTTGAACCGGGCGAGCAGATCCATCGCCCGGGCCGTGATGTCGGCTTCGCGCTTGCGCCACAGCGGCGTGAGCAGGGCCGTGAGGAAACGCTCGCCGCCCTGCTTGGTCGCCCCGAGCCGCATGTTCTCGAGCACACTGAGCAGGGCGAGCGCCTTGGTCAGTTGGAAGGTGCGCACCATGCCGCGGCGCGAGACCTTGTAGGCGGGCACTCCGGCCAGGCTCTGGCCGTCGAACACCCAGGTGCCGGAATTCGGTTTGTCGAATCCGGTCAGCAGGTTGAAGAAGGTGGTCTTGCCCGCGCCGTTGGGGCCGATCAGGGCGGTGATGGCGCCGCGCGGGATCTCGACGTGGTCGACATCCACCGCGGTCATGCCGCCGAAGGTCCGGGTCACATTGTCGGCCACCAGGATCGGGTCGACCTTCTTGACGCCGGGGACCGGCTCCCCGATCGCGAGTCCGGTCGACTTGGTCGTGCTCTTGCTCTCAGGCACCGAACTGCGCCTCTCTCTTCTTGCCCAGGATGCCCTGGGGTCGGAACACGATGATCAGGATCAGCGCGATGCCCACCAGGATGAAGCGCACCGGCCCCTGCTGGATCTGCGTGATCGGCAGCAGGTGGTTGGCCGCGAGCAGGCTCAGGATGCCGTCGGTGAGCGACAGCACGATCCAGAAGATGATCGAGCCGAGGATGGGCCCGAGCACGGTGG